>Ga0207797_1000170_pt1 | contig 46750 bp, 46 predicted proteins | sample PRCRCaboRojoPR_6_FD_187275 | JGI IMG/M metagenome (GOLD analysis project Ga0207797, IMG submission 187275) | Marine sediment microbial community from Cabo Rojo, Puerto Rico - PR CR 10% Liquid 1 (SPAdes) | ecosystem: Environmental > Aquatic > Marine > Coastal > Sediment | place: Cabo Rojo, Puerto... | reverse complement strand
AGCCAAGGGCTCTTGAATGAGGTCTACGACATCGCCCGGAAGTATGCTGGGAAGTGCGACACCTCCAGGATCATGTGCACCTCGACCTGGCGGGCTGATATGCCTTGCGACCCCGCAGGCCGACCCTTCGAAAGCCCCTCGGCCGCCAAGGGAGACGACCAATCGGCCCTGACCGCCCTGGAGGAGCTTTGATCGAACGGCGAGCAATGCGCAACAAGTCCACTCCATTTTTCCCCATAGCAAATTCGGTGGCTGAGGCCCTTTTGCCGAGCAAACCACTAGCCAAAGGCAGCCCATGCACATCCTTTACGGCGTCCAGACCACGGGACACGGCCATCTCATCAGATCAGCAGCCATGCTCCAGGCCCTGCGCGATCTCGGACACACAGTCCACACCCTGTTCAGCGGTGATCCGAGCAAGGAGATCTGGAACCGGTCCCACTTCGAGCCCTGCACCCGAATGCAGGGGCTGACCTTCTGTTCCAGGCGGGGCCGGATCCGCTATCTGAAGACAGCCGGCCAGCTCGATCTCCGCAGATTCTTTTCCGATATCAGCACCTTTCCGGCTGGCGGCTTCGATCTCGTCGTCACGGACTATGAGCCCATTTCCGCAAGGATCGCCCGGCGCTGGGGCATTACCAGCCTGGGCATCGGCCATCTCTACTCCTTTGAGCATGAGGTGCCCATATCCGGAAAGAGCCTTCCGGGAAGCCGGCTGATCATGCGTCGATTCGCCCCAGTCGACGTCCCCCTGGGCCTGCACTGGCACCACTTTGGCCAGCCCATCCTCCCGCCGACCATACCACCAGAGGTTCAGCCCGCTGCCTCTGCGCAACTTGACAAGATCCTGGTCTACCTCCCTTTCGAAAGCCTGTCTGACATTGCCGGTTTTCTGCGCCCATTCCGCGACCATCGCTTCTTTGTCTACTGTCGTTGCCAGGCTCCGCATAGACGGGGCAATCTGGAGCTTCGCCCCTTTTCGCGGGAGGGCTTTGTAAAGGATCTGGGCGAATGCAATGGCGTCATCTGCAACGCCGGCTTTTCGCTGGTCAGCGAGGCTTTGCATCTGGGCAAAAAGGTGTTGGTCAAGCCGCTGGCTGGCCAGATCGAGCAGAGCTCCAACGCCAAGGCCCTTCAGAGGCTCGCCTTGGGCTCGGTCATGCAGGCTCTGGAAACCGGGGCGGTGGGGAAATGGTTGCAGCTGCCGCAGCCACGCCCTCAGAATTATCCTGATGTGATCGACCCTGTGGCCAAGTGGATTGATTCAGGGGACTGGGCCTCGCCACTTGACTTGGCCCGAAGCCTGTGGAAAGTCAGGACTGGATGGCCCTTTACTGAAGGACAGAGCCTCCGATCTTCACGGCAAAGGACGTCAAAACCTGGCTTGGCTTCATAGAGCAGGAGCGAACGAAGCGGCTAAGACCCAGTTTGCACAAGCGGCACGAGCCATGGACAGGTTGCCTGAGCTGAGCAACGGCCTTTGACCATCGCTCAAGCCTGATGGAGCATACGCCCATGAATGTTCTCGTCTACGGGATCCTGGAAACAGACTCGGCCTCCAGCCGCATCGTCAACTTCTACCCTGGCAGGGTCACCGTCCAGATCGACGATGAGGCGCAAGCCATCCAGCTTGAGCCGGTCGGTGGGCCGAGCCGGATCCCTTTGTCCGAGAGGATCGATAAGCCGGCGCTTCCCTTGCACGAGGGATCCATGACCATCAGCGGAGTCCGGGTCAGACTGGCCTATTTGGGCAGAAACAGCGGGGACAGCCTTCTGCGCGAAACCGAGCACCTGGTCTATGGCCTTCTGGACCACGAGGATGCCGAAAGACTTACCAAGGCTCTGGACGGGTCCTGGTGAATCCGGCTTGGACTCTGGCTTTCATTGAGCAGATATCCGAAGGCCTCGTGCCCCCCTTGCGCTCACTTCCCTGCTCAAGCAAGAGATATTTCTCCTGGAGATAGGCATTCCGATGCGCTGGAGAAACATCGTTGGGCAGATGGGAAGAGAGTGCAGGGGGGCTGTTCACCACTTTGCTGGAAGGATCTAGGGTCCGGTGGAGATGATGCGCCGGACCAGCCATTTCTCCTCGAAACGAACAATCTCCGCGACAACGCGGTCACCAGGCCTCGGGATCCTCGAACCGGAGTAAATGGTAGATTCCGAGGTGTAGGCCGTATACTTTTTTCCGGAGCTTCGAAGCACGATGGTGTTTGTTCCATCCTGATCATAGAACCAGCCCTCGCTCTGAACAGAAGCGATCCTTCCAGAAATGCGCTTCATCTCCGAGGCATCCTCTGCCTTGACCTGACCAGCCCAGGCCAGAAGCACAGCCAGCAGGGCTCCGGTAACCGCCATGAACACACGGTATTGCTGTGTATGCAGGCATGTACTCATTATTTCCCTCCGAATGATTTTTCCTTCCGCGTCTCCTCCAGCCTGGGCGACTTCCTCGCCCATACAATTCACAGTATGGCCATATCCGATAAAGTCAAAGGGGAAGAATTGGGTATGGACGTGAGCCGCAAGGACTTGGAGGCTCCTCTAGGGATGGTTGGTTCGAACGGCCTCAAGAATTGATCCTGCCCGGGATACTCAGAGCCGTAGGCTTTTCAATTCAAACTGTTTGGAGACCTGAAGACGTCGACGGAACAGAGCCTCGCCTGGCTTGAAAACTCCGGAGGTCAGCTCCGGACTGTTGCTATGCCTCGTCGGCCCAGTGTTTGACGAGGAGAGCTCCTTGAAGCTCCCATGAATGAAGGCCGTGGATGGTGGGCTATTCGGTTCATGGTATTAACAAGCTTGTCTGCCGGCTTTGCAGCTGCAACCACCCGAAAAACGGCTTACAATCCGGACTGAATGACCATGTCTGTGATGGGCCCTCGGGAAGTGTCTCCCTTGAGCACGAGGTGGGCGTAGTGCTTCATCCCCTTGAGCCGCTTAACCAGCCAGTTCAAACCGTTGTTGCTCTCGTTCAGGTAGGGGTTGTCCACCTGGCGGGTGTCACCCAGGCAGAAGCATTTCACGCCCTCTCCCATCCTGGTTAAAAGCGACCTCGTCTCGGTTCTGGACAGGTTCTGCATCTCATCGACAATGACCACAGCATCCTCGATGTTCATGCCCCGGATGTAGGCCAAGGGCAGGATCTCGAAGCGTTTGGGGTTCAGCTCGAAGCGGTCCTTGGCCGGATCCTGAAAGATGCGGTTGGCCGGGCGGATATCGTGGAGCTTGTAGAGGAGATCCAAGACGTAGCGAACGTAGGGAGCCATCTTCTCCTCGGCATCGCCAGGCAGGTACCCCATCTTCGAGCCGATCTCGATGACGGGCTTGATGAGATAGATCTTGCGGCAGGGGACCTCCTTGGCCTCCAGCACCAGGTGCAGGGCGCTGGCCAGGGCCAAGTAGGTCTTGCCGTAGCCCGCCTCGGACTGGACCGAGGTCACGTGAATGTCCGGATGCAGAAAGAGCTCCATGGCCAGGTTCTGATACACGGAACGCGGCTTAACTCCCCAGACCTGGTGCTGATACTCGATCGGCCTGCGCCCTTCACGGGGATAGAAGACCGGGCTGCCCTCTTCCCAGCGGAAGCTGTTGGGCAGAGGCTCCTCATCCGGCTCCACAAAGCCCGTATAAGCTTGGGATTCGCTCTTGTAGGGATGCGAATCGCGGTAGTACTCCGATCGGATATTGTGCATTCTGGCCTTGATCTGCATGATCCGATCGTTGGTGACCAAAATGGGCTCGGTTATGCCGCTGCTGATAATCTCCTCGATGATCCGATCGTCGCTCAGCCCGGTACCTTGCTGCCCTGGGCTGGGCCGAAGGATGTCTATGTTCGTGTCTGACTCGATCTCCCTGACGGTCTGGGCCACGAGATGGGACAGACGATGGTCCCGCTTAAGCCGGTCCAGCTCCTCGAGAACCGTATAGGGCAGAATGATCCGATTCTCATTTCCGTTTCGAAGGCTTCTGATGCTTTTCGGATTCTCCAGCAGAACATTCGTGTCCACGACGAAGTTCTTGTGCACCATGGATGCTCTCCTTTGTGCCCTCCGGCGCTCTTTCGTTCCGTCCGGGCTGCAATCTGGCTTCAGCCGTTGGAGTACAAAAAAACTCCGGATAGGCTTCCCTATTCCGGAGTCGTGTCCTCATCACCTCCTTTTGAGGAGTGATCGAGCCTCTGAGCCTCTGCCGTCTCATTCCGCTCCACTGCCTTTCCGTTCCAGTCGCCGTGTCCTCAGTGAGTAGCAGCTTGCCGTCCCCGGGGTGTGACAGTCCTGTGTCAACTCGGTTACACTCGCGCAATCCTGCTGCTAATTATGGCACATTTCCCGAAACATGGCCAGACGGGTCCGGTGAATCTCCCGAAGCCGACCGGGTCTTGCCCCGACTGCAGCCCCAGCTGATTGACAGCTGAACGGTTTTCAGGGAATGATCAACTGCCTTCGGCCGGCCTGCCAGCCAAGTGGCAGCGCTGTTCCCTGTGGTCCACCCCGCTGAGGAGCTTTTGGCCCATGCGGCTGCTGTCTAAAAAAGCACTTTTTTCAGTCGTTCTCACTGCACTGGCTCTCGCAGCCCTGGCCGCCTTCCTGTATGTCCTCTCTTTGCCTGGCATCGAGATCGGCGATTTCATCCATCGCTTCTCAGAGCTGCTTCAAAGCCGATTCCCTCCAGCGGTCTTTATCCTGGCCATGATTCTCCTCCCGCCGGTCGGCGTTCCCCTCAGCCTCTTCCTGGCTTTGGCCGGTCTGCGGTTCGGTCCGCTCGACGGCATAATTCTGACTATCTGCGTGCTGCCGCTGCACATGACCATCTGCTATCTGGTCAGCCATACCTTCCTGCGGGATCCGCTCCTGCGCTATCTGACCAAAAAGAGTCTGAAGCCACCAATCCTTCATGCCCAACGGCCCGGACTGGCCATGGTCGGTTTTCTGCTCATGCCCGGACCACCATACATCCTGAAGACCTATCTGCTCTCCCTGACCGGGCTCCCCTTTCACCGCTTCCTTCTGGTCAACTGGTCCACCGAATGCCTGATCACCCTGCCCATCGTAGCCTTGAGCGGAGCGGCCGCAGAAAAGAACTGGTATCTGTTCGCCGCCGTACTGGTCATCTTCGGGCTGAGCATTGGGCTCCGCTGGCTGAAAAAACGGCAGCAAACCGGTCAGGGGACCTGAATGACGCCTTGACGCCTTATTTTCTGAAAGGTCTGAACTGCCTCCGAGCGCAGGCAAGCTGCTCTCCCCGCTACCTCCAACCGCATCTGTCGTCCGCCTTGATTTCTGCCGACACACAATTGTAACTCTATTGTCATTCGTGCGTCACCTCTCTGATGTAGGAAACATGTGATTCGGTAGTGCGAATGCCCATAAGTAAAATGGAGGCAGAGGCTATGCACATCGAGACACAATCAGACTTCGATAAAACCATTCTGACTGATCTCCACGTTCATTCCAAACACTCCACGAGGCCATCGCAATGGGTTTTGCAAAAGCTTAATTGCCCTGAATGCTTTACCGAACCTCAATTGATCTACGATCGGGCCAAAAAGCAAGGCATGAATCTGGTAACCATTTCCGATCACAACACCATCGCCGGCAGCCTTGAAATCGCGCATTACAACGATGTTTTCATCAGTGAGGAGGTCACGACCTACTTCCCCGAGGACCGCTGCAAGCTGCACGTACTGGTCTTGAACCTCGATGAAGCCCTGCACCGTGACATCCAGAAGTTGCGCGAGAATGTCTACGACTTAGTCGACTATCTTAACGGCAAGGACATCCTCCACATTCTGGCCCATCCTCTCTACGATATGAATCATCTCCTGACCTGGACCCGCCTTGAGCAGCTCCTGCTCCTTTTTCGCTACTTTGAGCTCAACGGCGCCAGAGAGCCAGACCAAAACGATGCTCTGCAGCAGATAGTCGCTCAGCTTGATGCCTCGACCATTGAACGCCTAGCCGACAAGCACGGCATGAGGCCAAGGCATGAGCGGCCCTGGATCAAGTTCCTGGTTGGCGGTTCAGACGACCACTCCTCTTTGAACATAGCCCGGATGCACACTCGGGTCCACGGAGCCCATGATGTGCCCAGCTTCTTGCACGCCTTGGCCCTGGGCAACTGCTCTCCTGTCGGCACGCCAGCCTCCCCGAGGACCATGGCTCATAACCTGTATGGCATAGCCTACCAGTTTTACCGCTCAAAGTTCCCAGTCGGCGATCTGATCGCCCGTGAGCCCATCATGCAGTTCGCCGACTGCATTCTGACCGGCAAAGCCTCACGGGAAGACGGCTTGCGCGATCGCCTTCCCAGCCTGCTCAGCCTGCGAAAGGTCTTTCAGAGCTTCAGCGGGAAGGAAGCCACCTCAATTCTGGACCTCGTTCTCGATCAGGCCCGAAGCCTCATGGAGTCCCGACCCGATATCCTGCGCAAGGCCGGTGAAAAGCCCGGTGATTGCGAGCTCGAGCACGACTGGTTCGATATGGTCAACTCCATGGCCTCCCGCATGAGCGCCCATTTCACTGAAACCATTATTGATTCTCTGGCCGGAGCCAAGCTCTTCAATATCTTTCAGACCCTTGGCTCTGCAGGAACCATCTATAGCCTCCTGGCCCCGTACTTTGTGGCTTACTCCATATTTTCCCGGGACAGGCAGTTTTCCGAGCACTGTCTGGCCGAGCTCCGGGCTGAAGAGCTCAACGGGTCAACGGATTTCAAGCTGGCCGTTTTCACGGACACGTTCTCGGAAATGAACGGCGTGGCCCTGACCCTCAAGCAGCAGCTGGCCATTGCCAGAGACAAAGGCTTTCCGTTTTTCATTTTGACCTGCGGCCAGGATCAGCCAGGGACTGGCGTCATCAACTTCCCTTCGCAGGGCACCTTCTCGCTTCCCGAGTACCCCGAGCAGGAGCTCCACTATCCTCCGTTGCTGGAAATCCTCGATGCCTGCTACCAGCAGAGGTTCACCCATATCCTGGCCAGCACGCCAGGCCCCCTCGGCCTGGCCGCCCTCTGGATCGGACGGGTGCTGAAGCTCCCGGTCTATGCCACCTATCATACGGCCATTCCTCAATACGTGCTCGAGCGGACCGGGGACAGGGACATGGAGGAGCTCGTTTGGAAAGGCATGATCTGGTACTACAACCAGATGGAAGCGGTCTTCGTCCCCTCCGAAAGCATTGCCGCGGAGCTGATTGAACGAGGTCTGGCTAAAGAAAAGGTCGAGGTCTACCCACGCGGCATCGACACGGCTCAGTTTAAGCCCACCAAACGCAACGGTTTTTGGAAGGGGTACTTCCCTGACAGCGAGCAGACCATCAAGCTGCTCTATGTCGGGCGCATCTCCAAAGAAAAGAATCTCGATATGCTGGTCCAGGCCTATCGCAGGCACCTCAGCGAACGAAGCGACCTGAAGCTGATCTTCGTCGGAGACGGCCCTGATATGGAACGCATCCGCCTGCAGCTGCCCTCGGAGAATGTCGTATTCACCGGCCAGCTCGAGGGCGAAGACCTGGCCCAAGCCTATGCCTCGAGCGACATCTTCGTCTTCCCCTCCTGCACGGACACCTTCGGCAATGTGGTTCTCGAAGCCCAAGCCTCTGGTCTACCGGTAATCGTCACCGACCGCGGTGGCCCCATGGAGAATATGGTTCACGGGCAAACGGGCTTCGTGGTTCCTGCCCATGACTGCGAAGCTTTGGCCAGAGCTGTATCCAGACTGGCTGACGACGCCGAGCTACTCCAGACCATGAAGCGACGGGCTCACGACTTCTGCCAAAGCAGATCCTTTGAGTCGGCCTTTCTCAACCACTGGGAGATGTACAAACGGCCGCGCCAGGCGGCCTAAGTCCGTAAGGCCCTCAACTCTGTTCCCAGAATGGCCTGGCCAATGCGATACGGCTCTGTCTATCGGTGATCGGAGTGGTGCGGATCTCGACTGCTTTACGCTGCAACCGGCCGTCGGGAGAGCGGAGCTCAGCAGTGACCACTTCCTTGTCGAAAGGGAACCGCGAGCTCTGTTTGCACACTGTCTCCTCCTCGGGCTGCCTGAATGGCTCGGCTCATTCAGACCACCAGAAGGTTCGCGCTGGAGGTCGTAGAACGACAGTTTCTTCTATCAGGCCTGCTCCATCTTGGCCAGCATCCGCAAGGCTGGCTCATAGTCCTGCTTGACCTCCAGAGCGTACTCGAAGCAGGACAGGGCGCGTTCCCGGTCCTTGTTCTTCAGGTAGATGAGCCCCAGGTTGTAGGAGATTTTTTCGTTGTCCCTGGCCAGGTGCTCGTTCAGGGCCAATGCCTGCTCAACGGCCTCCAGCGATTGCTCCGCCTCTCCGGCTTCCAGATAGGCCAAGGCTATGTTGTAGTAGAGGTTCTCGTCCTCGGGCGAGATCTCCAGGGCTTTTTGATACTCCGTAACCGCCTCGCGGGGCTTTTTTTGACGGCGCAGGGCCATGCCCAGGCGGTTGAAGGCGTTGACGTCCTTGGGCCCGAGCTGATCTCCCTTCACCTCCAAGGCCTTGCGGTAGTACTTCTCCGCCCGGGCGGCGTCGACGGGCAACATCTTCTCGGCCACATCCAAATGCATGCGGTAGATTTTGTTGTTCATCTCCTGTCTGGTGACGTCGATCATGTCCTCGTAGAGGTTCTCGGCCATGTCCGCATCGCCAAGCTGCAGCTGGATGTCCCCGATCTTCATCTTTCTTTCGACATTGTACGGGCTGAGCTTGTCGAGCTTTCTGAGCTGCTCCAGCTCCTTCTGCCTCTCCCCGGTTTCTCGGTAGTACAGAGACAGCTTCTTGATGGGCTCGAGGTACATGCGCTCGCTCTTGTGGGCCTCCTCATAGGCCTGGACAGCCTTGTCCCCGTTGCCCATCTGCTTATGGATGTCGCCGAGCAACATCAAGGCCGCCGGGCTCTTGGGCTTAATCTCCAGAATCTTCTCGCAGGCTGACCTGGCCTTGTCCGGCTCACCATCAAAGGCCAGCTGCCTGGCCCGATCCAGCAGATGGCCGATCTTTGTCGGCGGCTTGACGGTATTGGCCACCTTTTCCAAAAGGGTCTCGTGGCTGAGCGGCTTGGTTATGAAGTTATCCACGCCGATCTCGTGCAGATAGACGATGACTGGCTGATCAACCTCCGTGGTTAAAACGATGATCATCAGCTCTGGGAACTGCTCCTTGCTCATCTTAATGAACTCGTTGGTGCTCGATTGATGCATCTCCCTTTCGATGAACATGAGCGTCGAGAGCTGCCGTTCGTTCCGTCTCAGCAGGACGTTGTAGATGGAGGTTTCATCCTCAGATGAGTAGACGTCCTCGCCAAGCAGGCCCAGCCTTTCCTGCACGACCTCCACGACCTGTCCGACAAAGTCCCTGTCATCAGAGAAGACCACAAGTCCGCCGTTATCCTCGATATAGTTGCGGACAATGTCTTCGATTTGTGCTGCTTCAGCTGCCGTATCCATGAGTATCCGACTCCCTTCAGTTGCGATGCGTTGCCTTCTTTCACCGACAACGGTATGTTCGTGTCCGGCCTCGGATTTGACATTTTCCGGCCGGTCTTCGACGTGAAGCGTAGCCCCGAGCTCGAAGCCAGAATGGCTCGAGCAGCACCCATGGACCATCAGGGCCTATCCGGCGGGGATTCTCGGTGAAAGCCACCCATCGATGGCCTGGCCTTTTGGAACTCAAACCGTTCCGATCGCAAGAGGAATTGCATGAACAATGCCATTACCGCAGCCCTCGGGAAGGAGCCTGCCGATCTGCTCATTCGCAACGCCCGGATCGTCAACGTCTTCACCAGTGAGATCCATTCCGGTGACGTCGCCGTTGCTGGTGATCGCTTCCTCGGTTTCGGCAGCTACGAGGCCTGGCAGACCGTTGACGCCGATGGGATGTATTTGTGTCCGGCCTTCATCGAAGGGCATATCCATATCGAATCGACCCTGCTCTCCCCGGTGGAGTTTGCCCGCGTGGTTGCCGGCCGGGGCACGGGCACGGTTGTCTGCGACCCGCATGAGATAGCCAATGTCTTGGGCCAGGAGGGCATCAGATATTTTCTCGACTGCAGCCGCGGGCTTCCTGTGGACATCTCCATCATGCTTCCATCCTGCGTGCCGGCCACTCATTTGGAAACTTCCGGCGCTGAACTTACCGGCGATGACCTGACAGAGCTCCTCCTAAGCGAACCTGACCGAATCCTCGGTTTGGGCGAGATGATGAACGTACCGGGTGTACTGGGCGGAGACGCGGAGGTCTGGAAGAAGCTGCGGCTGTTCCAGCATCGAGTCATTGACGGCCACTGCCCTGGAGTAAGCGGAAAGGCCCTCAACGCGTATATCCTGTCCGGGCCATCCAGCGATCACGAGTCCGCCGAGCTGGCCGAAGCCAGGGAGAAGCTGCGCAAAGGCATGCACCTGATGATACGGCAGGGCAGCTCGGAAAAGAATCTAATCGATCTGCTCCCCCTGATCCACGCCGGGAGCGCTTCGAACATCTCCCTGGTCACCGACGACCGGCATGCCGACGATCTCCTGCATCAAGGGCACCTGGACTATACGGTCCGACTGGCCATTTCCAGCGGGCTCGATCCCCTGCTGGCCATCCGGACGGTCACCCTTTCCACGGCCCGCTACTTCGGTCTGAAAGACCGCGGCGCAATAGCTCCTGGGTATCGGGCCGACTTTCTCCTGCTCAAGGACCTCGAGTCCGTGGCAATCCATGAGGTCTATCTGGCCGGACGGAGACTTGATGATACGGACTTCCCTGCTTCCAGGACGCCTCCGATCCAAACGAGCCTGCATTTACCGGAGCTGACCGAAGAGCTGCTCCGTCTGGAAGATCCGCGCGACCGCCCGGACCGGTTTGTAAAAGCCATCGAGATCGTTCCCGGCCAAATCATCACCCGCGCAGTAGCCGTTCAGCCGCCGGCGGAAGACGGGGTTCTCCAGGCCGACCCACAACAGGACCTGGCCAAGCTGGCCGTTGTGGAGCGACATCGGAGCAGCGGACGAGTCGGCCTTGGCCTTGTCCGCGGTCTTGGACTTGCCTCCGGCGCCCTGGCCAGCAGCGTGGCCCACGACTCGCACAACTGCATCGTTGCCGGAACGAATGACCGCGACATGCTTCTGGCCCTCCGAACTTTAAAGGAGCATGGTGGAGGCTTAGCCGTGGTCTCGGATCAACTCGTATTGGCCTCAGTGGCCCTGCCTTTGGCCGGGCTGATGAGCTTTGAGCCCATCGAAGGCGTCGTCGCCGAGCTACATCGCCTGCGCCAGGCTGCCACCGATCTCGGCTGTCCAGAAAAGCTCAATGTTTTCATGGTCTTATCCTTCCTAGCCCTGCCGGTTATACCCGAGCTGAGGCTTACCGACCTCGGCCTGGTGGATGTGGAGCGCTTCCAGGTCACCGGGCTGCTCTGGACTGAATGACTCGGCTACCGGCCCGGCCATGCAGCAACCGGCTATACGGACGTCATGAACGCCTTTTTGCCCAATGGATTCTTTGTTGCGGGGCTTTGTACCTCCGGGAGGCCTTCCTGTCATACGAGCTCAGAATCCTTCAAGGATCGAATCCTGAGCCGTTGGCTGTCTCTATAACCTGAGCCGCGATGGAACCTGCCTTCGGCGCCCCGCGCTTAGGGTTTTTTTCATGCTTGCTTGTGCCTGCGCCATAGGCATGAGCATGTATAAGAGCTAATCCACAGCCAGCCCCGTCTCAGACTTTGTCAATCCTCAAGCAGGCCGCGTAGAAATGCTCTCGAAGCGGGCTGTCGTGGCTCGTCGCCCAATCCTTTTCCAAAAAGCAATGAGCATGGGTCTTCAGAAAACGCTTAATCAGCTCCTCGTTTTCCTCAGGCGAGATCGTGCAGGTAATGTAGATCACCCTGCCGCCAACGCGGATGGACTCGGTGCAGGCTGTCAGAATGGCCAGCTGCCGCTTGGCCAGGCTCTGCACGTCGTCCGGACGGCGTTTCCACTTCAGATCAGGCCTCCGGCTGATGACCCCGAGCCCTGTGCAGGGCACATCCAGCAGCACGCATTGTGGTCTCTGTGCGAATGGGTGGGGGCCGGAAGCATCAGCCAGAAAGGCCGGAACGGCTTTAAGCTGCAATCGGTCCATCTCCCGGGGCAGCCCACGCAATCGGTTCCAATCGACGTCACTGGCCCAGATCTCTTTATGTCCGAGCTCCCGCAAGAGCCCGGTCTTGCCGCCGCGCCCAGCACAGGCGTCCCAGATCGGCTCCGGCCAAGTCTCAGGCGCAAGCTCGAGCACAGCTTCTTGAGCCGCCAAGCTCTGCCGGCTGAGGAGTCCTTCGGAGGCCAGATTATCCAAACGTGTGGCAGAAGCTTTGATCAGGGCTAGACCATAGCCGCGGCTCATCAGACAATCCGGCGACTCCAGGAACCCTTGTCGAACCGTCCCGGCTTCGGGCAGGGTCTGGTTTATCCTCAACCCAACAGGGGGTTGATCAAGGGAGGACCGAAGCAGCTCTTCGCAGGTCTCCCGGCCGAAGTGCTCCAGCCACAGCTCGACGATCCACCGCGGGCAGGAGTAGAATCGGCTCAGAACTTCAGCCTCCTCGGAGGCCTGTCGGCTGTAGAAGGACCTTTCAAAAAAGCGGCCTCGATCTTCAGCGGCCAGGTTCCTGAGAACAGCATTGGCGAGGCCGGCAAGGCGCAGCGAGTGCCTCTCCTTGATCCGTTGAACGTACCAGGAGACCGTGGCATAATCGGGAACCCTGTCCAAATGGAGCAGCTCGTAACCGGCCAAAAGCAGGGCCGTGCGCAGTGGCCTGGGCAGCTTTCTCCAGCTATGGCTGACACGGCTCGAAACAATGAAGGCCAGGCGTCCTTTGAAGCGGAAGTACCCATAGCAGAGCTGCGTAGCCAGATGCCGGTCATCCCCGGACAAACCGGATCGGCTCAGGGCCCTGTTCAGGGCCTGTTGAAGCTCTCCACCCCGCTCAACGGCTTCAATGACCCGTAAGGCCCGGTCTCTGGGATCGTCATGCCTCCCCATCATAGGAACCCCGATCAGCTGGCCGCTTGTGGTGAATGCCTGAGCAGCCCGAGCAAAGAGCACCACTTGACGGACTGCTGGCGCTGATCGCGGCGGCGATTAGCCGTGCGAAGCAGCCGCTCCTTGGGACTTTTTTTCTGATGATGGAGCCTATTTGGAGCTGTATTCACGAGACAGGCAACACTCGGAGCCTGGGCCGAGCCAGCCATGCCATTCATGAAGGCACAGCCTGGGTCGTTTTCAGTGCACCCTGTGCGGCAGCGGACCTCGATCGGTCCAGAAAGCGCTCGACTGTGTCTCGAACATCCTCGATGGCTACATGGGTGTCCAGGCAGGGGCCATGGGGTCGTTCGTTGAGTATCCCGTAAACCGGCAAGGGGTAGGTATCCTGAATGCCTGCAGCCAAATCCCGTTCACAGGCGACAGCGAGTATGAGCTTGGGCCTGTTCTGAACGACGATGCGGCGGGCAATAGTGCCTCCGGTGGCTATGGCCAGCTTTATGCCGTACTCCTCGCTCAGATTGAGCAGCCCTGCAATGGGGCACTCCCCGCAACGGCGGCAGTTGGTCACGTCATAGGTCAGCCGGTATCTGCATTGGCTGTTCTGCAGACAATGGGGCATGAGCAGGAGGATCTCACCGGGTCCGTACCGCCGGCCTTCGGCGAGGACGATCTCATTGTTAACCCGAATGAAGGATGCCCGGACCCTTTCTTTGGAAATCCCGATGAGCCGGCCAACACCCGTCATTAAAGGCAGAAAGACCTTGATGGTCAGCCCTCGGATCTTTCGAGAGAAAAGCAGCGGCCTTTTCAGCAGGATATTGAGGACCAGGGCCACCGAGCTCCAGAGGACAAGAAGCCCCAGGAGAGCGGCTGCACCGCCGAGCAGCCAGGGTGCCGACGGGTGAATGCTGCGCAGACCGAGATAGGGAATGAGCCAGAAGACGAAGAGAGCGACAAGAATCAGGCAAGACGTTCCGGCAAGCAGGCCGATGAACAGACGCTTTTTGGCTGGGAAGGACTCTCTGATGTCCTCGCTGATGCGAATGTAGGGCGAAGGTCGGTTCATTGCCGTCCATGTCCTGCCTGGACCCATGTGCCCGATCATATCCCGAGAGAGCGCCGACCGGGCCTTCATCTCCACAGCGGTGCCAAGCTCGGCCTTATGGCTTGGAGCCGGTCGACCTCGTCCCAGGGCCGCGGCAGGTTTCCAGGTAGCCACACTGAAAGGCCTTGGCCGACATGGCTTTCCCCGAGGCCGGCTTCAGCTTGGCGACCAAGTAGTATCGATCCTGGCAGGCGATTCGTAGCCGTTCGTTGGAGGCGTCATAATCAATGGACCCCGGAGCGGCCGAGGCTTCCAGAAGCGGCCCGAGCTCTCCGGGAAACACCTGCAAGCGGAGCGTCCCAGGGCTGTCCAGCGGAGACCAGTCGAAGAAGGCACCCGGCCATGGGTGCATGGCCCGAATATGGTTGTGGACCTCATGGGCCCTGCGGCTCCAATCTATTCGTCCGTCCTCCTTTCGAAGCTTGGGAGCGTAGCTAGCCCGATCGTGGGCCTGCTCGACCGGCAGAATCGTCCCTTGTAGCAGCCTGCGGCAGGCGGCAATGAGCAGCTCCCCGCCCAGCTCGGCCAGCTGGTCATGAAGGGTCTCGGCTGTGTCCTGTATGCCGATGGCCAATGCCTTTTGCAGGACGATAGGACCAGTATCCATGCCGGTGTCCATTTGCATGATAGTAATCCCGGTTACTGGCTCACCGGCTTGGATGGCCCGCTGTATTGGAGCTGCGCCGCGGTATTTGGGCAGCAGAGAGGCATGAACATTCAGGGCGCCGTATGGGGCGCTTTTCAGAACTTCCCCAGGGAGTATCCCTCCATAGGCTACCACAACGAGAAGATCCGGCTGCAGCTTCCGAATTGCTCGAATGGTCTCTTGATCGGCCAAGCTGGCGGGCTGACTGACTGGAATCCCGGCCGCTAGCGCCGCCACTTTTACCGGGGTCGGCTGCGGACGCCGCCCCCGTCCGGCAGGCTTGTCCCCCTGCGTATAGACAGCGGCAATTTCGATCCAGGACTCCTTGGCCAACGCATCCAGAGATTGCACCGCAAACGCGGGAGTCCCGAAGAAAACGATGCGCAGGGGCCGGCCTAAGGGGTTCGCTTCTGCCATTTGGACACTTTCTTATCGTACATGTTCCGCTTTAAACGGCTGGCATGATCGAGGATGAGCCGACCCTGAAGATGATCGACCTCATGTTGCAGGCACACGGCCAGAAGGCCCTCCGCCTCAAGGGTAACCGGCTCGCCTTCCACGTCGAGTCCGCTGACCGTCAATCGCTCGGCTCGTTTGATCATGCAGGTGAACTCCGGCACGCTCAAGCAGCCCTCCTCGCTTTCAGACTCACCTTCCAGGTTCCCCAGCTGAGGATTGAATAGGACGATCGGGTCTTCGCCGCTCTCGCCGCCGCTGATATCGACCGTGATCAGCTTCAGGTTCTCCCCGATCTGCGGCGCGGCCAACCCAATGCCCTTGTTGGCATACATGGTCTCGATCATGTCCTTGGCCAGCGCCTTCATGCTGTCGGTCACGGCCTCGACCTCGCAGTTCTGTTCTCTCAAGACTGGATCGGGATAGGTTTTGATCTCTCTGGTCATAGTCTCTTCCCCATCCTCCGCCCTGACGGGCTTTTTCAGCCGCTCCCCAGTTTTTTGAGAATGTCTGTCCGAAGGCCCTCTGATAGATGGGCCACCAGCTTCCAAGCCAGTCGGGCTCAAATCTCTTTGATCAAGTCAAAGGTGGCTGTCCAGCTCCCTTGGCCTTAAGCCTTGGACTTTCGTTCCCGCAGCCTGATCCCCAGCTCCCTGAGCTGGTCAGCATCCACCGCTGTTGGCGCTTGGGTCAGTAGACAGGTCCCCTTTTGCGTTTTTGGAAAGGCGATCACGTCTCGAATTGAGCGTGCCTCGGCCAGGAGCATGATCAACCGATCAAAGCCGAAGGCGATTCCTCCATGCGGCGGAGCACCGAAGCGCATGGCCTCCAGAAGAAAGCCGAAGCGCTCCTCGGCCTCGCGGCGGTCGATTCCCAGGGCATCGAACATCCGGTACTGGACAGTGGAGTCGTGGATACGGATCGAGCCTCCCCCTATCTCGCTGCCGTTTAGAACCAAATCATATGCCCTGGCCTTGACCTGCTCAGGTGCCGAATCCAAGAGCTCAAGGTCTTCGGGCCGAGGTGAAGTGAATGGGTGATGGCAAGCCTCCCATCGCTTGCTCTCGGAGTTCCATTCCAGAAGGGGGAAGTCCGTAATCCAGGTGAACTCATAGCGATCGACCGGGATGAGCTCGAAGCGTTCAGCCAATCGAAGACGGAGCTGACCCAGGGTCGTATGAACCATAGTCCGGCTACCGGCCTGGAAGAAGACCACATCGCCATCCTGCATGCCCAGACGCTTGGCCAGGCCGTCTTTTTCCTCCTGGCTCAGGAACTTGGCAATGGGAGATTGCCATTCGCTCCCTTTGACCTTGATCCAAGCCAACCCCTGGGCCCCGTAGACCTTGACGAACTCAGTCAGATCGTCGATCTCCTTCCGGGTCAGTGCCCCGCCGTTTGGAACGCGAATGGCCTTGACCAGCTCGGCCTGAGCGAAAAGGCGAAATCCGGAGCCGGCGACAATGTCGCTCACGTCGGTCAGCAGTAGCCCGAATCTGGTGTCTGGACGGTCCAGACCATAGCTCTCCAATGCCTGCTCGTAGGTCATCTTCCGAAAGGGGATATCGAGCTCGAGGCCAAGTGTGTCCCTGAAGAGCTTGGCCATCATGCCTTCCGCAGCCTCGATGACCTGGTCCTCCTCGACAAAGGACATCTCCAGGTCGATCTGGGTGAACTCTGGCTGCCGATCCGCCCGAAGGTCCTCGTCTCGAAAGCAGCGAACGATCTGGTAGTACTTGTCGAACCCTCCGAACATGAGCAGCTGCTTAAACAGCTGAGGGCTTTGCGGCAGGGCGAAGAACTCGCCCTGCTGCAGCCGGCTTGGGACCAGAAAGTCCCTGGCTCCCTCAGGAGTGCTCTTGGTCAAAAAGGGTGTTTCGATCTCCACAAACCCGTTCTCATAAAGGTAATCGCGCACGCTCTTGGCCGCTTCGTGACGGAGGCGCAGGGCTTTCTGCAGCCGCGGGCGCCTCAGATCCAAATATCGGTATTGCAGCTTGAGGTTCTCGGAAACATCGATGCGTTCCTCAAGCATAAAGGGCGGCGTGCTCGACCTGTTCAACAGCTTCCAGGAGGTGACCACGACCTCAATGGCTCCGGTTATCAGGTTAGGATTCTCCATCCCCTCCGGGCGGCTGCGCACAAAGCCCTTGACTGCGAGCACGTATTCAGGTCGGAGGACGTGGGCTTCGCGATGGGCCTCGGCGTTGTGCTCCGGAGAAAAAACCACCTGAGTCAAGCCTTCCCGGTCCCGCAGGTCGATAAAAATGAGGCCGCCGTGGTCTCGTCGGTACTGGACCCAGCCCATTAGGCAGACCTGCTGGCTTATGTGCCCGCGATTCAGAGCATTCAGATGGTGCGTTCTCCGCCATCCCTCGAGCGGCTGAATCTCAACGCCCTTTCTGTCTTCCGGCTTCTCAGGTTGTGTTTCCGTGTTATCCTGCTTGGCATCGAACTGTTGCATTATTCTTCCTCGCGGGCTGTCACAATTTCGCTCACCGCCTCCTCGAGGCCGTCCTGCGCAGCACTCTGCTGCGCACCGCTGACCATGTCCTTGATCTGTACCTGAGCATCAGCCAGCTCCCGCTCACCCAGCAAAAGGCATATTCTGGCCCCGAGCTTGTTGGCTTCCCTAAGCTGGCTTTTGGGGCTCCTGGCCTGAAAGGCTGCCGTGCCTGAAAGGCCAGATTGCCGAAGCCTGTGGGCCAGCTTGTGCCCGAGAGTCAGACCTGCCGGAGCAAGGATGGCCACGTAAAAGTCCTGACTCGGGCTCGGGGGGCTCTCGAGCAGCATGGCCAACCTTTCCATGCCGCAGGCAAAGCCTATACCCGGCACGTCAGGACCGCCAAGATCCTTGACCAAGCCGTCATAGCGTCCGCCTCCGGCCACTGAAGCCTGGGCCCCGATTTCTTCGGAAACGACCTCAAAGGTGGTCCGCTGATAGTAGTCGAGCCCACGGACCAGCTTGGAGTTGAGCCGATAGCTGAAGCCACTGTCATCGAGAATGGCTTGGACGGTCTGAAAATGCTCGGTGCATCCATTGCAGGCATGCTCCATTGGTGTCGGTGCCTGGGCGATGATCTGCTGGCAGGTTGCCACCTTGCAATCGTAAATTCGCAAAGGGTTGCTCCGGCTCCGCTCCCGGCAGTCCGGGCAGAGAGCCTCAAGATCAATGGTCTCCAGGTGTCTCTGCAGAGCCGCCTGAAACTCCGGACGGCACTGCCGACAGCCCAGAGTGTTCAGCTCCAGGCTGAGATGTCGCAAACCGAGGGAAGTCAGAAAGGTCCAGAGCATGGAGATGAGCTCGGCATCCGCCTGCGGTCCTGCAGCATTGAAGATCTCGGCATTGATCTGATGAAACTGCCGGGTTCGACCCTTTTGGGGCCTTTCGTAACGGAACATCGGCCCTATGGTAAAATACTTGCTGACGTTTTCCCTGGTCTGCAGGCTGTTCTCGATGTACGCCCTGACGACTCCGGCTGTAGCCTCCGGCCGAAGGGTCAGAGATCGACCCTTCTTATCCGTGAAGGTATACATTTCCTTCTGGACCACATCGGTATCATCGCCGATCGATCGGGCAAACAGCTCGGTCCGCTCAAGCATGGGGATACGCATCTCCCGATAGCCGTACCGACAAAAATGCTCTCTTGCCCTGTCCTCGAGCAGGACGTACTTGTCCACCTCAGGGGGGATCAAATCGGCAAAGCCCTTAATTTTCTGAATCGTGCTCATGACGTCTTCGGCTGAGATTTCAAGGCTCTGCTGTCTTCCAACTGGGAGGAGCCTCTTTTCAAAAAGAAAAAAAATTATTAGATCAACCTGTGACAGATGTCAAAACTCTGATTCGCAGCCCTCTGATCATCCGGAAGGATTTCTAAAAACAGCCAAGGCTGGGCCCCGGGCTTGATGAAACGCCAAACAGTCCGTTTCTTTCAATGAGCCGCGTCCTGGAGGAGAGCATCATGCAGGCAGCAGCTATCGTCGGGTACAAGAACTCCGGTAAAACCAGCCTGATGCTTCGGCTGACGGAGCACCTGAGCAATAAAGGGCTGCGGGTCGCCGCAGTCAAGTTTACCCATCACGGCCTTGACAGGCCGGGCGCTGACACCGAGCAGCTTTCGCACCTGGCCCATTGCGTGGCCGGACTCGGTCCTGAGCAGACCAGCCTCTTCTGGAATAAACCTTTTTCTCTGGGCGACCTCCTCCCCTTGCTGGACAGCGACCTCCTCCTGATTGAAGGCGGCAGGCATCTCCAAACGCTGCCGCGCATCATCCTGGCACAGGACAACGGAGAGGTTGAAGCCCTTGCTGATGGCCTTGCCTTCGGCATCTGGTCCGAAACAATCACCAATCCCGGGATTCCGTCCTTTCAAGATATCCCCAGTTTGTCCGAGCAGATCCGCAACAGAGCCTTTATGCTCCCAGGGCTCGACTGCCAGGCGTGCGGTTATGAGACCTGCGGGCAGCTCGCTCGAGCCATCCTGAGCGGCCATGCCGATGTCCAATCCTGCCAGGCCGTTTCGCAAGAGCTGACCATCAGCGTCAACGGAGAGCAGCTCGCCTTGAACCCTTTCGTGCGCTCGATCATATCCGGCTCCATCCTGGGGATGCTCTGCAACCTGAAGGGTTTTGCCCCCGGAGCCATAGACATCCACCTTGACAGACCGGTTTGAGGACAGGTTCATGGGCAACGATTTTTTCCAGGTCATCAGCGTCAGCGAGTTTTTGGCTCGGCTGCGACGATTCAGTCCAGTCTCGCGCATCGAAGAGATTGGCCTGTCCCAGGCTTCCGGACGCACCATGGCTGAGGACCTTGTTGCTGAAGAAGACCTTCCGCCATTCCATCGCTCAAGCATGGACGGCTATGCCGTGCGAGCCGCTGATACCTTCGGAGCGGGAGAGTTCCAGCCCGTCTACCTCGAGGCCAAGGAGGCGATCCATGTCGGCGAGCTACCGGGCTTTCAGCTGAAACCCGGTCAATGCGCTCCCATCGTCACCGGAGCCGCCCTGCCCGAAGGAGCGGATGCCGTGGTCATGATCGAGCATACCGCGGATCTGGGCGGTGATATTGAGGTCCAACGCAGCCTGGCCCCCGGCGAGAATGTTCTCTTGCAAGGGGAAGACTGCCGTCGCAGCGAGGTGCAGCTCCGGTCTGGAACACAGCTTGCTCCGCAGCAGCTCGGCCTCCTGGCCGCGCTGGGGCAATCGGTCGTCACTGTGTTCGAAAAGCCCCGAGCAGCCATCATCTCAACCGGCGACGAGATCGTTCCCGTGGAGACAAACCCACCGCCAGGCTGCATCCGTGACGTCAACTCGGCAGCTCTCAGCGCCTGGATTCGCTCCACCGGGGGCGAGGTCACCTCGTATGGGCTCGTCCCAGATGATGCCGCCGTCTTGCGCGGCCGATTGCTTCAGGCCTTGAAGGAGACTGATCTGGTGCTCATTTCCGGGGGGAGCTCAGTGGGCAGCCGGGATGTGACCCTCGAGGTCCTTGAAGGTTTATCTCCTGGAGGCATACTGGCGCACGGGGTTGCCATCAGCCCAGGCAAGCCGACTATTCTGGCCGATGTTCAGGGAAAACCTGTTTTTGGCCTCCCCGGACAAGTGACCTCGGCGCAGGTTGTCTACTTTGCCCTCGGCCAGCCTTTTATCCGATACCTCTCCGGCCAGACCGAGAGCTATCCCGATTACATCCGGCCGAGCCTGGCAGCGCGCTTGAGCCGAAACCTTCCCTCTGCTCTCGGGCGCGACGATTACGTCAGGGTCAAGCTGATTCCCGACCGAAGCTTCGGATACCTGGCAGAGCCCCTACTCGGGAAATCCGGCCTCCTGAAGAGCCTGATCCAGGCCGACGGGCTGACCTGCGTGCCGGCCGAAACCGAAGGCTTCGATCAGGGCCAGCTGGTCGACGTTTGGCTGGTCTGATTGACGGAACCGGCCACCCTGGCCGAACCCAGAAGGACCTTTACCCTCGGCTGCTGTCCAGACAGACCTGCCAAGCCTTTCCCAGACGCGAAGAGATCTGCCAACGTCGCCTGCGCAAAGGCACAGTTCCTGATACGATGCGGCCTTAGTCAGCTTACAAGGCGGGTCTATGTCCTGTTGGCTGCGCACCTTGCGCTGCCGTGGACTCTTTCGGGTTCCAAGCGATCAAGGGTGTGCCGGTTCTCTCCCAGGTCAGGTCGAGGCGCATGGCGCAGAAAGTGCCCACAGGAACGGGCAGGACCACCCCATTTACCCTCTCGGCCAATGATTTGCGCCTCCAGGTAGCCAGAGGTCCGCAGAGGACCGAACCGAGGGCATCCGGCGACCGGCCGAGATGCTCCTGAAGCAGTTTGCGGGTTTCCCCGGCCGTCCTCCAGGCCGCGGCCCGGGAGGCAGAGCTTCGCCCGCCGAGCCTGTTCGGGAGCTTCTGCTGAAGCGAGCCGCAGGAGCGACGGTTCATAAAACCGATCAAGAGCTCCTTCTTACAGATGCGCGCGGCCTCTTGAACGACCTTTCCGGGATCGACGTCCATGTCCAGGGCCGAAATAGCCAGGACGTAATCGAAGGATTTATCTTCAAAGGTCAGATGCTCAGGGTGAGCCAGGTGCAGGTCTGCCCGCTTCCCGAGCCGGCCCCTGGCTCTCTGTAATAGCTCCGGCGACCTGTCCGTTCCGCTGACCTCAAAGCCGCTTTCCCAAAACGCCTCCAAAAAGTACCCGCAATGGCACTCGATCTCCAAAAGGGCCTGGCCGCGCCTTCGCCAATGGCTGCTCATTTGGAGCAGGAGCCGTTTCTGTTTCTCTAAGGCGAACTGGCCCTGCTCACAGCCTTCCCATTGCAGCCAGAGCCGGTTCCGCTCCTCGCTATCATTCATGGTTCCACCATCTCTTTGCCCAGGATCATCGTCGGGCAGACCCCTGTCTGCCACGATCACCGGCTGTTCGAATCGTAGACAGCCCCCCTGGCAGCTGAGCTGGCCTGCCGGGCATAACGTCTCAGAAATTGGGAGCGAACCTCTTTCTGAACCGGCTGCCAGGCAGCCCGACGAGATTCGATCTCATCAGTCTCCAGCAGAACCTCAATTGAACGCGCCGGAATATCGATGGCTATGCGATCACCATCGCGCAACAGGCCGATCATACCTCCTTCAGCCGCTTCCGGGGAAACATGGCCGACAGCCGCCCCGCGCGTGCCGCCGCTGAATCTCCCGTCAGTAATCAAGGCCACATGCCGATCGAGCCCCATACCCGCGATGGCCGCTGTGGGGGTCAGCATCTCCCGCATGCCTGGACCACCCTTGGGGCCTTCGTTGCGAATGACCACAACATCGCCTTCCTGGATCGCTCCACCGAGGATCGCCTCCACTGCCGTTTCCTCGCTGTCGAAGACCCTGGCCGGCCCAGTTTGGACCATCATCTCCTCGCTGACTGCGGACTGCTTGACCACGCAGCCTTCGGGAGCCATGTTCCCATAGAGGATAGCGATCCCCCCCTGTGTCTGATAGGGATCGGTTCCTGACCGGATAACCTCAGTGTTCAACACCCTGGCATCCTGGCTCCGCAGGTTCTCGTTCAGGCTTTGCCCGGTAACGGTCAAACAGTCACCATGGAGCAGACCAAGACGGCTCAGCTCAGCCATGACAGCGGGTATGCCGCCAGCCTGGTTTAGATCCTCCATATGGTGGGGCCCTGCCGGCGAAAGTCGGCACAGGTTCGGGGTCTTCCGGCCCACCTCATCAAAGACCTTCAGATCGAGATCCAGCCCAGCCTCTGTGAAAATGGCCGGCAGATGCAAAACCGTGTTGGTTGAGCAGCCCAGGGCCATATCCACAGCAACCGCGTTCCGGACGCTCTTTTCTGTAACGATGTCGCTCGGCCTGATCCCTTGGTCCAGGAGCCCCATGACCTGCTCGCCGGACATTTTGGCCAAGCGGATGCGGGCGGCTTGTACAGCGGGAATCGAACCATTGCCGGGCAGGGCCAGCCCGATGGCTTCGGCCAAGCAATTCATGGAGTTGGCTGTAAACATCCCTGAGCAGCTGCCGCATCCCGGGCAGGCCTCTTCTTCCAGCTCAGCCAGCTCCTCCGGGCTCATCTGCCCGCGTTTGACCTTGCCCACGGCCTCAAAGACGCTGATCAGATCAACGCTCTCATTGCCGCGCCGACCGGCCAGCATCGGACCGCCACTGAGGCATATCGAAGGCAGATCCAGCCTGAGCATGGCCATGAGCATGCCCGGAACAATCTTGTCGCAGTTCGGAATGAACACGAGGGCATCAAAGGGATGCGCCACAGCCATGGCCTCAATTGAATCGGCAATCAGCTCGCGGCTCGGCAAGCTCATGCGCATGCCTTCGTGGTTCATGGCCAGACCATCACAGATGCCGATGACCGGAAACTCTACCGGAACACCGCCGGCTGATCGGATACCATCTTTGACGGCCTGGGACAGCCGGTCCAGGTGGACATGGCCTGGAACGATCTCATTAGCCGAGTTGACCACACCGATGAGCGGCCTGTCCATCTCCCTGCGTGTGAACCCCATGGCATAGAGCAAGGCCCGGTGCGGACCCTTCTCCAATCCGGACTTCATCTTGTCGCTTCGCATGCCGACTCCTTGTCGCCTGTCGAACGGACTGTGAGCAAAATGTGGCTTCCCTTGTGCACGCTGCGCCCAGCTTCTCGGGGAGTCAATGTACGCTCGCTTCACCCTCGAGCCAGGCTTTCGCCGGGCTATTGAATCGAGCACAATGCGAAACACTTTTTGCTCTCAGGAATACCAATTGCCCACTTACCTGCGAACAGCCACCCAGCTGCTGAGCATAGCCGTGGCCGTCAAGGCTAGAAGAATGAAACCGATCTCAGCTGGGTGCAAAAAGTTTACCTCCAACCAGAGCGGCGGCCGGTTCAGAAGGGTGTTCAGCGAGTCCTGCGTTATTTTTAAGAGGCCGAGGGCCAGCCCGCCCCCAAGGAGCGCTTGCGCTGCCGCGCCGACCAACAGTGGCAGCTGGATATACCAGCGGGCGGCTCCGATCAGGCGGAGAATATCCACCTCCTCTCGTCTGTTCAGCTGCGCCAGCTTGAAGGTATTGCCCACGATAAGCCCGACCAAAAGGAGGAGAAAGATGATGAACGGCCACATGACCCGATGGCTGAAAGACGTCCAGTTCTTGGCCATGTCCACTTGGAGCGGATTGAAGTTCACCTTGGAAACGCCCGGCATCCCGCGAATCCTTGTATAGATGCCCTGAACCGAGCGATCTCCTGCCAGGGCATTGACATCATACTGAACCACGGCCGTATACGGCAACGGGTTGTTCCCTTCAATCCAGCCCAGGTCGACGCCTTCCCCCATGGTCTTGGACAGGACCTCCAAGGCCTGATCAGGCCGAAACGACTTGAGGGAGACCAATGCTGGATCCTCCCGCAACCGGGCCCACTGCTGCCGAACCGTCTCGGCCTCGACCGCGGACTGCCAGTAAATCTCAAACTTCACCTGGCCTTTGTTCCTGAGCACGTTTTCCTGGAGGTTCTGAACGACCAGAAGCAGCAACGCCCCCAGGAAGGTCACCAGGGTCACTGCGGCCAGAGTGAAGATCTGCTCCCACTTGTTTTTGGCGATGTCCTGCACGGCCTTTATGACCAGCCGGCTCAATGTGTTCACGTCAGCTCCCGTCTGATGCATTCAGCAGGCGTCCGTCCTTGAGCTTCAAGAACTTGGCCCTGGGCAGATGTTCTTGGAACTGCCGGTTGTGAGTCGCCAGAAGGATCGTTGTCCCATGGAGGTTAAACTGCTTAAAGACCTCCAGCAATCTGCGCGACAGATCATCGTCAAGATTGCCTGTAGGCTCGTCAGCCAAGAGGACCTTAGGGTTGACCACGATGGACCGAGCCACAGCTACTCGTTGCTGCTCTCCCCCAGAGAGCTCCTTGCATCTCAAATCTCCCTTGTTTTTCAAGTTCAATCCCCTGAGCACAGCAGCCACCCGCTTGCGGATCAGGGCCGGCTTCATACGGTTGACCTCGAGGGGCAGGGCGACGTTCTCTGCAACTGTCCGATTTGGCAGTATCTTGAAGTCCTGGAAAACGACACTGACGCTACGGCGGAGATGCGGCAGGTTTCGCGGGGTCAGCTTCCGCAGATCGAAGCCAGCGATACAAGCCTGCCCGCGCTGCAGGGGCAGATCGCCGTGCAGCAGTCGCATGAGCGTTGTCTTCCCGGCTCCCGAGGCACCGGTAATGAGCACGAAATCCCCAGAGTCGACCGCAAAGCTCACATCCTTCAGGGCCCAATGCGAGCTGAAGTTATAGGAAACATGCTGCATGGACAGCATTGCTCCTCCATCCATCGGGCCCTGACGGACCGTCTGCTTGGTTTGACCCGCCTGGCTGCTCATTCTGTTTCACGTGAAACAATGGTCTCGTCCAGGCCGAACCTGGACAGTATGGTCCTGAGCTCATCCTCTGATCGGTACTTGAAGGAAATCGACCCTTCGTCCTTACCGCCGGATATGCGCACCCGGGTGGCAAAGCGATCCGCTAGAAGCTTTTGCAGCTTCTGCCTGTCCGGCGCGAAGGCTTGCCGGTCAGCCTGCTTGCCGCCCTTGCTTGAGGCAGCCGAAGCGCGGCTCGGCTCGCCGGGCAAGCTCCCGGTCTCTTTCCAGTGCGCCACGAAATCTTCTAAAGTTCGAACCGTAAGCTGCTCGCTCATGGTCCGTTGAAAGAGAGCCATTCTGGTCTCATGATCAGCCACAGCCAAAAGGGTACGCGCTTGCCCTGTGGTGATGTACCCTTCACGAAGGGCCTTTTGAATGTCTTCATCGAGCTGCAAGAGGCGAAGACTGTTGGCGATGCTGGACCGACTGCGGCCGATCTTCTCGGACAAGGCCTCCTGGGAGATTTCCAGCTCGCTAATGAGGGTGTGAAGGGCCTCGGACTCCTCCATGGGGTTGAGATCTTCGCGTTGCAAGTTCTCAATGAGCCCGATTACCAAAGATTCTGTATCGTTCAGCCTGGTAATCAGAACCGGGATCTGCTCGAGCTCGGCCTGTTTGCAGGCCCGCCAGCGCCGCTCTCCGGCTACGATCTGATACCGACCTGGCTTATGGGTATGCGGTCGAACCAGAATGGGCTGGAGCAGGCCTTGTTGTCGGATTGATTGGGCCAGCTCTTCCAGCCCCTCCTGACTGACCTGCTTCCTGGGCTGATGTGGGTTGTTCTCGATTGACGCCAGGGGGAGCAGGCGGTAGTCCCCCTCTGAAAGGCCGTCCTCCTGCTGGGAGGCGGTTGTCTGGAACAGGGCGTCAAGTCCTTTACCCAAACCGCGTGAACCGGCCATGACAGGCCCTCCTTCCAATGGTATGCTCGGCTTGCTTTACCGCGTTTTGAACTCTGCATACATGAAAAAAAGGAGTTTGAAAATATGTTTGAAAAAGAGCAGCACGTCAGGGATTTGTATGACCGAAAGGGCCGCTTGCTAGGTGTTTTCCTGAGCAAGGAGATCTGGGAGCGAGTTGAATCACAGCTGGCTCCCCTTCTGGAGCAGACCCTCGGGATGCTCCAGGCTGAAGGGGAAACCGACAAAGAGAAGCCATTCCAGGAGCCGATTCAAGATTGGGAGATGCTGAAAAAGCACTGGGACTTCAAGTACCCCATCGATACGGATGTCCATTGCGAGCTGTGTGGAAATGCCACAGTGGACTGGCAGGCTGACGAGCCGAGGAAATTTCTGCTCAAGGCGGCCAACCTGGGCGGCCTGGTAAGGTTCCAGTGCTGCCGCTGTCAGGCCTATATCACCAAGAGGCACTTTAAGGACAGCATCAGTGTGGAGGCCAAGCCAAGGCAGGATGTTTGACCTGCTGCTTGGCTCCTCATCCAGTCGCATGGCCGAGGCCAATGACCTCCTCGCCGAGCTTGAGGTAGGCTTGCGAACCGGCTGATCGGTAATCGTAGCACAAGGCTGGAAGGCCGTGGCTGGGTGCTTCAGAAAGGCGAACATTTCGAGGGATAACGCTCTTGAAGACCTTGTCCTGGAAGTAGCCGCGCACCTCGCTCTCCACCTGGTGAGACAGCTTGTTTCTCTTATCAAACATGGTCAAGACGACGCCGAGGAGGTTGAGGGAGGTGTTCAACCGCTTTCGGACCAAGGTAAACGTGTTCATCAAATGGGCAATGCCTTCAAGGGCGTAGTACTCGCATTGGAGAGGGATGAGCAGGTCAGTGGCCGCGCAGAGGGAGTTGATGGTGATCAGACCGAGGGACGGTGGGCAGTCCAGAAAAATATACTCGTACTGACCGCTGATGCAGTCCACGACCTCGCGGATGTAGTACTCTCGGCCGATCTTGTCCACAAGCTCCAGCTCGGCGGCGACCAGATCTTGAATGGAAGGGATGATATCCAGATACTCCATGGCGCTTCTGAGGATCATCTCGTTGACCCGCTCCGGAGCATACAGAGCTCGATAGATATTCCGGTTCCCGTCATCCGGCGTCACATTGGTCCCGCTGCTGGCGTTGGCCTGTGGATCGCAGTCTATGAGCAGGACTCTCTTCTCCATGGCCGCCAGCGAGGCCGAGAGGTTTATGGCCGTGGTAGTCTTTCCGACCCCGCCTTTTTGATTAGCAATAACGATGATTCTGCGCATGGAATGGTATCCTGGTTGTTTTTTGCCCTGAGCCAGTCATCTGCTGAGTCCAGCGTGTCGGCTTCTAGCCGCGAAGGGCCCGATGACAGTAGTTCATGGAGTCCTCCAGTGAGTCGATAAGTCGCGGGATGTCCTGGAGGAAGTCCTGCTTGACGCACTGCAGGAGCTGATTGGCCAGATGCAGAAAGTCGTCGGCTTCTTCAGCCCATTCCTCCTGGGCTTGGCTCTGAAAGTGCGTGCTCAGCCGGACGAAGTTCTGGACTGTGCTCATTTCCGGCCGCTCTCCTTGGTCGGCTGCCGCCTTGATCTGCTGAAACGCGTCCTCCATGTCCTGCTTGATCTGCTTGAATTGCATCGATCGCCTCCGATCAGTCTAAGCCATAGTACTGCTTATACCATTGTACGAATCGAGCTATGCCCTGCTCGATAGGGGTCTCTGGTTTAAAGCCAACGTCGTTCATGAGGTCATCAACATCTGCGAACGTTTCCGGAACATCTCCTGGCTGCAGCCCGTCATACTCCTTAACGGCCTGGCGCCCGAGCTCGGCTTCAAGGACACTGATAAAATGCTCCAGCTGGATGCTGTTGTTGTTACCGATGTTGTATAGCCGGTATGGAGCCGGACTGCTGGCTGGATCGGGACGCCGACCCTCCCATTCCTGGTTGCCTTCGGGAATGTTCCAGATGACACGGACAACGCCTTCGATGATATCATCAATATAGGTGAAGTCCCGTTTCATACGTCCGAAGTTGAAGACTGTGATGGGCTGGTTGTTCAAGATGCGCTCCGTGAAAATGAACAAGGCCATATCCGGTCTTCCCCAGGGACCATAGACAGTAAAAAAACGCAGTCCGGTGCAGGGAAGACCATAGAGATAGCTGTAGCAGTGTGCCATGAGCTCGTTGGCTTTTTTGCTTGCGGCATACAGGCTGATGGGATGGTCGACATTGTCGTGCACGCTGAATGGCATGGATGTGTTCAGACCGTATACTGAGCTGGAAGAAGCAAAGACCAAGTGCCTGACCGCATGATGCCTGCAGCACTCCAGAAGGTGTCCGAAACCGACAAGGTTGCTGTCGATATACGATTGCGGATTGATCAGACTGTAACGTACTCCTGCCTGGGCGGCAAGATTAATCACGTAGCTGATCGGCTCTTCGGCAAAGAGATTCTGCAGACGTCGCGCATCATCAAGGCTGGCTTGAACGAAACGAAAGTTCCTGAAAGGCTCAAGCTGGGCCAGCCGGCTGCGTTTCAGCGCAACGGAGTAATAGTCGGAGAGATTGTCCAGTCCGATGACGCTGTAGCCTTCCTGCAACAGGCGGTAACACAGGTGGAAACCGATGAATCCGGCGGCGCCAGTAACCAGAATGCGCATAGTGGTCCTTGAACGCGGTTGAGCTGAGTGCCCCTAGAAGAAAAGAGTGCTGTTATGTTTGCATTTCCTTAAAGCGATACAGGCTATTGCAGCTGGTTCGAGACGTTTCAGCCCGTGGTGAGAGGCTTCAGCTCCCTGAGAGCCTGCCAAACGATCTGCTTGGCCTGACGGTTGTCCGGTAGCATATCGGCTGGCCCTGGAATGAACAGGCAGGAGCACTCCTTGAGATCAAACCAGCCATAACGGCAGGGCCGATCCGGAAAAAGGGCCTGAAAGGCCTGCTCTCCGAAACAGACTATGGAGTGCGGCTGCACGAGGCGTACGCCCTCCCAGAAACAGTCGTCCCTGAGTGTCAGCCCCCTTTCGTCCGCCTGGCTCATGGGCCAGAAAACGAGGCTGCCTGAGGGCCAGCCCAGGGCCTGAACGATATCGGAAAAGAGTCGCCGCCGTTCAATGGAGTGCCCGCTGCCGAGATCCAGGCCAAGCTCCCAGTAAGTCCAGAGGCAGGGAACCTTCCTTGGAACTCTTGCCAAGACAGACCTCCAGGGCTCAGGGAAGACTTCTCCTCGCAGAGCGGAAGTGGCCGTTGACTTGGCTGAGTCATTGGATTGGCCGGCTGATCCCTCTGAACGAATCAGGCAGGTCAAACCGCTGAGATACAAGCCTCGCAGGGGCTCACAAAGATCTATGTCTTTAAAATCCAATCCCACACTCTCCAGGCAATATCACCTTTCCCCTGCGCGGGCAGGATCTCCTGGTTACCATCCCGATTGACGATCAAAACCTCATTACGGTCTGATTCAAAGCCGGAGTCAGGGATGGTGATCCGATTGGCCACGATGACATCCAAATTCTTGGCCTGCAGCTTTGAACGGGCCGCGGGCTCAAGTTCGCTGCCAGTTTCCGCGGCAAACCCGGCAAGCCTCTGCCCGTTTCGCTTCATGCCGCCAAGCTCCTTGAGGATGTCCGGGTTGGGAGCGAATTGGAGGGTGAAGCGGCCTTCCGTTAAGCCGTCCTTCTTCAGCTTCTCAGGCTGAAAGGATTCCGGCCGGAAGTCGGCTACAGCAGCACACAAACAGCCGATGTCGCAGCTCGGCCACAGCTCCATACAGGCTTGATGCATCTCTTTGGTGGAAATGACCGCATACTGTTTCAGTCCGCGAGGCAGAGTGAGACCAATTGGTCCGGAAACGCAATGAACCTCAGCTCCTCGGAGCCAGGCAGCAACAGCGAGTGCGGCCCCCATGCGCCCGCTTGAGGGGTTGCTCCAGAATCGCACCGGATCGAAAAACTCACGCGTGGGGCCCAAAGTGATCAGCACGCGACTTCCATTCAAGTCCTGCCTGCTCAGCTGCTTGAGCAGCGCGAGGTATATCTCGAAGACCTCCGAAAGCCGGCCCTTTCCGCTTTCGCCGCAGGCAACCTCCCCTGAATCGGGCTCGAGGATGATATCGCCGCGAGAACGCAACTGCGCAACATTGTCTTGAGTAGCCCTGGCCTCCCACATGGCCGGGTTCATGGCTGGAGCCAAAACCAGGGAGCGGGGAAAGGCCAGGGCTTGGCAGGATAGAATATCGTCGGCCAGACCGTGGGCGATCTTGGCCAGTATATTGGCTGTGGCTGGAACAACGGCCAGAGCCTCGGCGTTTTGAGCCGGCTGGAGGTGACTGTACACGTCATCGCCGCCATGAAAGAGCTTGCTGTAAACAGGCTCGCATCCGAGGGATTGGAAAGCCAGCGGAGTCACGAACTGCTGAGCTCCGCCAGTAAGGGTTGCGCTGACATGCAGACCGCTGCGCAGGAGATCACGGCTCAGATCCAAGGCCTTGTAAGCGGCAACACTGCCGCTGACGCCCAAATGGACAAGCCTGCCGCGAAAGGCTCCGAATTGCAGATACCCAGGAATCATTGATTCAACGTCTCTTCCTGCATTCCGCTGCTGCCCGTCTGCTGGGATATCCTTGGCGTAACCCAGACATGCAGGTTCGTGGAAAAGGTACCGTCCTTGATATGCAGGATGCACATGCGGTTTGCCTTTCGATAGATCATCAGATAGGGCTGGTACTTCAAGTAGCTGATCAGCTTCCAGCCATTGCTGGGCATATTGGTTCGAAAGAACTCAAAAAGGGAGACCGGCTCGACGCGTCCTGAAAAGACCAGGGCACCGATGGGCGAGGACTCGACCTCAAAGGCTACGGACTCATCCGGGTCGAGCTCCATCTGCTGGGGCACAACAATGTCGTTGAAGTCATACGGTATGGGAAGATTTGCCGTCGATTCGGCAATGGTTTGTGGTGAGCCATCTCCGGTCTGATTGCCGTTTTGCTTCTCCGCGCCGGTCAGCCATGCGCAGGAAGCTGTTCCAAGAAACAGCGCGATTATGATACATACTCCGATACGGCGCATAGGCTCCTCCTCGTCTTCATGACATCCGAGTATCCAGTCATTGCCACGACACCACGTACCTGGAACCCGAGGCGACCGGCGGCATGAATAGACCACTACGGCATACGAGGGCGAAACCATGACGCACCCGGGCGGTAACGAGCCCTCTGGCAGGTCAAACTGCCTGCCGGAGGCCGACTTCGATTTGCTCAAGTATACGTTTGATGTTCCAGAAGCGCAAGTCAGCCAGCATCCAGCTGGCCATCGGCACGATTCCAGGCTGCTCGTCCTGGAGAGAGCGACGGACCGCATCCGGCATACGACCTTCAAAAATATCGCCGAATATCTGCCGGAGGGAACCGTGCTTGTGCTCAACTCCAGCAAAGTCTTTCCGGCACGGCTGCACTGCATTAAAGAACAAACAGGCGGTCGAGCGGAGTTTCTCATCCTGACACCCCTGGCCTTAATCCGGCCGTGTGCAGGCGCTGCCGGGTGGAGCTCGGCCGATATCCGCGGGCTGGTCAAACCGGCCCGAAGCCTTCGGCTGGGTCATCGATTGCACTGTGGGCCGGACCTTCAGGTAACGGTGACCTCCAAGGAGGCCTCGGGAGAAGTCCGAGCCGTTCTCGCCTGGAAAGGCGAGCTTCAAAAAACACTTGAAAAACAGGGACGTATGCCCCTTCCTCCATACATAAAACGGCCTGATTGTCAAGAGGATCGCAGCCGGTATCAGACCGTCTATGCCCGCAACGACAAGTGCGGCTCGGCAGCTGCCCCAACAGCCGGCCTGCACTTCACCCCTGCAACCTTTACCAGCTTGGCCACCAAGAACATAGTGACCGCAGAGGTTACCCTCTTTGTCGGCCATGGAACCTTTCAGCCCATTCGCTGCCGGGACATTCGCCACCATCGCATGCATGAGGAGTACTATGAGATCTCCGAGGATTGCGCCGCAGCCCTCCGGCGGGCCAAGGCGGAAGGACGACCCGTGGCGGCCGTGGGCACAACCACCGTCAGGACCCTGGAAGGCGCCTTCAGACAGCATGGCGAGATCACTGCCTGCTCGGGCTCAACCGACCTGTTCATCTACCCCGGCTTTGACTTCAAGGTCGTGGATCACCTGCTGACCAACTTCCACTTGCCGAAATCGACACTTCTTATTATGGTCTCTGCATTCGCAGGCAGAAGCCGCGTCCTCCATGCTTATACCGAAGCGATCAAGCGCGGCTACACCTTTTTTTCTTACGGCGATGCCATGCTCATTCTCTGAGCCCTGACGGCTCAGGAGGATGCCTGCGATCGCCGGATAGCTGATTCGGAGCAAGCAAATATGGGCAGGGTCATCATTGATCAGGAACGATGCAAAGGGTGCCTGCTGTGCACCAGCGTATGCCCGAACGGGGCCTTGGCACCAGCCAAATCATTGAATACACAAGGATACAAGCCAGTGGAGCCTGTGGAGAACGGAGAGACGACCTGTATCGGCTGCGGATTTTGCGCAGAGATATGTCCTGATATGGCCATTCTGGTGTTTCGAAGCCCCAAGGAGAAGCAGAAGGAGAACGCGGCATGAACGCCGGTGTAAACACAATCTTTGTCAAAGGCAACGAAGCGATTGCCAGGGGGGCTGTTGACGCCGGCTGCCAATGCTATTTCGCCTATCCCATCACCCCTCAGAGCGATATTCCCGAGTACCTGTCCTCGGCTTTGGTGGAGCTCGGGGGTGAGTTCATCCAGGCTGAGAGCGAGATAGCCGCTGCCAATATGCTCCTCGGGGCAGCAGCCTGTGGCAAGCGGGCCATGACCTCCTCGTCAAGCCCCGGCATATCCTTGAAGCAGGAAGCTATCTCCTACATGGCCGGCAGCGAGCTCCCGGCCGTAATCGTCAATATTTGCCGCGGCGGCCCCGGTCTCGGCAGCATCGATCCCTCCCAGGGGGATTACTTTCAGTCCACACGCGGCGGCGGCCACGGCGATTACCGGACCTTGGTCCTGGCCCCGGCCAGCTGCCAGGAAGCCTATGATATGACCATTCGGGCCTTTGACCTCTCCTTTGCCTACCGAAACCCGGTCTTGCTGCTTGGAGACGCTATTCTCGGCCAGATGAAGGAGCCCATCCGACCCTGGAAGGATCGCAGCATCAATCCCCAGGAGGCCTCTGATTGGGCCCTGAGCGGCTCAGCAGGACGCGAACCGCGGCTGCTCAAGTCCCTCTATCTCATGGACGGCGCCTTGGAGACGCACAATCGGCGGCTGCAGGAGAAGTACAAGCTCATGCAACAGGAGATCGATTACGAAACCCTCGCTCTGCACGATGCCGCACTAGTTGTGGTCGCTTTCGGCTCCATCGGGCGGATCGCCAAGAGCGCTGTCCGAATGTTGCGCGAGCAGGGATATCCCGTCGGGCTGTTCCGGCCCAAGACCCTGTTTCCCTTCCCGGAGAAAGCCCTGCGGGAGGTTGCAGCCGCCGGTAAGTCCTTCATCACCATCGAAAACAACTCCGGCCAGATGGTCGAAGACGTTCGGCTGGCAATCTGCGGTCTGGCCGAGTCGTCCTTTTTCGGTAATCTGCCGGGCAAGCTGTCCAACCCCGAGGACTTCCTCGAGCCCATTACCCAGGTCCTCAATCGGTGCCGCGCGGCGTGAACCACGAACCGCTGCTGCGGAGCAATGAGATGCAATCGGGCACGGCGACAGCCGAGCCTTGAGCGGAGGAAACCATGTTTCAGGAAGAGCAGCAGGTCAACTCCTTTCCGGAGATCATGGTCAATACGGCCATGCACTTCTGTCCAGGCTGCCACCACGGCATTATTCACCGTCTGGTGGCCCAGAGCCTGAGCGATCTCGGACTCGGCGGCCGCACAATCTGCGTTGGTTCGGTGGGGTGCTCGGTGTTCATTTACAATTATATCCAAACGGATGCTGTCGAGGCCCCTCATGGACGAGCACCTGCCGTAGCCACCGGGGTGAAGCGGGCCAGGCCCGAGAACTTCGTCTTTGCCTATCAAGGAGACGGAGACCTCGCCGCCATCGGGCTCTCGGAGATCATGTACTGCGCCAACCGAGGCGAAAAGGTCAGCATTATCTTTGTTAATAATACCGTTTACGGCATGACCGGCGGCCAGATGGCCCCGACAACCATGATCGGCCAGAAGACAACGACCAGCCCGCTCGGCAGGGCCATGGAGAGAGACGGCGGTCCCCTGCGCATGGCTGAAATCCTCGGATCTCTGGACGGAACAGCGTACTCGGCCCGGGTGGCCGTCAACTCCATCAAGCATATCACCAAGGCAAAGAAGGCCCTGCGGAGGGCCTTCCAGGTCCAGCTCGACGGTCTGGGCTTCGGCTTTGTGGAGTTTCTCTCGGCCTGCCCGACCAACTGGCGGATGACCCCGCTGGAAGCCAACGAGCGCGTCGGCAGCGAGCTGGTTGAATACTTTCCCTTGGGCGTTTTCAAAGACACCGGCCAGAAGGACGGTTAGCATGTATCAGGATGTGATTATTGCCGGTTTCGGCGGGCAGGGCGTCATGCTCATCGGAGATCTTCTGGCCAATGCAGCCATGGAGTCCGGCTACAATGTAACCTATATGCCGGTCTACGGGGTCGAGATGCGCGGGGGGACCGCCAATTGCACAGTGGTCGTCTCCGATGACGAGATCGGGTCGCCGATCATTCACTCGCCAATGAGCCTCATTGCCATGAACAGGCCCTCGGTGGACAAGTTCCAGCCAAGGCTCAGGGACGGTGGGGTGCTCATCGCCAACGCCTCCATCGTTGCCGAGGAGCTGCTGCATAGCGGACGCTGCAGGGCCTATCCGGTTCCGCTGAATGCCCTGGCCGATGAGCTGGGCAATGCCAAAATGGCCAATGTCGTGGCCTTGGGCGCCTGGCTCCAAGCCACCGGTCTGCTCCCTCTCAAGGAAGTGGCTGATTTGCTGGCCAGGACGTTTGCTCAAAAGTCCGAGAAGCTGGCCGAGCTGAACAGACAGGCCTTGCTCAAAGGTGCTGAGTCGCTTCGCCGAGCGGCGGAAAAGGATCCGTCGCTGCAAGCCGCCGGTTAGCTCGCTTATGGGATGGTGGTATGCCCAGTCCGCGGCAGCATCGCGAACAGGTTGCCAGAAACCTCGCTCAGGGGCCCCTGATTCCTGAGAGGCTTTACGGAATCATCGGCGGCTCTCTGAGTCACTCGCTCAGCCCGCTTCTCCATAACTGGGGTTTTCGCCGCGAGGGACTGCCCTTCTGCTATTATGCCTTCGAGATCGCCTCCGAACAGGTCGCCGCCTTTATGGTGGCCTGCCGCACTCTGCCCATATCAGGCGCCAGCGTGACTATCCCGCATAAGAGGGCTGTCGTGCCTTACCTCGATGAGCTGACCGAAGCAGCCTTGGCTGCAGGAGCGGTCAACACCCTGTTCTGGCATGGTGAGGCGCTCTGGGGCGATAACACGGATAGCTACGGCTTTATCGCCCCCTTGCTGCAGCATGGCCTGCGGCTCGAGTCCGCAGTCATCCTCGGTGCGGGAGGGGCGGCTCTCGCTTGTATTCAGGGCCTGCGCCGGATCGGCGTGCGTGACATCGTTGTCACGGCCCGGCAATCGTCAAAGGCTGAGACACTTGCCCGCCGTTTGGGGGTCCGAAGCCTACCCTGGGGGGAACGAGACAGCCTGCAGGCGGATCTCCTGATCAACGCAACCCCTTTGGGGACATCCGGACCTCTGGAAGCCGACTCGCCTGTGCCCCGGGACAGCCTAGCCGGTTTTCGATGGGTTTACGACCTGGTCTACAACCCGGTAGAGACGGTTCTGCTCAGACAGGCGGGTGATATGGGCTGCACAGGCATCAGCGGCCTGGACATGTTCGTTCACCAGGGTCTTGCGCAGTTCGAACGCTGGACTGGCAGGAGCTTGCCGGAAGAGGAAAGCCTGGAGCTGCTGCGCACCGCAATGCAGACCCGCGGCTCCGCAAGGGCTCCCTGAGAAACAGGATGGACGCAGCCCTGTGCTGGCACGCGGGTCAACCCCGGACCATTGGCCGGCACAAGAACTGGCGACAGCCGTTGGCTATCAGTCGCGGTTGAGGTAGATGGTTATCTCGTCACCGGGATGGATAAGCTCATTCCTCGACATCTCGTTCCAGTTCAGGATCTTTTTCGTACTGACCCCGAACCGGCGGGCGATGTTCCAGAGATTGTCGCCTTTGCGGACGCGGTACTGGATGGAAGTGACATCCTCCTGTCCCGTCTCGATCTTGGCGGGTTTCGAGTCAGGTTTGCCCAGGTCTGGGATATACAGCTTGGCCCCTTGACGGAGGCGATGCCGGTTGGACAGCCCGTTGGCTTCGGCCAGGGTCTGAACACTCACTCCGAAGCGCTGAGATAGCTCCCAGAGAGTATCCCCCTTCCTGATCGAATAGTTGGCTCGGTTCCGGGCTATGGCCCGCCTGTTGTAGCTCCCGCTTCTCCCGGGAATGCGAAGCTTCTGGCCGACTTGGAGATGGCGCGCATCGGTATACAGACCATTGGCTCTCCTGAGCTTGGATACGGTCACGTTGAAGCGGCGGGCGATCTCCCAAAGGCTGTCCCCGCGTCTGACCGTATAGGTCCCTCCGGACGGACTGCTCCCTTTTCTGGCCATAGCCGATGCGCTGACCGGAATGAGGATCCATTCCCCAGGACGCAGCAGGTTGGACCGGGTCCGATTGACCTGTTTGAGCTCGCGCACCGGAACGTGATACATTCGCGAGATACGCCACCAGGAGTCTCCATGGGACACTCTGTATCGCGTGAAGCCGGAGTTGGGCTTTTGTCTGGCCTTTTGGGCATACTGCTTGGCCTTGGCCAGCCGGTCTTTTGGGAGATAGACCGGTGTTTCACGCCCCGGTGGGCTGGCCAGGCGCCTGAAGGCGGGGTTGCGGCTGCGGAACTCAGACCAGGACATGCCTATGGCCTGAGCGAGACCGTACAGATCGGTTCCTCCAGGAACTGAGACTGAACTCGGCGCTTTCGGCGCATCCCAGCTCAAAGGATCGAAACCGAGCTTGTCCAGATTGCGGACGATCTTCAAGATCGCGAGGTATTTGGGCACATAATGCCGGGTTTCCCGGTAGAGGTAGCGCCGGCTCTTGGTTAAATCGAAGTAATCTTCCTGCCCGCTGGCCCGCAAAGCCCAGGCGACCCGCCCCTCGCCGCAGTTGTATGCGGCCAGGACAAGATACCAGTCGTCGAACTGGTCGTGGAGCTTGCTCAGATACCTGATGGCCGCATGCGTTGATTTGTAGGGATCCCTGCGTTCATCGATCCACCAGTTGACCTCCAGTCCGTAAAGCCTGGCAGTGCCGGGCATGAACTGCCACATCCCTGCTGCGCCGGCTCGCGAGTAGGCTCGAGGGTTGAACCCACTTTCGGCAAAAGGCAGAAAAACGAGGTCCTGCGGGAGGTTGTGCTCAGTGATGGCCTGCCGGATATACGGGAGATACGGCTCGGCCCGATCCAGCCACTGCTGGAAGACCCGATGCTTCCGCTTGGTGTAGTAATGCAGGTAGTCCCGCATGACCCGGGTCTCTTGAATATCAAGCTCGAACTCGATCTCCGGCTTCGATTCCAAAGCCTCACGCTCGGACTTGCTGAGCTCCTCAGGTTTCCCGCCATCCGGCGCCGGGGGCGGTTTGAGGACCTCCTCTTCCAGCGGTTGGATGAGATCATAGCTCATCTGGGCGCTGCCGGAATTTTGGGTGGCGTTCTCCACACTGAGCGGGCCAGCAGGGCCGATCAAGGGCGGACTCTGATCGGGGCTGTGCGCTGCTGTTGCATTGGGCTGACGGCTCTCGGCTGCGGGCGGAGTGTCATCAGCATCAGGCCCGAGGAGGCTGTGTTCGGACAGGGAGGAGCAGGCACCGAGGGGCAGGAGAGCCAGAGCGATCAGCAGCAGTCCGACGGTAAGCCAGAGCAGGCCAGCAGAGGAACGTATAGGAGATGAAAGCATGGTCATCACCACAAGGAGAGGATATGGATCCGATTGGTCATCGCGTGGTTGGTAAAAAAGCGGTCCTGGATCATCTTGAGCGTTCTCCGGAGCAGATCGACCTGGTCCTTCTTCAGGAAAGCCGGAGTGATCTCCAGCAGGTGGCCGCTCTCTGCAACGAGAAGAAAGTCAGATGCAAACGGGTCCCCAAAAAGCGTCTCGATGGTGAATCACCTTTGTCACACCAAGGGGTTATCGCCAAAATCTTTCCAGCCGGCCTTACTCCCATGGAGGATCTGGTCGATGCTCTGTCCTCAGCCGCCTTCCCAGTCCTGGTTGCTTTGGATCAGCTCCAGGACTCGGGAAACCTCGGTGTCCTGGCCAGAACCATCTATGCCTTGGGGGGCTGCGGCCTGGCCCTGACCAAGGATCGTTCAGCCGCCCTCAACGACAGGGCCATGAAAAGCTCGTCAGGAGCCCTGGGACTTCTTCCAGTGGCGCGAGTTACCAACATGGCCCGTTTTCTGCGATATTGTCAAGAAAGAATGTCCTCCATCTACTATGCCGGAACCGGCCCTGAATGCCGCTCCGTCTTCAACATCACCATTGCCTGGCCGGCGGTCCTCGTCCTCGGTAATGAGGACAAGGGTGTCAGACCCGGTGTCATCAAGGAGTGCCATCAGGGCTTGACCATTCCCATGAGCGGGGGGTTCGACTCCCTGAACGTCTCCCAGGCCGGGGCCATGCTCCTATGCGAGCTTCTCCGTCAGCACCGTCAAACCTCTGCCACCAGCCGATAAAGGCCCACCAGGATCGAACCATTTCAGCCTTCGGTCTTCTGCCGCCCAATGGCTGCCGGTCAGCCGATTATCGCCGGGATATCCTTGATGAGATCGGCTGTAAAGGAGACCATCTTGTCCATAAGCCAGGGAAAGGCGAAGATGAGCGCCAGGAAGATGGCCAGGATCTTGGGAACGAAGGTCAGGGTCATCTCCTGGATCTGCGTTGCGGCCTGAACGATGCTGATGACCACCCCGACAACCAACCCAACGCCCAGCATGGGCAGGGAAAGCAGCAGAGCGAGCTCTACAGATTGCTTGGCAAAGCCGACGACGTATTCCGGCGACATGAAGACCTCCGTGGCTACCCGAAGCTGTTGACCAGAGAGCCGACCAGCAGGTTCCAGCCATCGGTCATGACGAAGAGCAGGATCTTGAAAGGCAACGAGATCATGATCGGCGGCAGCATCATCATGCCCATGGACAGAAGGACACTGGCCACGACCATGTCGATAATCAAAAAGGGCACGTAGATGAGAAACCCAATGGTGAAGCCGGTCTTGAGCTCGCTAATCATGAAGGCCGGCACGAGCATGAGCGTTGGCACGTCGTCCTTTGTCTTCGGACGCTCCATCCCGGCCACGGCGTAAAAGACCGAGAGATCCTTTTCCCGGGTGTTCTTGAACAGAAATGACCTCAAAGGCACTTCGGCCTGCCTGAGGGCCTCGGTATGCCCAATTCGTTCATTGAGATACGGCTGCAGCGCATTCTCGTTGATCTTCTTGCCGATGGGCAGCATGATCACAAAGGACATAAAGATGGCCAGACTGATCAGAACTTGGTTCGGCGGCATCTGTTGCGTTCCCATGGCCTGCCGGAGAAAGGAAAAGACAATGATGATTCTGGTGAAGGAGGTAACCGTCAAGATTATGGCGGGCGCGATGGACAGAATTGTCAGCAGAAAGAGGATCTCCAGAAGCACGGAGACCTTCCCGGGATCGCTCTGTCCGGAAGACAGCTCGAGGGTCAGCGAGGGTATGGCCGGCTCAGGGGCGCTATGGGCCGTCCCGGCCAGGAGAATCAGGATTAGTAGGCCGACCGGAACGATGGCGTGACAACTCTTTGGCGAAATCGGTAGTGCTCTCCTGGACATCATCCGCCTCTTGCTCTGAAATGAGACTGATTTGGGAGTCCGTGACCCCTATCAGGAGATGCTTATTCAAGAAGCGGACCAAAACCAGGCTTCTCTTGGGCCCGAGGTTCAAGCGGCCCAGGAGCTTCAGCTCTGATTGAGGCGCAAAAGTCAGACCGGCCTTGCCGCCAAAGCGTTTGAGCAGATAGAAGCCCACAAAAATGACCGCAAGCAGAAGGCACAGGGCTGCAGCGATCTTCATCCCGGCCAGGAGAATGCTGGTGGACGAGCCGTCCAAAAGTGGCTTATCCAAGCTGCTGCACCCTTTCCATGGGACTGATGATATCCGTCAGGCGGACCCCGAACTTCTCGTTGATGACCACCGCCTCGCCTCTGGCCACCAGCTTGCCGTTCACCAATATTTCCAAGGGTTCTCCGGCCAGCTTGTCAAGCTCAATGACCGAGCCTTGGCCGAGCTGCAGCAGGTCATTGATCAGCAGCTTGCTGCGCCCGAGCTCGGCCGAGACATCCAGGGGGATGTCCAAAATGAACTCCATCTCCCGCTTGACGCCCTGGGGCGGCGCCTGGGCTTGATCGGAGAGGTCCTGAAAGTCTACATCCCTCGTCTTCTGTCGTGCCCCAGCCGCCTTCTCCTTGGTCATCTTCTGCTCTTCTTCATCAGCAAAGGCCTTGGCCCACTCTTCAGCCAAGGTCTCCTGATCCGTTGCCTCCTCTCCTGGGGCTGAACCGGCCTGTGCAGTCTCCTCTGTTTCAGCCCGGTCCTCAGGGATCGACTGAGGCTGTTCCTCTTGATCGGCCAGGGCGGCGGCCCATTCTTCGGCCAGCTTATCCTGATCGACCGAGCTATCCTGGTTCTCCTGCTTCTCCTTGGCCATATGCCCTCCGTGGCTATGTATCCTGTATTTGCTGCTGATGCTCTTCGGTGACCAAAAAGGCCCGGTTGCCTTTAACCTGTCCGGGAACGCCGTGGAACTTCGGTATCCCTTCCACCTCAGCCGTCAGGGAGTCCTCGACGTCGGTGTTGAGCACAATGATGTCCCCCTCCTCGAGGTTCAGGAGCTGTCTGGCGGTAATCTGGCTGCAGCCAAGCCGAACCCGCAGATCCAGGGGCGTGTCCATGAGACGCTCCTTTAGCCTGTCCACCCAGGTCTGATCGACCTCGAGACGTTCGGACTGATAGGAGGCATAGAGCTTGGAGCGGATCGGTTCGATGGTCGCATAGGGCAGAGCCAGCAAGATATTTCCGACGGCGTTTTCCAGCTCGACCTCAAAGGTGACCACAACGACGACGTCGCTGGGCGGGATGATCGAAGCGAACTGCGGGTTGATCTCGGATCGCTGGAACTCGATGGTGATGTCATGAACCGGGCGCCAGGCCAGCTCAAGCTCCGTAAGGGTGTTCAAGACAACCTTCTTGATGATCTTCTGCTCGATCGGCGTGAAATCGCGCCCTTCAACTTTGGGTTGCGAGCCAATGCCTCCGAAAAGATTCTCCACAAAGGCAAAGACAAGTCTGGTGTCGATGACCAGCATGGCATGCCCCCGAAGAGGGCTCATCTTGAAGAGGTTGATGCTCGTCGGCACAGGCAGAGAGCGCATGAACTCACCAAACTTGGTCATATCCACGGAGGCGGGGTTGATATCCATCCTCTTGCGGATGAGGGTGGCCAGGTTGGTCGAAAGCTGCCTGGCAAAGCGGTCGTTGATGATCTCCAAGACAGGCATCCGGCCCCGGATAATTCTGTCCTGGTTGGTCAGATCGAAGGAGACCACATCGGTGTCATCCTCGACCGCCTCGGTCTCGGAGTCGTAATCCTCTCCCTGCAGCCCCCGCAGGAGCGCGTCAACCTCGTCCTGATTGAGGACCTTATTCATACTCCTCCCTCATCGTGGAATGAGCCAAGCGGCTCCGGGTGAATCTTTGCAAAGCCCGGACCAAGAAACCAGTCGAGGCCCGCCTTCCTTCGAATCATGGATGCTGCTACTGGATGATGAACTCCGTGAAGTAGACCCGTTTAACCACGGACTCCTCCATGATCTGATTCAGCCTCTCAGCGATCTGACTCTTCAAAGTCAGCTTGTCCTGCATGCTGGACAAATCATCGTAGGTTTTGCTGGACAGCAAGAGAATGAGGCTGTCCTTGACCCTGGGCATGCGAGCCTCAATGTCCTTGGCAGCCTCTTGACCGCGGACCTCCAGATTAACTCCCATCTTGAGATACCGTTTGCCCAGTGGGTCGGCCAGGTTGACCAGGAGCTGGGGGAGAGAAACCATGGCGGTCTTGCTCTTTTCTTCCTCTTGTGAGTTCTGCGACTGCGAAGCATTAACTGCCTGGGAGCCCTGCGAAAAGAGACCTCCGCCAAGGAAGTGCTTATAGGCTGCAACCCCCCCGGTACCGACTAGGAGCACCAGGACAAGGATCAGCACAATCTTCTTGCCCTTGCCCGTCTTGGTCTTCGGAGACTGCTCCGCGGACTCCTCAGCGGCTTGCTTCTTGTCTTTGGCCACGTCGTGCTCCTTTTGCTTCCCTACAGGAACGTCTTTGCATGCGGTTTCGTCTTCAGGAGGATCTCGATGCGCCGGTTCTTTTGGCGGCCCTGCGCCGTAAGGTTCGAGGCAATCGGCCGGTCAGGGCCGTACCCTGAAACCGAGAAACGCTCCGGCGGTACCCCCTGGCCGGTAAGGATCCTCAGCACATTCAGGGCTCGGCGAGCTGAAAGCTCATAGTTGTCAAATCCGGGACCGGTGGTGCTGTCGGTATGCCCGGAAATATTTACCGGTGCGGACATGGTCTGCAACAGGAGCTTGATCTGCTCGAGGAGACGCCTGGCTCCAGCTCGCGGCTCGGCTGAGCCGGTTTCGAAAAGGATCGTGTCGCTCAGAACCAGGGCAACGCCCTCCGGCCGCTTTAAAACCCTGATGTTCTCATTCAGGGTGCTCTTATTCAGATCCGATGGCAGGACTTGATCGGGAAAAAGCAGCTCCTTGATGCGCTGTCGCTTTTCAAAGAGCTCCCAGGGGTTCTGGAGGAGCTCCTTGGTCAGCTGAATTCGGCTGGGTATTCGCCCGGCCGGTTCGGAGCGGAGAAAGTCGATCCGCTGATTGAAGTTGGTGAAGGCCGCTGAAATAATTCGCTTGTCCATGGTCGACATGCTGAGCAGGAGCACAAAGAAGGTCAAAAGCAGGGTGACCAGATCAGAGAAGGTCACCAGCCAAGCCTGGCTTCCAGCGTTTTCGGAGCGTTTCTTTTTCCGTCTGGCCATGGCCGGCTCTGCTCGCCCTTTTATGGTCTCGACCCGCCAGTCTCATGGCTTCATGGGCCCGACTGGCCCTGCTGCTTCAGGTCGAAGCGGAAGCCCTTGTACCTGAATGAGTCGGAACGTTCTGCTGGAAGCCCTGGAAAGTCCTTGAGCTTGTTGGGGCTGTGTTCAAAAAAGTTCCGTTTGTCCAAGATAATATCGACACGACGATTCCTCCGCCGTCCTCGGCGCGTCGAGCTGGCGTAGCGGGGCTGATACCGTCCGAAGGCTTCCAGCTTGAGCTTATCCGCCGGTACGCCCTGATCGATCAGGAAGCTGTACACGCTGAGCACCCGATCCAGGGAAATCCTCCAGGACGGATCAATGCCGGAGGCATCAGCCTCTGCCGTTTCAGGAAACCCGGTCTCCATGTAGGAGGCATGGCCAGCCACAAGGACTGGAAACTGCAGGCTGCGCAATTGAGGCGCAACGGAACGAAGCAGATCCCGCCCCTCGGAGCTGAGCCCGGCCTCGCCTTCGCTGAAGAGCAGCGAGGCCTGAATGCTGAGGATCTGGATGAACCTGTTGGAGATGAACTCTATGTCCTGCCGCTTGTCCTCCCAGAGGATGTTCCGTATCGGCGCGAGATCCTTGGCCTCGTCGAACGGGCCGGGCTCGACCATCATCTGGCCGGGCTGCTTGCCCAGGAGGCTCATGGTCTGCTTGCCCATTCCAAAGGTTTCGGCAATGGACCCGAGGGCCAGAAACTGCTTCTGATCGTTGCGCAATGCGGCCATGCTCAGAAGCAGTACGAAGAAGGTCAAAAGAAGGGTCATCATGTCTGAGAAGGTGATCAGCCAGGAAGCGCCTGAGCCTTCTTTTTGCGATCGTTTTCGCTTTCTGCGCATAAGCCTGTACCGCCCTGCTGGCGTGTTTCGAGTATCAGCTCAGCCCGCTCTCCCCGCCCAGGCTGCCAAGCGCTTTTTCTAAGCTCATTGTGCCGTCGCCTGCGCAGGCATGATGGCTAGTAGGACTCCCGGCGCAGCTTGGGCGGCAGGTAGCTGTTCAGCTTCTCCTCGATGATCCGGGGGTTCTCTCCCCTGGAAATTGACAGGATGCCCTCGAGCATGATCTCCCGAGCCAGAATCTCCTCTTTGCTCCTGGTTTTCAGCTTCCCGGCCATGGGATTGAAGACCAGGTTGGCCAGCAGGGCACCGTAGAAGGTTGTGATCAAGGCCACGGCCATGGCTGGACCAATGGTGCTCGGGTCCTCCATGGTCTGCAGCATTTGAACCAGCCCGATGACCGTACCGATCATGCCCATGGCCGGAGAGAATCCCCCCATGGCGCTCATGATCTCAGCCCCGAAATCGTGGCGTTCCTCCAGGTAGCTGATCTCCGTCTCCAGAATCTCCTTAATCGACTCCGGCTCCAAACCGTCAACCGTAAGCTGGAGGCCTTTGCGCAAGTAAGGGTCCTCGACCTCCTTCAGGGCAGGCTCCAGAGACAAGATCCCCTCGCGTCTGGCCTTGTTGGCGAACTCCAGGAAGCGCTCGATGATGGCCGAAGGCTCTTCGGTCTTATGCAGGAAGGTGTTCTTGATGATCCCGATGACCCCGAAAACGTTCTTCAAGGGGTAGTTGACCAGGGTGGCCCCAATGGTGCCGCCGATGACGATCAGGGCTGAGGGGAGGGAGATGAAGACAAACGGGCTCCCGCCCATGACGATGGCGGAGATGACCAAACCGAAGGCCAGGAAGATGCCTATTATCGTCGCCGGATCCATTGCTGCACCTTGTTACCGGTTCTTCAAGCTGCCCCGCAAGGCAGTCTGCTCGAGCCTGAGAGGATCTCTGCTCCTCGAACGTGACAGGCGTGGCTTCCTTCCCAAATAGGGCCTGAGACCGCAAAGCTCTGGAGTTGCCATTCCGGAGCTCACAAGGCAGCACTCCTTAGTCCTCCCTCGGTCCGAAAATGCTCGTGCCGATGCGAACCAAGGTGGCCCCCTCGGCTATGGCGGCCGGAAAGTCGCCGCTCATGCCCATGGACAGATGCGGCAGGGAACGGCCGAGCTGCCGGGACAGCACATCCCGTAGCTCCCGAAGCCTGGCAAAGAAGGGTCTGGCTCGATCGCCGCTGTCAAAAAACGGCGGCATGCACATCAAACCTTGAAGATCAAGCCCTTCCAGCTCGGTCAGCAGGCGGCAAAAGCCCAAGGCCTCCTCCTCGGGCAAACCGCCTTTTTGCTCCTCCCTGCCGACATCGACCTGGACGAGCACCGGCTGAACAACCTGCCGTTCCAGGCACTTCCTATGCAAAGCCCGGGCCATCTTCTCGCGGTCCAGTGAATGGATAAGGTGGTAGCGTCCGGCCAGGAACTTGGCCTTGTTGGTCTGCAAGCGACCGATGAAGTGCCAGCGGATCTCCGGGTTCGGCACGGCCTGCTGCTTGTCCATGGCCTCCTGGACGTAGTTTTCCCCGAAGTCCCTGTGCCCGGCTGCTGCCAGTGCGGACACCGCCTCCGGGGGGTGGGTCTTGGAGACGGCCACCAGGCTGACCTCATCCGGGCTCCTGCCGCAGCGGGAAGCAGCCTGACTGATCTGCTCCTGTATCCTCTGCCATCGTTCGATCATATCCTGTGCATTCATCTCAGGCCTCCGGTTCCAGATTGGCAAGAAACCGCCGGTCTTCGGACCATCCCGGCTTCACCTTGACCCAGAGCTGGAGGTGGACCTGCTGCTCGAGCAAGCCCTCAAGCTCCAGGCGCGCCTCGCTTCCGACCTGCCTCAGCCTCGAGCCGTTTTTGCCGATGACGATGCCTTTGTGGTTCTTGCGCTCGACATAGATGACGCAGCCCATAAGGACGAGGTTCCGCTCTGGCTCTTCGTTCCAGTACTCTGCCTCCACGGCCACGGAGTATGGCAGCTCCTGCCTGAGCACTTGAAACAGCTTCTCGCGGATAATCTCTGTGGCGAAAAACCGCATCGGGAGTGTCGAG
>Ga0207797_1000169_pt1 | contig 46819 bp, 38 predicted proteins | sample PRCRCaboRojoPR_6_FD_187275 | JGI IMG/M metagenome (GOLD analysis project Ga0207797, IMG submission 187275) | Marine sediment microbial community from Cabo Rojo, Puerto Rico - PR CR 10% Liquid 1 (SPAdes) | ecosystem: Environmental > Aquatic > Marine > Coastal > Sediment | place: Cabo Rojo, Puerto... | reverse complement strand
TGTGCCCTGTGACCTCCAGCAGATGAGCCATGTCTTCATGAACCTCATTCTCAATGCGGCCGAGGCCATGGAAGGCAGCGGCCGGCTGACCGTTCGCACGGCCCAGAGATCTGCAGACTGGGTACAAGTCGGCATTGCGGACACCGGCCCGGGCATCCCCTCGGATGTGCTTCCTAAGATCTTCGATCCATTCTTCACGACCAAGGAGGAAGGGAAGGGCACTGGCCTCGGGCTGTCTGTGGCTTACAGGATTGTCCAGAACCACGGCGGCAGGCTCTGGGCACAGAACCGCGAAGACGGCGGAGTAGAGTTCGTCATCGAGCTTCCAGTGGCCGGGGATAAGGAGGCAGCCGAAGATGTCCGGGAATGACGGCGAGGCCATGAACGTCATGGTCGTGGACGACGAGGAGCATATCCGCATGGCTGTGGAACGGATTCTGAGCCGTCAAGGCTGCCGGGTCCTCCAGGCCTCCAATGGACAGGAGGCCCTGCAGCTCCTGGAGGACCATTCGGTCGAGGTCGTCTTCCTCGATCTGAAGATGCCAGGAATGGACGGCATGGAGGTGCACAAGCGGATCAAGTCCATCGATCCCTCCATCCTGGTCATCATCATTACCGGCTACGCCACAGTGGAAACGGCCATCGAGGCCATGAAGCAGGGGGCCTACGACTTCGTCCCCAAGCCCTTTGAGGCCGAGCAGCTCCGTATCGTGGCCAGCCGCGCTCTGGAGAAGATCGACCTGACTCGGGAGGCGGAGCGCCTGGAGGAAGAACGCCGCCAGACCCTGTTCGATCTGAGCACCGAGAAGAGCCGCACCAGATCGATTGTCGAGGCCATGCCCAACGGTGTTCTGGTGACCAACACCCAAGGCCAGGTCGTGCTCATGAATCAGGCCGCCAAGCAGCACCTGGAGCTCGAAGCCCACTGCCAAATCGGGGGATCGGTCCAAGAGTACATCTCCGACGACGGACTGTGTCAGTTTGTCGGGCGCCTGGCTGGCAACCTCCAGGATCAGGACCAGCACTCCCATGAGTTCGAGTTGGACGGGGACAAGTTTCTGCTGGTCCGGGCCAACCCCATCCGCGGAGAAAACGGGGACTTTCTCGGAGCAGTGGTCATTTTCGTAGATATCTCGGCCATCAAGAAGCTGGACCGCTTGAAGTCTGAGTTCGTGGCCAAGGTTTCCCATGAGCTACGCTCGCCGCTTTCGACCATTCACGAGCAAATGGCCCAGGTCATCCAGGACATGCTCGACCATGAGCAGTCCGGTCGCGATCAGAGGATCCTCAGCCGGATGCAGGAACGCACCAAGGGGCTCATCGCCCTGGTCGAGGATCTGCTGGACCTTTCCAGGCTTGAAGCCGGCGCGGCCTTTCAGGAGGTGCAGCCCATCCAGCTGGATCAGGTCCTTTCAGCGCTGGTGGACTTTTACAGCGATCAGTCCAAAACCAAGGAGCAGACCTTGACCCTGGACATTCCGGATAAGGGGCTGCCTCAGGTGCAGGCCGACCCCAAGGCCGTGGAGAGCGTCTTCAGCAACCTCATCTCCAATGCCATCAAGTATACCCAAGAGGGTGGCGCGATCCGAGTCGAAGCCAGCTTGGACAAAGGGAATGTCCAGGTCCGGGTCGAGGATAACGGCTTCGGCATAGATCAGAAGCATCTGGATCGGATCTTCGAGCGCTTCTATCGGGTCAAGGACGAGAAGACCCGATTCATCAGCGGCACCGGCCTGGGCTTGCCTATAGTCAAGGGGATTCTGGACGACCTCGGCGGATCGATAAATGTGGAGAGCAGCCCGGGACAGGGCAGCACCTTTATCGTCACCCTGCCGGCGGAGTCCGGCGAGTCAGGCTGATCGTTTCAGGTGCGTCAGCTCCAGTCAAAGCTTCCCTTGCAGGTCATCTCCAAACCCACCCCGAGCTAACCACGCTCCGCTTCTCGCGGTTTCACTCCTTGGACAGAGAGCTCCTGACCAGGCGTCACCGTATCAGAGAGGAAGCCCGGAGAGCCCTGTTTCGGCGCTCACCAGGCACGAAAGGCCTCCTGTGTTGGTGTAGAGAATTACGATGCCTGTGTCCAGAACTGCAACACAGCAAAATAGGGCATTAATTTAAGGCATTTGAAGTATGCAGACCTCTCTGGTCAGCCTGGTTGTGTTGCAATATCCAACGCGTTCTTTCGTCTTCCCTGAGAGAAGGATCCAGGGACCAGGGAGATGTCATAGAAATGACCATTGATTTCAGCGGGGAAATTTACTGATGGGTTTTGGCATGCCACTTGCCTTATAAAGAGAAAGCGATCTTCAGCACATTCACTAAGGAGGCGGCTATGAAGACCGGAAATGAAAAAGAGAGAAGGCTCGAAGGGTATGGATCAACCTACTCCCGGGCTTCGCAGAGAGACTCGAAGCAGGAAAGCGGCCTTGAGGCCGTTTTGGGCGGTCAGATATGGAGGGTTCAGCCGGATGAAAAGGCTGAAGCCAAGAACCCGTGCATCTGGATGCAGGCCGGGGTCGTCAAGTTCAAAAGCTGCAACAACTACTATGATTGCACCAGCTGCAAATACGACCAGGCCATGCAAAAGAAAGTGGAGCAGGGAAAGCAGCTGAGTTGGCAGGGGGCCATGCGACGAAGAGATCCTCTGGAACGGGTCTGCCGGCATACCCTGACGAACCGCATACCATATCGACTCTGCGCCTACGACTACCAATGCGGCCGCTGCGATTTCGACCAGTACTTTGAAGACTATCTGGCTCCCAAGACAAAAACCGAACCGTTTGAGATGCATCAGGTCAAGGGATTCGACCTCCCCATGGGCTACTACTTCCATAATGGCCATAGCTGGGCGCGTGTCGAGAGCGGCGGCTTCATTCGCGTGGGCATGGACGATTTCTCCCTGAAGCTTCTCGGCGAAATGAATGGCTTTGATCTGCCGGTTATCGGCAAGGTTGTTGACCAAGGCAAGCCAAGCTGGGGAATCACGCGGGACAACAACTCCGCTGAGGTGCTCTCGCCAGTCGGCGGGATTATCGTGGAGGTCAATGAGGATATCAGGGAGAACCCCCCAGCGGCTAATCACGAGCCCTACTCAGGCGGTTGGCTCTTTTTGCTCCGCCACAATGACATCAAGGGCATGATGAAAAAGCTTATGTCTGATGTCGACGGCCTGGATTGGATTGAAGGCGAGGTTCGAACCCTGGAAGGCATGATCGAGGAGGTTGCCGGCCCCTCGGTTGCGGACGGCGGACTCCTGCAGAGCGATGTCTTCGGCAATCTCCCCGAGCTTGGGTGGGGCTCCCTGACGAAGACATTCCTGAAGACCGGTTAGCGGCTGCCTCTTTCAATGGAGCAGAGATGGCAGGAGCTTTCTGAAAGGAGGCTCTATGGGCGGCCTTTCGGCCGCCTTTGCCCAAACGGCCGTCAGCCAAGGGATACTCTTTATCTCGAGGCTGTGGCTGGCGATGACCAGGGCCGAGAGGACGGTGGTCTGACCCTGTGGAGTAAAGACCATGAAGACTGAGCAGAATCTTGTTTACGGCTGGTTCCAGAAGTCCGGAGAGCATCCGCCGTGTCTTTGGATGCAGGCAGGCGTGGTGCCTCACAAGTTCTGCAGAAATGATTTCCAGTGCGCGGTCTGTCCCTATGACCGCGCTCTGCGCCGAACAGCAGAGGAAAACAGGCTGCACTCAAAGGAGCAGGGCACGAGGCTCAAAGGCGGCAAGGCTGCTATCGAGCATTGGCAGGATAGGCTGCGTCGTCTTCCTTATCTCAAACGGCCCTGCATCCATCATATGAAGGGGGAAATTGAGTTTCGGCCCTGCACCTTGGACTACAAATGCCCGGAGTGTGATTTCCACCAGTACTTTCAGGATGTCTTTTCTGTGTATGCTGCGGTCAAACCGGTTGATCTCCTCCAGGTGAACAGCTTCTCGATCCCCCAGGGGTACTACCTGCATTTCGGCCATGCCTGGATGAAAACAGAGGACTCCGGGTTTGTGCGCATCGGCCTGGATGACTTCGCCCACAGGATCTTCGGGCCTCTGGATCGGATTGAAGCTCCGCTCCTGGGCAAGAAGGTCCGACAGGGAGACAGCTGCCTGCGGTTGGAGCGAGCCGGGAAAGAGGCTTTTGTCCTGGCTCCGGTGAGCGGAGTGGTCAGCGAAGTGAACCCCGAGATCCAAAAGGATGCCTCCACAGGACGCTGTGAGCCCTACTCCAAGGGATGGATCATGCGCATGCACGTATCAAACCTGCGCCAGGAGGTTCGTCAGCTCATCCTCGGAGGAGAGGCCTATGACTTTCTGCACAATGAAGTGCAGAACCTTTATTCACTCCTGGAAGAGCTCCAGGGGCCTCTGGCGGCTGACGGTGGCCAGCTCGTGGACGACCTCTACGGGTCCTTGCCGGAAATCGGCTGGGACCGCTTGAGCCGGGTAGTGTTGCGTAACCAATAATCTCCAGAGCTCCAAGACAGAGCCCTCCCCGCACGTGGTCCAACGCTTCCAGAGGCTCGCCGACAGAGTGCGCTTCAGGCCGACTCCCCAGAACCTTTATCTGGCACCCCATGGTCCCTGTGCAGCATGTCCGTGTGGTTCGGGCGAGCGGCAGGACCAAGCCTCTCAGCGAGTCCGAGCTCCTGCAGGGCATCGGCGACAAAGATACGGCAATATCGGCATAAGCTTCTTTCTTTGTGATCGACGTCCGCAATGTGCCGGCAGTAGTGCATAATGCACCGAGGATCGGGACAGTGCTTGAGGTTGAAGGTGTGGCCGAGCTCATGCAAGCCTTCCTTGACGACCCGATCCAGGTAGACGGTGTGCCAGCTTTGAGCTGGAAGGTCCTCGTTCAGGCGATAGGTTGATATCAGGCTGGCCCGTCCATTCAACTCGGCTTCCCCGAAAACGTGCGTCAATATGGGGATGAACAGGTCGACGCTACAGATCCCCAGAACCTTGATTTGGGCTGGAGTCAGGGTAGCGGCCAGCTCCTTCAGGATGCTTGTGGAATGATACTGACGCCGCTCGGGGCTGTAAGCGAAATCGACCCCCTGAAGGAGGGAAGCGATTTGGGTGGGCAGCCCGTAGACCTGGCTGATAGCAGATCGGAGGGAGGGCAGGATGTGCTCGTCGATGCGCCCGAGCGGAGAGAGGAGGATGTGCGGCTCTTCAGCAGGACTCACTGATCTCTTCTTAGATTGTAGCGTTTGATTTTGCTGTACAGGGTGGATCGGTCAATGCCCAGAATCTTGGCGGATCTTTGAATGTTCCAGCTGTTTTCGGAGAGAACTCTGGCGATATGCGCGCGCTCCACCTCCTGAAGGGATGTGCCGGCAGGCTCGGCCGTTTGAGGGCTGGTGATGGGGAGATCCTCCGGTTCAATGGAGCGCTGCTTGCCGACGACAACGGCCCGTTCGATGGCGTTCTCAAGCTCGCGGACATTCCCCGGCCATTCATAGAGCATGAGCTCGTCCAGAGCCTGGCGGCTGATGCGGTCGATCTGCTTGTTCGTTTCCTGGGCAAAGCGCTCCAGGAAGTGTTGAGCGAGGAGCGGGATATCGTCTTTCCTTTTTCGAAGCGGCGGCAAGGACAGGGAGATGACGTTCAAGCGGTAATAGAGATCCTCTCGGAAGCTCTTGCGCCGCACAGCTTCCTCCAGATTGGCATTGGTGGCTGCGATGATGCGGGAGTCCAGCTCAATGGGCTGCGTCCCGCCGACCCTGTAGAAGCGCCGTTCTTCAAGGACGCGCAAGAGGTCGATCTGCATCCGTTGACTGATCTCGCCGACCTCATCAAGAAAGAGAGTCCCGCCCTTGGCCAGCTCAAAGCGGCCTCTCTTGGTGTTTTTGGCATCGGTGAAGGCCCCTTTTTGGTGGCCGAAGAGCTCGCTTTCCATGAGGTGCTCCGGCAGCGATCCGCAGTTCACAGCCACGAACGGCCCCCCCGAGCGCCTGCTGTGCGTATGGATGGCCTTGGCGGCCAGCTCCTTGCCTGTGCCGGTCTCGCCGCTGATCAAAACGATGGACTCGGTGGGGGCGACGTCCTGAATGAAATCGAAGACCTGCTGCATGGCCTCGGATTGTCCGATGAGGCTCTCGAAACGCGTCCGGTCCTTTTGCTGCTGCTTGAGATAGAGATTCTCTCTGGCTTGCGCCTTGTTTTGCATGATCTTCTCGATGAGAACGGTCAGATGCTCGGGCTCAAAGGGTTTGAGCAAGTAGTCGTAGGCCCCCTGCTTCATGGCTTCCACAGCCGTGGAGATGGAGCCGTAGGCTGTAATCATGATCACGGCCACATCCGGATCAATTTCCCTGATCTCGCTGAGGACGTCCATGCCGCTCATACCCTCCAGCTTGATATCCAGGAAAAGGATGTCGTAGCGGCTCTGCTTAACGCATTCCAGGGCCTCCTCGCCGCTGGCCACGGCTTCGACCTTGTATCCATCCCGTTCAAGCCAGCCCTTGAGTGATTCTCTGAGAATGAACTCGTCATCAACGATGAGAATGGTGGCCGGATCCATAAGAGCACCTTTAATGATACTGCCCCTCGGGTTGTTTCAGAGGCAGAGTTATTGTCAGGCTGGTTCCCGCCTCCTCTTCGGATTGGACTTCAATGGAGCCGCAATGCTGCTGGATAATGCCGTAAGCCACGGACAGGCCGAGGCCGATGCCCTTGCCACGCGATTTGGTGGTGAAGAAGGGATCGAACAAGCCGGGTATGTTCTCCTGGGGTATCCCCACGCCAGTGTCTGCAAAGGTGATCTGGACATCGGAGCCTTGGCGGGCGGTCTGCACGGTCAGGTTCCCTCCGCCTTTCAGCTCCATGGCCTCCACAGCGTTGGAGATGAGGTTCATGAAAACCTGCTTCAGGCGTTCGCCGTCGCCCATGATCTCCGGGAGGTCGGGCGAGAGCTCCACGTTCTTGTGGATATTATGGATTTTGAGGTAGTTGGCGTTCAGAAACAGGGTATCTTCAAGCAGGTGGTTGATGTTGATGGGTCCGAGCTCCATTTTGGACTCGCGGGAGAAAGACAGGAGGTTGGAGGTGATCCGCGATATACGCCTGGTTTCTGACTCCATCATGGAGAGGTAGCGATTAAACTCCGTGATTTTCTTCTCCTCAAGCGGCCCCTCTTCGGTGATGCGTTTCATCAGGAGGATAAGGTTGAGCACGCCAGAGAGGGGGTTGTTGACCTCGTGAACAACCGAAGCCGAAAGCTTCCCGAGTGAGGCCATCTTGTCCTGATGCAGGATCTCGGCCTGCCGTTTTTTGAGCTCCAAGGTGCGCTCCTCGACCATGCGCTCCAGGCGTTTGTTGATGACCTCGTCGAGCCTCTCCTTGTCACTGATATCCCGGCTGATTTCGATGATCCTGGACAGGGAACCGTCGCGCTCCCAAATGGGATGGAGATTGACCTCGACGTAGACGACCTTCCCCTCGCGGTTGACTCGAGGAAATATGCGCTGCCTGGGCTCCTGGTGGGAGATGACGTCCTGGAGCGGGCAGATCAGATCTCCGTTGGTCTGCCGGCACTGTCTGTTCATTCGCTGGTAGACCTCATAGCATTTCCTGCCGATGACTTCATCCCTGGTAAAGCCTATCCGCCGCAGGAACTCATTGTTGACCTCAGTGATGGTCATGTCAGGCCTGATGACAACGATAAAATCCTGAATGCCGTTGAATACGGCCTCAATCTCCTGTGAGCGTTGCAGATACTTTTCGGCCTCGATGGTAATAGACTTCCAGAAGAGCTCGAAGATCGGCCTGGACATGACCCGGATGGTATCCGGCTTTCCGGCATGGATGTCCTCAAAGGTTTCCGGGTTCGGATCGAGGATAATGATCAATCCGACCTTTTTTTGAGGGTCGTAGAGCTCCCGGAAATCGGACACAGTCTTCAGGCCGAGCTCTTTGGCTTGGTGGATTCCGGGTGAGCTCTGGTCAGGATCCGCGACATACCGGATGCGGGCAGAGATGTTCTCATTGTCGGCGAGCTCCATGGAGGTCTTTTGCAGGACTTCGGCGGTAAACTGCCCACCTCCGACGATGGCGATAGTGGCATCTGCAAGTGGCATGGTCTCTCGAATATTCCTCTGAATCCGGCTGTTGGCTCAGATATTACCGCGGACACGACGCTCGGTACAGATCATTTTTGAAGGGGTAGGCAGGAGTGGAAGAGCAGATCGTCCGTCTGCGTGGATCAGCCGGAGTACATTCTTGGGTCTTCCCCGGCCACTCGGGCAGGAAAGGGGCCGAACACGCCTGGGAGCGGTGAGCACATTCTCGGACAGTGAGGCCGAAGATATGCCTCGAGGTCCGACCATTGGGCGTCCACTCTGAGATATCTTCGGCCCGTATTGTATGCTGGAGGGCTTTGGTCGTCGGTCACAGCCGAACCAGATCCTGGCCCTTGGTAAGACGCAGGCGACAGCGAGCTCCGGCGGCATGGATGTCAGCTACTCCAAAAGCTCCCTCACGCTGTTGACCACTTGGTCCGTGCAGTCAGGCCCTTTCGGGATGTAGTCGTCCGCTTCCATGCTCATGGCATCGTATTGGGTGTACTCTGTATCGGCAATGTGGTCGGCCACGGCCGTGAGCATGATGACCGGAATCTCGCTGAGCTCCGCCTGAGACTTCAGCTCCTTGCACATCTGGAAGCCATCCTTCTCAGGCATCATGACGTCAAGGACGATGGCGTCCGGACGATTGGCCTTGACCCGCTCCATGCCCTCGTTCCCGTTGTAGGCAATATCGACCGCGTATTGGAGCTTTTCCAGCTTGCCCTGCACAATATCAACGAAGTCCGGGTCATCGTCAACGACCAAAATGAGTTTCTTCTCGGCCATACGGACGTCCTCCTTCTGCGGTATTTGGTGTTAAGGCCTGAGCCTGCTTAGACTTGCGGTCTGGGGTAGAGCCCTGATTGCTCGACAATCTCCGGGACCTTCTCCTCCCATTCGATGGCCATGACGTGGAAGCCCCGGATGCCTTCAACCTCTTTGAGCCGTTGGATGGACTCCACGGCGATTTTGATCCCTTCCTCGGGCTGCTTTTCCTTCGGGGTGTTTGACATGCGCTTGACCACGTCGTCCGGTATGTCCATGCCGGGGACCCGCTTCTGCATGAACTTGGCCATGCCGGCCGACTTGAACGGGGTGATGCCGGCCAGAATGGCAGTCTTCTCATGCAGCCCCCGGTCGCAGATCTCTTTCATCCAGCGCTCGAACTTGTCCAGATTGAAGATGCACTGCGTCTGAATGAACTCGGCCCCAGCCGCGGCCTTTTTGGCCAAGCGGGCTGCCCGGATCTCGAAGGGGTCGGCAAAGGGATTGGCGGCGCAGCCAACGAACATCTGCGGCGGCCGCTTGATCTCGTCGCCCCCCAGGAACTTGCCTTCGTCGCGCATGAGCCGGACGGTTTGGATCAGCTGTATGGAGTCCAGGTCATGGACATTCTGCCCCTGAGCACAGTCGCCGAAGCTCTGGTGATCGCCCGAAAGGCAAAGAATGTTGAAGATATCAAAGGAGGCCGCGCCCAGGATGTCGCTCTGCAGGGCGATCCGGTTGCGGTCGCGGGTGACCATCTGCAGGATCGGCTCCAGCCCCATGAGCTTGATCTGGATGCAGGAGGCCAGGCTGCAGAGCCGGGTCACCGAGGTCTGGTTGTCCGTTATGTTGATGGCGTCGACGTAGTCCTTGATCATCTCGGCCTTTTTCTTGATGACCTCGGCGTCGCTGCCTCGCGGCGGCCCGCATTCGGAGGTCACGGCCATGTGCCCGCCGGCAAGAACCTTCTCCAATCTGCTTGGGGTCTTCACGTTCATGACTGCACATCCTCCCTGACGACTTTTCGTGGACCGCCGGCCCTGTCCGTGGACCAGTCCTTGATGGGCATGAGCTTCTCATAATCATCCAACCGGTTCAGGGCCTGGAGCCTGTCAATGATCAGCTGCCAGGCGCAGGGGAGCTCAGGGTTCAGCTCGCATTTGCCCTGCGTCGATCCGCCGCAGGGCCCGTTCATCAGGCGTTTGGCGCAACGGGAAATCGGGCAGATCCCTGCGGTCTCGGCCAGGATGCACGTGCCGCAGGCCTGGCATCGTTCCGTCCACAGCCCGCGCTCCTCGGTTACGCCGAGAAAGCAGGTGTTCACGCCCGGGTAGATGGGTGTGGACTGGTACTTCTCTGCGGTGAACTGGACGCCCACGCCGCAGGCCAGGGAAACGATAGCGTCATACTGATCGACGATGTCCCTGATCTCCTCAAGGTACTCGTGATCGCATTGCCGCTCCAGGGTCCGCTCGTCCACGCGATGCTCCTGTCCCTGGTTCATGAAGTACATTCGCAGTGCCGAGGCCAGAATGCCGACCTCCTTTTTGCCTCCCGCCTCGCAGACAGTGACGCACTCGTTGCAGCCCAGAACCAGGATACGGTCCTTGTCCTTGACGTACTCGATTATTTCATCGATGGGCTTTTTGTCAGCTACAATCATGGTCCGTCCTCGCTGGTTTAGGTGGCTTCTTCCCTCTGAACTTTCTTGACCTGGGCCTTCTTGAGCGGGTTCGGTCCGAGCCCGCGGATGATGGAGTCCATCTCCCTGGCGTACTGAGCGAACTTAGGGCCCTCTCCAGAGGACAGATTGTACATACCCACGCGCTCAGGCTCCAAACCAATGCTCTGGAGGATGGACTGGACGTGCTCCACTCGTTTCCTGGCTCTGAGGTTTCCAGTCTTGAAACGGCAGTCCCCTTCCAGGCAGCCAATGACAAAGGCTCCATCAGCGCCTTTTTCCAAGGCGTGGAGGATATGCCCTGCATCGACCTTTCCGGTGCATGGGACGCGAATGATCCTGAGGTCTGTCGGATACCGAAGTCGCATCGAACCTGCCAGGTCCGCGGCCGAGTATCCTCAGAAGTCACAGCAAAAGGCGATGATCAGAGGATGAAAGTCTTGATTCATAGCACCTCCTCCAGCAGGGCATCTATCTTGCTCGTGATTTGAATATCCTCATACCAGTTGAGCTCGATGGCTTTGGCTGGGCATTCTGCCGCGCAAATCCCGCAACCGTTGCACAGGGCCTCGTCGATCTCGCTGACACCCTCCTCGTTAATCCGCGGGACACCATAGGGGCAGGCCCTGACACAGACAAGGCATGCGGCGCACCGGCTCTGTTCGACCCTGGCCTTGATGCCGGACAGCGTCAGCTCCTTTTGAGAAAGGTAGGTGGAGGCCCTTGAGGCCGCGGCCAGGGCCTGGGAGATAGCCTCTGGAATGAGCATGGGGCTGTGGGCCATGCCGCAAACGAACAACCCCTCGGTATCGATGTCTACTGGGCGCATCTTCACGTGAGCCTCGAGGACATGCCCTTCGCTGTTATTGGTCAGCTTGAGGATGGAGGGGAGGTCGTCGTCCTCCGGGACAGCCACACCGGCGCTCAAAGCCACGATGTCGGCCTCCACCTGGAGATTTCGTTCCAGTATCTGATCGTAAAAGGTTACCTGAAGGCCTCCTGAGGCCGGTGCGACCTGAGGCGGGCTCTCTGGATCGTAACGGAAGAAGAGGATCCCCAGGTCTCTGGCCTTGGTGAAGTATTGCTCCAACAAACCGTAGGTCCGGATGTCCCGGTGCAGGATATAGACGTTGGCCGAGGGGTTCTGCTCTTTGATGTGGATGGCATTCTTGACGGCGCTCTGACAACAGACCCGCGAGCAGTTGGGATGATCTTCGTTTCGTGATCCCACGCACTGGATCATGACGACATTCTCGAGGTCCTTGGAGCCCTTGTCTTCGAGCCGGGCCGCCAGCTCGATCTGGGTCATGACCCGTTCATCCTCTCCGTAAAGGTACTCAGCGGGGCTATACTCGCCGGCGCCTGTGGCAATGATGGTCACGCCGTGTTCGATGGACCGCTGGTACATGCCCGGACCAACGATAACCTCGGTGCTGAAGTTGCCCTTGTAGCCGGCAAAGCTCACCACCACAGCCTGGGTCAGGACCTGAATGAGCTCATGCTCCTGGACGCTCTGGACCAGCTCGTTCAGGTAGGCCTGGATGTCGGATCCGTCGATGGTCGTGGTCAGACGCCGGCTGAGCCCGCCGAGATCGGCCTCCTTCTCGATCAGGACGACCTCATAGCCCTGATTCCCGAGGTTCAGAGCCGCGTTCAGCCCAGCCACTCCTCCGCCGATGACCAAGGCCCGCTGAATAACCGGAATGCGTTTTTCCTGGAGGGGATGGAGGTGAGCCACCCGGCTCACGGCCATGCGAACGAGCTCCTTGGCCTTTTCCGTGGCCTCTTCAGGGGCGTTGGCGTGCACCCAGGAGTCTTGGTTCCGAATGTTGGCCATTTCAAAGAGGTACTTGTTCAGGCCGGCATTGATGAGGGTCTCCTGGAAGAGAGCCTCGTGGGTCTTCGGCGTGCAGGAGGCCACGACCACCCGGTTCAGATCCTTCTCCTTGATGATCTCCGTCATGACGTCCTGGGTGTCCTGGGAGCAGGTGTACAGATTGTCCACGACGTACTCGACATACGGAAGGGAAGCAGCATAGTCCCTGACCGCGGGCACGTTCACAACCCCGGCGATGTTGCTGCCGCACTTGCAGACGAAGACACCGATCCTGGGGAGCTCCTTGTCCACTGACTTCTCCGGGACGACCTCCTTGGTGCGGGTCTGGGTGTATCTGGCCTCGCCAAGGAACTCGGCTGCAGCCGCAGCCCCGGCGCTGGCATCGATGACCGAGCTGGGAATGTCCTTGGGTCCCTGGAAGGCCCCGGCCACGAAGACCCCTTCCCTGGAGGTGGCCACAGGAGCAAAGGGGGAGGTCTGGCAGAAGCGACCCTCTGTCAGCTCGACCCCAAGGCGTTCGGCCAATTCCATGACCTTGGGATCGACCTCAAGGCCAACGGACAGGACAACCATGTCGAAGGACTCTATGTGTCTCTGGCCATGGTCGTCGACATACTCGAGCATTACATCCCCGTTCTCCACGTTTTCAGTGATGGAGTGGACACGTGAGCGCACGAACCGGACGCCGAGCTCATCCCTGGCTTTGTTGTAGTACTCCTCGAACCCTTTCCCATGGGTTCGGATATCCATGTAGAAAATGGCGCAGTCCAGGTCCTCGCCAGAGTGCTCCTTGGCGATGATGGCCTCTTTAATGGCGTACATGCAGCAGACCGAGGAGCAGTGGGCGTTCTGGCAGCGGTTGATGTCCCTGGAGCCAACGCACTGCAGCCAAGCGACCTTCTGGGGCTCCTGCCGGTCCAGGGGACGCATGAGGTGCCCGAAGTACGGACCCGAGGCGCTCAGTATCCTTTCGAACTCCGGGCTGGTGACAACATTGGGCAAGCGCCCGTATCCAAGAAAGTCGAGCTCGGAAGGATCGAAGGCCTTGGTGCCGACTGAGAGGATTATCGATCCGACCTTGACCTCTTCGGTCCGCGGTTCATCGGCGTACCGGATCGCCCCGGCCAGACACATCTTCTCGCACAGACCGCAGCCAATACAGGTCTCCTGGTCGATGGCGAAGGACAGGGGGATGGCCTGGGGATAATCAATATAGATGGCCTTTCGGTCACTGAGACCAAGATTGTACTCATCAATGGCGCTCACCGGACAGCGCATGGAGCACTCTCCGCAGCCGGTGCAGGTTGTGGCGTCGATGAAGCGAGGCGTTTTCTTCAGCGTGACGGTAAAATCGCCTTTTTCCCCTTCCACCGACTCGATGGTGGTATTGGAGTAAATGTCGATATTCAAATGCCGGCCGACCTCGACCAGTACAGGGGAGATGATTCACATGGCGCAGTCATTGGTCGGAAAGGTCTTGTCCAGCTGGGCCATCATGCCTCCAATGGAGGGGGATTGCTCAACAAGACAGACCTGGAAGCCGGAGTTGGCGATATCCAGAGAGGCCTGCATCCCGGTGATGCCGGCTCCGACGACCATGATGGAACCTTGTACGTTTTTCCCGTCAGAGGCCATGATTGTCTCCTTTACGAGGCAATTGAATAATGCGGGGTATGATTGTCCATGCCTGTCAGCTGGACCCGGCCGTACTTCTCCAGATCCGTCAGCAGGTGGGAAACCCGGTGGAGCTCAAGCCCGGTCAGCCCGGCCACCTCCCGGAGGGTTTGGCAGCCCTGTTCAAAGGCCCCGCAGATCAGATTCTTGTCGTATTCCTTGCTGGCAATGGCTTCAAGGGCAGCCTCGAATCGTTCCGGGTCCCATGACCGGCCGTAGACGTCTCCATGGTCGGTGATGGGCTTCTCCTTGCCCACAGTCCAGCGGACGAACTCGCCGTCCAGGGTCATCCGCAAGGCCTTGAGCTCCAGACCGAAGCCCTCCCTGTCCAAAGGACCTGCCTGTTGAATGCTTTCCACGACCCCTCGGGCCACATCGGCGAACCGCTGGGCTTCGGCAGAGGAAACCCATTCCAGGTGGAGGCGGCTCGAGCCTACCCCGGAGTAGTCCAGGAGGCGCTTGATCAGCCGGACCTTCTTCTCAGCCTGTACATTACCGTCCAGGTAATGGCAGTCCCCGATGTGTCAGCCAGAGACCAGCACCCCGTCCGCACCGTCCTTGAGCGCGTCGATGATGTATACCGGGTCCACCCGGCCGCTGCACATCACCCGCACCGGACGGAGGTTCGAGGGGTACTGCATTCGGGACACGCCGGCCAGGTCCGCCCCGGCGTAGGCGCACCAGTTGCACAGAAATGCCAGTATCTTGGGTTCAAATTGGGCCATAGCTCCCTCGCATACTCTGGTTGTCGCCCTCTTGCTTCATGGCCAAGCTCCTTCAGTGATGACCAGAAGGGGCTTCCATTGTCCACCGCGCGCTTGGCTGCGCGAAGCTGGTTCTCGGGGGCTTCATGCGCAAGCCGGCTTTTGTTTGGCTGCTGCCGGGCACAGGCAATGCTTTGCAGACTCTGCGCCCTGGAGCAGCATCCTTCGCACTCTAGACCATGGCCTCGATCTCGGCCTCGATCTGAGCGTCGCGGAAGTGCAGCATGTCGATGGCCCGCTGGGGGCAGCTCGCCGCGCAGATGCCACAGCCCTTGCAGGAGGCCGGAACGTTTTTGGCCCGGACCACGCCCTCGGAGATCTCCTCGGGCACAATGGCACCGAAGGGGCAGAGCTCCACGCACAGGCCGCAGCCGATGCACTTTTCTTGATTGATCTGCGAGATCAGCGGAGAGATGTGCACCTTGGGCTTGCCCAGGATGGTGGCTGCCCGGCTGGCCGCGGCCTTAGCCTGGGAGATGGACTCCTCGACGGCCTTGGGGTAGTGGGCCAGGCCGCACATGAACATTCCGTCCGAGGCGAACTCCACCGGCCTGAGCTTGGCGTGGGCCTCCATGAGAAAACCCTCGCTGTTCACCGGCAGCTTGAAGATGGACAGGAGCTCGTCGATGCGGTTGGGCTCAATGGCTGTGGCCAAATTGAGCAGATCCGCGCTGATGACCACCTGGCGCTGGAGAATGGGGTCGAAGAGCTCGATCTCCAGCCCCTGGTCCGTCTCCCGCACCTGCGGCTTGTTCTCCAAAGAGTAGCGGATGAAGACCACCCCCAGCTCACGGGCCTTCTTGTACAGCGTCTCCTTGCTCCCCGGCGTTCTGATGTCCCGATAGATGATGAACACGTCCTTGTCCGGGGCCTTCTCCTTGATGGCAATGGCCTGGCTGATCGAGGTGGTGCAGCAGATGTGCGAGCAGTAGGGCCGGTTCTCGTCCCTGGAGCCCACGCATTGGATGAAGGCGATGCTCCTGGCCTTGTCTACCTTCTCAGGGATCTGCTCGATCTCGTGCCATTTGGTCACCCGTTTGCTCTTGCCGTAGAGGTACTCCTGTGTCTCCGTGGCCCGGCCGCCGGTGGCCAGGATGATGGCCCCGTGCGTCACTGTGGTTTCGCCATCCGGGGTGGCCACCTCGGTCTGGAAGTTGCCAACAAAGCCGTCTGACTTCCGGACCTCCGAGCTGCAGAGGACCGTAATCTTGTCATGCCCGCGGACCTCGGCCTCCAGGTCCTTGAGACAGCTCTGGACGTCATGGCCCTGCCAGGTGGTGTGAACATCCCTGGCCGCACCGCCCAGCTCCGGAGACTTCTCCACCAGGGTTACCGGAAAGCCTTGGCCTGCCAGGCTCAGGGCCGCGGTCATGCCGCCCACGCCCCCGCCGATGACCAGCCCCGCCGAGCTGACCTCTACGGACAGCTCTGGTATGGGCTCCAGCCTGGCAGCTTTGGCCACGGCCATGCGCACCAGATCCTTGGACTTCTCCGTGGCCTTGGCCTTGTCGTTGAAGTGGCACCAGGTGCACTGATTGCGGATGTTGGCCATCTCGAACAGGTAGGGGTTCAGCCCGGACTTCTGCAGGGTCTCCTGGAAGAGCGGTTCGTGCGTCCTGGGGGTGCAGGCCGCTACCACCACCCGGTTCAGGTTGTTCTCGTCGATGGTCTGGGCGATCTTCTCCTGGGTGTCCTGGGAGCAGGTGAACTGGTTTTCTTCCACATAAGCCACATGGGGCAGGCCGCGGGTGTACTCGGCGATGGCCGGAACGTCGGCCACGCCGCCGATGTTCGAGCCGCAGTTGCAGACAAAGACCCCGATCCTGATGTCCTCGGGATCGATCTCCCGCTCAGGGGGAAAGACCTTTTCCTTTACGGCAGTTCCCCTGGCCGGGGCCAGCTCCATGCCGGCATTACAGGCGGCAGCGCTGGCCTCCATGACCGAGCCGGGTATGTCCTTGCAGCCCTGGGCCACCCCGGCCACAAAGACCCCCGGCCTGGAGGTGGACACCGGCGAGGTGTCTCTGGTGTCAACGAAGCGGTGCTTGGTCAGCTCGATGCCTAGGCTGTCCGCGATCTCATTCACCGAATCGGTCGGCTCCATGCCCACGGAGAGAACGGCCAGGTCGAACTCCTCCCAGAGCATGCGGCCGTCCTCGGTGGCGTACTCCAGGAGCAGGGTTCCGCTCTCGTCCTTCTGGGTGATGGTGTGCACCCTGGAGCGGACGAAGCGGACCCCGTCCCCCTCGGCCTTGGTGTAATACTTCTCGAAATCCTTGCCCGGAGTGCGCATGTCCATGTAGAAGATGGACGGCTCGAAGCCCTCGCCCACGTGCTCCTTGGCCATGACCGCCTCTTTGATGGCGTACATGCAGCAGACTCCGGAGCAATACTCGTTGCTGGAATAGTTCATATCCCTGGAGCCCACGCATTGCAGCCAGGCGATCCGCTTGGCCGGCTGCTCGTCCGAGAGGCGGACCACATGCCCCCTGGTCGGGCCTTCAGCAGCCAGGATGCGCTCGAACTCCAAGCTGGTGACCACGTTAGGAAAGTCCCTGTACTTATAGGTGTCGATGGCTGAGGGGTCGAAGGGGCGCATGCCAGTCGTCATGATAACCGAGCCGACCTGCAGCTCGAGGATCTCCTCCTGCTCCTCCAGGTTGACCGCACCAGTGGGGCAGTACTTTTCGCAGGCCCGGCACTTGCCTTTCTTGAAGTAGATGCATCGGACCGGATCAATGACGTACTTCAGAGGCACGGCCTGGGCGTAGGGCAAATAGGCTGCTTTGCGCTTGGCAAGGCCCTCCTCGAACTCATTGGCCGTCTTGGCCGGGCACTTCTCGGCGCACAACCCGCAGGCAATGCACTTGTCCATGTCGATGTAGCGCGGCGACTTCCTGACCGTGGCCGTGAAGTTGCCCGGCTCCCCGGACAAACCGGTCACCTCGGAGAGGGTCAGAAGCTCGATGTTTTCATGCCGGCCGACCTCGACCAGCTTGGGCGAAAGGATTCACATCGAGCAGTCGTTGGTGGGGAAGGTCTTGTCCAGCTGGGCCATGGTTCCGCCGATGGCCGGGCTCTTTTCTACCAAGTAGACGAAGAAACCAGCATCGGCAGCATCCAGGGCGCTCTGCATCCCGGTGATGCCGCCTCCAAGGACAAGAAGGGATCCGTTCGGATTGCCGGCGCCTGACGCTTTAGCCTCGGACGCTTCTGCTTTGCCTGTCATGTCTTTACTCCCTTTACTCCCGCGTTGCTTCCAAGATTTGCGGAATCTTATGCTCCCATCCCATGGTGGAGATGACTATGCCGCCAAACCCTGCCCGCTTCAATGTGACGATGGTCTCTGCCGCGATGGCAATGCACTCGCGTTCCTTGTCCGCGGCTTTCTTGATTCGGGTCAGCAGCTCGTCGGGCAGCGAAAGATGCGGCAGGTTGCGGACGATGTAGCGAGCCATGCCTAAGGACTTGATGAGCAGGACGGTTGGAAAAATTCTGGACTTCTGCTCAGGGGCAGCCTCCAGAAAGGGGTTCACTGCCTGCAGATCAAACATGGGGGGTGTCACGAAGAAGCGGACGCCCAGGTCACTCTTGGCATTGAAGTCCTGGACCTCTTGATCTCGGGCATCATTGTCCACATACGGGTTGATCGTGGAGCCGAGCAGGAAGCTGGGGGCGCCCTGGAGCTCGATGCCGGCCATGTCCCGACCAGATTGGAGCTTCTGCAGGGTCCGGAGGAGATCGAAGAACTCAAGATCATACACTGCTTTGGCCTGAGGGTGGTCGCCGAACTTGGGCTCATCCCCGGTGACGGCCATGAGGTCCCTGACGCCGCAGGAATAGGCTGCCAGGATGTCAGCCTGCAAAGCAAGTCGATTGCGGTCCCGGCAGTTGACCTGCATGATGGATGGCATGCCGAGGCCTTGGAGAAGAACCGCGCCGCCCAGCGAGCTCATGCGCATAACCGCGCTGCTCATCTCCGGGACCACGCAGGCGTCGACAAGCCCCTTGATCCGGGAGACATTGGTGACCATCCCGGAGACATCTACGCCTTTGGGCGGCTCGATCTCGGCCACTACGACAAATTCGCCTCTCTGGAGTTTATCCTTCATGAGAAAATGTCTCCCTCCGCTCGATTGAGGTTTGAGACGCTTCGGCCTAGGCCACCGCACCTGAACAGCACCAAGCCTGGAGGCTCGAAATATGAACGCTGTTTCAAGAGGTTAACATTTTATTGTAACTCATACCTGGAACACCTTGGAAGGTCAAGACACATTTTCACATGAAACAATAACTTCACGTTTCTTCGGTGGGTTAAATTCCTACTTCTGTAGGATAGATAAGGTATTGAAACACAGGCCTGGCCTCCCAGTCAATGGGTGGCGGGCCTCCCGAATCGGCAAGTCAGCAGCAGCCGGTTCCCTCGCTTGCAACTTGCCCGGATTTCGTTTACCATCCAAGATGCTTTTTTGGACCTTGAAATCCTTAGAGTTTTCCCCTGTCGTCTGCATCGAGGGGATCAATCCCCCTTAGCCCCGACGCATCAATAACGAGCTTGTGATCAGAGCCCCTGGAGGGCAGCTCGCCGGCTGTTCCTGTCATCGGTTTTGAGGCTGGGGAATGCCGAGAACGTGTATCCCGGACCGAGCATTGCCAAGGCTCGGTTTGGTTTGTGGAGAGCCTATGAAGCTGGCAGTGGCCGGCAAGGGCGGTGTCGGAAAGACGACCATCACGGCTTGGCTGGCCGACTTCCTGGCACGCCGCGGAGAGGACGTTTGGCTGGTGGACGCGGACACGGCCCTGTCCCTCGGGGCCGCTCTCGGGCTCCCTGAGGAGGAGGTTCCCGTCCCACTGGTTCAGAAGAGGGACATCATCGAGGAGCGCGTCGGAAGCGGCGGGTTCATCAACATGAACCCCAAAGTTGACGACCTGCCCGCATCCCTGGCCAGGGAGCACCGGGGCATGCAACTCCTGGTCATGGGGACCATCGCCGGAGCAGGCAGCGGCTGCGGCTGCGCCGCCAACGCCCTGCTCAAGGCCATGCTCCTGCATCTGATCATGAAGACGTCCCAGTGGCTGCTCGTGGACCTGGAGGCCGGGGTGGAGCATCTCGGCCGGGGGACCATCTCCAGCGTGGACGGATTGGTCGTGGTCAGCGAGCCGAGCCTGCGCAGCCTCAGAACCGCCGCCCAGATCAGCCGCCTGGCAGCGGATCTCGGCCTGAAAAAGCAGGCTCTTGTATTGAACAGGGCTGAAGACGACTATGCCCCGCCGGACGATATCGACCTGCCGCCGCTGGCTGCCAGCTTCGCTGCACTCGATTCCCTGCAGGCGAGGCAGCAGGTTTCCGCCTCTGTGCTGGATATGCCGGAGTCCGACTACCTCGACGCCTGCTGCGCCAGGATTGTCGACATCCTTGGCTGAAAGCCAGCGGCCCGAGCGACGGGCGGGCCGCTGTGACCCATCTCGACCCGCAAGCATGGCCTTGGGAGCACTGTAATGACTGTATCCATTGCTTTTTCCGGAAAGGGAGGCACCGGCAAGACCACCTTGTCCGGCCTTTTGGTCAAGTACCTGGTCTCCAGGCAGAAGACCCCCATACTTGTTGTCGACGCCGATCCGAACTACAATTTGAATGAGGTCCTCGGGGTGGACGTCCAGACCACCCTCGGCGAGGCCAGAGAGAAGATGAAAAGCGGCGACGTGCCCTCCGGCATGGCCAAGAACCGTTTCATGTCCATGAAGGTCGAGGAAGCGGTCGAGGAGTCGGACGACTACGACATGGTGGTCATGGGGCAGCCCGAAGGGCAGGGCTGCTACTGCGCGGCCAACACCCTGCTGAGCGACTTTATGTCCCGTTTGACTGAGAACTACGCCTATGTGGTCATGGATAACGAAGCCGGGATGGAGCATATCAGCCGCTTGACCACCCGAAACATCGACCATCTGTTGATTGTCGCCGATCCGTCCCGACGGGGCCTGCAGGCAGCCTCGAGGATCAAGCAGCTGGCTGATTCCCTGAGCATCGGGGCCAGGTCGATCCACCTGATACTGAACAACGTCAAGGAGCCGCCGTCAAGCCAGTTGCTGCAGGTTGTGGAGCAGGCCGGGCTCGAGCTCCTCGGCTCCATCTTCGAAGATGAGACCATCCATGAGTTCGACCTGCAGGGCCGGCCGACCTACGACCTTCCCGAGGACAATCCGGCTGTGAAGTCCGCTTACGCTCTGTTCGACAGGATCATCGAATGAGCCTCTCCGGGGCGGCCGGTTCGCGCCGGGCGGTCCCGGACCGATGATTCGGCTCAGGTCGACGCGCTTTGGCCCAGCCCCGAGCCGCTGTGGGATCATGTGAAGCCGGTCCAGAATACGAGGTGTCGATGCCGCAAGACGATCTGCCTTCGGAGCCAACCCGGAAAGGCTGCAGTCCACATCCCGCCAAGGGCTCGACCAACCCCAGGGTCAGCCAACCAGACGATCCCCTGCATATTTACTACCTTCATGGAAGGATACCTTCGAAGCGTTTCCAAGGCCATCCGGACTTCCTCGGCAGCTGGCAGGAGGACGGCCTGTCCTTCCTGTTTTTCTCCAAGCCCGCCAGGGAAGAGGTAGCTGGGCTCGCATCGGCCGAGCCGGACATCGACTTTATCGAGGAGTTCCAGACCACCTATGGCCAATGGCAGGGGGGGACAATCAGCAGCTTCTCCGAGGGCGGCCTGATCTTCTGCCCTCCATGGGAGGATGATGCCTGCGGGGACGGGCCGGTTCTGCGCTTCGATCCCGGAGTGGTCTTCGGGACCGGGCTGCACCCTACCACTCGAGACTGCATTCGCGCCCTGGAGCGCATCTGCCGCAGCGGTTCGCCCGGTACGGTGCTCGATCTCGGAACCGGATCCGGCATCTTGGCCCTGGCTGCAGCGGCATTCAGGGCCGAGCTCGTTGTGGCCGTAGATTGCAACCCGCTGGCCGTGCAGACCGCAGCGCGAAACATCGGCCTCAACGATCTGCAGGACCGGGTCCTGCCGGTTCAAAGCCTGGCTGAAGGGGCTGCCGCGCTCCCGGCGGATGTCCTGGTGGCCAACATCCATTTCGACGCCATGCAGCGCCTCCTGGATGAGCCCGGTTTTTTCGAAAAGCCGCGGTTCATTCTCTCCGGGCTGATGAGCCGCCAGGCCGAGGCCATTCGCAGACGCCTGAGCGAGGCTGGCGCCGAGATCGAGACCTTCTGGATCAGCGAGGACGGCTGGGTCACCCTGGCCGGGCGAAACCATTCCGGACACGGCCTGGGCCGTGCCTCTCCGGAAGAGAGCCATGCCCGCTTCCGACCTGTCCATGTTTCCGGCGCGGAGATCCGAGGAAGGAATGCGGAGCACGGAGCGGCATGCTGACACATGGCACACTGGACACATGGGTGCAGGATGTTCTCCTGGAGAGGCCATCATTCCAGGACACCACGGCCGATGCCGAGCGCTTCAGACACGGAGTGGCCCGGGCCACCGGGTTTGAGCGGGTGCGCATCGATCTTCCCCTGCTGCAGCGGCTTCCCCGGCTGCTCCGGGATTCAAGCTTTCAGCTGACCTGCGCCCTGTTCCAGGATGGAGACGAGCTGGTGGTCTGCCAGGCCAGGCCGAAGCAGGAGGGAGGAGCGTTCTACGGCCTGGCCGTGGATCTGGGCACCACCCGCTTCGTGCTGCGCCTGCTCGAGCTCAGCAGTGGGCGGGTCCTGGCCGAGTCGGCCCACGACAACCCCCAGGGGGCAGTGGGTCCGGATATCCTGACGAGGATCCACTACGCCGGGCAGAATGGGGGGACGGTGCGTCTCCAGCAGCTCATCGTCCAGGATATGAGCGCTGCCATCCTGGACCTGGCCTCGGCCCATGCCCTGGAGGCCGAGGACATCACCCATGTTGCCGTGGCCGGCAACACGGCCATGACGCATTTTTTCCTGGGGCTGGACACCCATTGGATGATCCGGGAGCCCTACATCCCGGCAGTCAATGCGCCTCGGCCCGTCCGGGCAGAGGCCATTGGCCTGGGGGTGCATCCCCTGGCCCGAATATTCTGCTTTCCCAACGCCGGAAGCTACTTCGGCGGAGACGTCTTTTCCGGCATACTCTTCTCCGGGCTGCACCGGCACGAGGACATCGCCTTCCTTGTGGACGTCGGCACCAACGCCGAGGTCGTGCTGGGCAATCGAGACTGGCTTATCGTCTGCGCCGGAGCGGCCGGACCGGCCTTGGAAGGCGGCATGAGCGCCATAGGCAAGCAGGCTGGACCGGGCATCATCGATCGGGTGCGCATCGACCCGGAGAGCCTCGACTTTTCCATCCGGACCATAAAAGGGCTCCCGCCGGCCGGTATCTGCGGCTCGGGAATGATCGATCTGGCTGCCCAGCTCTTTCTGGCTGGCCTTCTGGACTTCCGCGGCAAGTTCGTTCCGGAAAAGAAGCCGGATCGCTTCGTGGAGCTGGACGGCATTCAGCATCTGCGGCTGGTGCCGGCCTCAGAGTCCTCCACCGGACAGGATCTGCTCATCGGCCAGCCGGAGATCGACAGCCTCATCCGCTCCAAGGCGGCCATGTTCACCATCCTGGAGACCATTCTGCGGAGCGTTGGCCTCGACTTCAGCTCTGTGAGCCGATTCAACGTGGCCGGAACCTTCGGCAGCTTCATCGATCCGGAGTCGGCCATCACCATTGGCATGTTGCCCGATCTCCCCTTGGATCTCTTCGTGCCCATTGGGAACAGCGCCCTGGGCGGAGCCACCGAGGTCTTGCAGCGTCCAGCCGCCCTCGGAGAGATCGAGTCAGTCCGGCAGCGGACGACCTATTTGGAAATGAATGTCAATCAGGAGTTCATGAACCGCTTCAGCGCGGCGAAGTTCCTGCCGCACACGGACAGCGCACGCTTTCCGTCCGTGGAGGCCAGGCTGACGTCCCTAGGCCAGGGAACCGAGACCTCCTGGTAAGGATTGATCATTTGAACTGTACGGGCAGGAGCCTCTGTCCGAAGAGCTTGGAGGACCAGCTATGAGCATGTACACGGTTCATTTTTTCCCGCACGAGCGGGAGGTCAAGGTGAGCGAAGGGACCACCCTCATCAGGGCGGCCCTGGACGCAGGCGTGCATATCAACGCCTCTTGCGGCGGCACCGGCGTCTGCGGCAAGTGCCGGGTGCGCGTCGAGGAAGGCGAGGTTTCCGGAGGCATCAACGAGAAGCTCAGCCAGGAAGATGTCGAGGCCGGCTACCGATTGGCCTGCCAGGCAACCGTGATCGGCGATGTCAGCCTGCGGGTGCCGGTGGAGTCCGAGGTTGACGCCAGCATCCTCAATCTGCAAATGACGCCCCGCCGCGCGGCCAAGATTCGCCAAGTGGACCTCGAGGACTTCAAGGAGAAGGGGCTGTTCCTGCCCCCCGTGGAGAAGCGCCATCTGGAGCTTCCCGAGCCGAGCCCCCAGGACAACACCCCGGACGTGACCAGGCTGATCAATCATCTCAAGATGGCTCACGACGAACACAAGCTCACGGTCGACCTCCACGTTATCCGCAAGATCTCCGACATCCTCCGCCAGGAAGACTTCCGGGCCACGGCCACCCTGGCCAGGCCGGTCCGCGAGGGCGGCAAGACGGACATCCTCAATGTCCATCCCGGGGACACAACGGGCCGCAACTACGCCGTAGCCATGGACATCGGCACGACCACGGTCTACGGGCAGCTGATCGACCTGAACAGTGCCGAGGTCCTGGCCGAGTACGGCGACTTCAACGCGCAGATGAGCTACGGCGAGGACATTATCAACCGCATCGTTCACGCTGAAAAGGGCAACGGCCTCCAGGAGCTGAGCCAGGCGGTGCTCAAGACCATGAACGGCGTCCTCAAGCGGATCATCGGCAAGTCCGGTGTTGATCAGGAGGACATCTCCACGGTGACCATCTCCGGGAATACGACCATGACCCAGCTCATGCTCAAGGTGAACCCCCGCTACATTCGGCGCTCGCCCTACGTGCCCACCTGTACGCTCTACCCCCCGCTCAAGGCGGCTGAGATCGGGCTCAACCTGGGCGACCACGTCATCGCCCTGATCTACCCGTCCATCTCCAGCTATGTCGGCGGAGACATCGTGGCCGGGGTCATGGGCTCGCTCATGTACCGTGCCGAAGAGATCACCATGTATGTCGACATCGGCACCAACGCCGAGATCGTCATCGGCAACAAGGACTGGATGGCCTGTGCTGCGGGCTCGGCCGGTCCAGCCTTCGAGGGGGGCGGAATGAAGTTCGGGCTCCGGGCCGAGAAAGGGGCCATCGAGGACTTCTCCCTGGATCCTTTGACCTTGGAGCCCATGGTCCTGACCATCGGGCAGGCCAAGCCGAAAGGCATTTGCGGCTCCGGTTTCATCAATATAGTGGCCGTCATGTTCGAAACGGGCATCATCGACAACCGGGGCAAGTTCAACCGCGACCTGGAGACCAAGCGAATCAGGGAGAATGAGGGCATCTGGGAGTATGTCCTGGCCTGGGCCGAGGAGACGGACATCGGCCGCGACATCACCCTCCAGGAGCCGGACATCGATAACCTCATCCGGGCCAAGGGCGCCATCTACAGCGCCAGCATGACCTTGCTTGGAGAAATCGGGCTGGGCATCGAGGATCTGCAGAGGATCATCATCGCCGGCGGCTTCGGCAGCTACATCGATCTGGAGAAGGCCATGTCCATCGGCCTTTTGCCGGAGATGGACCCCGAGATGATCACCTTCGTCGGTAACGGCTCCCTCATGGGGGCTAAGCTGAGCTCCTTGAACAACCACATCCGCAAGGACGTGGTCGAGGTGACCAAGAAGATGACCAACTTCGAGCTGTCCGAGACGACCTCGTACATGGACAACTACGTGGCCTCCCTCTTTCTGCCGCATACCAATCTGGAGCATTTCCCCAGGCTCAAGGAGCGGATGCGGGAGCGCGAGGCCCTGCAGAAGGGTTGACCCAGGCTGCCCCTGGGGGCTACAGAGGCCCGGAGAGATGGTGCTACGCTTCGGGGCAATCGCCCGATCGTGTTGACAAAGCCCTGATTTACAGCTACTGAAAAAACATTTATAAAGGTTTTCTGGAGGGTTTGACCGGGGAAGGGCCTCCAAGCGCCTTGACATATCCACACATCGCAATCCTGGAGGCCGGTTGCCGAAAAGCCGGGCTCCATGCGCGTCATACACAGAGGAGACGTTGTTGGATACATTTTAAGCAATAAGGAGTGGATATGGGTTTTGAAATGGCCAAAGAGAAGTATACGGGGAGCATAAAGGAGATCGTACTGGGGAAGGGCGACAAGGCTGTGACCGTCGGAGGCTACTCCTGTCTGCCATTCCATCAGTTCGAAGGCGAGATGCCCACCAAACCCAAGATCGCCATGGAGATCTGGGACATGGAGCCCCCGGAGTGGCCTGAGGCGGCCCGGGCTCCGTTCAAGGACGTCATCGGCGATGCGCCAGCCTGGGCCAAGAAATGCGTTGAGGAGTTCGGAGCGGACATGGTCGTCCTCCAGCTCAAGAGCACCGACCCGAACGACCAGGACGCCAGTGCCGACGATGCCCTGGCCACGGTCAAGAAGGTCCTGGAGGCCATCAATGTCCCGCTGATCATCTGGGGAACCGCCAATGTGGACAAGGACGCCGAGGTCCTCAAGAAGGTGGCCGAGGGCTGCGAGAAAGAGAATTTGCTCATCGGACCGGTCGAGGACGCCAACCACAAGGCTGTGGGCGCAGCTGTCATGGGCTACGGTCATACGGCCATCGCCTCCTCGCCCATCGATATCAACCTGGCCAAGCAGATTAACATCCTTCTGGAGAACATCGGGCTGCCCCTGGACCGGATGGTCATCGACCCGACCACCGGCGGCCTGGGCTACGGGCTGGAGTACTCCTACTCCATCATGGAGCGAATCAATCTGGCCGCTCTGACCTTCGGGGATGACAAGCTTCAGCTGCCCATGATCAACAACCTGGCCAACGAGGTCTGGCGTTGCAAGGAGGCCAAGGAAGGCGTGGACGAGGCGCCGCAGCTTGGCGATCCAGAGCGCCGGGGCATCCTCATGGAGGCCGTCGGGGCTGTGACCTATCTGATTGGTGGCTCGAGCATTCTGATCATGCGGCACCCCGAGGCGGTTCGCCTGGTGCGCTCCTACATCGACCTTCTGACCGATGGCGGCTCGGCCGACACGGTTGCAGGCATCAGCAAGTATCTGTCCGACGTTGAGGTGGATTACGCCTCCATGTCTCCGGAGATGGATCTGACCATCAAGGAAGAGGAGAAGAAGCCGGCCAAGAAGAAGGCTCCGCCCAAGGAGGAGGCTGCTCCGAAGGAGGAAAAGGCTGCTCCCAAGGAGGAGAAGAAAGAGGTCAAGCCAGAGCCGGCGGCTGCAAAGGCCCCCGAAAAGGAGGCCAAGCCGGAGCCCGAGCCAGCACCGGCCAAGGAGGAGGCCAAGCCGGCTGCAGCTGCCGGAGGCGAGCAGCTCATCAATGCCGATGAGGTCAAAAAGCTCATCCAGGATACGGTCAAGGAGGTTGTCGGCAGCCTGAAGGAGGAGATGGCCGCTCCTGAGAAGGAGAAGGACAAGCCGGCCAAGAAGGCCGAGAAAGAGGCCAAGGAGGAGCCCGAGGCTCAAGCCCAGGCTGTTTCCGAGGAGCAGTTCAAGAAGATGGATGAGGAAGCTGCGGCCGTGCTGGAGAAGGCCAGAAAGGCCCAGGCAAAGCAGAAGGCCGAAGAGCCCGAAAGCCCCAAGTCGATTCCGGAGTCGGTCACCGACCGGATCACGGTGGCTCTGGACCTTATCCACAAGCACGGCTAAGGCCGGCTCGAAACCCAATACTTTAAGGAGTATCCTATGTCCAGACTGGTCGCATTTGCAGCCATACAAGGCGGCTACAATATCGTGTCCAAGGTGGAGGGGCAGTACAAACAGGCCTTGGAGACCTATAAGGCCAGCACCGAGGTCGGGTTCCCCAACACAGCCTACTACCTCCCGGTGATCTACTCCCTGACCGGCATCAAGGTTGAGACCCTTGAGGACATGCAGAAGCCCCTGGACTTTGCCAGAAAGCTCCTGCCACCGCATATCAAGGGCACGAACCACCTGCCCTACCTCGGGCCCTTGCTCGACGCCGGCATGGCCGCCCTGTTCGCCTTCGAGATCCAGGAGGCCTTGCGTTACCTGAGCGATCCGGACTTCTACCTGCCCACGGCCGAGGAGATCGACGAGCAGGGGGGCAAGATCTGGCTCGGCGCGGCCGACGACGTGATTATGCGCAAGCGGGGCGTCGAGTTCGTGGACGGCTCGGCCCCGGGCTTCGCGGCCATCGTCGGGGCGGCTCCGGACAAGGAGACGGCCAAGATGATCGTCGAGGACTATCAGCAGAAGGGCCTGTACATCTTCCTGGCCGCCAACCAGAACGGCACCACCTGCGCTCAGCAGCTCCTGGACGCCGGCACTCAGATCGGCTGGAACACCCGGATCGTGCCCTTCGGCCCGGATATCTCCGCGGCCATCTTCGCCCTGGGCTTCGCCAATCGGGCCGGCATGGCCTTCGGCGGCATCCAGCCCGGCGACTACAAGAAGATGCTTCAGTATAACAAGAACCGGATCTTCGCCTTTGTCAACGCCCTGGGCGACGTCAATGCCGAATGGGCCGCCGCAGCGGCCGGCGCCGTCAACTGGGGCTTCCCGACCATCGCCGACACGGACATCCCCGAGATCCTGCCCACGGGTATCTGCACCTACGAGCACGTCGTGGGCAATGTCCCCCATAATGAGATGGTCTCCAAGTCTATCGAGGTCCGGGGGCTGAAGGTCCAGGTTACTCAGATCGACATCCCCTGCGCTTTCGGGCCGGCTTACGAGGGCGAGCGGATCAGGAAGGCCGACCTGTACTGCCAGATGGGCGGCGGCAAGACCCAGTGCACCGAGCTGACCAAGATGGCCGACATGAACGAGATCGAGGACGGCAGGGTCGACGTGGTTGGACCGGAGCTGGACGAGATCAAGGAAGGTGGGACCTCTCCTTTGGGCTTCTACGTCCAGGTCGCCGGCCGGGAGATGCAGGAGGACTTCGAGCCCATCCTGGAGCGCCAGATCCACCATCTGGTCAATTACATCCAGGGGGTCATGCACATCGGCCAGCGGGACATCTCCTGGATCCGCGTCGGCAAGCAGGCCGTGGAGAAAGGCTTCACCCTCAAGGATATCGGAGTGGTCCTGCACGCCAAGTTCCACCAGGACTTCGGCAAGATCCTGGACAAGGTCCAGGTGACCCTCTACACCAAGAAGGAAGATGTCGAGGAGCTGACCAAGCGGGCCAGAGGCGAGTATAAGCAGCGCGACGAGCGGGTCGAGAACATGCGCGATGAGGACGTGGAGACTTACTACTCCTGCACCCTGTGCCAGTCCTTCGCCCCCAACCACGTCTGTACGGTCAGCCCGGAGCGGACCGGCCTCTGCGGTGCCTACAACTGGTTCGACTGCAAGGCTTCCTATGAGATCAACCCCACCGGACCGAACCAGCCCATTGAGAAGGGCGAATGCGTAGATCCCCGCCGGGGGCAGTGGAAGGGAGTCAACGACTTCGTCTACAAGGCCTCCAAGGGCGGCATCGATCACTACAACTTCTACTCCATCGTGATCGACCCGATGACCACCTGTGGTTGCTGCGAGTGCGTGGCTGCGGTGCTGCCCTCCTGCAACGGGGTCATGACCGTGAACCGCGACTACCAGGGCGATACCCCCTGCGGCATGCGCTTCACCACCCTGGCCGGCACGGTTGGCGGCGGCGCCTCGACTCCGGGCTTCGTCGGCCACTCCAAGTTCAACATCACCCAGCGCAAGTTCATCCGCGCCGAAGGTCCGTCCGACAAGGAGGAAGGCGGTCTGCTCCGCATCGTCTGGATGCCCAAGATGCTCAAGGAGGAGATCAAGGACCGCCTGGACCAGCGGGCCGAGGAGCTCGGCGTTCCGGATTTCTACGATCGGATCGCCGATGAGACGGTCGGGACCACCGAAGACGAGATACTGCCTTTCCTCAAGGAGAAGAAGCATCCGGCCCTGGAGCTGGAGCCGATCATGGGCGGCTAGGAAGCGGTGTCCTGGGCGAAGGGGTCGAAACGGCCCCTTCGCTCTTTTGACGCACCCAGCTGGAGGCAGTCTTGTCAGACGTCGCAGTCAAGGATGAGGGTCTCTATCAAATAAGGAGTAGGATATGGGATTGACGGGAATTCAGATATTCAAGATGCTTCCGCAGACGAACTGCAAGGAGTGCGGAGCGGCAACCTGCCTGGCCTTTGCCATGAACCTGGCCGCCGGAAAAGCCGAGCTCGACGATTGCCCCTACGTATCCGATGAAGCCAGGGAGAAGCTTTCGGAGGCCTCAGCTCCGCCGATCAGGCCGGTCAAGGTGGGCAAGGGTGTCCGAGCCAGAACCGTCGGCGGCGAGGTTGTCGAGTATCGGCATGAGAAGACCTTTTACAACCAGCCGGCCTTGGCGGCCATGGTCGAGGCGGGCATCGCCGAAGACGAGCTGAAGAAGAAGCTGACCGTCTGGAACGCCTTCCAGTACGAGCGGGTGGGGTTCACCCTGGTGCCTGAGCTGGTGGCCGTCAAGGACACCGGCCAGGGCAAGGAGGCCTTTGCCAAGACCGCCAAGCTTGTTGCCGAGAACTCCGAGTTCAACGTCATTCTGATGACCGAGGACCCTGAGGTCATGCAGGCCGGCATCGAGGCGACCAAGTTCAAGCTGCCGCTCATGTATGCGGCCACCAAGGACAACCTGGACGATTTCGGCAAGCTGGCCTTGGACAATGAGCTGCCGCTGGCTGTTAAGGCCGAGTCTGTGGACCAATTGCCCGAGATGACCGACAAGCTCATGGGCATGGGCTTGAAGGACCTGATCCTCGATTCTGGCTCCAGGGAAATGAAGCAGGCCTTTGAAGACCAGGTGGGCATCCGCCGGGCGGCCCTGCGTTCCAAGAACCGCTCCCTGGGGTTCCCGACCATCGCCTTCCCCTGCGAGATGGCCTCGAACCTGGACATGGAGGCGCTCATCGGGGCCATGTTCGTGGCCAAGTATGGTTCGATCATCGTCTTCTCCGACTTCACCACGGAGCTCCTCTTCCCGCTGGTCCTGGAACGCCTGAACATTTTCACCGATCCGCAGCGGCCCATGACCGTGGTCGAAGGCATCTACGAGATCGGCAAACCGGACGAGAACTCACCGGTCCTGGTCACGACCAACTTTGCCTTGACCTACTTCATCGTTTCCGGAGAGATCGAAGGCAGCAAGGTGCCCAGCTGGCTGCTGATCAAGGACTCCGAAGGGCTGTCCGTTTTGACGGCCTGGGCGGCTGGCAAGTTTGCCGGCGACGATGTCGGCATGTTCGTCAAGAAGTCCGGTATCCAAGAGAAGATCAAGCACAAGAACCTGATCATTCCCGGCTACGCAGCCGCCATCGTCGGCGAGATCGAAGACGAGCTCCCGGAGTGGAAGGTCACGGTTGGCCCCAGAGAGGCGGCGCACATTCCGGCTTTCCTCAAGTCTTGGAAGCCCGAGTAGGGCAGGCCCGGCGGCGGGACCCGACCGCAGGACCCGGCGAAAAGCAGGCCTCGAGGGAGCGTGCAACAGCAAAACCGCAAACCATGTGAGGGATGTCTATGACCATGCTGTGTTTCGGTGAAAGCCTCAACGTAATGGGCACCAAGATCGGGCGGGCCTTTAAGGAGCGCGACCCGGGTCCGATCCAGGAAGAGGCCAAGTTCCAAAAAGAAATGGGGATGGACTACATTGACATCAATCTGGGCCCGGCCAAGAAGGACGGCCATGACCTCATGCCCTGGGTCGTGGAGACAGTCCAGGAGGTCGTCGATTTGCCGCTGCTTTTGGATACCTCCAACATCGACGCCATCGAAGCCGGGCTGAAGGTCAGCAATCAGCCGGAGAAGACCATCATCAACTCCATTATGTGCCGGCCGGAGCGCTATGAACGCATGATCCCCCTGGCAGCCGAGTACAAGGCCGACTTCGTGGCCTTGATGTGGGGCCCGGAAGGGTTGCCCAGGGATGAGAACGAGCGGGCGGCCCTGTGCGTCGAGCTCTTGTATGCGGCCAACGAGGCCGGCATCCCCAACGAGAAGATCTGGGTCGACGGAGTGGTCACACCGGTGAATGTCCAGCAGGAGCATGCCGTGGGGCTGCTCCGGTTCTATGAAATGCTGCAGGATATCGCCCCCGGGGCCATGAGCACCTGCGGCCTGTCCAACGTCTCCAACGGGGCGCCTGAGCATCTCCGGGGCATTTTGAACCAGACCTACGCGATCATGCTGGAGCGCTACGGCATGGCCTCAATCATCACCGATCCGCGGGATGAGAAGATGACTGAGATTGCCAAGGGCAAACGCGACGACATCAAAGATATCGTTTACGCGGTCATGGACGACAACGAGCCGAACATGAACGATCTGTCCAAGGAAATGGTCGATTTCCTCAAGACGGCCAAGGTGCTCATGGGCAAGTCTCTCTACTCGGACTCCTGGCTGGAGCTCTAAGGCTGCCGGCCTGATGCCATCCCTGCGGCACCACGCCGCCGGGGGCGCCCGGAAGAGGCGGCATGGTCTGTGTTTACACGAGATCGTGCCGCCTTATTCATTGCTCCATCTTTTGGATGACCACACTGCCGGCAGGGGGAGGAATGCCTACTCAAAATATTTACTGTATCGAGGGCGACGGTATCGGCCCCGAGGTCAGCCGGGCGGCGCGGCTTGTGCTCGATGCGGCTGTTCGCGCGGCCTATGCGGACAGGAGGCTGGTTTGGAAGGAGGTTTTGGCCGGCCGGAAGGCCTATGAGCAGACCGGGTCGTACCTTCCGCAGTCGACTCTAGACACCCTGGCCGCAGAGGCTGCAGTGGCCATGAAGGGGCCGCTGGAGACACCGGTAGCCGGCGGATACAGAAGCTTGAACGTGGCCCTCCGCCAGGCCTTCGATCTCTACGCCTGCGTCCGCCCCATTCGCTATTACCAGGGAGTCCAGACTCCCCTGAAACGCCCTGATCTCGTAAATATGATCGTCTTCCGGGAGAACACAGAGGACGTCTACGCCGGCATCGAGTGGGCGGCAGGGAGCCCCGAGGCAAGCAAGCTGATCGAGTACCTTCGCGATGAGCTGGGGGTTGGTCTGAAGGAGTCCTGCGCCATTGGCCTGAAGCCCATGACCGAAGCTGGTTCAAAGCGGCTGGTCAAAAAGGCCATAGCCCATGCCTTGGACAAGGGGCGGCAGAGCGTGACCCTGGTACACAAGGGCAATATTATGAAGTATACCGAAGGGGCCTTTCGCACCTGGGGCTATGAGGTAGCCCGGGAGGAGTTCCCCGGTCTGTGCCTGACCGAGGACGAGGCCTCCCGTGGCCAAACGGGACAGCTGCTGCTCAAGGATCGCATTGCTGACAACATGTTCCAGCAGGTGCTGCTGGCTCCGGAGGAGTTTGACGTTGTGGCCACGACGAACCTGAACGGTGACTATCTCTCCGACGCCCTGGCCGCCCAGGTTGGCGGTCTGGGCATCGCGCCGGGTGCGAACATTGGAGACAGCCTGGCCCTGTTTGAGGCCACGCACGGTACAGCGCCGGACCTCGCAGGCAAAGACGCGGCCAACCCCTGCAGCCTGATTCTCTCGGGAGGGATGCTTTTGGAGCATATCGGCTGGCTAGAGGCGGCCCAAAAGGTCTACGAGGCAGTCGGGCTGGGCATCGGAAGCAGGCGGGTTACGGGCGATCTGGCCAGAATGATGAACGGGGCGACCCCGGTGGGCTGTCAGGAGTTCGCGGAGCTGCTGGTTGCCAAGATCGAGGACTAATCTGGCTTAAGACAAATGGACACGGGCATGAGCGAGAAGCAGCAGAGCGGGGAAGCGTCCGGACGGGGCCATACCCATTACGAGTCCATTATTCTGGACTTTATCAACGCCCAGGGGGTGTTTGCTGCCTATACTACGGACAAGCATTTCCTTAATCTGTCCTCCAAGCTCCTGTACCGGCAGCTCGGCATTCAGAAGAAGCTCCTGCACAGCGTCTTCACTCAACAGGATCTCCTGGCCTTTTTGAAGACGAGCGCACAGAAGGGCCAGAAGGTCATCGCCTTTATCGAGAGGCTTTTCGCCGGACGCTCCACAGAGGACCTGATTACCTCGATCAAGGCCACCTACGACAACGTCTTCGTCATCGTGTTGACCCATGAGGTTGAAAAGGAGGTTCTGGTTAAGCTCTTCGAGGCCGGGGTGGATAAGTTCATTACCAAGCCCTTGAGCTCAAACACCCTCTTGGAGAAGATCGCCTTCACCTTAAAGCCGCAAAGCAAGCTCGTGGATTTGATCGAGAAGGCCAAGGAGCAGCTGGCCAAAAAGCGCTTTGAGCAATGCTTGCGTACCTGCGACGATATCCTGGCCATCAAGCCGAACAGCGCTGCCGCGTATATGGTCAAGGGCGATGTCTGCCAGGAGCTTGGCCTCCGTGATGAGGCCATTGGAGAGTATCTGAAGGCCCACGAGCAGTCCCAGCTGTACCTCGAGCCCCTCAGGAAGCTGGCCGACTACTACGGCAGGCTCGGCGAGCACGAAAAACAGCTGGAGTACCTGCTGAAGATGGACAAGCTCAGCCCATTAAACACCGAGAGGAAGGTCCGCATCGGGGTGCTCAGTCTGGATCTGGGAAAGAAGCCGGAAGGGAAGAGCTTCTTCGATGCCGCAGTCACCTCGGCGCACCGGGAGGCTCGAGAGTGCATCTGCAACACCGCCCTGCAGGTGGCCGATCAGGCTATGGCCCAGGACCCCTCCCTTGCCGAGCAATACTATCGGCGGGCTCTTGAGGCCAAGGGCCGGAACCTGAACATCGGTGACGTGGAGACCTTCAACCGTTTAGGCATCTGCCTGCGGCAGCAGAAACGTCCGGCGGAGGCCATCAAAGAGTACTCCAAGGCCTTGGAGATATTCCCTGATCACGAGCGGCTCCTTTACAACATCAGCCTGGCCTACATGGAATCGGAGCAGCTGGATAAAGCCATGTCCTGCCTGGACAAGCTCTTTGAGCAGGCTCCAGACTTTCATCGGGAGAATGAGGCTGTGAGCCACAATATCGGCATGGTCTACTTGAAGAGCCGGGATCGAGAACGAGCCGCGACCTTTTTCCGGACAGCCCTCGAGCTGAATAAGGACTACGCCCCATCCAGGAAGATGCTCGAAAAGCTCGGGCTCGCCTGAAGGGCCGCTGAAGACCCCACTCGGCTGTGGCCCCCTGCCCCTCAAGGCGCCTTTGGTGGCCTCCACGTCGCCCTCCAGTCACGTCCCTTGTCAAGCAGCAGCATTGGGCTGGGGAACAGTTTTTGGCCAAATGGAAACTGCCTTCGGCCCCACGTCCATTTGGCGCTTTTATCATGCCTGGGAGTGCCTGCGCCGCAGGCAGGTGGGTTTGGCGCTGGAGGGGCTCCACGAATGTCAGGATGACTTTGACGAGCGTGAGCGCAGCTTGCTCTTAAGCCAAGCGAAGAGCCTGGGCTCCTGACCCTGGTCTTTGGGGTGGTAGAAGGCTTCGTTGAAAAGGCCTTGGGGCAGGTACCCCTGATCGACCCAGGCGCCGGGGTAGGCATGGGGATACTTGTAGCCATGCCCGTAGCCCCACTCCTGGTGCAGGGTGGTTGATGGGTTTCGCAGATGCAGAGGCACCGGCTTGAGCCCGTTCCGACGTATCTCCTTGCGCGCGGCCAGGTATCCAGAGTAGGCCGAGTTGCTCTTGGGAGCCAGGGCCAGATAGGTGACCGTCTCCGCCAAAGGGATGAACCCCTCGGGCATGCCGATGACCTCCACGGCTTGCAGGCAGGATACAGCCAAAGGAAGGGCCTGAGGATCGGCCAGCCCGACATCCTCTGAGGCCGAAAGCATGAGCCGGCGGCAGATGAAGCGCGGGTCCTCGCCCCCTTCGAGCATGCCGGCCAGGTAGTAGAGGGCCGCATCCGGATCGCTGCCTCGAATGGACTTGATCAAAGCCGAGGCGAGCTCGTAGTGGGTATCTCCGTCACGGTCGCTGCGCTGCATGGCCTCGGGGAGGTCTTTCTGCAGGTTGCCCGGGTTGCGCCTTTCCTCGGGGATTCTGGCGGTGTACTCCAAGAGGTTGAGCAAGGTCCTGGCATCGCCCTGGGCGCTCGTGATCACAAGCTCCAGGCTTTCCCGGGGCAGCTCCAGGCCGAGCTCGTCAAGGCCTTTTTCGGCGACCCGCTCCAGGTCCTCCCGCGACAATGGCCCCAGGCGGAAGACGTGCAGGCGGGACAGGAGCTGCTTGGTTACGCTGAAGGACGGGTTCTCGGTGGTCGTGGCCAGCAAAACGAGCTGGCCGTTTTCCAGGAGCGGCAGGAAGAAGTCCTGTTGATTCTTGGAGAAGCGGTGCAGCTCGTCCAAGATGAGCAGGTCGATACCCTTGACGGCTTTCCGTAGCTCCGAGAGGCCCGTCTCTGGAGCGCTGAGCCAGGTGCGTCGCAGGTTGTACCGCTGGGCGATAAGGATAGCCAGAGTGGTCTTGCCGCAGCCTGGAGGGCCGAAAAAGAGGATGCTCGGCGGTTGCCGTGCTTCCAGCAGAGAGCTGATACGCTGCTGGAGATGCTCCTGCCCGATGAACTCGCTGAGCGAGGCGGGCCGTATCCTGTCGGCCAGTGGAGCCTGAACAGTCACATGGGCGCTCCTCGTGGCAGGTTCTTAGGATGCATCGGCGCCACCCGGGCAGCGGCTGCATGCCCTGAGGCCTTTACCCCCCGGGATCGGCCCCAGAGAGGGCTCTCCCGCATGGAGCCCTCCTGTCTGCGGCGGTGCGAATTGTTTTAGAGCTTGCTCCATAGGCAGGACCGAGGCGCTGTCCACGGCATGGGTCGAGCAGCCTGTGCGGGAGTGCCGGAGGCCGCGCAGGCGGGGCGGCTTCCGGCTCAGCTCGATGAGCCGCTTGGGGTTTTTGTGCGCCTGTCTTCGGATCCCTGATCCTCGGCGTCAAGGTCCACGAGGATGTCATCGAGCTCGAGCTCCTCGTCCTCCAGCAGCTCGGCGATATCCCCTTCACCTTGCTCCGATCCGGGCTCATCCGAAGGCTTTCCGGATGCCTTGGCGGATTCCGTCTCTTCACCTTCCAGCTGGAGGTCAGCGAACCCGTCGTCCTCAATGCCTTCATCCGCCGCCGGCTGCGATGCCGTGTCAGCCTGCTCGTCTGAAGTGGGAGGACCGCTGGGCGGGTTGCCTTCCTCGTCCAGGCTGAAGGCGTCGAAGTCCAGGACGATGTCATCATCCGCCGCGATCTCCTCGGGGGAGGAGGAGCCATCCCTCCCTGCGGTTGTATCGGCCGGCCCCTCCGAAGGTGATTCGGACAAATCGTAGACGAGCTCGGCTGTCTCATCGGAGTCGGCCAGGTCGAGGAAGTCCTTTGAGTTCATCAGACCCTGACCGCTGGGCTGCCGGCTTTCCTCAGCCGAATCGCTGAAGGAGAAGTCGCTGGCCGAGGAGCCATTGCCTTCCTCGTGTCCAGACTTCGTCCAATGCGAAGGGACAAGCCAGTCGAGATTCAAGGCCTTGCGCTCACTCGCCCAGTCGCGCCCGCATTTGGGGCACTGATCGAGGTGATCGAAGCTGGTGTATTTGCATTTCGGGCAGTACATAAGCGTCACCGTCCTTGATGTGATTTTGAGAGTGGAGCAAGAGCTGCAAGATGTATGCCTCACTTTGAGGCCAGGACCACGGTCCGGTCCTTGCCCCGCGTTCTGCGGATGGCTTTGACTTCGTCCATGAGCTTGACCAGCAGTCCGTACTGCTTCCGAATGGCCCGGCCGTACTCGGTGAGGGATCCTGCGGACTGATCAATGTACGTCTTGGTCAAGTACGTGTCGCTGAGGATGTCCTCGCAGCAGGAAATGGCGTGAGCAACCAGGCTGTCAAAGTACTTGACGATATCGAACTTGAGATCTTGCATGATCTGGCAGGTCTGCTGGAGCATCTCCAGGTAGTTGACCTTGCGTCCTTTATGCCGCTTTTGCCTCAGGTCCTCGAGCTCCTTGATCTTCCTGGCCTGCTGAATATAGCTGTACTGCTGCCAGACCTCCTGGTAGAGGTCATCCATGTTTTCAAAAATGTCATAGTTTTCAGGGTTTAGGAGGTAGTTGTCCAGGACCTTGCATATATTATTGTAGAACTCGTCTGAGTAGCCGATAATGCGGCGTTGATGCTTGCGAAGCCAGGCATAGAGGAACTTGAGCCGTTTGTTGTGCGTCTCGGTGTTCTCCACGATTTCATTGCGCTTATACTTAATTCGGCCGTAGTACTCCCCCCTGATGATGTCGTTCAGGGTGACGGTCATCAGGGCGGTGTCCTTGAGGAGATTGACAGCATTCGTCGATTCGCCTGTCAAGGGATGAATGATCTCCTGATCGGTGATCGACAGGGCTCGATCCCTCCTGATGTTATTGGGATCGTACTTGTGCTGCTGGTAGTGCACCTTGAGGATGACGGCAGGACGCCCGTCCTGGATAAGGTAACCCTGATCCTCGAGCCGGCGCAGCTGGCTCCTGGACAGCTTGTCGACCGAGACCAATGCGATCTTCTCCACCTTCGGGTACTGCTTATGCTCCGAGGCGGAGTACAGTGTGGTCAGAGTCCGGTCAGACTGTCCCAGGACCTTGACGAGAAAATCCTCGCCCATTTTGAAGAGCCGCCTGGCGAAGAGGGCGGCCGAGGTCCGGCGTTCCGAGGCGATGGGGAAGCCGTAAAGCTCCATGAGAAACTGATAGACAAAGCTCCGGTTCAGCTCATAGAGGTTGTTGTCTCCTGGCTTGAACTTGCCGATGCGCAGGCCGAAGCGCTTGAGCTCGGAGTCCAAGTCTGACGGGAAGGAGGCGTAGATGCCCGAAAAGTAGAAGTCCCCGTCAGAGTTCTTAGCCAGGACATGGCCCCGGTCCATATAGAGCAAGAAGCGCAGAATGTGCGGGTAGATCTGGAGGTTGGTGATTCTGGTGTGCTTTTGGCTGAAGGCTTTGTGGAAGCGCTCCTGAAGGGATTTGGGCAGCCGGCTGAGAAAGGTCTGGTGGTTTTGCTGGATTATGACCGGCTCGAAAGGCGTGGCCGGGCCGTTGATGTAATTGAGGGTGTCCTGGACGCTGTGCAGGATGTCGAACTGGAAGATCTCCTGAAAGTAGTTCAGGGGACGATCGAAGGCGACCAGGCTGAAACCAGGCAGGTTGGTATACTCATAGAGACTGACCTCAAAGGAGGGCAGAAGGTCCTGTGGCTGGAGCAGAGGATAGTTCTTTTGATCGAAGAAAGGCCGCAGGAGGCAGAACTTGATATGAACGAGATCCAGATAGCGCTTCAAGTTCTCGAGAGTTGACAGCGAAGCAGGATGCTCAAGGGTATGAATGTCTGTCCAACGGAACTCCGGTGACTTGGTAAAAGCGTCTTGCCATCGAAAGGCCATTGTTTCGTATACTTCGTGTAAAGCACTCTACAGGTTGGTTTGTTCTTGTAAACAACTCTAACGTGAATCTCAAGGAGTTTCAACCAGAAATTTGCCTCTGCCGCGATGGAACCTGCGCTCGGCGTCCCGGCCGAAACGTGCTTTTTTCATGCTTGGTTGTGCCTGCGGCGCAGGCATGCGGGTTTGTTTGAAAAAAAGTGCTCCTCGCTGTCGAGTGTGCGCTCCTCGGCGCCTGGCTCGGGTTATACGCTGCGGGGAAGCCTCTTGACGGAGGATTAAGACAGGGTGCGAGCAAGGGAGCTCGTTTTTGCCCTTAGGAGGAGGAATCATCCTCCCCTTGGGCCTTTGGATGGCATCGATCGTAGGTTCGGGCTATTTGCTGGAGGGTAATGTGCGTGTAGCGTTGCGTCGTGCTCAGCCGGGAATGCCCGAGGAGCTCTTGGACCGAGCGCAGATCGGCACCTGCTTCGAGCATGTGCGTGGCGAAGCTGTGCCTGAGGACGTGGGGGCTGATCCTTTGCGGTAAGCCTGACGCGGCGGATAGCCTGTCAATGATCCGAGAGGCCTGTCGGCGCTGCAGCTTCCGGCCGCGGTCGCCAAGGAAGAGGGCTGTCTCTCCGGGGGCTGGATCCAAAGCCTGGCGGTGCTCCAGGTAGCGGCTCAAACGGCGTCTCCCCACAGGAGTTAAGGGAACGAGGCGTTCCTTGCCGCCCTTGCCCAAGACCCGCAGGCAGGCTTGGCCGAGATCGAGATCCTGGATGGACAGGCCGAGGGCCTCGCTGATCCTCAGGCCCGAGCCGTACAGAACCTCGGCCAGGGCAAGATCGCGGAGTTCCCTCGGGCTTGCCGGCTGGTCAGACTCCAACAGTCCGAGGGCCTGGTCGACATTGAGCACCCGAGGATGATGTCTTTCCCGCCGAGGATTGCTCAGTCCCTGGCTGGGGTCTTTTCCGAGGAGGGATTGCTTGAGGCAGAAGGCGAAGAAGCCGCGGACAGAGGAAAGCTTTCGGGCAATGGTCACCTTAGCCAGGCCCAGCCGATGGAGCTCGGCCAGGTAGCGCTGCAGATGCCTGCTGGAAATCGCCTCGGGCTCGGCCAGGCTTAGGGAATGTCTGCGCAGAAGATCCTCAAACTGCCGAAGATCTTCGGCATAAGCCCGGACGGTGGATGGGGCCAGCCGCCTCTGGACCTCTAAAGAGGTCAGGTAGCGCTGGACCGGTTCAGGTATATGTGCGTCTGTCCAGGACATACGAGCTGGTCGACTCCTGCTTGGCCTTCTTTTTCAAGTTCATGGCGATTTGAGCGGCCTGGCCGGAATGCTGCAGTCCGCCTTGGCGGTTGAAGACCACTGCGATGGACAAGGTCATCAGGGAAAAGACGCATTCATTGCCCTGTCTGTCCAGGGAGCGAATGCAGCCCGCCCTGCGGTCCTCGCTGTTGTAGAAGTGCGGTACGATGCTGTCGAAGTTCCGGATGACTCCTTGGCAGGCCTGCTCGATTCGGTCCGGCGAGAGGATGAAGACGAAATCGTCTCCACCGATATGCCCTACGAAGCCGCTACTGCCGGCCGTGGCCCGGACAGTGTTGACTATCACCCGGGAGGTCATCATCAGGACCTCGTCGCCGCGGGAGAAGCCGTACTTGTCATTGAAGGCCTTGAAGTTGTCCAGGTCAACGTAGGCCAGGGCGAACTCGTCCTTTCTGTCGATAAGTTCTTGAATCTTTTGGATTATTGAGGTGTTCCCAGGCAGCTTGGTCAAGGGGTTGGCGTCCAGGGACTTGGTCGAGCGCTGCCAGGTCAGCTCCAGGCGCCGCTTGACCTCCTCCTCTTTGAACGGGCGGAGGAGGAAGTCATCAAACTCGAGGGAGGGCTTGGAAAAGACATCCGGGAGGCTGGATTCCTGGAGGCAGATGACCACGGGGACTTGTCGGTAGACATTCTCGCCTTTGACCAGTCGGACGATCTCCAGGCCATCCATGTCCGGCAGGTCCCGATCAACAAGGAGTAAGTCGGGAGGATCATTGAATATACGTTCAATGGCTCCCCGGCCTTGGGCTATGGTTGTCCATTCCAGGGCGGCCTGAGGCCAGAGCTCAGTGACAAGCTCCGTCAGGCTATTGTCTTGGCTCAGCAGGAGAAAGTGCTGCTTCCGGTACCCGATCATACCACTACCACCAGGAGGCCAGGGTACGCCGCAGGCCAGCAGCAGGTCCGGATGCCCGTTTCCTCTCGGAGAAACCGGCTAGCTGGCCGTTGTTGGCGTAAGGCCGGTCAAGTCAAACAGGTCCTTGGACATGGCGTCAATAACCTTGGCCAAGCGGGAGAACTTCAGCCCCAGGGCTTGAAGCGAGCCTCTTTCCAGCCGGGGCAGGCGGTCGTCTCCCCCGCTGCCGATTTCGAGGACCCTGGCCAGAAAGTCCCCCACATGGACCACATGGGCCACCACGGGGTAGTACTGAGCCGAAAGCGGCCTATGATGATAGGCCAGGCCTTCCCGAATGTTCAGGGGCAGATTCCAGTGATCGGCCAGCCAGGCGTTGATTCGGTCATGGCCGAAGCCGAGCTCTTGCTTTTCTGCTTGAAGAAAGCTCAGGTCTTCGCCTTTGACACGCTCTTCGAGGCTTTGCTTGGTTTCCGGGAGCTGGACTGAGAAGACGACCTTGCCTAGATCGTGCAGCAGACCGGTAACGGCGTACTCCTCAGGATCTTTAAGGTCCAGGTTCTTGGCGATATGGTTGCAGGCCATGGCGCAGCCGACGCTGTGCTCCCATAAACCGACCATGCTCTCGGTCATGATTTCGAAAACCGAGGTGCTGATGATCAGGCCGCGAATGACGTTGAGGCCAAGGAGCACCAGGGCGTGCTGCACGGTGTTGATGCGCCTGGGAAACCCGTAGATCGGGGAGTTGACCATCTTCAGGACCTTGGCCGAGAGGACTTGGTCGCAGGAGATGACCTTGGCGATCTGCTCTGGGGACGCCTGCTCATCCTCGAGGAGCTGGGTAACCTCATCGAGGACGGTTGGCAGGGTTGGCAGATCCTTGACGGCGAGAATCTGTCCCTTGCGTTCGCTGTACAGATCCTGCATCAACAACCCTTTTCGAACTTATCGGAATCGATTTCGCCGCGTTGGATGCCGCGCTTGCGGAAGTAGGCCTCGAAGAAGGCCTTGACCGTGAGCATCCAGGCATCATCCTCGTAGCCTCGAAAGAGATAGCCAAGCCTTTCCAGGCGTTTGGCACAGGAAAGGCCTGTAGAGTCGTCAGACAGATCGACCGGCTCACCTTCGACCACGAGGTGCCCGATGCCCAGGCGATGCAAGCGATCGAGGCCGGATCGGTTGAGCTCCGTCCCTTCGGCCATGAGAACCATGCCGTTGTCTCGGGTAATGGGCTTGGCCAGGACCATTCCAGGCTCAGCATATTGCAGGGGGATTCTTTGCATGGCTGGGACCTGCCCGGCCCGAGGGCCGGCTTATGCTCATTTCTGAAGCGGGACCAGGGAATAATACATACCTGAAAGCTGTTTGACCACCCCTTGGATTTCCAGCATGAGCAGTATTTGGCTAACCTTGCTGCATCCCCAGCCCAAGCTGGCGGCCAGGCTGTCGATATGGCTCTCTGGATGCTCGAGCAGGAACTGTGCCACTTGACGTTCTTCAGGGTTCAGGCTGTCCAGGACGGCCAAACATGTCTGTCTTCCTGGCTCAAAGCCCACGGGCGGTGGTCCGGAGGCAGAGGCGAAGTCGGCCGGCCACTCGGACCGTAAGACCGGCTCGAGCTCATCAAGGATGTCCCGGGCAGAACGGGCAAGCATGGCCCCTTCGCGGATCAAGGCGTTGCAGCCCGCATAGGTTTCAAGATTGATCGGCCCCGGCAAAGCAAAGACATCGCGGTTCTGCTCCATGGCCATCCTGGCTGTAATCAAGCTGCCGCTCTGCTTGGCCGCCTCTACAACCAGAACGCCGAGGCAGAGCCCGCTGATGATCCGGTTGCGCTTGGGAAAGTTGTGCGCTTCGGGCCTGGTGCCTGGATGGAACTCGCTCAGGAGCAGACCGCGTTCGCGCATGCTCTGCCAGAGCTCTCTGTTGCGGGCCGGGTAGATCAGGTCGATCCCGGTGCCCATGACGGCAATGGAGCGCCCGGCCTCGGATACAGCCATGGCGTGGGCCTGTCGGTCGATGCCCATGGCGAAGCCGGAAACAACGGTCAAACCCATCCGGGACAGATCGCGAGCAATGGTTCCGGCAGCATCGAGGCCGTATCTCGAGCAGGATCGCGAACCGACCACGGCCAGGCAGGGCCTGGCCAGAAGGCCAACGTCTCCCTCAAAGTAGAGGAATAGTGGCGGCGAAGGTATCTGGCGTAATCTTTCAGGGAAGCCGCGGTCGCTGTAAAGCAAGACTCGAAAGCCCTTATCCAGGACCATGCGCCACTCGGCCAGCGCAGCCTCTCGCCACTTTCCTTGCAGCAAATTCTCTGCTAGGTATCGAGTGGCCAGGCCCTGATCCGGCCAGCTGTCAGCCTGGCTAACGGCCGCTTCTGCGCTGCCGTAATGCTCCAGGAGCTTCCTCCAGGTGCGCGGCCCCAGGCCTTCAGAGTGCCGGAGAGCTAAGGAAGCCCAGAACTCCCTCGCGAACTGGCCATGCATGTCGAGACGTGCTCCAGGGGAATGGTGCAGCTGTCGGCCTGACCGGATCACCGGAGGTTTTCGAGCCTCTTTTGGGCCAGCTTGGCGGCCTTGGTATCAGGGTACTTCTTGATCAGAGTCTCTAGATAGAAGCGGGCGTTGGAGTCCTGATCCTGGTTGGCGTAAGCGTAGCCCATCTTCAAGAGCGCATCTGGCGCCTTAGGATCGTCGGGGAACTGGTTGCTGACCTCCTTGAAGGCCAAAATCGACTGCGCGTATTGCTTTTGCACATAGTAGGACTCGCCGAGCCAGTAGTAGGCGTTGGGCAGGAGCGAGCTCTCGGGATGCTTTTCGATGAACCGCTTGAACATTTTCTGGGCGCGCATTGGGTTGCCTGAGAGCAAGGTGTCCAGGGCCTCCTGATACTCCCGGCGGTCCGCCCCTGGCGAGTCCGCTCTGGAGGGCTCGGCCTCAGGCTGCTGGGCTTCGGCAGGCTGCTCAGGCTCAGCTTGACGGGCGGGTTGCTTTCGGGGCTCGAGCTCATCAGGCTTGGCCGCTTCTTGTGTCGCGTTGTGCCCGTCCTGCTCTCCCCCTTCGCTGCTGAGCTGCTCCATGGCCTGTTGCAAGGCCTTGTCCTCAGAGCGTCGCTTGTGGCGTTCTTGCTCAAGCTCTTGCTCAAGCTGGCTGATGTTTTGTTCCAGGGCCGAGAGCCTGGCTTCGAGCTGGACGGTCTGCTTTCCGGTCTGCAAGCAGCCCAGGGCGCCAAGGGAGAGGGCCGCCAAGGCCGCCAGAAGCATCAGAGTGCGCATACCATCCTCCAGATGGGTTTTGGCGGAGAGCCGTCGTGGGCTGAAGCGGAGCTGCGGCGAGGCAGAGCAACTGACGCCGTCCAGCCGCTTCAGGCAGACACCCGGCCCGGCAGCTACGGGCCGGGAAGACGAAGAAGCAACGAAGTCACCCTAGCCTATTCCAGGCTGGTTTTCAATCGTCATTGCCTTGCCAAGGATGGAAAATTGGGGCACAACCCTGCCTGGCCCAAACAGGCTGCCTGGACCGGACACGGGTTGAGGATCAGCAGTGCCGGTGATGGATGAGCCGTTCGGCAGGCTCCTTGTCCCAGACTGAAAAACCGAAAGGATAGGAGCTGGAGTATGGAGGCGACCACTGTTATCTGGGCGGCTCTGGCCGGAGGCGCATTGGGCCTTCTCGCGGCAGCAGCCGGAGGCGGTTCCCTGCTGGCCGTGCTCAGTGAGCTTGCCGGCTGGCGCAGACGGTTTCCCTTTCTGCGCAACTTCGGCCAGCAATCGGTCAGGTTGGCCCTGTACGGCCTGGCACCCTGGCTCTGCCTGCTTGCCGCAGCCGGTCTGCTCATCCAGTATCTGCCGGGCTGGACTTGGCTGCTTCCGAGAATACTTGGGATGCCGGAGCTCCTAGCCCTTGGGCTGGTTTTTCTGGCCGGGGGAGCCCTCACAGCTGCCTACGCCGGGACCTGGAAGGCCATGAAAAAGCATCCCTTGAGCCACTGTCTCATCGGACTCTCTGGGGCTCTCTGCCTCAATGCCGGCTTTGCCCTCGCCCTAAACACGGTTCTGCATGGCATCCGGTTAGAGCCGGGAGCTGCGGCCGGGTCTCCGGCCTTCCTGTCAGTGTGGGTGCCGCCGGCCGCCGGGGAGTTCCTCTGGCCGGCGATTGCTCAGGCCTTGCCCCATGTCCTGGGCGGAGCGGGCGTCCTGGCAATGCTCGTGATGCTGCTGCGCCGGAACAGGGATGATTTTGGCCGGGACTACTACCGCTTCGCGCTTCCCAGGGCAGCACAATGGAGCCTGCTCTTTGTCCTTCAAGGTGCGGGGCCGATTGTGGCCTTTCATCTGAATCGGCCGCCGGCACATGCTGTCGGCGGCCTCTTCATGGCTTTTGCGGCTGGAGCGGCCGTTTTTCTGATCGGATCTGCGTTCCTGAGCCTCGCGGTTATGCGAAGCTCGACGCCACTTCGGTTGAAAGGGACCATCGTCGCGACTTGCCTAACCGCCTGGCTGGGCGCATCATCGGTTTTGGCCTGCCAGATCTGGCTCTGGATACCTCTTGAAGTGTAGGGCCCTGATGCACAAGCCGGAGCTGCGTGCTTGAGCCCAAATGGTGAGCCTTCGCGAGATTCAGGCCATGCAGGGCCTCACTATTCTGAGGTCCTGCATGGCGTTGATTGTGCTCTTTTCATAGAGATTGGCTTCAAGCTATTAACCCATGGTGTTCGGCAGCCATAGGGTGATGGCCGGCACATAGATCAATAGTAATAAGGTGATAACTATGGCAAGCATAAATGGGAGTATGGCATAGCTTAACTGCTCGATTCTAATCTTACTGATACCACAGCCTACAAAAAGATTGACACCTACTGGTGGCGTTAGAAATCCCATTGCTATGCTAATTATCATTACAATGCCGAAATGTACGGGGTCGATTGCCAACTCTTTAACTACGGGCATAAAAAGTGGTGTTAAGATCATGATGTTTGCCAAAGCATCCATGAAAGTGCCCATGATAAGCAAAAAGAGCATAATTAGTGGTAAGAGTATGTATTGATTATCCGAAATAGACATAAGCAGGTCGACGAGCATGCTTGGCAATCCATATAGCATGAAAACTTGACCTAATGCTGTTGCGGTAGCTACAACAATAAAAATTACAGAGTTTGTTCTCACGGTGCCTTTAAGTATCTCGCCGAGCTTGGATAGGCTAAGCGATCTCACGAAAAGACCTTCCGCTAAAAGAGCATAAGCAACAGCGATTGCGCCTGCTTCTGTCGGGGTGGTCATTCCGGAATATATCCCGCCTAAAACGATTAATGGGACCATTATTGCAAATTTTGCGTGCCATAATGATCCCAGAACGTCT
>Ga0207797_1000168_pt1 | contig 46855 bp, 37 predicted proteins | sample PRCRCaboRojoPR_6_FD_187275 | JGI IMG/M metagenome (GOLD analysis project Ga0207797, IMG submission 187275) | Marine sediment microbial community from Cabo Rojo, Puerto Rico - PR CR 10% Liquid 1 (SPAdes) | ecosystem: Environmental > Aquatic > Marine > Coastal > Sediment | place: Cabo Rojo, Puerto... | reverse complement strand
GTAAGCTGGTTTACTGCACATGACTGGATGATCACGATTATGAGGAGCCCTGGTAAAACTCTGTTTATTTTCATGTTAATGTCTTTAATAAAAGCCACAAAGCTAAGACAAATTTTATGCGTAAAACCAATGATCCATAAATTTTCTTTATTAATCAAACTGGATATGGATTCTCTTGAAGCGGATCTGATAATGGTTGAATTAACGATATAACTATTTGAATGGGCTTAATTGATAGTTGATATGAATATTCCGTTCAGTCAGGTCGGCTTCCAATCACTCAATCCCGCCTTCATTTCGTTTCGGAGGGCAGGCCAGCCTGCTGCGAGCAGGCCCACAGCAGGCGGACGGGCATCCAATCATTTCAATCATTCAATCATTTCAATCATTCATGCATTTACTCATTCACTCATTCTATCATTTTATCATTTAATCATTCACTCATTGCTCAAAGCCCCAGCCTGTAGGTAAATTTCACCAGAAACACATTCTCCGGATAGATGCCGAACAGATCATTGAGATCGTTCTGCAGGTTGAAGTTACCAATGGGTTGGAATCCGTTACGGTTTTGCGACCATACCAGGTATACCGTTGATCCGGGTATATATTCCCAACGGGCGACCAGGTTCGATTTGAATTGCAGCACATTGAAGTCGGGTGCGCCAAAGGCATAATCTGTTGCTCCATCTCTGTTTTCATCTATGCTGAAATGTCCGTTCTGCTGGGTGATCTGGTCGTCCGTAAAGGTATGGAAACGATCGTTATAATTTTCAGCAGTGGGATTGGTAATTCGTTTGAACTCCGAATATTTACCGGAAGCTATGAAAGGCTGTCCCCAGTATTGAAGAGAAAGATCGGGGGTAAGGCTGAAGTTCATCCTTAGCGACATACCTAATGTAGCCCGGTCAATGTTGGCCATGATATAGCGTTTCTGTGTATTGTAACTTTTGGTACTGACATACTGAAGCTTATTTTCCTGAAAGCTCAATGACGGGCTGAGGGATATGTTTAGCGTATTATGCGGGATATAAGTAATGTCTGTAAATAAGCTGGTTCTGTGTGAACTGTTGTGAGCCTCCCAGCTTTGATTGCTACCCACGCTGAATTTGAGTTTTTTTCGTTGGTCTGACTCAATCTGTGCCCAGTAACGCAGAGAACCAGGTTCCTTAAGGAACGGACCGCCCCTCAGTGCTGTTTTGGAGCGTGTGGATGAACTGCCGTTAATACCAAAACCTAGCTCCCAGTAATTTTTGAACTGCATGTTCATGCTGATGTTTCCTCCGGTGAACAAGTGGGTTCCACTGTAATCCCATATTCTCCACTGATTAACGCTTAACCTTAAATTTCTGAATATCATGAAGGGCTCCCATCTTCTATACTGGGCAAATGCCAACTGTGATATCTGATCAGCCTCCCGCTGGTAGCCCATGTCGTTCAGTTCGAGGCCAGGTGATTTCCAGTTGAAGAACACCCCATAATTGAAATGTCCTTTTCCCATTTTAAGGAACATCATGCTGCCGCCATGCCCGGAAAGGGAGTTCCTGGTTGAATCCAGTGAGAGGTGATCCACATCAGGCCGCTGATAGTAGTGCGCTGAAGATCGCTGGGTTCTTGTTATGGCTTGCTGGCTGCCCCTGACATGACTGGCGATTCCACGGAATGAAAACTGATAGGTTCTGTCAGACCAGTAGTGTTTGAAATTCAGACCCCCGGTATAGGCCTGGTCATGCATGAAGTTGAGATGATCGGCTTCGATCTTTCGGTTGGTGGCTGTAAAGATGCCACCCAGCATGCTTTTTCCCCCGTTAAAATCCTTTTGAAGTCTTCCCAGGAAATAGTTGGAAAGGGGTTCCACCGTTTCAAAGCGGGTGTTGCTGCCATCACTTATCTTTGCTTTTTCCCTGGAGGTCATGCTTTCCATTACACCAACCGACCAGCCATCTTTGGTTTTACCGGTCAGCTTCAAAGCCCCCAGTATATCTGTATTATCTGGTACGCTGGAATATTCTTTCTGCCCGGTCTGAGGGTTATAGCTGGGTGACTGACCAATTCTCCTTGAGTAAAAAAGGTTGTCCTGCATGAAGTCGCCAAGCTGCATCAGCCGGAAGTCCATGATGCTTTGTCCTTCGATGAAGAAGGGCCTTTTTTCTTCAAAATAGGTTTCATAAGCTGTAAGGTTTACCTGGGAGGGATCGGCTTCCACCTGTCCAAAATCCGGATTGATTGCCATATCAAGTGTAAGGTTGTTAGTAACTCCGAACTTTCCGTTAAGGCCGGCATCAAAGTTTTTACTGTTGCCGGCAGATTTGAATGGATTGCTTTCTATCTCATTGAACCGTTCCAGTTTTGTGACTGCATAAGGAGTGATTGATTTTTCCTTTTGGGGTTTGATGTCATTCATCCCTTTTATTTCGCCAAATTCGCTAACCCAGCCACTGGCATCCTTGGGAATAAGCTTCCACATGACTTCTTCATCCTTTCGGTAGATGGTTCTTTGAATCTGAAATCCCCACTGAGGATCGCCTTTTTTGCTGAAACGAAGCTGTGTAAAAGGTATCTTCATCTCGGCAGTCCAGCCCAGGCTATCAATAGAGGTATCTACATACCAGATGGGATCCCAGTTGTAATCTTCATTCATACCGTCGTCGCTGACTACCCAGTCGGTTTTGACACCGGCAGCACTTACAAAGAAGGAGAACGCCGTGCGATTGTCATTATAGCTGTCTATCTGAACGCCTACCTGGTCACCTTCAAGGTTATCCCTGCGGGAAAGTCTTTTGACGATGCTGTCGGGATTGGTATCATAAGCTCTTATGGCAATGTATAGAAAATCATTGCTATGAAGCATCTTGAACCTGGTATCCTGGCTGGGCTCTCTTCCTTCATAAGGTTCCACCTGCACGAAATCATTCATCCACTCGAGCTGCTTCCAGGCCGCATCATTGATTTTTCCGTCAATTACAGGAGTTTCTCCATTGACTTCATGGGTTATATATTCTTTGTTCTGCGCAATTCCATTTGAAGTCATTAACATAATAAATAAGATCAATAGTTTCGTTCCAGTCCATTTCATAGTCCAATGGTTTTTCTGTTCAACTTTCTGTTCTTTGCCTTTTTTGTAGCCAAATTCCGTTCCAGAAGACATAAGGTGTTTTCTTATAGGTTTTTGCGAAACATAGAGATCTGCTGAATTGTTCGAATGCGAACATTTGGTGTTCGGTATCTTTTCAATTTAAAGGGACGATCAAATATTATCACCGATGCACAAACTGATAATGGCTTTGACATTATTACGAAAAATGCGTATTTTGGGAAAAACTCGATAAGTGAAATACCATGAGAAAAATTATTCTTTTACTGTTCATTTCTTTAATGATTTCTTCCTGCGGATCAAACCGACAGGGAGATAATCAGGTACAGCCCGGGACATTGTCTCGGGAAAGTCTTCAGAAGGCTCAGGTACGGTCTGCTGACAGGGGACAAACATCTCTTCCTGATGTAAAGAGGCAGCATACTCAAAAGCTCATCAAAGATGGAAATATGAAGATTGAAGTGGAGGATGTGATTTATTCCCGGTCTTTGGTTGATTCCATCATAGAGAAACATGATGGTTATCTTTCCAATGAGCGATTTGAAAATGTGGAGAAATATAAAAGATACTATCTGGTTATAAGGATTCCCTCGGATAAATTTGAATCATTTCTCTCTGAACTTGAGAAAGGAGTTGGGGAGGTTGTATCCAGAAGTATACAGGCCAGAGATGTGACAGAGGAGTATATCGATCTGGAAACGCGCCTTGAGAACAAAAGGGAATACCTTGGACGTTATCAGGAACTTCTTGATAAAGCCAATTCGGTAGAGGAAATGCTTAAGATCCAGGAGCAAATCCGGCAACTGGAAGAAGAAATCGAAAGTGTTACAGGGAGACTGAAATACCTCGATAATCAGGTGGATTACAGTACGCTGAATTTAACTCTTGAGGAAGAAAAGCCCTATACATTTTCTCCGGCCAGGGAATTAAATCTACCGGATAGATTGAAAGGCGCTTTAGTTAATGGGTGGAACACCTTTGTGCGCTTCCTGCTGGGTGTAGTCTATCTCTGGCCGTTTATTGCGGCAGGGTTAATTGCATGGGTTGCTGTGAGGCAATATCGGAAGAGGGGAAGAAGTAGTGAGTAGTGAGATAAACAAGTAAGCACTAGGCAGTAGGCAGCGGTGTAGCTACTGGCAAAACAGTAGAGACGCAAGGCTTGCTTCTCGGAGATTTTGTGAAAAATAGCACGACAGAACCAAAGAACGACTGTACGAAAGCACAACTGCACGAGGGCCTTTAGAGCAATGGAACGAGAAGATGAGAAGATGAGAAGACGAGAAAATGAGAAGAGGAGAGGGGAGAGCAAAGAGCGTAGAGTAATTATGTTCAAGGTTTCAGGTTTAATGTTTGATGTTTTTTAATGTTCAGCGTGTTTAGGGATACAATCAATGACTATCAATGACAACCAAATGACCATCAATGACTATTCCATTGCCAAGGCTCCAGATTTGCAGATTTGCTCCCGCTGGGGCGCAACCATTTGCCAACTGATTCATCATATCCCCTCCCCATAGCTGAAATTCATGGTCTGGGCCTTTTGCTGGACGATCTTGGAATTTGGCGGCACACTTCGGGTTAGCCATACGTTACCTCCGATAACAGATCCTGCGCCAATGGTTACCCTTCCGAGGACAGTAGCTTCTGCATACATCACCACATCATCCTCAACAACCGGATGGCGGGCCACACCTTTAATGGGATTTCCATCTTCATCCATTGGAAAGCTCTTGGCTCCAAGAGTGACCCCCTGGTAAAGCTTGACATTCTTCCCGATTACACAGGTTTCTCCAATCACCACACCTGTACCGTGGTCAATGACAAAATTCTCACCAATACTGGCACCGGGGTGGATATCGATGCCTGTATCCGAATGGGCCATCTCGGTTATGATACGGGGGAGAAGGGGAACTTCAAGATTATCCAGCTCATGTGCCAGCCGATAATTGGTTATTGCCCGGATACCCGGATAGCTGAAAATGATCTCTTCAGGACTTTTGGATGCAGGATCGCCGTTATATGTTGCCTGGATATCACTTTCCAGCATGTTTCGAAGCTCAGGCAGTTTTTCAATAAAATCAGAAGCGATGTCAGGGGCTCTATTTTTACATTTTTCGCATTCTTCATAGGTTTTGCTGGGGCAGCCAAAACAGATCCCCCTGCGAATCTGTTCTGTTAGATTTTCATATACCCAGTCTACATTCCTTCCGATATGGTATTTGAGGGTATGGCTTTGTATCTTGGATTCACCGAAGTAGCCGGGAAACAAAATGGCCCGGGTTGTTTCGATGATTTCGTAAAGCGTATGAATTGAAGGCATGGGTTTACCATGTCCCGGCATGTAAACCAGTTTATAGAGAGAAGGCTGCGAAAGCCTTTCAATGGTCTTTTCTATGGCTGTTCGTTGTTTATCCTTAATACCTTCCATATCATTCTGCATTTTGGTTGTAAAGTGGCGTACTGAGATAGCGTTCACCGGTATCGCATACTACAGCAACTATATTTTTATCTTTGTTTTCAGGTCTTTTGCCTATTTCAAGCGCAGCATGTATGATGGCTCCTGACGATATTCCGCTGAATATACCCTCCTTTGTGGCAAGATTTCGGGCCATATCCATGGCTTCTTCGTTTCCAACGGTAAATACTTCATCCAGGACATCCAGGTTCATGATGCCTGGAATGAATCCCGCACCGATTCCCTGTATCTTATGCTTACCGGGCTCTCCGCCGGAAAGCACAGGAGAATCTGCCGGTTCTACTGCAACTATCTGGATGTCTTTGTTCTTTTCCTTCAGAACTTCACCAACACCGGTGATGGTACCACCGGTTCCCACGCCGGCTATAAAAATATCCACCTTCCCGTCGGTATCATTCCATACTTCCTGGGCTGTGGTTTTTTTATGCATTTCAACGTTGGCTTGATTGTCAAACTGCATCGGTATGAAGCCATGTTCGTATTTTTCCTCTAACTCACGTGCTTTTGCAATGGCTCCCTTCATGCCCTCTTCAGCAGGTGTTAGTTTAATTTCTGCACCAAAAGCCTGAATCAGATTTCTGCGCTCTACGCTCATGCTTTCAGGCATGGTAAGTATGACGCGATAGCCTCTGACAGCACAAACCAGAGCAAGTGCGATACCTGTATTTCCACTGGTAGGTTCAATGACTACCGAGTCCTCTTTCAAAATGCCCCTTTTTTCAGCATCATCGATCAGGGCAAGGCCCAGCCGATCTTTTACCGAACTCCCCGGGTTGTAATCTTCCAACTTGGCAAATACGTTCGCACCCACATTTTCAGTCACTTTATTAAGCCGCACAAGTGGCGTGTTTCCTATTAATTCCGTTACATCTTTTGCTATTCTCATAAGCTGCCAGATTAATTGTTTGTTTTATAATTATACTACCTGTGTGTATAAGTCAATCGTGTTATCAATTTATTCAACACAAATTCGCCTCAATTGTTTTTTTGACAATTTAACGGATTCTTTGTAATATTATCATGAATTATTTTGTTTTTATGTAATAATATCAAGCTCATCAAAAATGGATAAGGTATCTTATCGTTTTAAAACTGAACGGATGAGCACATTGTTTTTATTAAATAGCAGTAAAATTATAAAATTCAGGAATATGATAAGAATAAAACGGCTAATGATTTTAACTATTGCTGGAATGGCCGGGTTTGCTGCCTGTCATACCATTAGTAACGTATCTTCCAACTACCGTAGTGAATCCATAGTGATTGACGGCAAACTAGATGAATGGAAAGAGGATGCGAATTACGACGGATCTTCCGAACTACACTATTCTGTCAATCATGATAAAGAGAACCTTTACGTGGGTTTGATGGTTAAAGACGATATGGTTCAGCGGAAAATCCTTATGTTTGGCCTGACCTTATGGGTCGATACCACCGGCGGTAAAGATCAGAACCGTGGCATACGCTATCCCATCCCATCTGAAAAACGCAGGGAGGTACAGCGAAATCCTGCAACAGAAAGTGATCTACCCGAAAGGGCCCGACGAGCCATTCCGAATGATACCAGGACGGTTATCGGACCGGCACTTATGGATAAGATGACCTTGCTTGGCTTTAATGACATTGAGGAGGAGACCGTTTCTATAGCTGAGAACACAGGCATTGAAGTAAGAATACAGCGTCAGAAAACGATTGGCCTGACCTACGAGGCAAAGATCCCTGCAGATAGGTTGTATGCCGATGGTTCTCTTGTTGGGAAAGAGCTGAGCCTGGGTATCATTACCGGCTTTTTGGAACTTCCCGATCGCAGTTCCGGATTGCTGTCGCCCGGGGGAATGGGACCCGGAGGTGGAGGAATGTATCCCGGTCGTGGCGGCCAGATGGGAAGAAATCCCGGCGTAGGTGGTAACCTGGAAGAGCTTCAGAAAAGCACCAAGTTGTGGTTGAAGGGAATTGAATTTGAGGGTGAAGGTCAATAAGACCAATGACATTTTAATCATTCTGCCAGTCGTGGCTTGATTTCGCTCACTGCTCCTTCAAGTTAGTTTTCTTAAATAGAAATAAGCTTACCGTATCATCGGCTCGTCATCCATTATCCGCTTCATACGATTGGCTCCGAATACAAGGTTAAGCCCCAGGCGCAGGTTAACGGCTTTGGTATGCCCGGGCCATAAGCCGGCAGAAACGACATCCGAAACGGTATATACCTGGAAGGGGCCTAGACGAAGTCCTACACCCAGGCCCAGGTTATTGAAGGCCCGGTTCATCACCGAATAGCTGGCCGAAAAGGATACACCCGGTATGGGGCGGGTATTGGCCGACAGTGTGAAGCTTTGGTTAACATCTCCCCCGAAGAAGGTGGTGCGGGAGAGAAACCCGAAATCTACCTTGCGGGTTAGCTGATAATTGCCTCCGACAAAAATTTTGGGACCCAGAAAATGCAAAAATCCTTCCTCACTGTAATTTAACTTTGTAGCTTCCTGGAGGGAATCGAGCAGGTCTTCGGCAGGATCGGAATCACTATCTTCCCTAAATTCCGAGCTTACATCGATACCGGTGTAGGAAAACTGCCCGTTGACGGTATAATGATGGGAATAATTGCTGTAATTGATAAAGCCAAGGTCTGTAACGCTTGCTGAAATTTCCAGATCTTCCATCAACTGATAATTGATCCCAAAATCAAAAGCAAATCCGGGGTTTTTGAAAAGATCGTCTATCTGGGGCTTTATGCCCTCTATTTCATCAACGAACCCCAGTGAATCGGTGGTAACCTCTACAGGTCCTGTTCCCTGTATTTCAATATCCGAAGTGAGTGACAGAGAGTCTGCCATTTGGCTGGTATAAAGGTCAAGATTAAACTCATCGGTCTGGAAATTGGATATACCGTTCAGGTATTTAACCCTGAGCCCAAAACTAAGGTCCTGATTTACTTTTCCGGCATATCCCAGTGAATATTCCAGGTAATGGTTGGTGAAAAGGTTGAAATTGCTAAGGCTGGTGTGTTCCCCTTTCGTGTTTCCTTTGGTAATGAAGGTCATCAGGTCTTTTGGATAGGAAAATTTAAGGGATGACTTCTGGCGGGCATGGAAGGATAAATAGCTCTGCCCCACTCTGAACCCGAAGCCCAGCAGGTTGGTGGATAACTGGGTGAAATAGGAATTTTTGGGTTTCAACGTGTTTAGAAAATCATCCGTATTGGCATCGGGATGCAGGAAAGTAATCAGTGAATCATTAACCGGGCTTTCCATAATGATGTCATCATACGTAAGGGTATTGTTTCCTATATCCATATTGATATCGGATATAGCCGGGAGATTAAGATAGCCGTTGGGCACCGGCTGTCTTGCCGGGTTCATGAGTGACACCTGGGGAATGCGGTCCATGTAGTACAGTGTATTGACTTCCTGGGTGTAGGAGAGCACAGGGATTATCGAGATAAAGACTAATAAGGCAGCTATCCTGCAGATCTTTTTTTTCATCTTCCTTCCGTTTTAAAAATCAAGTTTTGTTCCGGTTTCATCAATTCCCATTCTGAAATCAAGCGTATAATCGGTATAGAATTTCACTCCGATGCGGTTTCCCTCAGCTGTTTGAGAGGTAGAAACGGTGGCTTCAATGGCGAGCTGATTGGTCTCATTGAGCAGGTCAATGTCCTCACCGCTGATATTGAAATAAATCAGATTTTCGCTGCCTGATATCACCCTTCCATTATCATTTACTTCCGGAGCTTCAAGAACCGACACCGGTTGTCCTTCAGAACCCACAGGTTCGAGCGTCAGTAAGTCCTCGTTGGTGACTGAATCGCGGCATACCAATCGAATGTTGACGCTGAAAGGAAACTGGTTCTTAAAAATGCCATAGAGGGTTACCGATTCGTTAAAGTCAACATCCATATCAAAACCCACAGAATCCCGGTACGTGAGCCCGGATGTTTTCAGTTCAAGGGGCAGATCCATTTCCATCCCCACATTGACCCGGTTCTCCGAGGTGATGAAGTTCTGGGTGGTTGCGGGATCCGTATTCAGGTTGACATGACCATCACCACTGAAATCAATCTGTTTGGGAGGAAGTGAGATGAATTGATCAATATCAGAGGTATTTTTATCTATCAATATGGTGTCTGCTACCAATTCATCCGGTGTTGAGGGATACTTAAATTCCAGCATGCCGTCCGCACCCCCTTCATTCAGATCTTGTTGCTCATTTTCCGATTCAGCGACCAAATTCAGACCTGCAGCAAAGGGTATCCCGATGGTGTTGTTATAGAAAAGTTTCAGTTTCGGATCGGTAAGCGTGAAATCACCCGAGAGGTTGTCAAAAAGATCAATTCCTGTATCAAGCACATCACCATCGAAGTTGAGTGTATCCTTTCCAAAGTATCCGCTTACATAATCAATGTGATCGCTGTTCAGACTTAGATTATAGGAAAAGCTCACCTGGTCGGAAGCCTGGAATTGCACGAAGTTCTGGGTGCTTTCCAGTCTAAGGCTGTACTCAACAGGAAGTGATTCTATTCCGGTAAGAATGGTCTCGGATCCGGTCAAATCCAGTTCACCATAACTTGTGGAATTGGCGGTTATTTGCTGCTCGAATACAACTGTATCATTATTGGGATACCTGCTTTCAGGCAATCTGATTTCCAGGTAAGCCGGGATATTGGTATTGTTGTCTATGGTGAGATCCAGTCCGCCACCTGCAAGCCTGATGGTATCGATCCTTTTATCCCCGTTGTAACCTATATTGATATTAGTTTGTTGATTTTCTAAGTTTTGGTCTGAAATGGACACTTCGCCACCGGAGATAACCAGGTTACTGGATTGTGCTTCAACAGTAAGATCTTGCTGATCCAGGTCGATTAAAACCGGAGAAGAGCTGCCTGGTGTGCCTAATGAAACTTCCCTGGCGTAGAGTACAGATCCCAACCTTTCTCCTGAAAGGTCAAAGGTTTCCGTGTGACTTCCGCCCGCGGGGATGTTTTGAAATTCAAAATGTTTCAGTGTTATGTCCTCTTCCACAGTAGTTCCGGTGTTATCCATTACTTTGGTCTTAAAAGTAAATTCTGCCGTAACTTCTACAGGCAAATTGTTGCTAACGGTGATCTCAATCTGTCCGCTTTCAAAATCGGCATAACGAAAGTTATCAATCTCATCCACTTCGTAGGTTCCTGAGATTGCCATGGAATCTACTGCCGGAAAGTTAATATAGTTGCCATCGGCACTTTCTATAAGAGAAGCCTTTGATTGCTCTGTTGAGGCATTGTTAACAATCTGTCCCAGGGTAATCACTTCGGATATGGGACCGAAGCTGCCTAGCTCGATATTACCCAAAGTATAGGATTCACTGCCCGATTCATTCACTTCAAACAGATCATTGCCATCGAAAGTAAATATGCTGTCTTCCCTGTATACCATTTTAATATAGGGATGGGTTTCAGAAGAATCCATAACGATATTTTCTGTTCCATTGTCTACCAGGTCTTCCAGTGTTATGGAACCTCTGACGAGAGGAGCTGAAAATTCAGGTGAGAGCTCCATTTGGTCTGAAAGCCTGTCCAGCTCGAATTTATCTTCCATACAACCTGTAAGAATAAAAATAAAAAGCACTACGGAAATCAGCCAAAACAGAAAAACACTTCGTGTCGTTTTCATGATCAGGAATTTAAATATTTGTAAGGCTTTGCTTATTCATCGTAATACGTTGTAATTATATAAAAAGTTAGTTTTATCGCCAACAATTAGATGAAAATTGTTGTCTTCCCCGCCCAAATAACCAATGGTGAAGGGGGTGTCCCCCCTGAGCGGAAATCCCTGGTGCATTTCCCCGTTACCATTCAAAAGGTAGATCCGGTTGTTCTCTTCAGAGTTAATTCCCAGTTTTCTGTCATTTTCTGAAAAGTAGAAATATATGGGAGGATCGGAAATGTTTGCCCCGAATGAATGTTCAAACAATTTGTTGTTGGGGGTTTTATAGACTTCCAGCTTCTGGTTGTCAAGGAATATGTAGTCCCGGAATCCGTCACCGTCCATATCCTGGTATTGAAAGTGGTGATCCGGGGAAAAAGTATGAATTGCTGAAGTTTCAACTTCACCATTAAAATACACGTGGTGAACAGTGCCGTTGATATCGGTGGTAACCAGCCTGGGCCGGGTTCTTGAATTATCCTGTTCCAGGGTAAACAGGTTGTTTTTCGATCGGGCGAATTGTTCTTCGGGTTTCACCCGAACCTGACCCCTGCGGTTCAGGATATAGATTTGATATTTATCGGCAAATACGATATAGTCACGCGTATCTACCCTGAAATGCTGTACCCTTTTGGTCACCTCTGTATCTGTTTTGCCAAACTGCCACCCGGTGATGATGCTGCCTTCCTTTGAAAAATCGTAAACCCTTTTGTTTTTGCAGGGTACAAATATTCTATAATTTTTAGTGTTATCATAGTCGAAAACGGAAAGTGGCGCTGTGGCAGTAGAAGGAAGACTCACCGGGTAATCCTCCACGTATTTGCCGTTCCTTGCAATGAGGTGCAGTTTGTTTTTTGTATTGAAAAGCATCTGCAGTTTGCCGTTCTTGTAATAATCAATCTGGTGTACTTCGCTCATGATTTGCTCGTCAAGCTGTTTTTCCCATAATATCCTGCCTGTTTTGTTGATCAGGTAGATCTTGTTGTTCAGATCCTGTACAAAGATCTCGTTTTCCCCGGTATAATGATTTCTTACAAGTGCCGGTTTGAAGTCCGTTGCAGTATCCAAATGGGTTTCCCATGTAGTTTGGGGTTCTTCGCTGATTTTGGGGATGTACTTCACGAATAAGTTGTTGTAGATCATATCGCCGCTTCCCATCAGCTGAAGGGCAAAAGCCTGAAATTTTCTGAAGTGTTCCTGATTTTTCTGAAGTCCTTCACGGAGATCCGGTCTAAGAAAGTTGGAAACCAGAGAAGGGGAGCGATACATATTGGCATAAAAATGAAAATTCGAGCGGTTGGAAAGGTAATCGGAAAATTCCAGGTAATTTTGGTTATGATCGAGTGTTTTATCCAAAATATTGGAATAGATAATTTCCCTGAGCATTTCCCGGCTATCTGCAAAAACTGCGTACTGTTCAATCAATGTGAAGTATCGGTTACTAACATCCTGGAAAATATCGCCGAAAAGCCTGTTAAAAAGGTTATTGACGGGAAGTTGGTAAACCGGGTATTGGGTATTTTCATCAATGGATATATTCTGAACGCTGGATTCCCCTGATCCTATCATTTCCCCGGAAACTCTGGCAAGCTCGGAACGGACGTATTTTTCCCCTTTGGTTTTCATAACAATGAAGGCTTTTTCCCGGGGATTCTCCATATCCGGATTCAGAAAACCCAGTCCGATTTCCTGGTTGAACAGGTTGTAAAAGAGCTCTTCAGGATTAAAATGGTATTTATTATCCATCTTTGAAAGCCAGCTTTTGTAGTCATCCAGTACCTCCCTGTCGCTGTATAATTTCCTGATATTTTGCTTGTATTGGTCTTTGTTGCTTATGCCTAGACATATATAAGCTGCGGTATTGGAGGGTAGGATATTTGCCATTTCAAGCTCTACGGGTTCCTGGCCTTTCAAAAGGTCAATCACTTCATTTCTTTCCGGGTCATCCACAGTGAATCCGTTCAATAGTAAGATGTCCTGCTTCAGGTTGATATCCAGTATTGACCAACGCGCAAAATCTCCCAGATTTCTGATATATTCACCATAAGAACTGTTTAAGGGTATGGAGGTGATATCCGGGAGATTTTCAAAATTGATGTACAAATTGGCAGCTACATGCTTTCCGGCAATTTCTGAAACCTTTCTGAAGTATTTGTCATCATTGAGCGGATTTTCCACGGAAGATTGCCGGATGGCCTGCTCAACCAAAAGAGGGGTGGTGCTGATGATGAAGGCTCCCTTTAAAGTGGCATAGGAAAATTGATGGACGTCCTTCTTCTGTATGGAATGTAACTTGATTTTATTGTAGGTTCTGGAATTTAACTGATAATCCTTCCTGTTTCCCAATTGTTTAAAATAATGAAAAAGAAGATTCTTTTCCCTCAGATTCTTCATTTTTAGAAGAAATGTAAAGCCCAGGCGTTCCTTACCTTGTTTTTCAGCCACAATAATAAGTCTCCTGTTCCTGACGAGATCTTTGATAGGTTGATTGGAATTAACGAGCGTATCCACCGCCTCTACTTTTTTCCTGAATCCATTTACTGACGGGATTTTGGTTATTTCATTCCATATGGCATTATCTTTGGTAAGATTATCCAAAAATTTTATGGGATTTTGGATGTCTATAAAAAATGCAGCATCACCGGAAATCAGTTTAATCATGTTGTGCTCGGGAATTTGCTGCTTTTTCAGGTAGAAATAGGCACCGGTTCCCCCGAGGATAAGAATGATCAGTATGGTAATTATGGCTTTTTTCATTGGCTGTTTCAAATGATCAGGAAAATGTTATCAACGCCTGAGCAAAGATATTATTTTTGCTGCTTGATCTTCCCGGGATTTGGGTTAGGTTTTTAACAAGATAAAATTGGTTTGATATGACGGAAAATATGGTTAAAAAATCTGTTGTTATTTTTTTTCTTGTAGCTTTTTCAACGTTGAGTTTTTCTCAGGAATTAAAAATATTCGATGCAGAAACACTGGAACCTGTCCCCAATGTTGCTTTATACAGCAAGGACAGGAAACAATCGGCCATTTCGGACCAGGATGGCATTGCCAGTTTAAACGCATTCAACAGGGAAGATTCCATCTATTTTCAACATCCCACCTATAAATCCATTGTAAAGACAAAGGCTGAGCTTAGAAAACTGGATTATTCAATTCCTCTTGAAAAAAGGACCATACAACTGAAAGAGTTTGTGGTTTCGGCCTATCGATGGGAGCAAAATAAAGAGGAAGTTCCCAATAAAATCACATCTATTTCAAAGCAGCAGATTGATTTTCAGAATCCTCAAACCGCTGCTGACCTGCTGGGCACCTCGGGGGAAGTTTTCATACAGAAGAGTCAACTTGGCGGGGGCAGCCCTATGATTAGGGGCTTTGCAACCAATTCTGTTTTACTGGTTGTTGACGGGGTAAGAATGAACAATTGTATTTACCGCAGCGGCAACTTGCATAACGTGATCTCCCTCGATCCACATACCATTGAAAATTCTGAGGTAATTTTCGGACCCGGCTCGGTTACTTATGGCTCCGATGCCCTGGGAGGTGTGATGGATTTCCATACAAAAAGCGTACAGCTTTCAACCAGTGATCAGGTAAACAAAAACTGGAATGTGCTGACCAGGTATTCTTCTGCCAATAATGAGATGACCGGGCATGTGGATTTTAATTATGGCCAGCAGGATTGGGGATTTCTGACTAGTTTGTCGTATAGCGATTATGACCATCTTGAAATGGGCAGTAATGAACATCCGGATTACCGAAGGATGGAGTATGTGAAAAGGATCAATGGACGGGATTCCATTGTGGATAATGAACATCCCAATGATCAGTTACCTTCCGGATACGATCAGTTCAATTTAATGCAAAAGCTGAGGTACAGGCCCGGGAGCAACTTCAACCTGAGTTATGGATTCCATTGGTCATCCACTTCGAATTTACCCCGTTATGATCGTCTTATACAGCGCAGAAACGGCAGGCTTAAAAATGCACAGTGGTATTACGGGCCCCAGAAATGGATGATGCACGCCCTGAATGGCAAACTGGTGAGGCCCGGCAGCCTTTTTGACAACATGCAGTTTACCTTTGCTTACCAGAATTATGAAGAAAGCCGGCATGACAGGGGATACAGGGAGCAGTGGTTGCGTCACCGGACTGAGAATGTTCAGGCTCTGTCGCTTAATATTGATTTTGACAAGGAGTTTGGCGAAGACTTGCTTTATTATGGTGTGGAGTATGTATACAATCATTTGAATTCTAATGCTTCAAGAGAAAATATAGTAACCGGGGAAGAACTCCTTACGCAAACACGCTATCCCAATGGGGACAATGATTATTCTACCTTCGCCGGGTATATAAGCTATAAGAACAACGTCGGGGATAAATTTACAACGATTACAGGTGTGCGTTACAGTCATTTTAATATACGCTCCACACTGGATACCACCGCAGCATATTATAATTTTCCTTTTACTAAAATGACGCTTAGTACGGGAGCTTTAAACGGGTCAGTTGGCCTGGTCTACCGGCCCCAGGAAGACTGGCAGGTCAACCTGAACGGATCTTCAGGATTCCATGCCCCCAATATTGATGATATGGCCAAGGTGTTTGACTCAGAGCCCAGAAGTGTGATTATGCCCAATGACAATTTGGAACCCGAATATGCCTATAACGTAGATTTGGCACTAAAAAAGCACCTCGGGCAAAGATCGTTGATTGAACTAACGGGGTTCTACACCTGGCTGAGGAATGCCATGGTAAGAAGGGAAGCCAAATTCCAGGGAAAGGATTCGATTATGTATGACGGGGTGTTGAGCCAGGTGCACAAGGTGGTTAATGCAGATAAGGCCCATATTCACGGATTTAGTCTTGATTTCAATATCCTTTTGCCTTATAGCATGCAATTCAGTTCGAATTTAACCTATACCAGGGGCGAAGATGACGAGGGAGTTTCATTGAGGCATGTGGCACCCACATTCGGTGAAGTTTCATTAAAATATGATGAAGAACCCTTGGTGCTGGAAGTATACAGCAGGTTCAACGGCGAAATCTCTTACGAAAGGCTTGCCCCGAGCGAGCAATCCAAAACCCATATGTATGCCCTCAATGAAATGGGCGAGCCTTATTCACCGGCCTGGTGGACCCTGAATTTTAAGGGTTCTTACCGGATCAATCAATATCTTACATTGAACGCTGGAGTGGAAAACCTTTTTGATGTCCGTTACAGGCCATACTCTTCAGGCATTACCGCACCCGGCAGGGATTTTATGATAGCCCTGAGGGCCCGGTTCTGATAAAAAGTGATTCAGGCATGGAAATTGTAATTTATTTAAAGGATCAAATGACCCCAACACGATGAAACCAATCATACAAACATTCATTGGATTGTGGATCATGCTTTATGCCATTCCTTCTCTTGCACAGGCAGATACCATTCGCCGGGACTTAGACAGGGACAAGTATATGTATGAGCGGATTATGGAGGCTGAGACCGATAGGCTAACTCCCGACAGCAGTGGACAATGGCATCAATATTACCTGTTGGCCGAAGAGTTGCCTCCCTGGTTCTTTAAACCGTCCGCATATTCATCAGAATCGGTTTTTGCTATGGGGATTTCCGAACCGGGGATGGATTCACTAAAAGCCATGAGGCTGGCGGTACTAAGGGCTAAATCACTGGCGCTTCTATCTACCCGGGCAAAGATCGATAACATTTCTGATCATTTTCAGGTAGTAAGGGAATCAGAAAAGGTATTTGACGAAGGTTCCCGATTTCTGGATTTCAGCAGGATGTACCGGAAGTCACTGGTCGATGATTCAGATTTTATATTGAATGAGAAATTTTATACCAAATATGGTGAGGCGATTGCTCTGGTTTCCTATGACCCTGGTCAAACGGGGAATGACACACTCTCCGTAGACGGGGAGATCATGCATTTATCCAGGGAAGATGCATATCTACTTGAAAATACCGTGCTGTGCAGGCTGGATATTGATTTTTCTACTGACGATACCCTCGATTTCAATACTGCAAAAAGCCGGTTTTTGCTCAGACGATACGGCAACCATTTCAACATAACCTCTCTTTACAATGGTGATTCACTGGAGTTCCCCTTCCATCCTTATCGTTATGCCCAATCTGTGGAGACTTCTTCAGACAGCTCCTTCAAAATACAGAGCTGTCCGTTAAAACTGGGCTTATGGAATGCTTATCTCAACCTGGTTTTTTCAAAGATCAGCTATTTTAACCGCAAACTTGAAAGCAGGGTGAAAACGAGCTACGACTATTATAATCTGAAGCAACAGGGACTGATCCGAACGGTTTCGAGGAACAGGCTCCGATTTGTTATTCATTCCCTTGCACTTGAAAATAATGAGCTTTTCCTGAAAATTGATATTTCCTCCTATTGATTTTCTGAATTACATATGGTAATTTTAGATTGAAAAAATTGCCGGTGAGAAGATTAATATTCAAATCGTTATTGGCTTTTATTTTGCTTTTTGAGGTGACTGTTGGTTTTTCCAGGGTCATAGTTAATGATTCGGTTGATTCTGTAAAGCTTTTAAAACCCAGGAGTGATGAAGTATATCATTTCAGCGGGGATGAACAGATTCATACGGTGAACAATTATCTCAGGAATTCAGTAAAGACCCGTGTAGTGGATCATGGAGGCAGACCAGTTGAGGATTATCCGGTCTGTTTTAGAAAAGTCTCCGCACCTGCCGAAGTTTCAGGCTTTTCTCTGCACGATACCCTGGTTTATACTGATTCTTCAGGTTTGGCAGCTACACGGGTGAAACTTGGTGATAAACCCGGACAATATGAAATAGCTGCCTTTTTGCATGGATCGGCAGAGGACCATTTTTTGGTCTATCGGTTTTATGCAAGGGAGAAAAATTGGGGATTTTTTGTGATTGTTGGTCTGCTGGGCGGGTTGGGCCTTTTCCTGCTTGGAATGACCATGATGAGTGAAGGGATGCGCAGTGCTGCAGGAGGTAGAATGCGTTCGGTGCTGAGCCATTTGACACATAACAAACTTGTTGCAGTTGGAGTGGGAACTTTGCTCACAACAATTATCCAGAGTAGCAGTGCTTCAACAGTGATGCTGGTGAGCTTCGTGCATTCGAAGCTGATGAAGTTCAGGCAGACACTGGGAATTATACTCGGCGCTGGTATCGGAACCACCATAACAGCCCAGGTTATTGCTTTTAACCTTACCAATTATGCCCTGTTAATGATCGGAGTGGGTTTTATTCTCAATTTTTTTATTCAATCCCAGCGGGTTAAATATATCGGAAGGATCATACTTGGATTTGGTGTGCTTTTCTATGGAATGCACGTCATGTCACAATCCATGGAGCCTTTGCAGAACCATTCTCCCTTTATCAATGTGATGTTGAAACTGGAGACTCCGCTAATCGGCATTTTGGCAGGAGCTTTATTTACTGCATTGATCCAGAGTAGCAGTGCTTTTATAGGAATTATGATTACATTGGCAGTTCAGGGTTTATTGACAGTGGAGGCAAGTGTACCACTAATTCTTGGCGCAAATGTAGGTACGTCCGCAACGGCATTGCTTGCCAGCATCAACACGTCCAATGAAGCGCGCAAAGTGGCCATTGCCCATACTGCTGCCAAAGTTTTTGGAGTATTATTATTTATTTGGTGGATACCTGGCTTTGTTGATTTGATCCGCGGAATATCCTTTATTGAAGGGAATGCTCCCGTTAATCCGGATGCACTAAAAAGTACACCCCGCCAGATAGCCAATGCACATACCTTGTTTAACGTGGTAATGGCTTTAATACTTTTTCCTTTCATGGATCATTTTGCCCGGCTGATCGATGGTCTGATCAAAGAAAAGGAAGAACAGGAAAAACCAGCTTTTAGAACAGTATATCTCGATAGAAACGTGCTGAGGAGCAGTGCTCCCCTTGCTTTAAACCTGGCCAAGGAAGAAGTATTGCGAATGGGAAATATTGTAGAGGAAATGCTCCGCCATGTAATTCCACCCTTCTTTGAAAGAGATGCCAGCCAACTGGATTATATTGAACAAAAGGAAAAGGAGGTGAATTTCTTACGGGACCGGATCAAGGATTATCTGCTTAGGATTTCCCGCCAGGATATTGAGGAGGAGAGGGTAAATGAAGCCTTTCAATTAATTTATACAGTAAAGGAGTTTGAGCAAATTGCTGATACCATTTCTGTCAATATTGCCCAGAAGGCCCGTTCATGGTGTTCATCGGACCTCGAATTTTCTGAGGAAGGAAAACAGGAGATAGCCGATTATCATACCAGGGCCCTGAAACAATTAAGCCGCGCCGTGGATGTTTTACGTGAAGTTAATCTGGAAAAAGCCAAACAGATGAAAAAGAAGTATAAGAAATACAGGAATATGGCACTTGAGCTGGAAAAACAACATTATGAAAGATTAAAAGAGGAAGTAAGCAAATCGGTCACGAGCAGCAAAACGCATCTCGAGCTTCTTAGTCTTTTGAAGATCATTAACGAAAGAGCCACCAATATAGCACGGATATTGCTTAAGTGGTCGGAAAAAGTATAAAACCTCACGTTGTTTTTGCGGGGCGTGAAATTTACTTATATTTACCCCTGTTGATTTGAAAATGTGAATTGAATAAAATTGTATTATCCGTTATATGAGCGATCATTATAAAATTGTTGAAGTAAACTCTCCAAAACGCAAAAAAGAATTCATTCGCCTACCGGTTAGGCTTTACAAGAAAGAAAGAAACTGGATCCGACCATTGGATCAGGATATAGAAAGTATCTTTGATCCTGGACAAAATAAGTCATTCAGGAATGGAGAAGCCTTAAGATGGCTCCTTTTAGATGAAAATGATAAAGCCATCGGACGAGTGGCTGCCTTTTATGACAAAAAGACCGCTCACAACAATGACCAGCCTACCGGAGGAATGGGATTTTTTGAGTGCATCCGCGATAAAGAAGCGGCTTTTATGCTGTTTGACCAGTGCAAGGAATGGCTTAGATCGAAAGGTATGGAAGCGATGGATGGCCCTGTTAATTTTGGCGATCGGGATCGTTGGTGGGGCTTGCTGGTTGACGGCTTTGATTATGAGCCTAACTACAGGATGCCCTATAATTTCCATTATTATAAAGAGTTTTTTGAAGATTATGGATTCAGGAACTTTTTCAATCAATATACCTATTACAGGGAAATCAAAAAAGAAGGGCTGAATCCCATCATCGAGGAAAAGGCGAAAAGGATACATAACAACCCCAAATACCATTTTGAGCATCTCAGGAGAAAAAACATCGATAAATATGTGGAAGATTTCAGGGATATATACAATCTGGCATGGTCGAGGTACGCTGGTGTAAAGAAAATTACCAAAGCTCATGCCAATGCATTGATGAAGAGCTTGAAACCCATTCTTGATGAAAAGCTTATGTGGTTTGCCTATTATGACGACGATCCGATTGCCTTTTTTCTTATGGTCCCCGATGCCAATCAAATCATTAAATACCTGAACGGGAAAATGCATCTTTTCGCCAAACTGAAATTTTTGTTTTATAAAAAAGTCAAACCTCCCCAAAAGGTGCTGGGTTTGATATTTGGCGTGGTGCCCGAACATCAGGGGAAGGGACTGGAAGGTGGACTTATCATGTCGTTTGGCGATATTGCCCTGAATAATAAATTTCCCTACAAACATCTTGAATTGAACTGGATTGGAGATTTTAATCCCGCTATGATGAAGGTTGCCGAACAGATTGGTGCCGAGATTCGGAAGATCCATGTCACTTACCGGTATCTGTTCGACCGCACAAAGCCTTTTAAGCGGGAGAAAAAGGTTAGCTGAGGAAAGGTTCCAAACATAAACAATCATGAGAATTGCGGTAATCGATCTTGGAACCAACACATTCAATTTACTTGTAGCTGATGTGACAGACAGCCGTATGTCAGTATTATACAAGGACGAACTGGGCGTTAAACTCGGAGAAGGAGGCATTCATCAGAAGGTGATCACAGTGGCATCGTTTCAGAGAGGAATGGATGGATTTAAAACACATTTTCAAACCGCGGGAAAGTGGGAGGCGGATAAAATTCTGGCTGTTGCCACCTCTGGTATTCGGAGTGCAGCCAATGGTGAAGATTTTATCCGAAGGATCAATGAAGACTTTGGGGTGCAAATAAAAACCATTACAGGAGATGAGGAGGCTGAGTTAATCTATAGAGGAGTCAGGCAGGCTGTTGATATGAAGGATAAGATTTCCCTGATCATTGATATTGGTGGTGGAAGCAATGAATTTATCATTGGGGACAGCAACCGGTATCTTTGGAAGCAAAGCATCGACATTGGAATTGCCAGGATACTTGAGCGTTTTAAGCCTTCCAATCCAATCACCAGGGATGAAATCGACGCTGTAAATGCCTATTTTGAAGAAGCGCTTCAACCCATTGATAAACCAGTTCAGCAATATCAGCCGGAACTTTTTATAGGCTGTGCCGGGACCTTTCAGACGGTAAGAAACATGCTCATCGAAGAAGGGGGAATGAAATCCCAAAACAACCGGCAAGCCTGGTTTGAGATATCCTACCGGCAGTTTGAAAAACTACACAAAAAACTGGTGAATTCAACTACTCAGGAAAGAGAGCAGATGCCCGGCCTGGAATTATTCCGTGTGGATATGATTGTCCTGGCCAGTATATTTGTTAATTTTATCATGCAAAAATTTGGATTTGACAGGATGATACAATCCGATTATTCGATTAAGGAAGGCGTTATAGATCAATATGTTAATCCCTAAAAAATACCTTTATGCCCAGGATATTAGCAATAGATGACGAAAAGAGCATTCTTGAAAGCCTGAGGGAAATTCTGGAATATGAAAATTATGAAGTGGATATTGCCCAGGAAGGGGAAGAGGGCCTGGATTATTTCAGAAACAATAAGTACGATGCGGTTTTTCTGGATATTAAAATGCCCAAGATGGATGGGCTGGAGGTTTTGGACCAGCTAATGGAGATCTCTGCAGATGTACCCGTTATCATGATCTCAGGGCATGGCAGCATCGATACGGCAGTTGATTCCATAAAGAAAGGGGCTTTTGATTTTATTGAAAAGCCGCTGGATCTTAACCGGCTTTTGGTCACGCTGAAGAATGCCATGGAGAAAAAGGACCTGGTGAAAGAAACCAAAAGATTGAAAAAGAAGGTAAGCAAAACTTTCGATATTGTAGGGGAGTCAGATTCCATTCAGCATGTCAGGGAAATGATAGAAAAAGTGGCTCCCACCGATGCCGGTGTGTTGATTACAGGTGAAAATGGGACGGGTAAGGAACTGGTGGCACGATGGCTGCATGAAAAAAGTCCCCGTTCCGATCAGCCATTTGTGGAAGTAAATTGTGCTGCGATTCCTTCCGAACTGATTGAAAGTGAATTATTCGGGCATGAAAAGGGCGCTTTTACCTCTGCGCATAAACAACGAAAGGGAAAATTTGAACAGGCCCACGGGGGTACCATTTTCCTAGATGAAATAGGCGATATGAGCCTTTCTGCCCAGTCGAAGGTGCTAAAAACCCTTGAAGAGAAGAAGATTTCACGGGTGGGCAGCGATAAGGTCATCGAGGTAGATGTTAGGATTCTTGCTGCTACCAACAAGAATCTGAAAGAACAGATTGACATGAACAACTTCCGTGAAGATCTCTACCACCGCCTTAGCGTGATCATTATTCATGTGCCGGCTTTGGATGAAAGAAAAGAGGACATTCCCCTTTTGGCAGATCATTTCAACCAGCTGATATCCCAGGAATACGGTATCGCCAAGAGAACCATTTCCGATGATGCCATAAAAGCCCTTCAGCAAATCAAATGGACGGGGAATATAAGGGAATTCAGAAATGTGTTGGAAAGACTGATTATATTGTGCGGTGAACAAATTACGGGAGAGGATGTAAAAAAATATGCTCAACCGATTTCGGGATAAAAGATTTATCATATATTTGGAATTGTTATGTGCCGATGCTTTAAGATTTTTCTCCCATTTATCATCCTGCTTCTTTCACGGGCAATTCCTGTATTTTCACAAATAGAGACCGGAGAAAAACCCTATAGCCTGACCCTGAAGGCAGATTTTACTGAACCACCGGTAATCACCATGCCCAGCTACGATTATAACGAACTTCGCAAGAAAAGCCTTGAGGAGGTTCATCTGAAAGCATTGCGCTATGCCAAAATGATAGAGGTGGATGTTTCATTAAAGCAGGAAGCACAGACCATGCCCATTGGTGATGGTACCCTTTACAGGCTGGCGTTGCACTCAAAGGATGCCTATTCTTTGTTCATGGTATTTGACGAATTCAGAATACCTCCCGGAGCCAGGCTGTTTGTATACAATGAGGATCAAACCCATATCCGGGGAGCATTTACCAGCCGGAACAACAAACCTTCAAATGTTTTTCCCATAGCACCGGTTAAAGGAGATAAGGTGATCATTGAATATTTTGAGCCCGACAACAGGGCATTTGATGGAATCCTCCATTTGGACAGGGTAGGGCATGATTTTATAGGAATTTATAATTCTATGGGGAAAGATATAATGGATTTAGGTAGCTCATGCGACAACCTGACCAATTGGGATATCAATTGTCCGGCAGGAGCTAACTGGCAAACCGCTAAGCATGCTGTTGTTAAGCTTGTAATTAATAATCTTTTGTGCACGGGAAGTTTGATTAACAATGTTAGATGGAATGCCCGACCTTATATCCTAACTGCCAATCACTGTCTTAATTCCCAGGAGGATGCGGAAGCAACTGTAGCCATATTTAATTACGAAGTAACTGAATGTGATGGTAATGAACTTAAATATGAAAATCAACAATCTGTTTCAGGAGCTAATTTGATCGCCACAACTCCTGAAATTGATCAGCTGGATTTTTCCCTTATAGAAATGAGTGAATCCATACCCGTCAGTTATAAACCTTATTATGCAGGATGGAGCCTTCTCACGAAGAATATACAGCAAGCAGTAAGCATACACCACCCGGAGGGCGATGTAAAGAAAATATCCATTGACTCCAATAAAGTGGAGACCAAAAGTTTTCCCGGAATGCTGTATAATGATACCTCCCACTGGCTGATCAATGAATGGGAAATAGGAACTACCCAGGGTGGATCTTCAGGTGCTCCTTTATTTGATCAGAATAAGAGGATTATTGGAGATCTTAGCGGAGGAAGGGCTACATGTGATAATCCCATCGATGACTATTTTGCGAAGTTTTCCCGTTCCTGGGATGATTTTGGAACTGCTGAATATCAATTGAAGGCATGGCTTGATCCCGACAGCGCCAATTTTAAATTTCTGGATGGGTATCTTCCCTATGACAGTCTACCTTCACACCTGAAAGCACAATATAAATCACCGGCAGTCCAATTGTCCTGGAATCCTCCTTTAGATTCCGGGAATGTTCAGGAATATGAAATTTACAGAGACGGGGGGCTTTTGGCTTCTGTTCAAGAAACCAGTTTTTCCGATAATGCTGTAGAACGGGATTCCCTTTATCATTATAAAGTAAGGGCACATCTGGGTAATGGTAATTATACCGATTTTACAAAGGAGATTCCTTTTCTGGCTGGTGATTTAAAAACTTTGCCTTTTATTGAGAATTTCACCCAGTTGGATACGTTACCCGCACAATGGTATGAGTATAACTACCAGGATAAGAGCAATTGGAGCGTAAAGGAAGGTGGTTCCAATAACAATCCCAACGCTGCAGCAGAAGGCCAGTATAACCTTTTATTTGATGGTCAGGCAGGCGATTCTGCCAAATTGATCACGCCGAGAGTCAATCTGAGTGGTGAGGAATATGTACACCTCAGGTATTTTTTGGCTTTACCCGAAAGCAACGGGAATGTGGATCATCTCAATATTTATATACGCTATTCCGATACCCTGAAATGGCATCGGGTTAGAAGCTACGTTAATTCTATTTCAGGCTGGCGATACGATACCCTTTATCTTCCCCGCCCAACGGATGAATACCGTGTGGCTTTCGAGGGGGTTGACCACAATGGAGGGGGAGTGGTGCTGGATGCAGTTGAAATTGCCCGGGATACCAATGCTTTCAAGCCTAAATTTCAGGTGAGTGATACCAGGGTATGTGAAGAGGAATTTCTCCATTTTACAACAAATAACACCGGATTCGAAAACTATTCATGGGATTTTGGATACGGGGCACATCCGCGTTATGCAAGTGGTTCGGAGCCCCATACGGTAAGGTATACCGAACCGGGAGAGAAAACAGTGCAGCTTACCATAAACGGTATATATCAAACTACCATAAAAAATGCTTTGATTGTTGATACACTTCCACCCCGACCTGCCATTAATGTTAACAGGGATACATTGAGCGTTCCAGTTGAAGGTGAGATTCAATGGTATTATGAAGAAAACGCTGTGCCGATGGAACAAGATTCCATACCGGGGGCATATGGAAATATTTATGTTGCTGAGGATGTTGGGGTTTATAGGGTTAAGGTAACCAATCAATATGGTTGTTCCGTGTTCTCGGACACAATCAATTATGCAGGTCCTAACCTGACTACCCCGATAAACAATCAAAGAGGTCAACTCAAGGTTTATCCCGTACCTTCAGGTGAGCATTTCTACATACAGTATACTGCTGACAGGTTTTACAAAGCCCGCTTAACCATGATTAATACCCTGGGAACTGTAGTAATGGAGAGAGAAATTGAATTCCACCAGGGAGTGAATAAAAGATCATTGAATGGTTCGGGCCTGAGTCCGGGGATTTACTTCATCCGAATTCACTTACCGGACGGGGGAATTCTTCATTCAAGGCTTATCAGGGAATGAAGAAAAAGAGGAGCTTCTTCTGCTCCTCTTTTCAATAGTGTCCGAATTATGTGTGAATAATTCGGGTTTTATCAGATAAGATTTGTTTATTTTACCTGATCAACTGCTTTTTTCAGGGCTTCTTCCAGGATGGACCGGTCTGGTTTTCGGATAAAATTCTTATCCATCATCATGTCAATGATATGCCTGGTATGACCGATATCTTCCAACGTTCTGTTATAAATGGTGTCCCAGTCGCTTTCAACCCTTGCCACCCCGTCTTTGATGGCCTGCATGGCAACATCAGCTGCTTCATAAGCAAACATATCCGTTTCGTCCATCTTGGGCATGATGTATTCGGGGTGAATGCCCTTCTTCTCAGCATAGTTGGCCATAGAATAGGAAGCCGCTACAGCCATGTTGTCGGTTATACCCCTGGCACGTACAAGCAGGGCACCTTTCAGGATTCCCGGAAAGCCTAACGAGTTATTGACCTGGTTTGGGAAATCACCTCGACCGGTAGCAGTAATGTATGCTCCGGCCTCTTTGGCAGCATATGGATAAATTTCCGGAACGGGATTGGCACAGGCGAATACAATGGATTTGCTCCCCATTAACCTGATCCAGTCGGGTTTGATAACATCAGGTCCGGGCTTGCTAAGCGCGATCAGTACATCGGCGTCTTTCATGGCAGTTTCCATATCGTTGATTTTGTCAGGGTTGGTCTGCCGGCACAGCTCCCATTTTCTGTAAAACCGTTGATCCGCTTTAATATCCTCACGGTCCTTATGCAGTGAACCTTCTGAATCAAAAAGGATCATTCTCTCCGGGTTGGCTCCTGCCTGGATGATCAACCGGGCTATTGTTGCATTTGAGGCCCCGGCTCCGAATAAGACAATTTTAATGTCCTTCAGATTTTTCTCAACGATTCGCAGCGCATTGATCAATCCTGCCACGGTGACTGAACCTGTGCCCTGGGCATCGTCGTGCCATACCGGGATATTACTTTCTTCCCTTAAGGTATCCAGGATTTTATAACAATTGGGCTGTGATATGTCTTCCAGGTTGACTGCTCCAAAACTGGGTTCAAGCATCTTTACAAAATCAATGACCTTATCCGGGTCATGTTCTCCATTTTTGTTGTAGCTGTTCATACAAAGGGGTACAGCATCTATACCGGCCAGGTATTTCATCAGGTATGCTTTTCCTTCCATGACTCCCAGGCCGCCCGGGGGCGTTACATCTCCGTCTCCGAGAACCCTGGTGGAATCGGAAACAACGGCTACCATATTGCCTCTGCTGGAAAGGTCAAAAGAAGTGTTATTGTCATCCCGGATGGTGGTTGAAATTTTAGAAACTCCCGGCGTATACCATATATTAAACCAGTTAAAGCCGTACAATCCTGCCTTGGGCAGGAACTGGACTTTTCCACCATAAAATTTATGCCCCAGAAGCGAAAGCTCTTTCAGAAAAATGGTTTTGGCCCTGGCTATCTGCTCCTGCGAAAAATCATCGGGGAAAAGTTCATCTAAATTGTTTAGGGAAAGATCGATCTTTGCCATGAAAACCTCCTGGTAATTTAGATTGAATAATCTATTAAACAAAAATATAAAAAATTCCGGGTAAATGCCCGGAATTTTTCCGTCAAATTAATCATGGTGGTTATGCTATGAAACATATTTGTTGATTAGGCTTCTGTTATAGTAACAACGATGTTTCTGACGCTTCGGGGGCCATCAAATTCACAAACAAATATGTTTTGCCAGGTGGAGAGGCCTAGTTTACCATCAATAATGGGGATGGTCTCTCCCGGACCTACCAGCCCGGATTTGAGATGTGCATCGCCGTTGTTGTCCTGTGCATCATGTTCCCAAACACCCTGGGGAATTAGTTTCTTTAGCAAATTGACTACATCATTCTGAACCGATTGGTCCCAGCTTTCCTGTATCATTATGGCAGCTGTTGCCCCATGTACATAAACTGAAGCGATTCCCTGCCTTACATTGCTTTTTTTTACAATGGCCTCCACCTCTCCGGTGATATCAAAAAGACCGTTGTGTTTGTTGGTTTTGATTTTTATGTTTTCCTGCATAACGATGCTTGTTTTGTTTTGTAGAAATTTAAAATGAAAATGAGACAAAATCAAATTACAGGATGATGAAAGGACAAAATGAGAATAAATGCCGGGGTTGTTTCCACTATTATAGAGATTTTTCTATTTTCGCAGTTTGATGTCGCTACAAAATATTTTGACTTATGGAGTACAGTTTTTATGAAATAGAGCAGAAATGGCAGAAATACTGGGAAGAAAATCAAATATACAATGTTGATGTAGATCACAATAAGCCAAAATATTATGTGCTGGATATGTTTCCTTACCCATCGGGTGCGGGATTACATGTAGGTCATCCCCTTGGGTATATTGCTTCGGATATTTATGCACGGTATAAGCGGATGGAAGGTTACAACGTGTTACACCCCATGGGTTATGATGCTTTTGGTTTGCCTGCAGAGCAATATGCTATTCAAACAGGGCAACATCCTGCTAAAACTACGGATCAAAATATTAAGCGTTATAAGGATCAGCTTACACAGATCGGCTTTTCCTATGACTGGGACAGGGAAATCCGTACCTGTGATCCCAAATATTATAAATGGACCCAATGGGCCTTCCTGGAGATGTTCGAACATTGGTATAACAAGAAAACCAACAGGGCTGAACCCATTGAAAAGCTTAAGGATATATTCAGCCGGGAGGGGAATGAAAATGTAGAAGCAAGTTGCAATGAGACGGAACCTTTTACTGCTGAAGAATGGAACAACATGTCGGAGAAAGAGCAGCAACAAATTCTGCTTAATTATCGTATAGCTTACCTGGCCGATTCGATGGTGAACTGGTGTCCCGATCTTGGAACAGTGCTGGCCAATGATGAGGTAAAGGATGGTGTATCAGTAAGAGGCGGTTTCCCGGTGGTTCAGAAAAAAATGAAACAATGGTCGCTTCGGGTCACAGCTTATGCAGACCGGTTGCTTCAAGGTTTGGACAGGGTAGACTGGACCGAATCATTGAAGGAGATCCAGAGGAACTGGATTGGAAAATCGGAGGGCGCTGACATATTATTTGGTGTGGAAAATTCCGATACGAAGATCAATGTATTCACCACCCGTCCTGATACATTGTTTGGCGTTACTTTTATGGTACTTGCCCCGGAAAGCGATCTTGTGCAGAAACTCACCAGGGAAGAATATAAGGATAAGGTGAACCAATATGTTCAGGAAGCGACTTCCCGCCCGGAAAGAGAGCGCGTAACCGATATACAAAAAGTGACAGGCGAATTTACAGGAAGTTATGCAATGCATCCGTTTACCGGTGAGCAACTGCCTATATATGTAAGCGATTATGTTCTGATCGGTTACGGAACCGGAGCCATTATGGCTGTACCAGCCCATGACCAGCGCGATCATGACTTTGCAAAGCAGTTTGATCTTCCCATCGTTCCAGTTATAGAAGGTGGCAATCCTGATGAGAAAGCTTACGACTCCCTGGAAGGGAAAGTCATTAACTCCAGGTTCATCAATGATATGAAGGCTCAGGATGCGATCCCCAGAATTATAGAAGAGATTGAAAAACAAGGATTGGGAAGGAAAAAAGTGAATTACAGGTTGCGTGATGCCATATTCAGCCGGCAAAGGTACTGGGGAGAACCATTCCCCATTTATTACAAGGATGGAATGCCCTATCCCCTTGATAAAAGCAAACTTCCTCTTGAGTTACCTGAAGTGGATGCCTATAAGCCTACCAGGGATGGTAAACCACCCCTGGCAAGAGCTAAGAGTTGGCAGACAGAGGAAGGTTATCCGCTTGAGCTAAGTACGATGCCGGGATTCGCAGGTTCTTCTGCATATTTTCTGCGCTTTATGGATCCACATAATGATGAGGCCCTGGTATCTAAAGAGGCCAATGAATACTGGAGAGATGTTGACCTTTACGTGGGAGGCACAGAACATGCTACCGGCCACCTGATTTATTCGCGGTTCTGGAATAAATTCCTGTTCGATATCGGATGGATATGTGAAGATGAGCCGTTTAAAAAGCTGATTAACCAGGGTATGATTCAGGGTCGATCGAACTTTGTTTACCGTATCAAAGGAACCAATAAGTTTGTTTCCTACAACCTGAAAGATCAGTATGAGGTGACCCCGCTTCATGTTGATGTGAATATAGTGGATAATGATGTGCTGGATATTGAAAAATTCCGGCAGTGGAACCCGGATTTTAAAGATGCGGAGTTTATCCTTGAAGATGGCAAATATATCTGTGGAGTGGCCATTGAAAAGATGTCCAAATCGCTTTATAATGTGGTGAATCCCGATGATATCATTGAAAATTATGGTGCGGATACATTAAGAATGTACGAAATGTTCCTGGGGCCGATTGATATGTCAAAGCCCTGGGATACCAATGGCATTGACGGTATATATAAATTTCTCAGAAAATTCTGGAGGATGTTCCATGATGATGGGGGCAATTTTAATCTTAGTGATGAAGAACCCACAACTGATGAACTGAAAATACTGCATAAAACCATAAAGAAGGTGAAGGAAGATCTGGACAGCTTCGCGTTTAATACGGCCATCAGTGCCATGATGATCTGCTTGAATGAATTGGGTAATGATTTTAATAAACGTAAAATATTGATGCCCCTTCTCCGGTTACTGGCTCCTTTTGCCCCCCATATTGCTGAAGAGCTATGGCACAGGGATGGTCAGGAAGGTACTGTAGTGGATGCAAGCATACCACAATACGATGAACAATACCTGAAAGAATCCACATTTACCTATCCTGTGGCATTTAACGGGAAGATGCGTTTTAAGCTTGATCTTCCGGTGGATATTGACCAGGAAAAAGTAGAAAAGATTGTTTTAAATCATGAAAAGTCCCAAAAATGGCTGAATGAAAAAAAGCCCAAAAGAATTGTTTTTGTGCCCAATAAAATCATCAATGTAGTGGTTTAAGCAATGAAAAATCCAGCCCTGGCGCGATATGGGTGATTTTTATCATTTATTCCTTTAGAAGCATCTCCTGTTGGGGAGTTCAGAGCATGAAGTACCAGGTGAATTTTTGAAAAAAACTTGTTTTTCCCGCGGAAAATAGTAAATTTGAGTCTATCAAACTTCAAATTTCCCGGGAAATAACAATGGCATACAAAAATATCTTTACTTTCGGTTCCTTCCTGATTCTTATACCTTTATTTTTATTGTTACTGACAACACACGGGCACAATGAGAGCAAAAGCGTATTCAAAAAAGAAATAGACCAAAACATTCTTACCTTAAATCCTGAAACAAAATTTGGGATTGTTCTCGATTCATTTCAGTTAAAAACCGGACGGGTCCATTGGCACCAGAATCTGGCGGATGTTCTTAGGCGATATAATCTTGGGAAGCATACAGTGCATGAAATTACGAGGGAAGTGGATAAAGTATTTGATGTCACAAAATTTAAGGCAGGCAATAACTACCATTTTTATTTTGACAAGCAGGAAGGCGGGAGAAAAGTGAGTTACTTTGTCTATGAACACACACCAAAAGAATACGTAAGGGTGAAGTTGGGTGAAAACATTTCGGTGAAAAAATCAGAGCGGAAAAGCAGGTTAGTTAAACAGTCTGCTAAAGGCACCATCGAGTCGTCGTTATGGAAAACCATGAAAAGAAACGAGCTTCATCCTATGCTGGCACTTGAGCTTTCAGAAATATATGCCTGGTCCGTTAACTTTTTTAATCTGAAAAAAGGAGATCGATTTAAGGTGATCTACGAGGAAGAATTTATCGATAGTTCATCCATTGGTATCCATAAAATTCATACAGCCTGTTTTGTGCATCAGGGTGAAAAGTTTTATGCCATTCCTTTTGTCCAGGATGGGAAACGTGATTTTTATGATTTGGAGGGTAATAGTTTGCGAAGAGAATTTTTAAAGGCTCCTTTAAGGTTTTCCAGGATCAGTTCGGGTTATTCACTGAACCGAATGCATCCGGTTTTACATTATCGAAGACCACACCGTGGCGTGGATTATGCAGCCCGCGCAGGTACACCCATACATGCTATTGGCGATGGAACCATAGTGGATAAAGGCTATACCAAAGGAGCGGGTTACTACCTGAAGATCCGGCATAACAGCATATACGTGACAGGGTACAACCATCTCTCCGGGTATGCAAGGGGAATCAAGGAAGGTGTGAAAGTTAAACAGGGAGAAACCATTGCTTATGTTGGTAGTACAGGATATTCCACGGGTCCCCATCTGGATTTCCGTTTTTGGAAGAATGGCCACCCCGTCAATCCTTTAAAAGTGGAAGCACCACCCGTTGAGCCCATAAAGGAAACCAACAGGGATTCTTTTCAGAAAGTTAAAAAGGAGTGCCTGGAAATATTGGGATAAATTCATATCTTTACCCATCGGTAACTTTTCTTCTATACAATAATAAAAGGTCATCATATGAAAGCTTTCAATCCCGGTACTCTTGGTTGGTTGTTCCTTATGTTCCTATTTTTTAGTATGGTATCTTGTAGTCCTGAATATGTACCAAATATGGCCAATGCACCCATGTTTGACGAAAAGGGTGAGATACAGGCCAATCTTTCAGGAGGTGTCAGTGGTACCGATGTTCAGTTGGGTTATGCCGTTTCTGATCATATAGGTATTATGGCTAACGGCAGTTTTCGTGATGAAACCAGTGATACAACGAATGAATTTCACAAGCATAACTTGTATGAATTTGGTATTGGCTATTATGATCAAATTGGAAGCCATGGGAAATATGAAATATTTGGTGGATTGGGTTCAGGTTCAATTAAAGGATATGACGAAAGCCGACTGGAAAGCCCGGTGGGCGAAGCGGACTTTTTTAAGCTTTTTATTCAGCCATCCATAGGACTTACAACAGATGTTGTGGATGGAAGCATTGCAACCAGATGGGTTTTGGTACGAACCGATTATACGGAAGGCGATTATGAGGGAAGTAGTGGTTTCCAACCATTCTTTGAACCTGTTCTTACGGGTCGTGTGGGATTTAAGTATATTAAACTGATCTCCCAGGTAGGCTTGTCAGTACCCGTCAAACAGGAGTTACCCTTTGACTACCAACCCTTTATCATTAATTTCGGCCTGCATTTCAATATCAATGTACTGGGAAACTGATATTGCCCGGCTACAAATAATTAGGGTCTGCTTATTCATTGAGTAATTTTTCAATTACCCGGGGATAATCTTTATATTCCAGCTTATGCGCCTTTTGAGCGATCTCATCTATGCCGTCACCTTCTTCCACGGGAAATTTTGCCTGATGAATGATTTGACCCTCATCGTAATTTTCATTCACGTAATGGATGGTGATTCCGCTTTCCTTATCTCCGTTTTCCAGCACTTTCTGATGAACCCGGTCACCATACATTCCTTTTCCGCCGTATTTCGGTAATAATGCAGGGTGGATATTGATGATGCGATTGGGAAATGCACGAATGATATGTTTGGGTATCAAAAGAAGAAAGCCCGCTAAAACAATTAAATCGATGTTATTGTTTAACAATAAATTTTTAATATTGTCTGTATTATAAAGTTCATCTTTGGTAAAGACATAGGTTGGTATATTTAGTTTTTCAGCGCGTTTTAACACGTAGGCATTTTTTCTGTTAGAAAGAATTAAGTCAACTGTAATGTTCGCGTTATTTTCAAAATTACGGGCAATATTTTCGGCATTCGTGCCTGAACCGGAAGCGAATATGGCGATCTTTTTCATATGTTTGTTTTGGTTTATATATCAACAAAAATAGGGAAATTCACATAATTACCTAACGGAATATGTTTTAATCGTGAAAATATCACAATTTGGAAAAAAATTTTAATTTTTTTTTTGTTATATGAAAGGGAATTATATTTCTTTGCAGTGATAAAAATAAAAACTAATAACTAAAACTTAAAAATTATGGCAGAAGATATTGCATCACGCGTTAAAGCAATCATTGTTGATAAGTTGGGCGTTGAAGAAAATGAGGTTACTAACGAAGCCAGCTTTACTAATGATTTGGGTGCTGATTCTTTGGATACTGTAGAGTTGATCATGGAGTTTGAAAAGGAGTTCAATATTTCAATTCCTGATGATCAGGCAGAAAACATCAGTACTGTCGGAGAAGCAGTAAAGTATATTGAAGAAAACGCTCAATAACATTTCATGAACTTGTTTTAAATTTTGATTTATTATGGCATTCAGACGTGTTGTAATTACAGGTATCGGCGCGATAACACCTATTGGCAATAATCTCGAAGAGTATTGTAACAGCCTATATAATGGGGTTAGTGGATCTGACTGGATAACCCATTTTGATGCATCAAAATTTAAGACAAAGTTTGCTTGTGAGGTAAAAAACTTCAATCCCAAGGATCATTTTGACAGAAAAGAGCTGAGGAAGCTGGATCTTTATGCTCAGTTTGCCCTGATTGCCGTGAAAGAAGCAATGGAAAATTCAGGGATCGATCTGGATGCCACCGACAGGAACAGAATGGGCGTGATTTGGGGTTCAGGAATTGGAGGTATCAATACCTTCCTTAATGAAGTTAAGGGCTATATCGAAGGAGATGGTACCCCTCGATTTAGCCCCTTTTTTATACCTAAGATGATTTCTGATATTGCTGCCGGCCATATTTCCATGAAATATGGCCTCACCGGTCCCAATTTTAGCACCGTTTCTGCTTGTGCTTCAGCCTCCCATTCCATAATTGATGCAATGAACTATATCCGCCTTGGTAAAGCCGATGTTTTTGTTACAGGAGGATCTGAAGCTGCCATCAATGAAGCCGGAATGGGTGGTTTTAATGCAATGCAGGCCATTTCAGTCAATAATGATGAATATAAAACAGCTTCCCGGCCTTTTGATAAAACCCGTGACGGGTTTGTTATGGGCGAAGGTGGTGGCGCACTGATCCTTGAAGAGTTAGAACATGCCAAAAAGCGTGGGGCTACGATCTATGCCGAAGTTTTGGGCGGGGGTATGTCAGCCGATGCACATCATCTCACAGCCCCCCATCCCGAAGGGAAAGGCGCAAGGCATGTAATGATCAACGCCCTGGATGATGCCAAACTGAATCCTGAAATTGTTGATTATATCAACGTGCACGGAACAGCCACACCTGTTGGCGACGGAGCCGAAATTAAAGGAATAAAGGAAGTGTTTGGTGATCATTCCTATGAAATGAACATCAGTTCTACAAAATCAATGACTGGACATCTCCTCGGAGCAGCGGGAGCTGTGGAGCTGATTGCCTCCATCTGTGCCATCAATAAGGACATGATTCCTCCTACCATCAACCATCATGAATATGATCCGGAAATTGACAATAAGATCAACTATACCTTTAATGAGGCACAGGAAAGAAAGGTTGATGTGGCAATAAGCAACACATTTGGCTTTGGAGGACACAATGCTTCGATCGTAGTAAGTAAATTCAAGGAGTAATTTGAATCTACTATCTTTTTTCAGAAAATACAGTACAGTACAAAATGGTTTCCACCATTCCTTAAAAATGGTTTTGAAATACAGGCCAAAGAATATTGGCCTGTTTAAACTTGCACTGACCCATAAATCTGCCACTTTTAAGGTGAACGGCTATGAACCCATGAACAATGAGCGTCTTGAATATCTTGGAGATGCCGTGTTGAATGCCGTAGTGGCAGATATGCTTTATCATCATTACCCCATGAAAAATGAAGGCTTTCTGACTAAGATGAGGGCAAAAATTGTGAGCAGGGATACCCTGAACCGGATCGCTGAAGAAATCGGTCTGGAAAAGGTCATAGAGAGCAATATTGATGAAAGTCTTAGCGGAAATGTATTGGGTAATGCCCTGGAAGCCATTATCGGGGCCATCTTTCTCGATGCGGGTTTTAACAAAACCAGGTCCTACATTATCAGCAATATCATCAATCCCCATATCGAATTGAGGAATTTTGAATCCCATACCTTTGATTACAAAAGCCAGCTGATCGAGTGGAGCCAGAAACATCACGTTGAGGTGATATTTGAGGATTTTGAAAACCCGGAAGAGAACGGCGGACAACCCGTTTTTATATCCAATGTTAAGGTTGAGGATAAGGTGCTTGGTTGCGGAAAAGGTACTTCAAAAAAGGAAGCGCAGCAAAACGCGGCAAAGGACGCCTTCGATCATCATATTGAAATTTAACAATTCTCCTTCATTTTTCAGGCTTTATTGGTAAATTTACTGTTTTTAATTTACTGTTGTTTATGAAAAGAAAAGTACATAAACTACATAATTTTTATCCTGAAGCATTCCAGGTTATTTGCATAGCCTCACATCAGAATGATTACAGGCTGTCCTGGGCCCTGAATGAGAAGCTTAACCTTGGCCTTCAAAAAGATAAGGATCTTACCGTGGAAGACCAAAAGGAAGGAACAACAAGGCAATTTACAAAATATAGTTATACATTTGGAGACCAGGCCATTCAATATCATTTAATTGCCAACAAAAATCAGGAAGGATTTTTATTTCCAGATATGAAGAACATCGATTTTTTACTGAAACTTGAAGGAGAAATGGATGAAGATAAACTCAATTTTCTGATTAAAGAGATCAAAAAGATAGATTTTGTAATCATTGCATTCAGATTGGAAAAACTGCAACCAAAGCACAAAAAAAAGTTAATTTTTTAAAAGAGGGAAAGTTATGAGCAATATTGAATTTGATCTGTTAAAAAAAATATCTGAAACGCCAGGTCCGCCAGGATTTGAAAAACATATAAGAAATCTTGTCATTCGGGAGGTGGAAAACCTGGTAGATGATTGTTCAGTTGATAACATGGGCAATATAGTGGCTTTTAAAAAAGGTAAAGCCGATAAGAAAGTGATGCTGGCAGCGCACATGGATGAAATTGGGTTTATTGTAAATTATATCGATGATCAGGGATTTATCCGTTTCGTTCCTTTGGGTGGATTTGATCCCAAAACCCTTACTTCCCAGCGGGTAATCATTCATGGTAAGCAGGATCTGGTTGGAGTGATGGGGACAAAACCCGTCCATATGATGACCGATGAGGAGAAAAAGAAGATGGTGAAAACGGAAGACTTTTTCATCGACCTGGGAATGAAAAAAGAGGAGGTTCAGAAATACGTGCAGGTGGGTGATCCCATTACCCGTGAAAGGGCATTGATTGAAATGGGAGATTGTGTGAACGGAAAGTCACTGGATAACCGGATTTCCGTTTATATTTTGATAGAGCTCCTGAAAGCTTTGAAAGATCAGTCCCCGCCCTACGATATATATGCAGTTTTTACTGTGCAGGAAGAGGTGGGAATCAGGGGAGCTCAGGTGGCCACCCAACAAATACAGCCTGATTTTGGCTTCGGTATCGATACCACCATCGCGTATGATGTTCCGGGTGCCCAGGCCCACGAAAATGTTACCAAACTGGGTGAGGGTGTAGCTGTTAAGATACTGGATTCTACCGCTATTGCCGATTACAGGATGGTTGAATACCTGAAAGAGGTGGCCGGACGTCACAATATTAAATGGCAGCCTGAACTGCTGGCTAAGGGAGGTACCGATACCGGTATGATTCAGCGTATGACAAAATCAGGATCCATTGCCGGTGCCATATCTATACCCACCCGTCACATTCATCAGGTAATTGAAACCATTCATAAGGAAGATATTCAAAGCAGTATAGATTTGCTGAATCGTGCGCTTCTGGAATTGGATCAAAAAGACTGGAATCATTAAAGAAAGAAATAGATAAATAAAAAGGAAAGGGATTTGATTTACCCTTTCCTTTTTCTAACTCTAACCCCTAAATTTAACCCTAAAATTTATGTCTATGAAAAATAAGGGGTGCAAGTATACATTCTAGTGGAGTTAACTCGTTAAAAGTAATGTTAAAGGTTGTTAAATAATTTATTTCGACGATTTTGATGCATAATTTTGCATCCATATGAGTAAGAAAACCATCTGGCTTGTTACATTTGCTTTGTCAGCCACATTAATCGGTCTTTTTATTGTTCAGGGGTTCTGGATTAGGGATGCTGTGCGCATTAATGAACAGCATTTTGATCAACTTATCAATAATACCCTTGATAATGTGGTGGAGCAAATGGAGAACCAGGAAATGGTTTATCAGATAATCAATGAAGTAGAACCCTATGAGAAAAAGGAATCCGGAGACAATAAGATAATCAATTACAGTTTAACCAAGACCAGGCAAAAAAAGTATACCATCTCTCAATACAATCTTAACAGAGAGATTCTGGAGATTAATAATTTGGATTCCATTGATTTCAATACTCGTTTCAATCTTCCCGGACAACAACCACTCCGCCTTGGATCAGACAAGAGAACATATAAGATGTCCGAGAGCCTGAAGGAAACCTTTAAGCAGCGTCTGGAAAATGAATTGAAGACAGATCTTTCCGAGAAAAGGGTGTTTGTGGAGAATATCGTCAATAAGCTCATTCAGGTAGATGTGGGTATTGAAAACAGGATTGATAAACAGGCCCTCGATACAATCCTTAGAGAGGAACTGAGAGAAAAAGGAATTAAGCTGGACTACGAATTCGCAGTGGTCAATAAACAGGACAGCACCATTTTTCAAACCGAAGATTATCAGCCGGGGAGAGAGACCTCGATTTACAGCAGCAGGCTTTTTCCTAATGACGTCATTTCCCGCGACAATTTTCTTAAACTATACTTTCATGGCAGAAAAGAATATATCTTCAAATCAACGGGTAATATGACCATTATTTCCGTTATTTTATCCTTCGTAGTGATCCTTGGCTTTGCGATTACTACACATATTATGTTTAAGCAAAAGCGGCTTTCAAGAGTAAAGAACGATTTTGTCAACAACATGACCCATGAACTGAAGACACCAATATCTACCATATCCCTTGCCACGCAAATGCTAAAGGATAATTCCATCCCTGAATCATCCAAAAACATAGGCAGCATTTCCAAGATCATCGATGATGAAACTACCCGCCTGAGTCTGCAAGTGGAAAAGGTTCTGAAAACGGCCGTATTTAATAGTGGAAAAATTAAGGTGAAACCTAAGGAATTGGATTTCCATGAAATCGTTGATAATGTGGTAAAGAGCTTTAATCTCCAGGTGGAAAATCAGAATGGAAAAATAGAGAAAGACCTGAATGCCGAGAATTCAAAGGTTAAGGTAGATGAGGTGCATTTTACAAATGTGATTTACAACTTGCTGGATAATGCGGTGAAATACAGTAACGGAAACCCGGAAATAAAAGTGGAAACAAGGAACATCGATCATTCACTTCTTGTAGCTGTGGAAGACAAAGGAATGGGCGTTAAAAAGAAAGACCAGAGAAAGATTTTTGATCAGTTCTACAGGGTTCCTACCGGTAACCTACACGATGTAAAAGGGTTTGGTTTGGGATTAAACTATGTCAAAAAAATGGTAGAAGAGCACAACGGAACCATTAAGTTGCATAGTGAATATAAAAAAGGTAGCAGGTTCGAAATAATTATTCCAAACAATAATCAGGAAAAGCATGGAAAAAGAAACAGTTAAAATTTTACTTGCCGAAGACGATGAAAATCTCGGTACGCTATTGAAAGAATACCTGAACGCCAAAGATTATACAACCCATCTGTATCCCGATGGTGTAAGTGCACTGGAAGCTTTCAAGGAGGAAGATTTTGATCTGTGTATCATAGATATCATGATGCCAAAGATGGATGGGTTTACGCTTGCCAGGGAAATACGAACATTAAAAAACACAACGCCATTTATTTTCTTGACTGCCAAAACCCTTCAGGATGACGTGCTTGAAGGTTTCAGTATAGGAGCCGATGATTACATAACCAAACCCTTCAGCATGGAGGAATTGCTTTACCGGATCAAGGCAATACTGCGCAGGACCTCCCCTGAGGAGGAAAGCGAAAAGAACCGGGATATATACCAGATTGGGAAATATCAATTCGACGCCAATAAGCAAATACTTTCAATCGATGGAAATTCAAGGAAGCTGACGACCAAAGAATCCGAGCTGCTACGACTCCTTTGTAACAACAAAAACCGGATGCTCGACCGCAATTATGCCCTACGGACCATATGGGAGGACGATAGCTATTTCAATGCCCGTAGCATGGATGTATATATTACCAAGTTGAGAAAGTATCTGAAAGAGGACGAATCCGTGCAGATCCTGAATGTCCATGGGAAAGGATATAAACTGATTACTTAAACAATAACAATTTCTAAACGACGTTCCCCTAACAAAAAAGAAGCCAAAAGCCTTTGTGCTTTGTGGAATTTTTTGCTGCCGGGTAGATCTCCGATTATTATGCCTTTGAGGCTCAGTTGAGACCTCCGACCAAAGCAAGTAAAAGAATTGAGACTACCATGGCAGCTTTTTTTATGCATGGATTGCTTATTTTAAATGTTTTTCTTCATCATATAATGCCTTCATCGGACGGATCGTGTTTGGAATAGTTATGATTGACCATTTGTGCCGAAGTATTGGCATAACAATAAAGACAAAGGTGAGGGCAGGTATTGTACATTCCTATATCTTTACTGTAGATACACCCGCAGGCTGATCGTTGCCCTTTATCCTTCAGATTAGTTGAATTCTCAGGATGTTCAATGAATAATTTCTTTTGATTTTCCTTTGGCAATTGTCCTGTATTTAGAAAATGCATCAGTACTCTGTCATTGCTGAACAGTCTTTTCATCAGCCTGTCATCAATGCATTTACCGGGCCTGAGACCATATGATTCCAGGTTTACTTCCCCTGCGCAATTGGCTATTTCCAGGTTCCATTTTCTGTTCAGCCTTTGAAGTTTTTCCGCCAGTTCCATTTTCTGTTGATGGCTGAATTCCGATTGAAGCAGATTTTCCCTGTCAAACAGGGCGGATTCATTAAGAAGCTTTGAACGTACCTTTTTATAGCGGCCGATTTGAACAAAACTCATAACAAGTTTTTTGGTATATGGATGTAAAGTATCACCAATATATTGGATTTTTGCCAGAAGTTGATCCACATCCATTCCAGGTGGGAGCATCAGCGGATCATATCTCCAGATCACCTTTTCTTTCCCGATTCTTTGTGAAAGTTCCTTAAAAGTGTTTACTCTTTCATTAAGCGGAGGTACATTAGGTTCCAGACCTTCATGTTCATAATCATTCAATGTGAACAGAAAATAATAGTTGATTCCTTTTTTATCCAGAATATCCAGATAAGGGATGACCGGCAGCGGATTTTTACTCCAGAATACGATAACCCGTGTATTTTGAAAAGAAACATAAAAAGGTTTACCATTGAAGGGATTGGTCCATTTCAGGTATCCTTTCTGAAACCGGTTAAAAAACCATCCACTGTAGAATGCCGGTATATCCGTTGATCTGCTGGCGCTAATGATTATGGGTGCCTTTGAATGAACCCAATCTCCATTGTCTCTCTTTACTGTTATTTCCGGCCATCCTTTAAAGCTCATGAATATCTCTGTGCTTTTATAGCTGTAAAATTAACCCGAATTATTCAAAAAATTACCCTGCCGGTAAAAACGAGGCAGGGTAATTTTTTGTTTTCGAAAGAATTTTTCGGATTATTTATTCTCCTTGTGGCAGAACCACCAGTCATAGCAATCGTACTCCTCAAGACGTTTTTTGGCTGACTTTTTATCCGTTGGCGGTGGAACGATTACCCTGTCCTTGATTAGTTCATTATCAGGCCAGTTAGCAGGTACAGCTACACTTTTCTCATCTGAAACCTGAAGTGCTTTAATGACCCTAACGATTTCATCCATATTTCTTCCAATTTCCTGAGGGTAATAAAGGATCAACCTGATGGTGCCTTTGGGGTCCATGATAAACACAGCCCTTACAGTCTGGGAACCTTTACCTGGATGAATCATTCCGATCCTTTTTGAAATATCGCCGTTCGCATCGGCAATGATCGGAAAATTGATTTCCACATCCAGCTTTTCCTTAATCCATTCATCCCATTTGATATGGGAAAATACCTGATCAATAGACAGTCCGACGAGCTCGGTATTGAGTTTGTCAAATTGATCTTTCCTCTTGGCGAATGCCACAAATTCTGTAGTACAGACTGGCGTATAATCTGCCGGGTGGCTAAAAAGCACTACCCATTTGCCTTTGTAGTCGTTGGGAATGGTAATCTTCCCTTCGGTTGTTTGTACGGTCATCTCGGGGAATTTATCCCCAATCAGTGGAAAACTGTTTACTGCTTCATTCTGTTCCATAATAATTCTGTTTTAAAGATTAGTAAATTGATTCTGTTTTGCCTTCATTCGTTTCTCCAATTATATGTAGCTTAATATCTTCAACCTTAAAGTTTTTTATTTTCTTCTTTTTTAGATGATTAAATATTAGTTGATTCAGTTCATCATCATAATAATCATAAATCCTGTCCGTCTTCTGATCATATAGATGATGATGTTTTTCAATGATGGGATCGTATCGCATGACGTCGTTTTCAGTTTTAACCCTTGTAATTAATCCTTTATCCACAAATGCTTCCAGTGTTTTGTATACCGTACCCAGCGATATAGAAGGATTCTTTTTGCTTACATATTCCTTTATCCTCTCAGCACTAGGATGATCATTAATATTCAACAAAGCTTCATATACAGCCATCCTTTGTGGTGTGACTTTCAATCCGTTATTAGCCAGCTTGTCCCTTATTTTTTCTATCTGGTTCATAATGCATCCCAATTAATAATCATTCTTAATTGAAATTTATTTCAAGATTGAAACAATTATCACATGGAAATGTTCACGAGTTGGTAGAGTTTTTTATTGAGATTTCTTTATTTTTGAAGATCAATAAAACACTAATATATGGGAACTGCAAGAGACAAAGCAATTCAGGACATTGTAGAAATAGATCAACTGGAAGACATTATTGAAAGGTGCCATATATGTCATGTTGGAATGGTTGATTTTGACAGGCCTTATGTCCTTGCTTTTAATTTTGGATATGAAGACCAGACCATTTGGCTTCATTGTGCCCATGAGGGTAAGAAGCTGGACATATTGAAAAGGAATCCCAATGTATGTGTGGAATTTGACACAGATCACCGGATGTTTGCACGAAACGAGGAAGTGGCCTGCTCCTGGAGACAGGCCTACCGGAGTGTGATTGTTGAGGGCCAGGCTGTCTTTGTCAATAATTATGAGGAGAAAATTAAAGGATTAAACATCCTGATGAAGCAATATTCCGATAAGGAATTTAAGTATTCCAAACCTGCCGTTGATAATATTCAAGTAATTAAAATTCCCGTTGCTTCAATATCGGGCCGGTCCTTTGAATATCACCGTGAATGATCTAAAATCGGGAATAACTTTGAAATGATTAAAATTGATCTTTGGATTTCAAAAACTTAAAGAAAATATGAAAAAACTTAACAATCCTTTTGTTCAGTTTGAAGGCTATAACTGCTTTGCATGTGATCCAAATAATCAGGAAGGACTTCAGATGGATTTTTATGAAGACGGAGAATACATCCTCAGTGAGTGGGAACCCAAGTCTTACTTTCAGGGTTACCTGAATGTACTGCATGGCGGTATTCAAAGCACGTTAATGGACGAAATTGCCAGCTGGATTGTTTATGTTAAGGCAAAAAAGGCAGGCGTTACTGCCAGTATGAATGTCAAGTTCAAAAAGCCGGTTTATGTAAATAAGGGTAAGATTACAGTAAGGGGCAAACTAAAGGAAATGAACAGGAAGTTTGCGTTCATACAGGGTGAATTGTTTGATCATGCCGGAAACTTGTGTGCTGAAGCCGATATTAAATATTTTGTTTATCCTGAGGAAGTAGCCAGAAAAAAGCTTTATTACCCGGGTCCTGATAGTTTCTATTAGTAATTTTCACTCCATATCAATTGTTTGTTTCACTGCGTCAGTGAAACCGCATTCTTGATTGCTGCGGCAGGTTGGATAAAAATTTTTCAGTTCATCAGGTGAATTGTCTACCACATAACTTAGGGCAGTAAAATTCAGAAGGTCCAGGTCGTTATAATCATTGCCAATGCCAAGGGTTTTGGACGGATCCACTCCGGTATAACGGCAAAGCCAGTCAACGCCATGTCCCTTGGACACGCCTTCGGGGAAGATTTCAATCCATATGGATTCTCCATCCAGCGGGCTTGTGGCACGAATGATTTTTACTCCTTGTATTTTATGATTTAAAAGCGTGTAAAGGTCTTCTTTGTCTTTGGTAATGGCTATGACCTGGCAGGAATGCTGGTAGGTTTCCTTCAGGGGATCCAATGGCTCGGCAAAATCTTTGTAGATTTGAAACCTTCTCTCGAAATCAGGATTGTCTTTATTGCCTCTGTAATATACGAATTTATGGTTGTCAGGGATCATTTCGTGAACCATGAAGTCAATATTGTATTCGACAAGAAGATTGGCAATATACTCTACTTTATCCCTGGGTAGGTAATCGGAATGAATCAGCTTTTTGTTCTTCCAGTTATAAATCCCTGCTCCCGATGAGAAAATCATATAATCAATGGGGAAATCTTCATCAAGGCGATTCAATGCCGAATAAAGGTTTCTGCCGGTTGCCACAACCCTGATGATATTTTTTTCTGCCAATGCCTGGAGGGTATCAATATTTTCCTGGTCAACCTTTTGCTGATCATTGAACAATGTACCATCCAGGTCAGTAATCACCATTTGAATATCTTTATTATCCATATTCTTCGTAATTAGAATATTTCATAACTGCTTGTTTGAACGGGTGCTACCAGGGTATCCAGTATTCTCTCCAGTAAGATTCCCTGATCGGTATTGTAGTCGTAACCAAAAGTTGCCCTTACGCCCATGCTTGTGAACCTGACAGCGCGGTCCAGGGCGATGGGCAGGCTGTCTCCCTGGAGCAACGATCCTGTTATCACGCTGGCAAAAGCATCGCCGGTACCGGGATAGTTGGCAGGTAAATAATTTACTGCTACTTTCCAAAAACGCTGATCTTTTTTATTGTAAGCAATCACTGACGTTATATTTTTTTGCCTCGATTCCGGTACACTGGTTACAATGATAATCTGTGGCCCTCTTTCAGATAGTTCAAGGACCCAGTCTTTGATTTGTTGATTTGAGATATGGGCCGGGAATTTCTTATTCAACAAAAGCGAGGCCTCTGTCAAATTTGGAGTAATCACATTGGCTTTTTTTATCAGGGAACGCATTTCTTTAACGTGATTTTGGCTGAGCGGGGTATAGATTCTACCATCGTCTCCCAAAACAGGATCTACAACAACCAGTTGATCTTCTCTGTGAAATTCATCAATAAAATTTTGTACGATTTCTATTTGCCTGTGAGAACCAAGGAATCCGCTATAAATGGCATTGAAATCCAGGTTCAGCTTTTTCCAGTGTTCAATCATTGGTGGCAGTTGTTCAGTAAGATCAACAAAATGGAAATCGGAATATTTGCTATGTGTTGATAAAACGGCCGTGGGTAGGGGACAGACCTGGATGCCCATTCTGGAGAGAATGGGTATGATTACCGTTAACGACGCCCTGCCGAAACCTGAAAGGTCATGTATGGCAGCCACTTTTTGTACAGGTATATGCATGATTTTTATTTTAAAGAGTGAATGATGGTTATAAAGTTACCGTGTTTTTAATTTGACGAATCTGAAGAATTGATCATTTCATAAGCTTCCCTGCTTATAATGTCGAAATGGGCTTCAAGCTTCCTGTTAACACCACGGGCACCTTCAATAACTTTTTCTGCCCATTCTATGTATTTATTTTTTCTTTCATTGGACCACCCAACAGGAGGGTCTTCCTTTAAATCAGTTATGTTGCAGATTTTATCGGCAATTTTTATTTTTTTAGCTTCATGGCTCAGGCGGGGAGTATCCTCAATCTGCTTCTGTTTTCTCTTCTTAAAGGGCAATTGTTTGTCATCTGTAACTTCCTGTACAATACCCAGTACTTTATCTCCGAACTTTTCCTCAATAGTTTCCTCAAGTTGCTGAATTTCCTGATCCCCCCTTGCAGTATCCTCTATAACATCGTGAAGAGCAGCTGCTGATAAAAGATCGGTGTCATTTTCATTAAAATCGAGCAGCAAAGATACCACCTTTATTGGGTGGTTGATATATGGAGATTTTGTATTGCCTTTCCTTGTTTGTCCGCTGTGACGTTGGGCAGCAAACTCAATAGCCCTGATCACCACATCTTTTATATAGGTCATTGTTATACTGGTTTAAGCGATGAAATTACTAAATATAATACCTGTTTGAAAAAACAAACAGCCAAATCGGGAAAAATGTTATCATGGTGTAATTAAATGATTGTTATGTGCGTTAATAAGCAAATTAATAATGATATAAACGGGAAACCTAGAAGCAATAGAAATAAAAAATCTGAATTTTTTCAGGGTTTTTGTTGTGTATTAAAAAAACAACTCTATATTTGCACTCCGCAATTAAGGAAGTTCTTTTTATAGGGGGATTGGCGAAGAAAAACGATAAAAATTGCAAAGAAGATTTTGAAAATCGGAGAAACAATTTATATCTTTGCAGTCCGTTTTTGACGAACAAGATCGAAGAGATAGATGAGTTCTTTGAAATTTTGAGGTATTGAGTCGAGCGTAATGTCGACAATCAGACAGTCAGGATCAGGAAACAGATAGATTTAATACAACGAAGAGTTTGATCCTGGCTCAGGATGAACGCTAGCGGCAGGCTTAACACATGCAAGTC
>Ga0207797_1000167_pt1 | contig 46931 bp, 38 predicted proteins | sample PRCRCaboRojoPR_6_FD_187275 | JGI IMG/M metagenome (GOLD analysis project Ga0207797, IMG submission 187275) | Marine sediment microbial community from Cabo Rojo, Puerto Rico - PR CR 10% Liquid 1 (SPAdes) | ecosystem: Environmental > Aquatic > Marine > Coastal > Sediment | place: Cabo Rojo, Puerto... | reverse complement strand
GCGTGCCTGGTAGCCTGTCCTAACAAAGCGACTCGAATACGCAACTGGACGCCGGAGCAGATTCTGGCGATGGCGGATGCCGTGATGGGCTGACGGTCGCCTGGCGTGTGGTTTGGGTACGGAGGTGCAGACTGGTGGCCTTGGACGCGTCGAACCCGCGTCAAGCTGGCCCGATAAGCAAGTAGAAGTGAGTGAAGCGTTGCGACTGACGGATTGAGGGAGGTAGAATATGCCAGATGTTTGGAAGCAGTTAGAGAACTACCGCAAATTGAAGACGTTACCCTCTGGCGAGCGGCTCCTCATACGCCCGTTAACGAAGCAGGACAAAGAGGACCTGGTGGCGCTTTTTGCCCGGGCATCGGACCAGGATCTGGAATACTTCCGCAGCGACGCGGGCGATCCGGAGGTGGTGAAGAGCTGGGTCCGCGACCTCGACTTGAAACAGGTCTTTCCCCTCGTAGCTGTTGTGGACGACAGGATCGTCGGAGAGGCAACCCTTCACTTCGGTGAGCACTTCCATCGTCATCTGGCCTGGGTCCGCATCTTCCTCGATCGCGGCTACCGCCGTAAGGGCATAGGCACGCTGATGCTCCGCTGCCTGGTCGATATCGCGCGCCGGGTTGGGCTGCAGCAGTTGTATGCAGAAGTGGTCCTGACTCAGCCCCAGGTCGTCAAAGCCTTCGAGAATCTGGGGTTCCGCCACGAGGTTACGCTGGAGGATTACTTCGTTACCGATGAAGGGGAGACCCTCGATATGGCCATTATGGTGTTTTGGCTGGTCGACAATTCCGGAGTCTTCTAGCCCCGGCCGAGGCTTGGGGCGGCTGGTTCTGGCGGTAAAGCATGCCTGCCAGAGATATGGGTAATTTGATAGATTATTATCATGCATTTGCCGCATAAGGTTCGTCCTGTTATAATTCGCATAGTCAGATTTGACGGTTTGAGCCTCGATCAGCGACAGGGTACCCTCGGGTTTTTTGAGAGGCACGACATAACCCCAGTGGAGCCAATTCTGGTCGGTCCAGGGCCCACGGGCTCTGATTGCCAGATCTAGGCCAGGAGCGGGGATTTGCCTTTTGCGATCCAGGTTGTATGACCGAGATCACAACCATCTGGCAGTGACTTTGGATCTAGGGGGCTCAGGAGATAGTCTATGGAGGAGGCAATGGCACTTGGCGATGCGGCGCTGGCTGTAACGGCTGACTCTGCCTTCAGCGATGTCGTAAAGGAGCGCAGCGGCGAAGATATCAAGAGCTGTTACTATTGCCAGAAGTGTACCGCTGGCTGCCCGACGGCTTTTGTGATGGACTACAAGCCAGCCCAACTGCTGCGCATGATTCAGCTGGGACAGAAGGAGAAGGTGCTCAACAGCAAGACCATCTGGATGTGCATCGGGTGCGAAGCGTGTGGCACGCGCTGTCCCAATCAGATTCGGCTGGCTCCCGTAGTGGACGTGCTGCGCGAGATGGCGCTCGAGGAGGAGTACGCGCCGGAGACCGCCATTTATTCACTCCACCGATCGTTCCTGGAGAGCATCAGGCGGTGGGGCCGGATGCATGAGGTTACGATGTTGGCTGAGTTCAAAACCCGGGAGTTGCTGGCGGAATACCCGGTCTTCTTCAAAGGGCTGCTCGGTGACGCTAAGTTGGGCGCCAATCTGTTCCTCAACGGGAAGCTCTCGTTCATCCCGGACCGCATCAAGCGGATGGAGGAGATCAAGGCTCTCTACGAGGAGGCTGCCAGTGTTTCGTCTGAAGAGACGGAGGTGAGCGGGTGAGTACAACGATGAGATACTCGTACTATCCTGGTTGCACGTCTGAGACGACAGCTGTCGAGTTCGGCCTCTCCACAGAGGCCGTGTGTGAGGCTTTGGAAATCGAGTTGATCGAGCTCGATGACTGGAACTGCTGCGGGGCATCATCGGCCCACAGCCTTGATCACGAGCTCGCTCTGGCCCTGCCGGGTCGCAATGTGGCAATTGCTCAAGAGGCCGGGCTGGACATCGTCATTCCATGCCCTGCCTGCTATCAGCACTGCCGCGATGCCGACATCAAGATGCGCGAGGACGAAGCCTGGCGGGAGAAGATGGAGCGCATTTTGCAGTTCCGTTATGAGGGAGACGCGCGATCTCGTCACCTGCTCGAGGTGCTGAGCAGCGATGTGGACGAGCATAAGCTCAAGGAGAAGGTGATCAAGCCGCTCGAGGGACTCAAAGTGGCGTCCTATTACGGCTGTGTTCTCGTCCGTCCGCCCGAATTGACCGGCTGGGACGATCCGGAGCACCCGATGACGATGGATCGGTTGATGGAGGCGCTCGGAGCGGAGCCCATCGATTGGTCGTATAAGGTGGACTGCTGTGGCGCCAGCATGACTCTTTCCCGCGGCGACATCGTGATGGAGTTGTCGACGAAAATCGTCGAGGGGGCCATCGAAGCAGGCGCGGACTGCATCGTCTCGGCTTGCGGAATGTGCGAGATCAACCTCGATACGCGGCAAGCGCTCGAGGAGAAGATGCCGGTCTTCTACTTCACCGAGCTGATGGCCCTCGCAATGGGGTTACCTCGGGTCGAGAAGTGGCTTGGCAGACATAGCGTAGACCCTCGCCCGCTGCTTCGGGAGCGTGGGCTTCTTTAGAGAACGAAGGCGCGAGAGGATTTATGAGCGACAATAACGGATCTCCCAGGACTGAAACAGAGTCTGCAGGAAGCGACACCGTATTGGTTGTGGGTGCCGGGATCGGCGGGATGCAATCGGCATTGCTGCTCGCCGATGCGGGATACCAGGTCACCCTGCTGGACAGCGCTCCAGGTATCGGGGGATCAATGCACTTGCTGGATCGGACGTTTCCCACCGACTCCTGTGGCATCTGTCTTATGTTGCCGGGACGGGCAGCCTATTGTCCCACTATCGAGTGTGACCTGCACGAGAATATTCAGATTCTTCCCTATTCGGAGGTGGAGAGGCTGACGGGCGAACCGGGCGACTTCACGGTCACGGTGCGCCGCAAACCGCGCTACGTGGACGTTGAGCTGTGCAACAACTGTGGTCGCTGTGCCGAGGTCTGTCCCGTCGAGCGCCCTCATCAATACGAAGGGAACATCTCTCCGCAAAAGGCGATCTACCAGCCGCCGATTCGTGCTATTCCTTCGACCTATGTCATCGATATGGAATACTGCACGCGCTGTGGTGAGTGCGTCGCGGCATGTCCCACCAACGCAATCGACCTGGAGATGGAAGAGAGCGAGGAGGAGATTCATGCCGGTGCAGTGGTGATGAGCCCTGGCTACGAGTCGTTCGATGCCAGCGAGAAAGGTGAGTACGGTTTCGGCTACTACGACAATGTCCTTTCCAGCATCCAGTTCGAGCGCATGGTCAGCATCTCTGGTTCCACCGGCGCCGACATTGTCCGACCGTCGGATGGTAAGAACCCGCGCCGTATCGCGTTCATCCAGTGTGTGGGATCGCGGGACCCCTCGATCGATCATGGGTACTGCTCCTCGGTCTGCTGTATGTACACCGCCAAGCAAGTGCAGGTTGCCAAGGAGCTCGATCCTGACCTGGACGTGACCGTCTTCTTTATGGACATTCGCGCCCACGGCAAGGACTTCGACGAGTATTTCGACGAGGTCGAGGCCACGCCGGGCGTCACCTATCGCCGAGCGATGGTTTCCTCGATCCATGAGTACAAGCAGACGGGCGATCTGCAACTCAACTTCGTGGACGAAGATGGGACGGTCCAGGAGGACGATTTCGATATGGTCGTTCTTTCGGTGGGCTTTGAACCGCCGCAGGAGGGCCAAGATCTGGGCCGGGCGTTGGGGATCGATCTCAATCGTTACGGATTTGGTGTGACGGACACGTTCCACCCCACGGAAAGCTCGCAGCCGGGCATCCTGGTTAGCGGCGCGTTCCGCGAGCCAAAGGATATCCCTGGGACGGTCGTCGAGGCCTCGGCCGTCGCGGCCAGTGCTGCTCGTCTCGTCGGGCAGCTGCACGGGTCGCCCGGCACACAGCCGGCATCTGAAGCCCGGACAGCCAGCCCACCCGACGAGCGAAACGTACGAATGGAATGGCCCCGCGTCGGGGTCTTCCTCTGTGACTGCCGCGGCGAGATCGGCTCCGTCGTCGACCTGCAGGAACTCGCTGAGTACGCTGGGGGTCTCCAGGACGTGACGCTGGTGCAGACGATGGACAATGCCTGCCTGCTGAGTGGGCGTGAGCAGATAACAGAGGCAATCGAGGAGGCCGAGCTCAATCGCGTGTTGATCGCCGGTTGTCCAGCTCGCGAATACCAGTCTGCTTTCGGGGGAATGATGCGCGACGCAGGCCTGAACCCGGCCCTACTGGAGCGCGTCAACCTCCGTGGTGAGGTCGCCTGGGTCCACAATGGGAATGGCAAGGATGCCAATACGAAGGCCAAAGAGTTACTGCGGATGGCTACGGCCGGGATTCGCGTGGATCAAGCGGTCCATTTCGAGGGTAGGGAGCTGTCGCAGCGCGCGCTGGTGATCGGAGGAGGGCTGGCGGGGATGACGGCTGCCCTCAGCCTGGCCGAGATGGGCCATGAGGTAGATCTGGTGGAACGGTCTGGTGAGCTCGGAGGGCAGCTGCGAGAGATACACACCATGCCCACCGGGGAGGATCCGGACGCGTTCACGACCTCCCTGATTGAGCAGGTTGAGGGTCACGAGCGCATCTACCTCTACCGGGAGGCAGAGGTCGAGGACGTTACCGGCTGGGTTGGCCAATATCAGACGACCCTGGCTCTGGGTGACGGTAGAGAGCCGGAAATGCTGACCCACGGCGCGGTCGTCATCGCCACCGGTGGCCAGGAGGTCAAGCCAAGCGAGTATCTCTACGGGGAGGACCGTCACGTCCTCACACAGAGGGAGCTGGAGGAGAAGCTTGACGCCGGTGAGGACCTCCCGTCCGACGTGGTGATGATCCAGTGTGTCGGATCGCGAGAGCCTGACCGTCCCTACTGCAGCCGGATCTGTTGTACGAAAGCGGTCACCAACGCGCTTCGCATCAAAGAGCAGAGCCCCGACACGCGCGTCACCGTGCTCTATCGGGAAATGCGCACTTACGGCTTCCGCGAGGACACCTACGAGGAGGCCCGCAAGAAGGGTGTGACATTCCTCCGCTACGAGCTACCTGACAAGCCCGAGGTAACCGCGGATGACGGAGGCTTGAGGATCCGCCTCCGGGAACCCGTAACTGGCGAGGACGTCGAACTCCGCAGCGGGATGCTCGTTTTGAGCACCGGCATCGATCCCAACGACGTTGCAGGGCTCGCTTGTATACTGGAGGTGCCGCTGGACAAGAATGGATTCTTCCAAGAAGAATACCCCAAGATGCGGCCTCTGGACTTCACCAGGCGGGGCATCTTCATGTGCGGGCTTGCTCACTCGCCGCGCTTCGTCGACGAGACTATCGTACAGGCTCAAGGGGCCGCGATGCGTGCCGCTGCCCTCCTGAATCAGCAGACGCTGGAGGCTCCGGTGGCACCGGTTCAGGTTAGCGAGCGTCTGTGCACAGCGTGCGGTCAGTGCGTCGAGATCTGCCCGTATGACGCTCGCGTGCTGGAGCCGGGAGCCCATACGGCGGAGGTTATCGAGGTGCTATGCCAGGGCTGTGGCGCTTGTATCGTCGCCTGCCCGAATAAAGCGACGCGGCGTCAGGGTGCGACGGTGCCGAGTGTCTACAGGATGCTCGATGCCGTGACGTTAGAAAGTTAGCCCCGATTTCGACATAGGTCGTCCCGCTTTGTGTGGTAGGGATGGCCGGCGAGAAGGGTGTGGATTATGGAAAGACAGAAACCAGCAGCGCTGATCGTGGGTGCGGGCATCGCCGGCATCCAGGCTGCGCTCGATATCGCGAATGCAGGGTTCCCCGTCTACCTGGTGGAGCGAGAGCCATCCGTCGGGGGGCGTATGGCCCAGTTGGACAAGACGTTCCCGACGCTGGACTGCTCCTCCTGCATTCTGACGCCCAAGATGGTTGACGTAGGTCAGCATCCCAATATTGAATTGATGACGTACTCTGAGGTTGAATCGGTCGAGAAGGACGGGGACATCTTCCACGTGCGCGTGCGCAAGAAACCCCGCTACGTGGACATCGACGTGTGCAAGGGGTGCGGCGACTGTGCTGAGGCCTGCCGGATGAAGGGGCGCATCACCAGCGACTTTGACGAGGGTATTGCCAATCGGTCCGCCATCTACGTTCCTTTCCCCCAGGCGGTGCCGCTCAAGTACACGATCGACCCCGAGGCTTGCCTCTACTTGACGCGCGGAGTCTGTGGTCGAACGTTCAAGTGTAAGGACGCCTGTCCGGCCGATGCCATCGATTTCGAGCAGGAGGCGGAGTTCGTCGACGTCGACGTGCGGACCATCATCGTCGCCACCGGTTTCGACCTTATCGATCCGAAGACCAAGCCGGAGTACGCTTACGGCGTCTACCCGGAGGTCATGACGGGCCTGGAGTTCGAACGGCTCTCCGATGCCTCGGGACCCACGAAGGGCGAGATTCGTATTCCTGAGAGAGACAGGCGGGGCGACATCGTTATGAGCGATAGGAAACCCGAGGACGTCGTGCTCATCAAGTGCGTAGGCTCCCGAGACCCCCATACCGGTGTCCCCTACTGTTCGCGAGTCTGCTGCATGTACACGGCGAAGCACGCTCACCTGGTCCGCGACAAGGTGCCCGACGCCAATATTACCGTCTTCTACATGGACGTGCGGGCTTTCGGTAAGGGATACGAAGAGTTCTACGATCGGGTGAGGCACGAACGAGTGACCTATCGGCGTGGCGAGCCCTCAGAGATCTACCGAAGGGGCGACAAGTTGGTCGTACTGGCCGAGGATACCACGTTGGGAGAGCCTGTTGAGGTTGAGGCGGATCTGGTAATCCTGGCGACGGCGATTGTCCCGCGGAAGAGCGTAGCTGACGTAGCCGAACTGCTGGGCATGGAGCGATCTCCGGACGGGTTCTTCCAGGAGGCCGACGCGAACCTGCGTCCGGTCGATACGAACGTGGAGAACATCTTTGTGGCTGGGTGTTGCCAGAGCCCCAAGGATATTCCGGACACGGTTTCAGAGGCGAAAGCCGCTGCTTCCTCTGCGCTACGGGTCTTGGTCCGGGCCAAGGAAGCTGTGCCTGCTTAAGGGTGGAGGAGAACAGAATGGCATTGAAGACAGCGAAAATGGCCGAGCAGTTAGAGCTCTTCGGCTGCATTCAGTGTGGAAAATGCACCGGGGGCTGCCCGGTCGCGCGGAAGACGACGCTCAACATCCGTAGCTTGATCTACCACATGCTAGTCGACTCGGATATGGATGTGGATTCTCACCAGGAGCTGTGGGATTGCACCGCTTGCTTCACCTGCGTTGAGCGTTGCCCGAAGGATGTGGAGCCAGCCGAGCTCGTCATCTCCTTGCGTGGAGAGCTGGTGGAGAGTGGTCGCGTCCCGGAGACCGTCGGTACGGCGCTGATGGGAATCTTCCGCCAGGGGAACCCGAGTGGGATGGCCCGCCAGGATCGAGAGTTGTGGGCCGAGGGGATGGAGGAAACCCTGAAACGGGCCAAGCAGGCGGCCAAAGAGGGGTGTGATCTGCTCTATTTCGTCGGCTGCATCCCGTCCTACGATCAGCGAATCCAGCCGGTCGCTCGCGCGCTCCTGAGGACGTTCGAGAATGTTGGGTTGGACGTCGGTGCTCTGGGCACAGAGGAATCCTGCTGCGGCAACGAGGTGCGGCGCATGGGCGAGGTCGGCTTGTTCGAGATGCTCGCCGAGGAGAACGGAGAATTGTTCCGTGGCGTTGGCGCTCACGAGATGGTTACCACCTCACCGCACTGTTTCAACACCTTTAAGAATGAGTATGGTCTTGACGGAGTGGACGTGATGCACTATACCCAGCTCCTGGCTGGGCTGATTGAAAGAGGCGAGCTCACTTTCTCGGGAAGCGTGGCTGAAGGCGAGGAGAAGAAGATTGTCACGTACCACGACCCGTGCTTCCTGGGCAAACAGAATCAGATCTACGAGGAGCCTCGATCGATTCTCCAGGCCATCCCCGGCGTTGAACTCGTGGAGATGGACCGTAACCGCGAGCGTAGCCTCTGCTGTGAGGGTGGGGGTGGTCGAATGTGGGTCGAGGGGACCAATCTGGAGGAACGGCTGGCCTTCCAGCGCGTTGAGGAGGCCGCCGAGACCGGGGCCGAGATTCTTGCTGTGGCATGTCCCTTCTGTCTTCTGACGCTGGAGGATGCGGTCAAGGTGAGAGGGTTGGACGAGCAATTGCAGGTCATGGACATTATGGAGCTCGTCGACCTGGCCTCGGAGGCAGATTCGGAGGCAGATTCGGAGGCGTAAACGTCCGGACCGAACGCGTCCAGACGTTCGATACCTCCTGGCTTTTAAGTGGGTGAGACTATGGAACAAGAACCCCGTATCGGTGTGTATGTGTGTCATTGCGGCGTCAATATCGCCGCGACGGTAGACGTGGAGGAGGTAGCCGAGGCCGCGACGGAGTTGCCCGGCGTGATCATCGCCCGCGACTACACCTACATGTGCTCTGACCCCGGGCAAAACCTGATCAAGCAGGATATTCGAGAGCATCGATTGAACCGCATCGTGGTAGCTTCCTGCTCCCCGCGGATGCACGAGCCTACGTTCCGCGCAGCGGCGCAACAGGAAGGCGTGAACCCGTACCAAGTAGAGATGGCCAACATTCGTGAGCAGTGCTCTTGGGTTCACAAGGAAGAGGAAAAGGCGACAGAGAAGGCCAAGTCCCTGGTGGCCTCCGCCACGGCCAAGGCCGCCCAACTCGACGCGCTTGAGGAGCGAGAGGTCGAGGTCACCCCTGCCGTGGCCGTCATCGGCGGCGGTATCGCCGGTATGACGGCGGCCCTTGACGTTGCCGACACGGGCTTGCCGGTTTACTTGATCGAGAAACAGGACCACCTTGGCGGACGCGTTGGGGACCTTAACCGTACCTTCCCCAGGCTAGAATCGGTATCGGAGTTGCTGGATCCGTTGATCGAGCGGATCCAGAACCATCCCGAAGTCACCCTGCTTCTCGACAGCGAAGTGATGCAGGTCGATGGGTACGTCGGGAGCTTCGAGGTGACCGTCGGTACCCAGAAGCGCTCGCGGTCGGGTGAGCTTGATGAGCGATCTATCCAGGTCGGCTCGATCGTCGTCGCCACGGGCTATGACGTTTTTGACCCCGACCGGAAACCGGAGTTCGGCTACAGCGACTATCCCAACGTTATCACGTCTCTGGAGATGGAGGAGCGCCTCGCCGAAGGGGATCTGACCGTGGACGGTCGCACGCCGGAGCGCGTGGCGTTCATCCAGTGTGTCGGATCACGGGACACCCAGCTGGGGAATCCACACTGTTCCCGGGTCTGTTGTATGTATACGGCGAAACAATCACGCCTGGTGCGCGAGATGCTTCCTGACTCCGAGGTGACCGTCTTCTACATTGACGTGCGGACCTTCGGCAAGGGATCGGAGGAGTTCTACGACGAAGCGCGGAGCAAAGGCGTCCGCTATCGTCGGGGCAACGTCTCGGAGATCTACCGGAAGCGAAGCGACCCCGATCATGTCGTACTGGTGGCAGAGGATACGCTTCTAGGAAAGGCCATCGACTTCGAGGCGGACCTGGTGGTGCTCGCTGTCGGTATGGAGCCCCGGGACAGCGCCAGCAGTATCTCGCAGCTTCTGAAGCTCCCGACCTCCGCCGATGGGTTTTTCCTGGAAGCGCATCCCAAGCTGCGGCCCGTGGATACGGCGATGGACGGTGTCTTCCTCGCTGGTTGTTGTCAGAGTCCGAAGGGCATCGCCGATACGGTCTCCCAGGCGAAGGCAGCCGCGTCTTCGGCGCTGATACCGCTGGTTCGTGGCTTCGTACCCGTTGAGTCCGCCACGGCAGTCGTTAACGAGGACCTTTGCGCCGGCTGTGGTATGTGCGTGGATGTCTGTCCGTATGATGCGCCGGCGCTCGACGAGCTTTGGGGGGTCTCGCGTATCAACGCGGTGCTCTGCAAGGCATGCGGGGCTTGTGCTGTCACGTGCCCTGCTAAGGCCATTCGGCTGCAGCATTTCACCGCTGAACAAGTGCTGGCGCAGGTCGACGCGCTCGTATGATGGAGCCGTCCTGATTCTGAGACGTAATTTAGTAGGATATTGAGGAGAGAGATTGATGAGTGAGGAGCAGTTCGAGCCCAAGATTGTAGCTTTCCTCTGTAACTGGTGCACGTACACTGGCGCTGACCTGGCAGGCACATCGCGCATCCAGTATCCGCCGAATGTGCGGATCATTCGCTTGATGTGCTCCGGGTCGGTGGACCCCACGTACGTTCTCAAGCCGTTGCTGGATGGCGCCGACGGTGTTCTCGTCGGTGGCTGTCATCCGGGCGACTGTCACTACCAGTCGGGGAACTACAAGGCCCGGCGGCGTGTCGTCGCACTGAAGGAAATCCTCAGGAATGCTGGCATTGACGAGGATCGCGTCTGGTTGCGCTGGATCTCCGCGTCGGAGGGTCAGCGATTCGCCGACACGGTTACTGAGATGACCGAGTTCCTCAGGGAGAAAGGGCCGAATCCGATGCGCAAGGAGTGGGCTGTTTAGGAAACCGAGCTTCTCTGAGAGCCGGTTTCTGGAGGGAAAATGGAATGAAAACACTGATTCCAGTTGAGAACGAGAATACGCTGGCTGCGATACAGGGTTTCCTCAAGCAGCTTCTGGAGAATGACGTCGTGGATGCGCTCCTGGTGCCTATGCGGACTCCGCACGGGGCCGTCACGCCGGCCCTGGTTTCCGATCCGGAGATGTTGGACGCAGCAGATCCGTTGGCTCCGGTAATGGGGGTGAACGCAGCGCCACTGGTCGGTCGCGTCTCCATCCGCGAGCCTCGCGATCGGATCGGCGTGGTATTGCGATCCTGTGAGCTACGGGCACTCGTCGAGCTGGTTAAGCTCCAGCAAGCCAGCCTCGAAGATCTGGTGACGATTGGCATAGACTGCCTCGGCACGTACGATGTCAGCGTCTACACTGCTATGCGGAACGATGGTGGCGTCGATATGGCCGCTTACCTGGCCACCGCCCGCGATGGCGATCTAACCGCCGAGGAAGGCTTTGCCCTCCGAGATGGGTGCCAAATGTGTGAGAAACCTCAGGTCGAAGACGCCGACGTCACGGTTGAGCTGTTTGGTGCGGATCTGAGCAGCGGGGTCCCGATCTCGCTGCCCGATGAAATGGGCGAGACGTTGGGACTGAGCGCTGCCGAGGTCGAAGGATCGCGATCCCAGGTGATTGAGAACGTGGTCGTCGCGCGTACGGAGATCCGTGATGAGCGCTTCGCCGAGATCCGTGAGCGTCTCGCGGAGGAAGGCGTGGAGGGAGTTTTTGCCTCCTGCGTCCGCTGTCATAACTGTATGACTGTCTGCCCGATCTGTTACTGCAAGACCTGCCTGTTCAAGAGCCAGGTCTTCGACCACGAGCCGATGCAATACGCAAACTGGGCGCGCCGCAAGGGGGCCTATCGGATGCCGGCCGATACCACGCTTTTCCACCTGACGCGTTTGAATCACATGGTGCTGTCCTGCGTCGGATGTGGAATGTGCACCAGTGACTGTCCGGCCGATCTTCCTGTCGGTGTCGTCTTCCGCGCCATCGGGCAGGAGACTGACGAGGTCTTCGACTACGAGCCTGGTCGCGACGTCGAGGAGCCCTTGCCGTTGATTACTTTCGAAGAGGACGAGTGGATGGACGTTGGGGAGGAGTAGAAGTAATGGAAGAAGAGCACGAAACCTTAATCCCCGTCTACATTATGGGCAAGCGGTACATGGTCCCACCCAGTCTAACGATCATGAAGGCGATGGAGTACGCAGGTTATACCCTTATCCGTGGTGTCGGTTGCCGCGGCGGATTCTGTGGAGCCTGTGCGACGACTTACCGTGTCAAGGGCGATCCCAAGCTCTACTTCGGCCTCGCCTGCCAGACGGTCGTCGAGCCAGAGATGTACCTGGCCCAGATCCCGTTCTTCCCTGCCCAGCGTGCGACTTACGACATCACGGAGATGAAGCCGACGCCCGCTACCTTTTTCTCCACTTACCCCGAGTTGCTCCGCTGCCTCGGGTGCGGCGCCTGCACCAAAGCCTGTCCGCAGGACCTGGACGTGCGTGCCTATATGGCGGCCGGGATGAAGGGCGACATCGCCGAGATGGCCGATTTATCTTTCGACTGCATTATGTGTGGGCTCTGCGCGGCCCGTTGTCCCGCGGAGGAGGCTCAGTATAATATGGCGATCCTGGCTCGACGGCTTTATGGCCGTTATCTGGCGCCCCGGTCCGAGCATCTGGCGGAGCGGCTGGAGGAGATCGAGGCGGGCAAGTTCGATGCGAAACTCGAAGAGCTGAAGCAACTCAGCCGCGAGGAGCTGGTGGAGCGATATGAGGCCCGCGACATCGAGCCAGAGGAGGATTAGAGACCTATGAGTGGTTATCCTGCCTACATGCAGGAATCGATTGAAAAGGTCGAGGCGACCCGCATGCGCCGCATTGACGAGACGCACCCGCGAATGGCGATGGAGGAGCGCGAGCGGGTCCTCGATGAGTATCATCCCGACTACATAGACGAGAAGATGCGCGCCGTTCGGGCCGGGGTGAGCAAGGGGCAGCGCATGCCCCTGGAGATGGCCGACGTTGTCGAGGGGCGCCCACACGTCAGCCCCGATTTTGCTCTCGATGATCCTAAGGCTGAGACAGACGTCCTGATCATCGGCGGCGGCGGCGCCGGGGCCTCGGCCGCCCTGCTAGCCCAGGAAAACGGTGCCGAGGTGATTGTGACCACCAAGCTCCGCTTCGGCGACGCCAATACCATGATGGCGCAGGGGGGCATTCAGGCTGCCGACCGCTCCAACGACAGCCCGGCCATCCACTACCTGGACGTCATCGGCGGTGGCCACTTCACCAACGATCCCGATCTGGTGGAGGCTCTGGTCACCGATGCACCCTTCGTCATCGATTGGCTAGAGAGCCTGGGGATGATGTTCGACAAAGAACCGGACGGCACGATGGTGGAGCGCCATGGAGGTGGCACCAGCCGCATGCGGATGCACTCGGCCCGCGACTACTCGGGTGCCGAGATCATGCGCACCGTACGGGATGAGGTACGTAACCGGGAGGATGGTATACGAGTCATCGAGTTCTCCCCGGCGGTCGAGCTGGTCCTCGACGACCAGGGACACGTCGCCGGTGCCATCGTGATGAATCTGGAGACGAAGGCCTATGCCTACATCAAGGCCAAGGCGGTCGTGATGGCGACGGGCGGGGGCGGGCGGCTCCACTTTCAGGAGTTCCCGACCACCAATCACTATGGGGCGACGGCTGATGGCGTGGTGATGGCGTATCGCGCTGGCGCGGAGCTCGGATATTTGGAGTCTATGCAGTATCATCCCACTGGGGCCGCCTTCCCGGAGCAGATTCTGGGACAGCTGGTGACCGAGAAGACCCGCGGGCTTGGTGCCCAGCCCGTCAATAAGCACGGCGAGCAGTTTGTCTTCCCGTTGGAGCCCCGCGACGTGGAGGCTGCGGCCTTCATCCGCGAGTGTGAGGAGCGTGACAATGGGATCGTCACCCCCACCGGGCAGCCTGGTGTCTGGCTCGACTCGCCTATGGTTGAGATCATCCATGGTTCCGGTACCATCGAGGCGAACTTGCCGGCGATGGTGCGCCAGTTCAAACGTTTCGGCATCGATATCACGAAGGAACCGATGCTCGTCTATCCCACCCTTCATTACCAGAATGGTGGTGTGCGGCTGGAACCCGATGGCTCGACGGAGATCCCCGGCCTGTTCATCGCTGGTGAGGTTAGCGGCGGGGTGCACGGCCACAACCGTCTGATGGGCAACTCGCTCCTAGAGGTCACTGTCTTTGGGCGGCGCGCTGGTCGTTCGGCGGCGGACTACGCTCGGGACGCCGTGCTGGGTCAACCGAACCTGGCTCACGTGAAGGCCTGGAATGAAGAGCTGGATGAGGCGGGTGTGGACACGGGCGTGACCTCGCCTATCCTTTTGCCGGACTACACGCGCCAGACCTGATGCTGGCATATACGATATCGCTCACGTAGTGGCTTACATCGCAACAAGAAAGGAGTACTGTATGAAGAAGGGAAGTTGGGTTCAGAACTATCCTGGTTTCCTGGAGAAACTCTACAAGTTCGCCGAGGGGGTCTTTCTCGGCCTCGATCCCGTTTGGTCGGCCCTGGGTTACGACACCAGCGAAAAGCTGATCAAGCCCGGGGAGGACCTGTTCAAGACCATCATCTTCGACTGTAACGAGTGTGGACAGTGCGTGTTACACTACACGGGTATGACGTGCCCGATGAACTGCCCCAAGCAGCTTCGCAACGGGCCGTGCGGTGGCACCCGCCTGAACGGTCACTGCGAGGTCCATGAGGACATGAAGTGCGTCTGGGTCGACGCCTTTGAGCGCTCCCAGAGGATGCCCCTCTACGGCCACGAGATCCTGGACATTGAGCCGATTCACAACTGGCGGCGTGATGACGAATCCGCCTGGATCAACATGCTACGGGAGAAGGACGGGACGTACGAAGACTCGGAGCCCGAGAAACTCGAGTTAGCCGACAAGAAGTTTTGGGAGTAACATCATGGCAGGCAACAACGGAAACGGAATGATCGCTGGAAGCAACCTGGAGAAGATGCTGCGCGCCGGCCACTTCGCTGTTACCGGCGAGCTTGGGCCGCCGACCGGTTCGAAGAAAGAGGTGATCGCCGAGAAAGCCGAGCACCTCAAGGGGGTCGTTGATGCCGTCAACGTCACCGACAACCAGACGGCCGTCGCCCGCATGTCGTCCATCTCTGTGGCGGCCATGCTCGTCGACATGGGGCTGGAGCCCGTCGTGCAGATGACTGTCCGCGACCGGAACCGGCTCGCCATACAGGCCGACTTATTCGGCGCCTGGGCGCTGGGTGCCCGGAACCTCTTATGCCTCACGGGCGATCATATGACGTTTGGCAATCATCCAGAGGCGAAGGGCGTCTACGATATGGACTCGATCCAGTTTCTGGGTATGATGCGCGATATGGGCGAGAAGGGCGTTGGCCAGTCTGGCGATGAGCTCGAAGGGGCTCCGACGTTCTTCCTCGGCGCGGCAGCCAACCCATTTGCCCCGCCCTACGAGTATAGACCGTATCGACTGGCGAAGAAGGTCCAGGCCGGTGCGAAGTTCATCCAGACCCAGTGCATCTACAACATCTCGCGCTTCAAGGAGTACATGCAGCGGGCGGGCGACCTGGGGCTTTTGGACGATGTCTACGTCATGGCCGGCGTGACACCCCTCAAGAGCACAGGTATGGCTTGGTATATGGCGAACAACGTCCCCGGCCTCGACGTCCCCGACGACGTGGTGGACCGGATGCGCGCCGCGGTCAGCGACATTCCGAAAGAGGATAAGAAAGCCCGCGCCAAAGCGCAGCGCGAGAAGGGAATCGAGATCTGCGCTGAGACGATCCAGCAGATGCAGGAGATTCCCGGCGTGTGTGGCGTTCATATTATGGCTATCGAGTGGGAATCGGCGGTGTCTGTCATCGCGGAGAAGGCCGGTCTGCTTCCGCGCCCGACTGTGTAGCGTTCGACAAGGGGGGAACCTATGGCCCCATTGAGCAAGATTGCCATTAGCGGAAAAGGAGGGGTGGGTAAGACCACCCTCTCCGCTCTGCTGGCTCACATCTATGCGGAGCGAGGCCGGGAGGTCACTGTCATCGATGCGGACCCCGTCGGCGGTCTTGCTCAGGCTTTAGGTCTGCCCGAGGAGCTGACGGAGAAGGTAACTCCGGTCTCCGAGATGGACGACCTGATCTACGAGCGTACCGGCGCCAAGCCGGGGACGTCGGGAGGGTTCTTCACCATGAATCCCCGGGTCGACGACATCCCGGAGCGATTTAGCGTCAACCACCGTGGTATCCGCTTCCTCCGGCTGGGCACCATTGAGACGGGGGGGAGCGGCTGTATCTGTCCAGAAAGCGCACTACTCAAGGCGTTAGTCACCCACCTTCTGCTCTACAGAGATGAGATGCTGATCCTCGATATGGAGGCCGGCGTCGAGCACCTGGGGCGGGCTACTGCCCAGGCAGTTGATGCTTTCCTCGTCGTCCTCGAGCCAGGGCGCCGCAGTCTGACCACGGCCCATCGAGTGCGCCTGTTGGCCCAGGACATTGGCATCAGTCACGTCTATGCCGTCGGCAACAACACTCGTGGGGAGCGTGATCGAGCCTTCTTGACTGAGCAGAGCCCTGTACCAATCCTCGGGTTCCTCTCGCGGAACCCCGAGTTGACCGATGCCGATATGCGCGGCGAGGGGATCTACGACGCCGCTCCCAGGTCCGTCCAGGAAACTCGGGAGCTCGTTGCGGCGCTGGAGGAGCTGTGAGACGGCCCGTTTCTATTTTCCTTCTCTGTCTTTCGATGGGGGCCCTCATCCTGGCGCCGCCCCTCTCCGTGCGGGCACAGGACATCCCTCCTGCGGCTGCGGTGGAAGGCGTTGTCGGATATCCGCAACAGCACAACCTGAGCTGCGAATCCCGATCAGCGACGGATCTGGCCGCCTACTGGGGGTTGGGATTCACCGAGGATGCGTTCTTCCGGCGGTTACCGAAGTCCGACAATCCGCAGCGCGGGTTTGTCGGCAATGTCGATATGCCAGCAGGAAGCATGCCGCCCGTTGGATATGGGGTCTACGTCGAGCCCATTGCAGCGACGCTGCGAAGCTTCGGGCTCGACGCGGAGGCCCACCGCCCTCTGGAACTGGATATGCTCAAGAAAGAACTGGCCGCTCAGCGGCCAGTTATCGTCTGGGCTACCTACGATATGCAGTTGCCGGGCGTCGAGACGTGGGTCTCGTGGGACGGGGCGGCATCGACGATCGTAAAGTGGCAGCACACCTTCATCGCCGTTGCTTACGACGAGCACGGAGTCAGCCTGGTGGATGCTTTCGACGGTCAGGTGAAGACCTTCTCCTACGAGGCCTTCGTTCCCGCCTGGGATCAGCTGGGCCGCATGGCCGTCACGGTCGCGGGCCCTTTGACCCAGCCTTCGCGGCGGACGTGGACGATGGCCGGGTTTGACGACGGTCCGCACTTCGTGGTCGATGGTCGATGGCGGGTCTGCCCTCAATAGGGGAGCGCTGGATGGGCAGGTTGGTCGATCCGCTTCCTGCGCTCAAGGATCTGCCGCCGATATGCGCACTCGCTATTCGTATCGATCTACTGACCGATCCGTAATCACACTAATCCCAATTAGGAGGAACGATGCGTGACCTGCACGACGTCCAAGCGATGCTAGAGAAGGTCGGCATTCCCGGACAGGATGCCTACGATCTCCCCGATAGCCCCAAGAAGTTCCCGGATGGGGCCCATTATCGTATGGAGATCTCTGGCGTTGAGCGCCCTCAGGTGTTAGAGGCGCTCATCGACGAAATGGAGAAGCGTGATATCCCCATCCATCGACTGATCTCCACTGTGATGGGATCCACGCTGCTGGATGACGCTGAGCTTAAGGACTTCGCCCAGATGGCCGCCGACGCCGATTTGGAGGTCATTATCACCCCCGGACCGCGTTCTGGTTGGGACGTGGGGCGTCAGCTGGTGACGCCGGAGGGGGGGCTTTCGGGCCTCCGCTACCGGGGATCGGATCAACTGACTTATGTCATCGCCGAGTACCTCCGCTGTATCGACCTGGGCTTCCGCGGCTTCCTGTGCATCGACGAGGGGCTTCTCTGGGTGGTGAACCAGCTCAAGGAGACCGGGGATATCCCCGCTGACGTGGTCTTCAAGGTCAGCATCTACGCCGGTCACGCCAGTGCAGCTGGCGGCAAGGTGCTGGAGACGCTGGGCGCGTCGACCTTCAACCCTCTGGGCGACCTCACCCTTCCGGAGTTGGCCTCCATTCGCCAGGCGATCGACATTCCCCTTGACCTGCACATCATGCTCTCCGAGTCTTTTGGTGGCTTCAACCGTTTCTATGAAGGTGCCGAGATGGCCCGTGTGTGTTCGCCCTGCTACTTCAAGATCGAGCCGGGACCCGCGCTGGCCGCAGGGGCTGGGGCCTGGTACAAGCCCTGGACCAGCCCGGACCTGCTGGCCTGGCAGGCGCGGGAGAAGGTCAAGTATGCTCAGATCATCCACGAGCTGATCCAGGCGACGAATCCTCAGTTGAAACTCTCAGCCCTGGGCGCGGCCGACCTGGCTGTGCCGGAAGTGTAGAGACATCGTCTCTCGCCCTATCGAACACGGAGAAGATACGAAATAGATATGGACAATTTGACTGAGTCCTTTGTCGAGTTGATCCGCCGCGCGGCGACGGATCTGCCGTCGGACGTCGAGGCGGCACTGCGGGATGCCCGCGACCGCGAGGTGTCGGGATCGGGTGCGGAGGGCGCGCTTAACACCATCCTAGAGAACGTGGCAATTGCGCGTCAGAACGGCACGCCTATATGTCAGGACACCGGTGTCCCGATCTTCTATCTCAACGTCCCCCGGGCAGCCCAGGAAGGGTGCATCAGCACCCAGGACCTACGAGGTCAGATCGAAGCTGCGGTCGTAAAGGCGACCGAGCAGGCCTATCTTCGTCCCAACGCCGTCGATCCCGTCACCGGGCGCAACAGCGGCAACAACCTGGGTAAGGGCTTCCCTTCCTTCCACTTCCAGGAGTGGGATGAGGATTATCTCCGGGCAGAGCTGCTTCTGAAGGGTGGGGGCAGCGAGAACGTCAGCACGCAGGTCAAGCTGCCCCACGCGCCTCTGGACGCCGGGCGGGATCTCGACGGCGTCCGCAAGGTTGTGCTGGACGCTGTCTACCAGGCGCAGGGCAAAGGATGCGCGCCCGGCGTGCTAGGCGTGGCCATCGGCAGCGACCGGGGCGGTGGCTACGTCCACGCCAAGGAGCAGTTGTTCCGTCCTCTCGACGATACCAACCCGGAGCCGGAGCTGATGAAGTTGGAGGAGCGGCTGCTCCGCGAGTGCAACGAGTTGGGTATCGGACCGATGGGCTTTGGTGGGAAGACGACCGTCTTTGGCGTCAAGGTTGGTGCCTATCACCGCCTTCCGGCCAGCTACTTCGTCAGCATCGCTTATATGTGTTGGGCCTGCCGTCGCGCAGCGATGACCGTGCACGGGGAGGAGGTAACTTTCAAATGAGCGTCAAGGAGCTGACCGTTCCGATCTCCGAGGACGCCGTCCGCTCGCTCCACGTCGGCGACACGGTCCGTCTTTCCGGTGTTATCGTCACCGGGCGCGATGCTGCACACAAGTACATGATCGAGACGTTCGTCCACCCTTCGAAAAGCGCGAGACAGGACCCTCCGGCCATTCCCGATGGCGAGCGAGAGGTGTACCGGGAGCTCAAGCGTCGGCTTCGAGGGAGCGTGATCTACCACTGCGGGCCGGTGGTGCGACAACGGGAAGAGGGGCGATGGGAGTTCGTCGCTGCCGGCCCTACTACCTCTATCCGCGAGGAGGTCTACGAGCCCGACATCATCGAACATTTCGGCCTCCGCGGCGTCGTTGGCAAGGGGGGCATGGGGCCCGACACGCTCCGCGCTTGTCGAGACCATGGGGCGGCTTATTTCCATGCGGTGGGTGGCGCCGCCTCCCTCATCGCCGATGCGGTGCAGGAGGTCATCACTGTCTACAAGAAAGATGCCTTCGGTGTGCCGGAGGCCTTCTGGGTTATCCGGGTCGAGGATTTCCCTCTAGTCGTTACCATGGATACCCATGGTGAGAGCATCCACGATCAGGTTGAAATGGCATCGCAGGCCGCGCTGGATCGTCTGGTTGGCAGCTAGTCTCAGCAGACCCAGAATTGCTTCAAGGGGATTGTCGAATTCCTCTTGGAGCTCGGTCCCCGTGGCCTGGGTCTGGCGACCCTGTCAAATGACCCAGGCGCGTAACCTGGGCACGCGTGCCCTAACCCGAGCAAGACTAGGTCTGCTAAGTTTGGATCAATGACCGATGTGGTATGACCGACTTTGAAAGCTAATCAATGGCCCAATCTAGAGAAAAATGTGATCGTCAGGAATCGAGTGTGAAACTGTGGCGCACGCCGTTAGACATTGACAAGTTCACGACCCCGCATGGGGAGGTACACATCATCCCGGCGCGTTGTAAGGGATGCAACCTGTGCGTGAGGTATTGCCCGTGCGACGTGCTGGAGATCTCCGATGAGATGAACGAGAAGGGGTATCACCCGCCTCGGGCTGCCCGTCCAGAGGATTGTGTCGTCTGCCGGCTATGCGAGTTGATTTGTCCCGAGTTCTGCATCTATACGGTGGAGGTGGAAGAAGGTGAAGAAAGCTAGAGCGGAGGTGCTGGAGGGCGCGTTCTTCTTCGATGGCGATACGGCCATCGCAGAGGGCGCCATTTGCGCTGGCTGCCGCTTTTTCGGTGGTTATCCAATCACGCCGGCGAGTGAAATCGCTGAGCGGTTATCACGACGTCTGCCAGAGATTGGCGGCGTCTTCATCCAGATGGAGGACGAGCTCGCTTCGATGAATGCCGTGGTCGGCGCAGCCTGGGGCGGGGCTCGTGCTATGACCGCCACCTCCGGGCCCGGTATCAGCCTTATGTTGGAGAACATCGGGCTGGCCATTATGACGGAGACGCCCTGCGTCATCGTCAACATCCAGCGCGGCGGCCCCTCCACGGGCTTACCGACGTTGACCAGCCAGGGCGACATAATGCAGGCTCGCTGGGGCTCCCACGGAGACTATGCCATCATCGCGCTCGCGCCGGCCAGCCCTCAGGAGGCCTTCGACTTGACAATTCGGGCCTTCAACCTGGCCGAGAAGTACCGCACACCCGTCTTCTTGATGGCCGACGAAGGGGTGGGGCATATGTTCGAACGGGTGGTTATTCCTCCCGTGGATCAGATCCCTATCTATCCGTGGCGTAAGCCGCAGGAACCTCCCAGCAAGGATTTCTTACCCTTTAAGCCGGAGGGGGACGGCGTTCCCCCCTTCCCCGTGGCAGGGTCGGGCTACCGGATCCACGTCACCGGCCTGACCCACGACGAGCGCGGCTATCCTGAGGTGACAGCGGAGGGGCAGGAGAAGCTTCTTCCGCGTCTGATCGGGAAGATAAATGACAATCGAGACGACATCATCGACCTCGAGGAGGACGCCGGTCCAGAGGGCGGCCCGGGGGGCTTAGAGGAGGTGGACGTGGTCGTCGTCTCCTACGGTATCTCTGCCCGACCGTCGCTTCGCGCTGTCCATCTGGCTCGCCGGGAAGGTCTCAACGTCGGTATGCTCAAGCTCGTGACGGTCTGGCCCTTTGCCGAGGATCGCATCCGCGAGCTGGCATCTCGGGTAGATGCCTTCGTCGTGCCAGAGATCAACATGGGACAGATTGCCCTGGAGGTCGAGCGTTGCGCCGGAGGGAAGGCGGAGACGGTCCCTGTGACCCATCCGGGTGGTGATATCCATAAGCCGGACGTTATTCTTGACGCGATTCGTGAGGTGGCGAAGTGAGTGTAGAAGAAGCATATGTAGAAAAGGTCTATCGCTGGGACGACGCGGGCGCCAAGACGATGGAGGAGGGGGCCGGAGGCGATCTGGTCGGCGTGCCGACGGAGGAGGAGATCGTTGCCCATCCTATGGATGAGCTTCTCCGCACCGAGCGGCTGCCTCACATCTGGTGCCCAGGCTGCGGCCTCGGTACCGCACTGAGCTGTTTCACCAGCGCTCTTATGCGTTCCGATCTTGACCTGGATAAGGTGGCTATCGTCTCTGGTATCGGTTGCACGGGCCGCGTGGCGGGTTATCTCCGCCTCGATGGCTTCCATACCACGCACGGACGCGCGCTACCCTTTGCCACCGGGCTCAAGCTGGCGAACGACGGCCTCAAGGTGATTGTCTTCTCTGGTGACGGCGATCTGATCGCCATCGGTGGCAATCACTTCATCCATGCCGCCCGGCGAAATATGGACATCACCGTGATTTGTGCCAACAATTTCATCTACGGCATGACCGGCGGGCAGGTGGGCCCGACGACGCCTACCGGTGCCGCCGCCAGTACCTCTCCCTGGGGGAACCTGGAGCATCCATTCAACGTCCCCAACCTGGCGAAGGCCGCCGGCGCGACCTACATCTCTCGTTGGACGGCACTCCACGCACGCCGTCTGGAGAAATCGATGCACCGGGCCCTCCTCAAGCCGGGCTTCACTGTGGTGGAGGTAATCTCCCCGTGCCCCACGGCCTTTGGCCGCGCCAACCGCGACGCCTACGGGCGTGATATGATGAAGTTCTACCACGAGAATGCGGTCATTCGGCACGGTGCCCATCCCGAGGACATCGACATCGAGCGGGGCGGCGAGATCGTGTGTGGCGAGTTCGTCGACATTGAGCGCCCCACCTTCCAGGATCGCATGCATGCGCTCCATCGCGAGAAAGCCCACGCCGAGTATAAGCCCTGGGCGGAGTTGGACATGGAGGATCGCATTCGGCCGGAGGAAGCGATTTCCTACAAGACGCCTCTCGACGTTGGGCCAGTCGGGGCGGGCGAGAAGCACGTCCAGGTGCGACTGGGCGGTTTTGGCGGGCAGGGCATTATCCTCTCCGGTAAGATTATGGGACGGGCCCAGGCTATTTACGAGGAGCGGCAGGTCAGTTTCAGCCGGTCTTACGGTCCTGAGGCTCGCGGCGGCGCCTGTAGCAGCGCCCTGGTCATCTCCGACGGCCCCATTCTCTACCCCCACGTGGAGCGGCCGAACCTGATGGTGATGATGTCTCAGGCAGCCTACGCCAAGTACCACGACCAGCTTGCCGAGGGCGGTCATCTCCTGGTCGATGCCGACCTGGTGGAGCTCGATCCCGACGCTGATCAGGATGTGACAGCCGTTCCTGCTACTCATATCGCCACGGAGGAGCTGGGCCTTCGCATCGTCGCTAACATCGTGATGCTGGGGGCTGTGAGCGCCTTGTCGGACATCACCTCCAAAGAGGCGATGAGACAGGCTGTGCTCGACAGTGTGCCTGAGGGGACCGAGGAGATGAACGAGAAGGCCTTCGAGCGGGGATACGAGATCGGCCTGGAGCTCCTGAAGGAGCGGGACTGAGGGCCCGTTGGATCGGTTCACCAGCGGGAGGATCAGGATCGAAGCCGACGTGGTCTTCTGAGAACACACCACTCGCCTGTATCGAGAGCTTCTCTGCTCATTCGATTAGCCCCACAAAGCTGGATGCCGGAGGATTCAAATGAGCCAAGAACGATCGTTTGATCAACTTTACACGCATCTGAACGACCTCCTGGCCCCATGTCTTTCCCAGGATTGGCCGAACATGGCCGTCGAGTGGGCCGAAGGCGTTTACGTCTATGGCCGCGGGGATGAACGACATCCGCAGGGCAAGCGTTACCTGGACTTCCTCGCTGGCTTCGGCGCCTGCAACGCGGGCCACAACCATCCCCGCATCGTGGCGGCGGCGCGGGAGCAGATGGAGCGCATGGTCCATGCGCCGGTGGGAGTTATGGCGACCCAGCCTTTACTCCAGCTGGCTGACGAGTTGCGGGGAGTCGTCCCCGGCGATGCTGACATGTTCTTTTTTGGCAACAGCGGTTCCGAGGCGGTCGATGGTGCCATCAAGCTCGCTCGCTACATTACCGGCCGCCCGGGCCTCATCGCCTTTATGGGCAGCTTCCACGGTCGGACGATGGGCGCAACAACCGTCACGGCCTCCAAGGTGGCGTACCGTGAGGGACACGGCCCCTTTCTGCCGGATACCTACTTCGCCCGCTTTCCTTATCCCTTCCGCTGCCTGGCCGGCGACGAGAAGGTGTGCGTCGAGGAAGCCCTGGGCGACATTGAGCGCCTCTTCGAATACGTCGTCCCTCCACAGGACGTGGCCGCTATGCTCGTCGAGCCGGTCCAGGGGGAGGGAGGATACGTCTTCCCACCCCGGAGCTGGCTGGAGGCGTTGCGTGCCATCTGCGATGAGCACGGTATCCTCTTGATCTTCGACGAGGTTCAGACGGGTTTCGGGCGCACCGGAGAGTGGTTCGCCGCCGACCTCTACGACGTGGAGCCGGATATCGTCTGTCTGGCCAAAGGGATCGCCAATGGCTTCCAGCTGGGGGCCGTGGCGGCCCCGGGCGAGATTATGAGCCGCTGGGGTGCCGCCTCCCATGGTACCACCTACGGTGGAAATCCGATCTCGTGTGCTGCTGCCCTCGCCACCCTGGAGGTTATCCGTGAAGAAGGCCTGCTGGAGAACGCCCGTGAGCAGGGCAAGTATATGCTGGACGCCCTCCACGACCTGCAGGGCGAGTCCTCCATCATCGGGGAGGTCCGGGGTGCCGGTCTTATGATCGCCGTCGAGTTCGTCGAGCCGAATACCGATATGGTGCCCAACACCGAGGCGGTCCGTCGCATCCTCGACCGCTGTCTCGAGGACGGTCTGCTGATGTACCCTTGCGGCCACTGGACACAGACCATCCGCCTCATCCCGCCGCTCACCGTCACGCGCCCGCAGGTCAACGAGGGGCTCGACATCTTCCGCCGCGCCGTCCTAGCCGAGAGCTAACCCGAGCCATGGGGCGGCCCGGCGAGCCGCCCCACGTCACGTCTATTTGACTTCCCAGACCTCGTCCTCCAGGGTGGATAACCAAGGTGGGACGTGCGGCATGACGCTTGCTGCGGTATATTCCTGATAACCCTGACCCTGGACTTCTCCTTGTGCCTCCGTCCCCCCTGTGCTACAATCGCCCTGTCGGTCACCCGCCTGAACGTGACAACCGGGGGAACCGTGGAGCGATTTGCCGTCCTTCAGCTCTCTGGCTGCGCCGGCTGTGAGGTATCTCTCCTCAACGCCGGTGACTGGATAGATAAGCACAGACTGACCTATATGCCACTGGTCATCTCGACTCACGACGTTCCCGAGGTCGAGACACTCCTGGTGAGTGGCGGTGTGCGCACCGAGGAGGACCACTATAACCTTCGCCAGGCTGCCCGCCGGGCGGATCGCGTCGTGGCTGTCGGTACCTGCGCCATCTCCGGTGGGGTGGCCAGTCTGGGCAACCGTGACGAGGTCCGTGAGGTGTTCCTCGCCCAGGCGGAACGGCGCCACGTGCCGCGCTTGCTGCCCAAATGCCGTCCTATCGACGCCGTGGTCGACGTGGATCTCTACCTGCCTGGTTGTCCGCCCACTCCGGAGCTCTTCATGGCTGCTCTCACGGAAGATCCTGACTTCGAACCTGGCAGGAACGTCTGCCGGGAGTGCGGTCGGAAGAAGCTTCGCGATATGCGCCCCGAGCATCTGACCGGCTTTCAAGAGGGGGAGGTACTGCCGGACATCTGCCTCATCAACCAGGGCTATCTCTGCGTCGGCTCGTCGGTGCGGGGTGGTTGTCGCGCCCTCTGCACCCGTCCTGGACATCAGTGCGTTGGCTGTCGCGGTCCGTCCGATGCCTTCATTGAGAAGGATGCTGAGGAATGGCTGTCGAGTATCAAGCGGATCTTTGAGTCCTTGACCGATATTCCAGAGGAGGAGCTGGACCGGGCCCTCCGCTCTCCGCAGCTGGCTCTCTTCCTCTTCCAGTTCTCCGACTACGCGGCCCCGGAGCGGCCGCCCAGGCCCAAGGAGAAGATGCTCTAACATGGCGACCCTCACCTTCCCTCTGAGCCGTATCGAAGGCCATGCCCGGGTGGTTATCGAGGTGCACGGAAGCGAAATCGTCTCTGCCCGTTTTGAGGCTATGGAGATACGCGGTTTCCGCTACTTTGTCCAGGGCGTGCCGGCCGAGCAGATGCCCACCATTGTGCCGCGTATCTGCGGTGTCTGCTCCACGGCCCATCACGTGGCCGCCGTCGAAGCCCTCGAGGATGCCTACGGTGTTACCCCGCCTCCGCTGGCCGGGACAATCCGGGAGCTGCTGCTCCTTGGCCAGATCATCCAGAACCAGGCCACATCCGTCTTTCTCTTCACGATGCCGGATCGACTGGGCCTCTCGAGCATGTTCCTGCCCGGCGACGAAGCGGGCCCCGATCGGGATCGCGCTGTGCTCGCCACCCGGGCGCTTCAGGTGCGCCGCGCCGGCACGGATCTGATCTCTCTGGCTGGCGGGCAATTCATCCATCCGATCAAGGCCATCATCGGTGGCGTGACCAGCGGCATCGAGCCGCAGGCTGCTGCCGATCTGCGGGAGCAGCTGACAAATGCGCTTCCCATCGCCTGTGAACTCTTCGACTACTACTGGGACCAGTCAATTGCACTCCGCGATCGCATCGGAACGTGGGGAGACGACGCACCCACCCACTATATCACTGCTACCGGCGATCGTTGTCCCAACTACGATGGAATCAGTCCCACGCCCGTGATCCGCGTTCTGGATCCCGATGGCGCCGCGTGCGAGACCTTCCCCGCCCGGGCGTTCCGAGATCACCTCACCTTCGAGGAGACCGACTACAGCTACGCCGGGCGAACCAGCTATCAAGGTGCGGTGATGCGAGCCAACAGTCTGGCGCGGATCAATATGACGGAACAGTTTGGCACACCGGGTGCCGATCGCTACCTGGAGCGCTTCCGCGACGCGTTCGGGCGGCCGGCCCACGCGATTCTTCTCTTCGACCTTGGCCGCGGTATCGAGCTGGTCTACGCCCTGGAGCGGGCTATGGAAATTCTGGATCAGCCTCTCGACCATGAGGACACCGCCGTCCCTTTCAACACGCAGGACGGAGAGGGGTGCGGACTGGTGGAGGCGCCCCGCGGCCCGCTGATTCATCGCTATCAGATCCAGGACGGCCTTATCGACGATGCCGAGTTTATCATCCCTACTATCCACAACAATCTCGCCATCGAGCGTGCCCTCCGCGTCGCGGCTCGTCGCTACGTCACCGCCGAGCGGATCGATATGGAGCTGGAACGAGCCGTAGGACGCGTCGTGCGCGCCTTCGACCCCTGCATCGCCTGCGCTACCCACTGACTTGTAGAAATGGACTTATCCATCCTCACGACCGTCGGCCGACCGGTCGATCTCAGCTACCCCACCAACCGTGCCATCGCGTTCGCGAGCTTCCTGGTGATGGTAGGTGCAGCGCTTCTTCAGCGTCTATTGGATGCCAATTGGATTCGAAGCGCTATGTGGGGCGTTCAGGCCGGCCTCTCCGTCTTTCTCGCCTGGGCCCTATGCCGGGAGCTGGATCCCGATCACGACCTCTCCGCTTTCGTCGCTGCAGGCCTCGCCCTGGGCGGTCTCTTACTCTGGGGGCTGCCCCGTCTCACGGTTCTCCTGTGGCTTATTCTGGTTCTCCGGGTCGTCAATCGCACGATGGGGTTGCCGGCCGGGATTCTCGATTCCCTGACTACCCTCGGCCTTGGCATTTGGCTCTCCCTCGAGGGCAACTGGGCCTATGGCTTCGTCACCGCCCTCGCGTTCCTCCTGGATAGCCAGCTCCCGATCCGCACTCCGCGCCAGCTTGTCTTCGCGATTCTCGGCGCCTTGGGTACGACGGCCGCGGCCGTTCTCGGGGAAGATTTCCCGTGGGACGGCGGGCTCTCGGCGTGGGGTGTCCTGGTCGCTCTCGGAGCATCAGCCGCCTTCATCCCCGTCATCATAGAATCGCGGGACATCATCAGCATAGGCGACCGGACCGGCGAGCCCCTGGAGCCCGTCCGCGTCCAGGCCGCCCAGGTCATCGCGCTCGTCGTTGGCCTGGAGACCAGCCTTCTCGGTGGCATCCCAGCCCTCGGTTCGTTGGTGCCTCTCTGGGCTGGCATCCTCGGCGCGTCGCTTTATTGGCTCTACCACACCCTCAAACCCTGATCCCTCGCAAGGCGCATTTGTATTTCGGACACCTGGCACCTAGGTGGCATCCGAGCTGGGTGGGGTGGCCTGCCCAGGCAGGGCGCATTTGTCATATGCCGTCCCTGTTGGACATAATCTAGACATAATCCCACTCTACGGTCCATACCCTGCAGTACACATCTCCCTCAAGTGTGGTATAGTCTATCTGGAACCGGGCTAACGGACGAGGACCAATGCTGGGGAGACCCGAAGCGGGTCCTGAACGGAGGCCCGTGTTGTTTTGGTTCGTTAGAATAGGATAAGGAGGATAGTATGCTTCGTAGGACGAACGTGAAAGACACCGACAAGGTCAAGATCTCATTTGCCCTGCCCGAGGACCATCCCCACGCCGCAGATGCGTACGTGGCGGGCACGTTCAACGATTGGGACCCTCAGGCTGACCGTCTGATCCATCGGAGTAACCAGACCTACAGCGCCGTCGTCGCTCTGGACAAAGGCGAGCGCTACGCCTATCGTTACGTCTCCGGGGACGGGGAATGGTTCAACGCGGGGGACGCCGACGAGTACGAGGGGGAGAACGGGATCCTGCGCACCTAGCTTTAGTGCTGCCCAATCTTGCGGAGGTTGGGCGAGGCTTGACGACGGCAGGAGTGAGTGCCGGAGACGAGCCCGCCGAATGCAGCGGGCTCCCTTCACAACCTCCGCAAGGTTCAGAGATAGGATTACCCACCGAAGCGATCCATGACAGACTCTGGCGCTCCCGGCATTGCCTCCTCCAGCGCGACGGAAGACACCGGCCTCACCGTCATCCTCGTCGCGCGCACCGCGCTCAACGTCCCGGTGCGCATGAGCTACTTCTTCCTGCCGGCCATCGCTCGGGGCCTGGCTGTCCCCCTGTCGGTCGCCAGCACCCTGGTGAGCATCGGCAGCTTGATGGGACTGATCGCCCCCCTGTTCGGTACGCTGAGCGACCGGGCCGGCGGCCGCCGGCTGATGGTCTTCGGCACCGGGCTGTTTGCCATCGGCGCGCTCCTGACCGCCGGTCTTCCGTTCTACGCTGTTGCACTGGTGACGTTCGCTATTATGGGCCTGGGCAAGATGGCCTTCGATCCTGCGATGCAGGTGTTTCTTGGGCAGCGAGTGCCCTATGAACGGCGCGGTCGGGCGCTCGGACTGGCCGAGCTGCCCTGGTCGGTGTCGCTCCTGGCTATGCCCTTATGTGGCTGGCTCATCGGCGCCGTCAGCTGGCGCGTGCCGTATCTGTTGCTCGGGATTCTCGGCATCCCTATCTGGTGGCTCACGCGGCGTGCGCTGCCTCCCGACGCCTCATCGGACCGTGAGTCGACCGAATGGGCGGACGACTTGAGGGAGACCCTGATGTCGCTGGGTGGCCTCGTTCGAGCGGTCTGGAGAGACCACCAATCGAGACTGGCCCTGGCCGCGACGGCCCTGATAGGATTCGCCCAGATCAACGTCATGGTCGTCTACGGTGCCTGGATGGAGGACGGGTTTGGCCTTACCGTGGCCAACCTGGGGCTGGTAACCCTGGTGATGGGGGCGGCGGAGTTCATTGCGGAGCTGGCCGTTGCCCTCGTCTCGGATCGCTTTGGCAAGCGCCGCTCCGTTTTCATCTCAGTGGTCTTCACTGGCATCGCCTTTTTCGCCCTGCCTCGTTTGACGGGAAGCCTCGCCGCGGCTTTGTTGGGCAGCGCGGTGATGATCTTCTTCTTCGAGTTCACCGTTGTCGGACTGATTCCGCTGGTCTCCGGGATTAGTGCCGAGGCGCGGGGTACGGTAATGTCGTTGGGTCGTGCCGTTGGATCTGCCAGCCGCGCTATCGCGGCGCCCGTTGGTGTGGTTCTGTACGCCCCTGGCGACATCGGCCTGAATGGTCCCATCTCTGCCCTGGCCTGTCTGCTCCTGTTTGTCGTCCTCCTCCAACTCCGCGAGCGCGGGCACTGATCCGCGCCGGATGCTTCCGACCGCCCTAGTCCCGCTCCGCTTGATACGCACGTCAGGCCTATTGCCCGACTACGCTAGGCGCTGCTACCAGTGGTTTAGCCCCTGCTGTTAGCCGGTCTGCCTGCTATTCCTTGATTCCTCCACCTGATTGGTCAGGTACTCGGCATCGGCCCGCTGGCGATCAACCGGACCAGCCAAGAAATCTCCTAATATCATCGCTTCTCTCTGCAAAAAGCATTGACAACGTGCCACGTCTAATATAGAATAGCCGACGTAGAGATCCCTTCCTCATCCACAGTGCTATATCGGGCGACAGTACCGGGGGCGTCGCGCCAGGCTGGTGATCTTTGCTCAACAGCAGTATGACTGCGTAAACGCCGGGTCGATGATTTGCGAGCCAGATGGTCGCGATTAGAGCGCCAAGTTGGCTCTTCTCGGAGATCGGCTTGCTTTGCCCCTGGTATTGTGGCGTTGATGCTTGTCGCCTATTGTCCCAACGCGACGATAGGATCTGATTATGTTCCGCATCTCGCTCCTGGCTATTCGATCTTTGTGGACGCGACCATCGCGCACCCTGCTCACCCTGTTCGCCATCGTCCTCGGCGTAGCCGTTATCCTGGCCATCAGCATTGCCAATCTGAGCACGCTCGAGGCCATCACGACCCTCTTCAGCGAGGCCTCCGGGAAGGCTGACCTGGTCGTCGTCGGCCGGGATGTCGGGGCAGGAGGGTTCCCCGCGTTGGCTCTGCGCCGCATCGCCACAGTCCCCGGTGTGGAGATCGCGGTCCCCTCCGTCCAGGCTCAGGTCCCACTGGTCACTGAGGACTCTTCCTCGATGGAGATCAGCTTCTTCGGCGCCGTCGCTGGGGGACTCACAGTCTACGGTGTGGACCCGCTTCTCGATCGTCAGGCCCGCGAGTACGCGATCGTCGACGGACAATTCCTGTCGTCCGATTTGGATGCCTATTTGGATGCCTACCAAATTGTCCTGGTCAAGGACTACGCCGACGAGGAGGAGATCGGGGTTGGGGACGACGTGGAGATTGTGATCCCTGAGGGCGTCGAGGCCTTGCGCGTCGTCGGCCTCATGTCGAAGGAGGGGGCTGGGCGGCTCAACAATGGTGCTTTTGGGGTGGTCCCGCTGCGGACGGCCCAGGAGATGTTCGGCCGTATTGGGGATCTGGATCAGGTCGACATTGTGGCGAGCGATGATGCTTCCAGCGACGCGAGGTTGAATCAGCTCAAGGGCCTGCTGCAGGCCCGCCTGGGTGACGAGTACGCCGTGACGTATCCCGCTGCGAGAGGGAGGCGCGTCACCCAGATGCTGGACGGGTACCAGATGGGATTCAGCTTTTTCGGCGTCGTCGCCCTCTTCGTGGGCGCCTTCTTGATCTTCAACGCCTTCTCAATGACCGTTGTGGAACGCACGCGGGAGATCGGGATGCTGCGGACTGTCGGCATGACGCGGGGCCAGGTCATGCAGCAGATCCTGTCCGAGGCCGCCGTCCTAGGCACGATAGGCTCGGCCCTTGGCGTCGGTGGCGGATTGCTGTTGTCGCGAGGTCTCATCCGGATGATGGAGCTGATGTTGGCTCAAGAGGTGCGGGAAGTTCACGTCCCTCTCAGCGGGCTGGTGACCAGCGTCGTCGTGGGTATTGCCATGACCTTGATGGCTACTGCTGTCCCCGCCTGGCAGGCTGGGCGCATCTCGCCCCTTGAGGCACTCCGTATCCGCGGTAACCCTCGTGAGAGTTGGATCGTCCGACGGGGATGGATCATTGGACTGGGGTTGCTTGGGCTTTCCTACCTGGTCCTGTATCACATCCCGTTCCCGGCAACGATTGAGGAGCAGCTCGGTCACTTCGTCGCGCTGGGGGTGCTGCTCGGGGGCGCGTTGTTGATTCCCATCAGTTTCGGCGTGTGGGAACGCCTGGCGCGGCCTGGGATCAGGCGCACCTACGGCGCTGCGGGACAGCTGGGCAGCCGGAACTCGCGGCGTTCGAAGACGCGAACGATGTTGACGGTGGCGGCGCTCATGGTCGGCGTGGCGATGATTCTCAGCATCCGGGCGGTGACGGATGCCTTCACGGTCGACATTCGCGATTGGCTGGACCACTACATCGGCGGGGACCTCTACGTCCACTCGTCCGATACGATGCGGAGGGATCTGGGGCAGCGGCTGGAGGCGGTGGCGGGGGTTGCCGCCGTAACGCCCGTCCGGTATTTCGACGCGGAGCTTGTCAGATCCGATGGAGAGGCCGAGAAGCTCAGTTTTATGGCCGTTGACCCGGCGTCTTATCTACGTGTCACCTCCTTCGTCTTCGCTGCCAACCAGGGTGATCAAGCCCAGTTGCTGGAGCAGCTTGCGACAGGCGATGCGATTTTCGTCTCCAGCGTCCTCTCGGAGAAATATGACCTCGAGCAAGGGGAGACGGTGCGCCTGAAGACGAGTCGAGGGGAGCAGGACTTCGTTATCGCGGGCGTCGTCGTGGACTTCTACAATCAAGGTCTGGTCGTTCAAGGTAGCTGGAGGGACATGTATCGGTACTTCCGGCTGGACGACGTGAGCGCATTCCTGTTGAAGACGGAACCAGGGCATTCGATCAACCAGGTTAAAGATCTGATCGATCGTCAGGTCGGCGGCCGGCGCGACCTGAACGTTGAGTCGAACGAGGCCCTCAGCAGTCGAGCACTCAACCTGCTGTCTCAGACGGAGAGCCTTTTCGACGTTCTCGCCCTCATTGCAATGGTCGTCGGTGCCCTCGGGGTGGTCAACACCCTGACGATGAACGTGCTGGAGCGGACACAGGAGATCGGGATGCTGCGTAGCCTGGGCATGACCCGAGGGCAGGTGACCAGGATGATACTGGCCGAGGGGATTATCATGGGGCTCGTGGGCGGGGCCTTCGGCCTCGTCTTTGGGCTCTTGATGTCACGCATTGTGTTGCGAGCGATAAACATTATGACTGGCTATGAGCTCAGCTATGTTCTGCCGGTTCAGGGCATCGTCGTCGGTCTGGTCATCGCCCTAGTTGTGTCTCAGCTGTCGGCGTTTTGGCCGGCGCGCCGGGCAGCCAGCATTAACATCATCGAGGCTATCCAGTTCGAGTAGGAGAGTATCGGGCTTGTTTTCGGTATTGAGGGGCGGCGGGATGGGATCTCCTTTAATCTTAACTCGAGGGAGTGGGATACATGGCGCGTTACGTCGTTAGGTTGGAGAGCGGACGCGCCTTGCGGGAGGTGTGGGCCGGTGGCAAGGGGGCCAGCCTGGCCTGGCTAGGCAGGAACGGCTTCAACGTCCCTGCTGGCTTCATCGTTGCTTCGGCGGCGTTCAATGATTTCCTCGCCGGTTGTGGCGTCGAAGTGCCTTCCCGGAGCGAGGATTGGACGCAGGACGGGGCGGCTCGGGTGCGTGAGATCGTGACGATATCCGATATTCCGGACCGCTTGGTGTGTCCTGTTCTGAAAGCCTATCGTCAACTCGGTGGGCCAGTGGCTGTCCGTTCGTCCATGGTCGGTGAGGATGGGGGAATGAATTCCTTTGCAGGGCAGCTTGATACCGCTTTGAACGTCCACGGGGAGAGAGATCTACTTGAAGCGGTCAGGCAGTGCTGGGCATCCGTATTCAGTTGGCGGAACCTCAGGTACCTGGCTGAGCGGGAGGGATCAGAGCCGAGAGAGGGGGCCTGGTTCCCCTCGATGGCCGTCGTTGTGCAGCGTATGGTAAATGCCAGGGCAGCAGGCGTGGCGTTCAGCGCCGACCCGGTCACCGGGCGACGCTGTGTCGTTGTAGAGGCGGCTCCAGGGTTGGGCGATACGCTTGTTGCTGGACTGGTGCAGCCCGATCGATACGTCGTGGACGCCAGGGCCGTGCTCGAAGAGACTACTCTCGCCAAGCCGGAGGCGCCAGCTCTCGCCGAAAACCACGTCCTGCAACTCGCTGAAATCGTCCGCACTATTGCCCGCAGACTGGGTACACCCCAGGATGTCGAATGGGCTTGGGACGGAACCGACTTCTATATCCTCCAGTGCCGCCCGATTACCTCCCTGGTCGGACAGACGGTCTACTCCAACAAGATGGTCTCGGACATGGCGCCGGGCCTGATAGCACCTCTTGTCTTTTCCACAAAGATCGTGGGAATGGCAGAGAACGTCTTCGGTCACGTATTTACCGAGCTTCTTGGACCGAACGATACGGACTTCAAGCTGCTCGTTGCCCGCATCCGCTCTCGCGTGTACACCAACATTACCTTGCTGGGGGATCTGTTCGAACGCGTTGGCATGCCTCCGAACTTCTTCGAGTCCCTGTCTCGCGGCGAGCTCGCCGATGCGAGGCGTCCGCCCGTGACGTTGAAGACGATGCGTGCTATGTCCCGCTTGGGGGCCTTCGCGTGGCGCCATTCAAGAATTGCGGGGGAGATCGAAGCATTCATAGAGCGGCACGATCGACAGTTGGACCGTTATCGTACCGCCGACTGGTCTGGCAAAGACCCTCAGCGTCTCCTGGCTGCATTCAATCAGTTGATGGACCTTCACGGGGAGCTACAGTGGTACATCTTCATCGGACCGACCAATATGATGGTGCGTAACAGGCTGCTGAACCGTGTGGTAGAAAGGCACGTCAAGGATGCGGCAGCGAGCGATTTGATCCGTGGATTGGTGGGATTGAAGGCATTGGAGCCCAATGAAGAGCTGCGCAGACTGGCCGTCAAGGCCCAGGCCCTTGAGGATGGAATGCAGCGTTTGCTTATCAGGGGCGAGGATAGGGTCATTCGCAGGATGCTCTCCGCCTCTCAGAAAGGCCGGGAGCTGGTGCGCGGCGTAGATGCCTTTCTAGTCCGTTATGGCTTCCTCAGCCCGAATGGGACCGACTTCGCGGCGACGCCGTGGGTCGAGCGTCCGACGTTGATCTGGCGGGCCATAGGACGCTATGCGACCAGTCCTCCGCAAATAGCGGTTGAGGACATGGAGGCGAGGCGAGACGCGGCACGAGAGCGGATCCGATCGGAGCTCGGTGGTCTGCATCGCCTTGTCTTCGACCGGCTGTTGGCGTCTACTATCACTTACATTGACCTCCGTGAGCGGACCAGCTTCCTGATGTCCGAGGACTCCTTTCAGATGCGCCGGATCATCCTGGCCCTGGCTGATCATTTCGTCGCGCGCGGAGATCTGGATCGGCGCGAGGACGTGTTCTACCTCTTCTACCCCGAGGTCCGGCGGTTGGTCGAAGGAGAACTCGATGGGGACACGGCTCGGGTGCTGGTCAGGGGCCGCATAATGAAGATGGAGGCCGACGCCGAGGTCGAGCTGCCCAACACAATATGCGGCGACCGCGTGCCAAGTCGTCCCATCCGTCCACTTGAGGGACAGGGTTTTCTCGTCGGTATCAGCGGCAGTTCCGGCGTGGCCCAAGGCCATGCGCGCATCGTCCGCGATCCGGCCGAAGTGCCCAGGGCGCTGACCCGCGAAGACATCCTCGTTGTGCCCTTCACCGATGTCGGTTGGACGCCTCTGTTCCCCGGGGTCGGCGGCATCGTCGCCGAGACCGGCGGGCAGTTGTCTCATACGTCCATCGTCGCGCGGGAATATGGCTTGCCGGCCGTCGTCAGCGTCAAGCACGCAACCCACCTACTGAAGGAGGGACAGGCGATTACGATTGACGGCGACGCCGGGCGGGTCTACCTGAAGCATCCAGCGAAAACTAGCAGGGAGGAGGTGAGATGACGTTGTCTATCGCATTGCTCGCCGCTCTAGGGGGTTATCTGATTGGTTCGATCTCAGCGGCCCGGTTCGTCACCAGGATATTCGCACCGCAAGTGGACATCAGCAGAACGGAGATCGGTAGTTCGAAGAGTGACGATAAGATGGTGGCAGACTTCGTGAGTGCTACGACGATCTCGATGCATCTCGGCACCCGGTTGGGGTTCTTGACCGTGGTGATTGACATGCTCAAGATAGCGATTCCCACCATGATCGCCAAACGACTGTGGCCCGGCACATCCACGTTCCTCATCGTCGCCACGACGGCTATGATTGGACACATCTGGCCGCTATACCACGGGTTCAAAGGAGGTCGCGGCCTGTCGGCCGTGTACGGGGGGATGTTTGCCATTGACTGGATCGGGGTCTTCGCCACATCCCTGGCGGGTATGGTCTTCGGCCTGGTTGTGTTTCGGGACGTGCTAGTGGCGTATATGGCCGGACTATGGTTCGTCCTCCCCTGGCTCTGGTTTCGCACCCACGATCCGCATCACCTGGCGTACGGCCTGGTCGTCAACGTTATCTTTCTCCTGGGTATGATCCCGGAGATGAGGCAGTACCTCGCCTTCAAGCGGGAGGGGAAAGATGCAGATCTGGCGGAGGCGATGCAGACGACGGGTATGGGGCGTGGAATCTACAAGATGGGCAGGCGTTTTGGCCTGCTGGACGAACCGGCTAGCGACGCTGGGGACCGTCCGGGAGGTGACGGTTGAGGGCTGGGCTACTGATTCTGCAGATGAGCTTGTTCCAGCTGAGCTTCGGGATGGTCAGCGTCCTGGTGCTGGGCGTGCTAAATCGAGTGATGTTTGCCGAGCTCGGACTTCCGGCGACGCTCGTAGGATTTCTTCTCGCCATACCCTCTCTCATCTCACCATTGCGCCTCTGGGTGGGCTATCTATCTGACAGCCGCCCGATTCTGGGCCGCCGTCGCCTGCCCTATATCGTAACCGGCATGGTCCTGGCCGCCGTCGGCGTGCTGATGGGCACCCTCGGCGCGCTCTGGTCCGTGCGCTCGGCCGGTCTGGGGATATCCGTTAGTGTGCTCGCTTTCCTGGTCTACGGGATGGGAAAGAACGGTATGGCGACTGCATTCCAGGCTCTGATTGCTGACGTGTTCGACGACGAGCAGCGACCGCGAGCGACCGCTATACTCAAAGCGGCCTTTATCCTGGGCATCATCGGCGGCAGCGTGGTGCTGGGACGGCTGGTGGATCCGTACAGCCCAAGCAGGCTCATCGCCGTCGTCGTAGGAACCGGCTTGTTCGCACTCGTGATGTCGGTGCTGAGCTGTGCGGGTGTGGAGCCGACAGGGCAGACGGTGGAAGCCATCAGCGAGCGCGTACGACAGGTTCCCTTCGGTCCTACCCTTAAGTCGACTCTGATGAATCGGCAGGTCTGCCTGTTCTTCTTCTTTATCGGCGCGACGTTGCTGGCCACCTTGAGCCAGGACATCTTCCTGGAGCCCTACGGGGCGAAGCTGTTCGGCATGTCAGTGGGGCAGACGGCGCGTCTCAACATGTACTGGGGGGGCGGTACACTGGCGTCGCTTCTGCTATGCGGGATGTGGGGGGTCAATTGCCTGGGTCGAAAGCGTGTGACCGCCGTCGGGCTGGTCATCGTGGCCAGCGCGTTCGCAGGCCTGATCCTAGCCGGGGCGACCGGCCAGCAGGCGCTGTTCGTCGGGCTGGTATTTGTGCTGGGGATTGGTAGTGGCATCAGCGGGTCGGGCGCCCTGACGATGATGGTGGACTTCACGACGGCGGAGCAGGCGGGCCTGCTAATGGGAGCGTGGACAATTGCACATCAGCTCGCTGAGGTCGTGGGTAATCTGCTGGGAGGTGTCCTCGTCGACGTCGTGTTCTCGGTCAGTGGGAGCTATCTTGCCGCCTTCGGCACGGTCTTCGGGCTGGAGATCGGCGTCGCTATGGTAGGATTGGCGCTGCTGCCTTTCATCAACCTGTCGGGATCCCTTGAGGATGAGCCTCCCGCCGACGTAGAGTTGAGCCAGGTGCCGGTGGCAAGGGTCTGACGCACGGAGGCAAGCCTAGCCCTGGAGGTGGGGCCTCTCTAATGGAAGCGGGGCGGCCAATCGTCATCGTCGGCGGAGTTCTCAGCTTTCCCGCGGTTTATCAGGGGATGCGTCGGACCCTGACGGAGATGACGGGCGAGCCGGTGTGGATTGTAGAGGCATTCGTTCGAGACTGGATCCTCGCGGGCTCGGCGACCGGATGGAAGCGGATCCTCGATAAGGTTCAACGCACGATCCGCGAAGCGGTGAGCGGCTCGCGTGCGGGAAAGGTCATCCTGGTCGGCCACAGAGCTGGCGGGGTGGTTTCCAGGCTCTACCTGAGCCCGAAACCGTTCCTCGGCGTCGAATACGCCGGCGTCGAACACGTTGAGCGCCTGATTACCCTGGGCAGCCCGCATCATAACCGGCGCGGAACCAGAGTGAGACAGTGGGTTGACGAATCGTACCCAGGCGCTTACTTCGCCCCGGACGTTGATTACGTCTCCGTCGCAGGTCGGGCGGTCGAGGGCAGACGTGCCGGCTCCTTGCGAGAACGCGCAGCCTACCTGTTCTATGAGAGACTGTGTGGAGATGGGAATACTTGAGGCGACAATGGAACAGATTCGAGGAATTGAACGCTGGACCTTCCTGCTCATCGCGACGACGGCGCTGACCTGGCACGGCGGGCAGAGCGCCGGAGCGGAGATGGCGGCCAACCCGGCCGAGCCCGGACCGTGCGAGGTCTCGGCGCAGATCGTCGAGATAGACGAGATTTCCGAGACGCGTCTCTTCTTCCCCAGCGATAGCGAGTGCGGCGAGGTGACGGCCGCGCCCTATCCAGGGCTTGTGTTCGCGCACGGCTTCAGTATGTTCGGGCTGACGAACGGCGCGGCCGACAACGCGGGACATGGCGGGCACATGGCTAGCTGGGGCTACGTGGTGGCCATACCAGTGCTTTCCGATGACGTGGAGGGGCGCCTCGAGGATGTGCAAGCCGTGCTGTCCTATCTGGAGACTGAGACGGCCACACCGGGGTCGACGCTCTACCAGAAGGTAGACGTCGGTCGGCTGGCGGCCGCCGGGCACTCCTTCGGCGGCGCGACAGTCCTGGCTCTAGCTGCACGAGACGCGCGAGTGAAAGCTGTCGTGGCCCTAGATCCCGTCTACCACCAGGGTGGTCCCTTCGGTGGAGAGGAGCCCGTGATATGGGATCCGGCGATCGAAGGCGTGCAGGTCACTGTGCCCACGTCGATTCAGGGGGCTCCGGCGAGCAACTGCAACTCCGAGGGCGACTATGCGGAGATCACCCCCTTCGTGGGCGCTTCGCACAAGGCTGAGATCTTCATCGTCGACGCGTCCCACTGTGATTTCATGGATCCCGGTCAGTCTATGTGTGAAATGGTGTGTGACGGTAGCGTAGATCCGGCGCGAACTCGATTGGTCAGGAAGTATATGACGGCGTGGTTCAACTACTATCTGTATCTGGAGACGGATCAGCACGCTTACATCTACGGGGACGAGGCCGATGCAGATGTCGCCGCCGGCCGCATTGAGCGTGAGGTATCTACTGCGCCGCGAAACCTTACGGCCACGGGCCTGGAGGAAGCCATAACCCTTGACTGGGATCTCTACGATCACGCCATCGTCGCTGGGTACAACATCTATCGTAGCACTGAAAGCGGGAGCTACTCCGCCGATCCCTACGCACGGGTGGGCCGGGTGTCTTCCTATGTGGATTCGGACGTCGTGGGGGGGCAGCGCACCTTCTATACCCTTCGGAGCCGGGACCTGCGGGGCAATGAACACCAGGCCTCCGACGAGGTCAGTGCGGTACCCGAGGGGTCCCTGCCCCCGTCCCCGGAGCCGACGCCCAGTGGCGAGCTTGAACACCTGCTCTATCTGCCCCTCGTTCTCGCCCGCGGCGAGATCGACGGCAAATAGGATAGCTTGTTCCCTATTCCCGGTGCGAGGAATGCGGAGGGGCAGAGCGCGCACCACCGATCCGCAAGAGGAGGGACACCGTGTCAACGTTAGAGGCCCGAGACCTGCGAAAGCACTACGAGCTGGGCGAGCACACCGTGCGCGCCCTGGCTGGTGTCGACTTCACCGTCGAGAAAGGGGAGTTCGTCGCCATCATGGGACCCTCGGGGAGCGGAAAATCGACGTTGTTGCATCTCCTCGGCGGCCTGGACAAACCGACCGACGGTGAGATCACGCTGGCGGGCAAGCGCCTGTCGATTCTGAACGATAATCAGGCCACCCTGGTGCGGCGTCACAACGTCGGCTTCGTGTTCCAGTTCTTCAACCTGCTGCCAACCTTGACGGCAGAGGAGAACGTGGCCCTGCCGCTTATTATCGACGGTCAGAATCTGCGCAAGCATCGGGCGCGCATCGATGGCGTGCTGAAGCTGGTTGGATTATCCGACCGTGCTCATCACCGACCGGATCAGCTTTCCGGGGGCGAGCAGCAGCGCGTCTCCGTTGCCCGCGCGCTGGTCACCGAGCCCGCGATTGTCCTCGCCGATGAGCCGACGGGCAACCTCGATTCGAAGACGGGCATGGCGATCATGACCCTCCTGCGCCGGTCGTGTGATGAGCTGGGCCAGACGATCGTCGTGGTCAGCCACGATCCGCGAGCCGCCGCCTACGCAGACCGGGTCGTCTTCCTGGGGGACGGGCAGATCGTCGGCGAGGTATCTTATGACAGCGACGACGAGATGGACGTCCGCTTGAAACGCATTATGGATGCGACGGAGGCGTTTCAGTTCCAGGATGGGCCGGACCCGGGAATGTTTGTTTGACCTGACCTTTTTTCTAAGGAACAAACCTTCCCCCTCGTGTTCAGACGATGGACGTTAGACGGTGGACGACGGGGCTGCCCGGGGCGATAACCCCGGTTCACGGTGCGCAGAACGGCCCCTCACCGGTCGGGGACTTTGTCCTTGGGATCGTTGCTGCTGAAGCGTCTTGCACCTGATCAGCGTACGAGGCTGCGAATAGTGGCTCAACGGGGAAAGACGTCTATTGAGTTAGTGCTGCTCCGGGGGCGACGCGTGTAGCGTCATTGATTCGTTGATCTGCTGCGAAGAGGCCCGCTACCCCAGTCGCTGGGGTAGCGGGATTCTCTGGACGGAAGCCTTATTACTCCTCGCTTACTGCCGGGTCACCAGGGGCAGATAGATTGTAGAAGATGACTGAACGACGTCGCCTACCGTCACTGTGACCGAGGCGCTACCTGTCTCACCGGCGCTGTCCGTTGCTGAAAGGGTCAGCACGTGCTGTCCCTCCGACAGTAGCGCCGGGAAGACGAGCGCGCCGTTCCCCAACTGACCGTCGATGCTCGAGGACCACACCAGCGCGCTCCCTCCCAGCTGGCCATCCTCCCGGTCGTAGGCGAAGCCGGCCAGGGACTGGGTCTTCGAGATCGCCTCACCGCTGGCCGGGGCCTGAATCAGGACCTCGGGCACGTGGTTCTCCAGCGCAAAGGGCCCGTAGTCCGCGTGGCCGACGTTGAAGCCGTCGCTCGCCTCGACCCGCACCCAGACTTCGGCGCCCGCCGGGATCTCGCTGAGATCGAGTTCGAAGCTGGTTTCCTCCAGGTTCGCCGCCATCGGCAACCACGTGGATCGGTCGTCCGAGCTCACCAGCACGCTGTACTCCACCGTTCCTCCGTCGGCGTCCGTCGCCGACCAGCTTAAGGGGAGGGTCTCGTCCGCGGCCAGGGTACTCCTGCTTTCCATAATCTGCTGACTGGCGGTTATCGTGACCTGGGGAGCATGCGGGGTCACCAGGATCTCGCCGATCTGCGTTCCCCCTTTCAGGATCACGACCCGGGCCGGGGTCCCTGTCAAGGGTAGCGCTACGGTCACGTGGTCCCACGAGCGGGTCCCCTCGGTCACGGACAGATCGAAGCAATGGTCGCTCAGCGTCGCCTCGCTAGCGTCCCGCAATTCGACGCAATACGTGCCGTCGCCCAGCGGCGGGTTGTGCGGCGCCGTCTCACTGGTGAACTGCCACGCGGGCATTAACTCCACCTCATCCTCCCCGGATACGTTCGCCAGCACCGCCACGTAGGTCTGCGCGGCCGCAGGTTGAACGAGGCCGGTCTGGGCTTCCTGGGGTGAGTAGTCGAGCAGCCGCTGGTAATGCTACACCGTGATCCAGTAGCGGTTCGGGTCCGTCGTTTCTGCACTGATCGAGCCAACGCTGCACGTATCGTGACCGTAGCCGACCACCCGATCCCGTGCCACGTCGTAGCCCACGTCGTAGAAATAGCAGTTCGTGTCCGCCTGGGTCGTCGGTGTTCCCCATATGCCGAGGAAGCTCAACTGCCGGTAGGCGAAGAGGTTCTGGTAGTTCTTCCCCAGGCTGACGACGCTGCGACTGGTGTGCATCGACTCCATGAATGAATCGTCGAGGGCGAAGTGCCAGTCCTCGGGGGCGAACGCGCCGTAGACCAGATCCGGCGTCGGTCCGCTTCCTCCTCCCTCGGCCGCCAGCCGCATCTGGCTCAGGCCGATGGTGTTATAGTAGGCTCCCAGCGTGTGTCGATACCGGGGATCCCAGCCATGGTTGTTGAGCAGGTAGGGCCAGTCCACCGTGGGGAGGAGCGTCACGTCGATGGCGTCGCTGGGGTAGATCTTCTGGAAGAGATCGGCCAGCGCCAGAACCGACGTCGGATCGGGCACCGTGGCGGCGCTAGCGTCCTCCGTGTCCCAGTTGTAGTTGGTCGGTACGATGCCAAGATGGACCGCCGGTCGCTCCAAGACGGTGTACCCCTGGGAGAGGACGTTGTCTGCGTAGTTGTACTCCTCGAAGGCGCGGTCGGCGTTCAGTTCGACGGTGAAGGTCATCGTCCCCCCGATCCACGCCCCGGGGGACCTTGAAGTTCAAGCTCGAGCTGGGGTCGGAGCGTATCTCCAGCTGATTCCCCGCGTGGAGACCGGGGAACTCGGATACACTGAGGGTGGAAATCGGCTGGAGCGTGCCGACCGTGGCGCCATCGCGCACCACCGTCAGCTCGCCGGTCACGTCGGTCATGTCGAAGGGACGCCCGCCCGGGTAGACTCGTACGGTGGCTGGCCTCCCCGTCACGAGGGGAACCTTATTGTCCCACGTCTGTACCACCTGGACGGCTTCCATATTTCGCGCCGCCAGGTTCCGCCAGGGGACGGCGCAGTTGTCCTGCTGAAGCCAACCTGCGTAGGAGAGATTGCCCACGATCGACAACTCCGCGCCGGTCCCGTTCGGGTTATCCTCCTCCATCGGACCGCTGGCTGCCCCCCACCAGTTGCCTGTGGCATCGACGTTGATGGCGGAGTCCGTTGCCAGCGTGCCACCCGCCCGGGAGGCGATACAGTTGTTGTTGATGCGGATGCTGCCGAGCTCGACCCCCTCCGACTCATAGGCTGTGCCGATTACGAAAGCGGTGGCATCCTGCACGAAGCTGTTATTGCGTGCTTCGACGTCCACCCCTCCCTGGAGCGAGAGACCCCGACCTTGCCCTCTGACCACGTTATTCTCCGCGACGATGGTGCTGTTCTCGAAAGTCAGGAAGTAGGGATGCGACGAACCTGGGTTCCCTGAGATAGCCGTCATATCTTCGTAGGGATTGCCGTTCGAGAAGATGTTGTCCGAGATGGTCGCGTGGGCGCCGACGCTCCGCCAAACGCGCACCCCGGTGCAGCCGATGTTGAACGTGTTGCCCGTGATGGTGGCCACGCTGTCCGTTCCTACCTCTATCCCAGTGCCGCTGCTGCCGGCAAATAGGCTGTCGCTGATCGCGACCTGGCCACCGTCGTGCACCCAGAAGTCGCCCAGGACGGGATCGCCGAACCGGTCATTGTCGAAGACGACTGGCGAAGAGGTCGCCTTGATCTCGATGCCCGTCCCAACGAAGCGGCTCGACGTAAAGGAGGGGACCCCGCCCTCCTCGACAATTTCGATCGAGCCCCCGGTGAATTGACAAGCATTCATAACCGCACTGTTCGTGAGGTGCATATTGACCGATTGGAGCGCGACCAGGCTGTCCTCCTGACCGGAGATGAAATCCGCATCGGCACCCAGGCGGAGGTAGACCGACGTGAATGAGGTGGCCGGCGATCCCGAGGCCACCTGGAGCCCGCCCGTCCCCTCCGTCTCGATGCCTGCGGCCTCGCTCGGGGACGACCATTTGTCGACGCCAACGTGGCTGCCGATGCTCAGCACGGCACCGTTCGTCACCAGCACCCGCCCGTCCAACGAGTAGGTCTCCCCCGGCGTCGTCCAGTTGAGGCTATCGTAGAGGGTGCCCCGCACGAAGCCTGTGGTGACCGTCTGCTCGCCGACCAGCGTTCGCTCGTCGCCGGTCACGGCCTCGACCCGGTACGTGTAATTCTCTCCGGCCGTCAGCCCCGCGTCGCGGCACAGAATCTTGCCCACGCCGGGATCCGCCATCGGCGTGCAACCGGCCGCGCTGCCGTTTCGCGTCACCTCGTACCGCTCGCACGAGACCGGGTCCCACGCCAGATCTACGACCTGGTTGCCGACGAAGGCCACCACGTCAGCGGCGGGGAGGGCTGCCGTCGTTGCCCCTCCGGTCGAGATGAGCAATACCAGGAGGAGACCAACCAGTGAGGATAGCCCTGCAGGGCACGATCGATGTGTCATGTTCTTTTGTCCTTGCAGTATTGTGAGTTTCGTTGAACGGCCTGGCATGGTGAATGGCGCGCCGACGTCGTCCCATCCACGCGTGAAACAGACCGCGGACCGTGTAGCCGAAGCATACCACAATTTCCCCAGAAGTCACCAAATCGGGCATAGATGGAGACGGACTCTATGGGGGAAATGAGACCTTTCCGGGAGTAAGAGTCGGACTGCCTCGGATGGGAGAGACCGGCGAAGGGCATTCCGTCGTTGCGATTCAATTCTGTCATCCACGGCGGCATCCTTGGGGGGTGTTCGGGCTTGTCCTCAGGTGCGGCAATACTACAATGGAGAGCTGTATCGCGATTGGCTTTGACCTCCCTGCGCCTCGCTGGGCACGGCGGATGCGCTGCCAAACGAAGATGCGTATACCTTTGCAGGGGTGAGGAAGGCTATCGCTCGACCTACGGGGTCACCGACTCGTATGTGGGCTGGAGCTACGCCGAGGTGCGCTCGGCCCACTCCGTCTCAGAAGCTGATGGGAGAACTCTGTGAAAACCTTGTCTACTCCTGGCATCTTGGCTCTCTCCGCCATTATCTGCCTAATCTTGCCCACCGCAGCCTGGCTTGCCGCGGCTCGTCCCACGGCTGTCGATTTCTGCCCGCCACTGCCGCCCCCGACCGGAGACACCGTCACTGTCGACACCGTTGAGTCCCTCCAGAGCGCCGTGAACGGTGCTGTCCCCGGCCAGACGATCCTCGTCGCCGACGGCATCTACGATCTGGACGGTGCTTACCTCCGCTTCGACGTGCCGGGCGTCACCCTCCGCTCGGTCAGCGGCGATCGCAGGGCTGTCGTCCTCGATGGCAACTACGCAACGACCGAGATTGTCCAGATCGTCGCCTCCGAGGTCACCATCGCCGATATCACCCTGCGCGAGGCGTATTACCACCCGATCCACGTGACCTCCACCGCGGGCGCGGATACCATAGGTACCCGGATCTACAACGTCCACATTGTCGATCCCGGCCAGCAGGCGATCAAGATCAATCCCTATACCGGGGAGGGTGCCGACGCTTTCCCAGATAGAGGCCTCATTGCCTGCTCCCACGTCGAGCTGACCGACGCCGGCCGCTCCCACATCCGCGATAGCTGCTACACTGGCGGCATCGATGCTCACCAGGCCCGCGGGTGGACCATCCGTGACAACTTGATCGAGGGTTTCTGGTGCAACAGCGGCCTCTCAGAGCACGCGATTCATCTCTGGCGCGCCTGCCGCGATCCTCTCATCGAGCGGAACGTCCTGCGCAACAACGCCCGGGGCATCGGCCTGGGACTCGCGACCAGCGGCCCGGCACGGACCTACGCCGACGATCCCTGTCCGAGTGCTGTCGGGTATGTGGATCACTACGGGGGCATCGTGCGGAACAACGTTGTCTTTGCCAACGACGCAGTTCTCCTCGACTCCAGCTTCGGGTTCGACTGTGGCATCTGTCTCTGGAACGCCTGCGGTGCCCAGGTGCTTCACAACACGGTCGCGTCGACCGAGGCACCGTTCTCCTCCATCGAGTGGCGCTTCGATAACACCGCTGTCACACTGGTCAACAACCTGGTCACCCACACCCTGATGGACCGGGGTGGGACCGCCGTACGCGCGGGGAACGTCGAGAACGCTTCGTTTTCGCTCTTCGTCGACGGCTCCGACGGCGATTTGCATCTCGTCGGGAGCGCGCATGGTGCTATCGATGAAGGCGTCGCGGTCGAGGCGGGGCTATGCGACGCTGACGTCGACGGCGACTTCCGTCCCTACGGCCCTGCGCCGGACGCCGGCGCTGACGAATACGTTGAGCCGCCGGACCTGATGCCCTGGCTCTACCTGCCCCTGATCGTGCGGGATTGACCGTGCGATTGGAGGGAAGCTACCCACCCGGGGTGAGCCCCTGGCTGACGATCTGCCTGCGTCACAATCCGATTGACGCCGTAGACCCGTCGCAGTAAAATGAAGCCGACTTGGAAGCTGGAGAGCTTGAGAGTGGTCGAGTGAAAGTGAGATTCTATGCCTGCGAACAAAGTTGGAAGGAACGATCCCTGCCCCTGTGGCAGCGGCAAGAAGTACAAACACTGCTGTCTCCGCAAGGACCAGCGCCGTCGGAGATCGCGGACCATCACCTCTCCTCCCCAGCCCGTTCGGCGGTCAGATGGCATGTTAGGGCCAATTCGCGGCCTGACCAGGCGGCTGACGCAAGGGCTGCCTGACGACGAAGCCCGCGAGCTCCAAGAGCAGGCGAATAGGATGGAGGAGATTGAGACCTATCTGGATATGCAGGATGAGATAGAGGCGGCGAGCGAGGCATTGGAGGCGCACCGTGCCGAGTTCGAGGAGATGATGGCGCACGCCGGGACGGCTATGGAAAGAGCGTATCGTCTCTTCTCCGAGGAGCGGTTCGCCCCTCTTCGTTATTCCGCCGATGAACTGGAGCGCGCCTTTGAAGCTGTCGGCTATACTGCTGGCGTCAGCGGTGAGCTCAGCGATGCGGAGATGAAGGCGATTGTCGCGGTCACCATCCATCTCGCCGGGGACCAGAAGCAGCGCCTCCGCCTCACTCGACGGCTGCTTATGACGCTGCCCGGGTACGTCGATGCCGGGCGGTACCGCGACGCATGGCTGATCCAATACTCCGCTTTCCGTCTGACCGAGGTGAGCGAGGAGAGCAACCCTTTCATGTTCGTCATGTTCCAGCTCGCCTATGAGGAATGGGTGCG
>Ga0207797_1000166_pt1 | contig 47075 bp, 36 predicted proteins | sample PRCRCaboRojoPR_6_FD_187275 | JGI IMG/M metagenome (GOLD analysis project Ga0207797, IMG submission 187275) | Marine sediment microbial community from Cabo Rojo, Puerto Rico - PR CR 10% Liquid 1 (SPAdes) | ecosystem: Environmental > Aquatic > Marine > Coastal > Sediment | place: Cabo Rojo, Puerto... | reverse complement strand
CATGCCGCTGATCCCGGCACCGATCACCAAAGCACGATAATTCATGAACGAGAACTCCAACCTCCAACGCGTATCTGAAATCTCCTCAAAATCGAGAGCATCACGGACGATGCTCTCACATCCCAAACCAGCTTATCCCGCACGACGCCGCCCCTCACTCCTCATCGAGCGCTTCGGCGATGAGGGGTGTTGGATCCACATAGTGATCCTCAAAGCCCCACGTCTCCTCGGGCAGACCGAGGGCTACAGCCATGAGTTGGGTGAAATAGAGCACCGGCACTCGCTCGCCAGAACGGCTCCCCCCGCTCTCCCGCTGCGGATAGTCCAGATTGAACTGGCAGAGCGGACAGGCGGTGATGACGAGGTCGGCGCCGTGCTCCTTGGCTGAAGCGACGATCTCCTTCGAGAGCGCCTCCGGAACCTCAGGATCCTTGACCGTCAGATAGGCACCGCAGCACTCGATATTGAAGGGAAAATCCACCGGCTCGGCCCCCAGAGCCCGCACCAGGTCGTGTAGAATTCGGGGGTCCTCCGGGTCGTCGAGACCGATCTCCTCATAGGGACGCAGGAGGAGGCAACCATAGTAGGGAGCAACCTTGAGGCCGGTGAGAGGCTTCTCCACGTGCTCAGCCAACGCCGAAGGGCCTTCCTCCCATCCCAACTCATCGCGGAGGATCTCGAGGAAATGCGCCACGTGCACATCGCCCTCATACTCCTGCTCTGTGAACCAGTTGATGCGATCGAGCATCTCCTCGTCGCGATCTAGCAGTGCTTGAGAACGGCGAAGGACGTTGAAACAGATGGCGCAGAGCGTCGCGACGCGGTCTCCGGCCTGCTGAGCCTGATAGAGGATCCGCGTCGGAGCGATAAGAGCCATGGAGTCGTCGGTCATAAGCGGGAACGTCGCCCCGCAACACTGCCACTCAGGAAGCTCCTCAAGGGTCAACCCGAGCGCCTCTGCCACCGCTCTTCCCGAGCGATCGTAGTTCTTCGCCTTCGTGGAGAGCGTACAGCCTGGAAAGTAAGGAATACCCATTAGTAGCTCCAATACCAGGTAGCCGCGTAAGCCGGTCGCGAGGTTGCGGAAGCCGCTTGCCGGCCTACCGGGCTACCACCTACTTCATATACTTCCTGCATCCACCAATAATGGCCAGCTGCGGCAGCTCCTGGAGGAGATCCTCCGGAAGCTCGCTCAGATCCAGCTTGGCAACCCCTTTGCGCAACGCGATCTGGCGCAGAGCCTCCATGAGGCGCGGCAGATCGACGCCCTTGGGGCAGCGAGCCACGCACGTCAGGCAGGAAGCACAGATCCAGATGGTGTTGGTCTCCAAAACCTCCTCCATCCCGAGCTGTGCCATCCGGATCACCTGGCTGGGCAGGATGTCCATCGTAGCGACGATGGGACAGCCTGCGCTACATTTGCCGCACTGGTTACACGCCAGGAGATCCTGTCCACTGATCTCCTCCACCTGGCGCACGAAACGACCTCGTACTTTCTTAACGGATATCTCGGTCCTCATAACACCTCCAGAGACCTGGTCTGTGCCATAGGCCGGCACAAACCGGGCCCCTCACGACCCAATCTGCCGAGCACCACGCGCTATGCTCGCACCTCAGCCGGCCACGCCGGCGGTGCGCTGAGCGGAAAGCAGGGTATTCTGAAGCAGCATAGCGATGGTCATCGGGCCGGTCCCGCCCGGCACCGGCGTGATAAACCCTGCCACTTCCTTGACCTCGTCGAAATCGACGTTACCGACGACGCGATAATCCTTCTCTCCTTCAGCCTTCACGCGGCTCCAGCCGACATCGATAACCGCGGCCCCCGGCTTCACCCAATCCCCCTTGACCATCCTGGGCTCGTCGATGGCGGCGACGAGAATGTCCGCCCGTCTGCTGATACCCCGTAGATCGTCGGTATGGGGATGACAAACGTTGAGGGCGGCGCCCCGGTGAAGAAGAAGCAGAGCGGTGGGGAGCCCGACGATGTTGCTGGGGCCGAGCACCACGGCCTCCTTCCCCTTGATCTCGACGCCGTAGCGATCGAGCAGCTCAATGCACCCCAGGGGCATACATGGGGCAAAGGTCGGCTCGGTATCCTGCAGCGTCAGGCGAGCGATATTGAGAGGATGGAAACCGTCCACGTCCTTCTCCAGGGCAATGGCAGCCAGGACCCCATCTTCGTCCAGGTGATCGGGCAGAGGAAGCTGCACCAGGATACCGTGCACCTCGGGGTTGGCGTTCAGCGCCGCGATCTCCTCCAGCAGCGCCTCCTGGCTGATATCCTCGGGGAGATGACGGCCAAAGGCCTCCATTCCCGCTTTCTCGCACTGTCTCTCCTTCATAGTCACATAGGTCTGAGAGGCTGGATCTCCTCCGACCAGGACGGTCGCCAGGCCAGGGACGATGCCGTGGTCGGCCTTGAGCTGTTCTACCCCGGCCTTGACCTCCTCGCGAATGGTCGACGACGTGGCACTTCCGTCCAAGATTTCTGCTGTCATGTCTTCTCCCTTGCGTGAACGACTGCTGCTATCCCACAGACTCTGAGACTCCGGGCCTACACGCGGAGATAGGAATCGGTGTAGATGATCTCGTTCTCCAAGACCTGCACCGTCTTCCAAACCGCTTCCTGCTTCGGATCGTCGAGATCGAAATCCTCTGCCGTGGGCTCCTCCATAGCGGCGACACGGTCGTGGAGCTTCAGAAGAGACTCGCCCAGCGGTGTGGAGTCGTCCCGTTCCTCGACGATGCGGATGAACTCCATCAGATCCTCGTCGAAAGGATCAGCGATGATCATATCGACGCCGGCCCCCATAATCATGACTTGATAGACGCGGTTGAGCAAGGGGCGCATCTCGTGGGGCACGGCGTTGGAGACGTTCGACAGCCCGGCGTTCGTCTTCGGAGCCGGGTCCCAGGCCACCTTGAGCATTCGCACCGCGTCGATGAACTCGGGGCAGTACTCCTGACACCCGGAAACGGTGAGCACGAGAGGGTCGATGATGAAGTCCTCCATAGGGAAGCCGACCTCCAGCATACGCGGGATCAGCTTCTCGATGGCGATGGTGACGCGCTCATCGGCGCTGACGGGGATCATCCCCGACTCCATCGTGAGGCCGATGAGGCGAGCGTCGTACTCGGCAGCCACCAGAGGCACCTTCTCCAGCGACTCTTCCTTAGCAGAGACGGAGTTGATGATGGGCTGGGCCTTGGAGACGACCTTGCACGCCGCCTCAATCGCGTCCAAGTTGGTGGTATCGAAAACCAGCGGGACGTCTACAACCTCCTCGACGGTCCCGACCAACCAGGGTAAGATCTCCTCGCCGTGTCTCTTCTGGGGACCGATGTTCAGGTCGACGGCGCTGGCCCCGGCGTCCACCTGGCGCACCGCCATGTCCTGGAAGAACTGGGCATCTCGTTCCTCGATAGCTCGCGCTACTTTGGGGGAGACAACGTGGATATTCTCGCCAATGATGTACATCGTTATTCCTCCTGGTAAATGTTCCGTTTCACCAATACCGGCGTACAGCCCGTCACGCCGTAGATACTCGTCTCGGAAGGCGCTCTAGAGCCGCCCATTCCGTAGAATCTCCTGGGCAACTTCCCGCACCGCCTGGTAGAGATCGGTCTCTCCCGGCAGCTCCACCAGAGGCCTGCCCGTGAACTCGAACTCTGCCATGGTTGGTTCCTCAGGCAGCGTACCGACCAGGTCGAGGTCAGCCTCCTCGATGGCCTGGGCCAGCGGATCCGGCACCGCCTCGGCGCCCTGGGACCCTCCGCGAAGCCGGTTGAGGATCAGACAAACCTGGCCCACACCGATCTCCAACTCGGGGACCATGTCCTTCATCCGCCTGGCCGTGATGAGCCCTCGCTGGGTGGGATCGGTCACCAGCAGGAGCACGTCGACGTCCCGTGTGGTGCGACGGCTGAGATGCTCCATCCCGGCCTCATTGTCGATCACCACGTAGTCGTAGTTGCCCTTGAGACGATCGAGGATCAAGCGCAGCATCTGATTCGCCGCGCAGTAACACCCCTGTCCCTCAGGGCGACCCATCGCCAGGAGATCGACCTGCTCTCCCTCGACCAGGGACATCTGCACCTGGTAGTCGAGGTACTCCTGCTTGCTCATCCCCCCGGGCATGGAACCGGCCAGCGCTCCACTGGTTTGAACCTGATCCAGCATATCCTCCCGGATCTCTCCGATGGTCTGGTAAAGCTCCATCCCGAGGACGAAATGGAGGTTGCTAGCAGGGTCCGCATCTATGGCAAGGATAGCGCCAGATTGCTCTTCCATCAAGTAGCGGATGAGAAGGGCCGCGACGGTGGTCTTTCCGGTGCCGCCTTTGCCAGCCAAGGCAATTGTGGTGGTCATAGTCTCTCTCAGATCAGTGCTCTTCGCTGCTTAACCATTCCAATCTGCGCGGGCCAGCACGAAACCGCCAGCCCACGTTCATACCGCAGACGGACATCAATCCTCATTGCTGCCATTCTCGCCCCACCCCGGGCTCACAACCGCTCCAGGACCTCAGCCATCGACGGGAACTTGGCGGCGTCGGTATGGGGGAGGAACATGGCGGCGTTAAACTCGTCGAAAAACGTGTTGTCGGCCGAGAGCTCCAGATACGTCATCATATCGCCAACTTCCGCGACCCGCTCCCTCTTCTCGCGAGAGAGGAGGGCCATGTAGGCGCCGCGCACCGACGTATTGCCCAGGAAATGGAAGCTGTCATAAGGCATATCGGGCAGGAGGCCGATCTGGATCGCCTTCTCCACGTTGATGTATTGACCAAAGGCGCCGCCAATGAGGACGCGCTCCACAAGATCGAGAGTCAACCCCACGCTTCGGGCCAGGATAGAGAAGCCCGCGTAGATGGCGGCCTTGGCACGCATCAGGTTGTTCAGGTCGACATCGGTGATGACGATATCCTCACCATGCTCCGTCTCGTCGGCCCAGGCGACGACGTATTCGGCACCGTGCTCACCCTCCCGCACGCGGTCGGTGGCCAGCTCGACGTTGACGTTGGCGCTCTTATCGATCACGCCGGCGACGAACATCTCGGCCATCAGCGATATCAGGCCGGAGCCACACAGGCCCCGCGGACGTTCGTCGCCGATGACACGGTAGGTGGCTTCGTAGGTCTCGCGATCGACCCAGACCTCCTCAATGGCGCCGGCCGTGGCGCGCATGCCATCCACAACGCCCGCACCCTCGAAGGCGGGGCCTGCCGAGCAAGCGCAGGCGATGAGCCAAGAGCAATCGCCCAATACCATCTCACCGTTGGTCCCGACATCGACGAACAAGGTCAACGCATCCTCTTCGGCGCACATGCCAGAGCTGATGACGCCCGACGTGATATCAGCACCGACGTAGGAGGCGATGCCGGGGAGACAGTCAACCGTCGCTGCCGCGTTGACGTTCAGGTCGATCTCGCGGGCCTGAAAAGGGGGCAGCTGATTGACGACGGTGATGAAGGGCATAAGCCGGATGGTTTCGGGGGGAATACCAGCAAAGAGGTGGAGCATCGTGCTGTTACCTGCCACCACCGCCTTATAGATCTCGTTGGTATCGATACCGCGTTCCTCCGCCACCTGCTCCAGCAAGCCGTTGAAGGTCTCCACCACCAGGCGCTGGAGCTCTTCGAGGCCGTTCTCGTTCTTGGAAGCGTAGATGATGCGCGAGATGACGTCCTCGCCGCGAGCGATCTGCCCGTTGTAGTCCGCCGCCTGAGCCATTACCTCGCCGCTGATCAGATCAACGAGCCAGACCACGTTGCTGGTCGTGCCGATGTCCATAGCCACCGCCCAGAGGCTCTCCAGGCGTTCCCCGGGCAGCACGTCGATGAGACGCGGCGGCCCCTCGCGCCGCCGCCAGCCGTCGAGTTCCAAGACGACGGTCACCGTCCAGTCGCCATCCCGCAGGGCGGATGCGAGCTTGCGCAAGACGGGCAGAGACGCCCTGACGTCGTCAAGGTCGTAGCGCCGCGACAGCTCGCGCTGCAGCCGGGACCAATCGTCGGTCTGATCCTGGAGGCTGGGCGGTTCGAGGGTGACGACATACTTGCGCAGCGGCTGATCGTGGACGCTGTATGGGAAGGGCAGCTCCACTTTGGCCGCGCGCTTGCTGGTATCCAACCGCCGTTCGATCTTCTCCTGTGGCGGGACGGTGACGACGACGTCCCCCTCGACAGCGGTCTGGCAGGCAAGGGCGTAGCCTCCCGCCACGTCATCGGGCGAGAGACGCTCGGTGGAGTGGCGCCGGACCGCCCCCTCTTCGACGATAACGGCGCAACGGCCACAGCGGCCCTGACCGCCGCAGGGCATATTGACGTCAACCCCGGCCTCCTGAGCCGCGTCGCTCAGAAGCGTGCCGGTGGAGACCTCAACCTCGCGGTCGGCGGGTAAGAATCGTACTCGGCAAGTTGCCATTGCTTGACTTCGGTAAACTGATGGAACGGCAGACTGACGACAGGGCGGCCTGGCGAAGACGACGGCTAGACTCGTCGTCCGCTCAGTCTGCTACGCTACCAGATCACCCTGCCTCCATCGCTTCGAGAACCGAACATCGCGCAATTGTGGCTGATCTCTCGATCAGCCACAATTGCGTCAGCTATCGGGTTCAGCCAGGCTCCCAAATCTTGAGGTAGCCAGGTAGGTCGACCGCCTCTCGCGGCCCAACCAGGATCTCCCAGTCGGGCAGCTCCTCCTCGAGCTCGCCGAGGAGAACCGCGACGTGACCGGGGATGATGAGCTTACGGTGCTCGACCTTGTCGGTCATATTCGTGGTTCGAACAGCCTTGGCGATGCGCTCGGCATCAAACTCTCCAGCGGCCCAGGCGGTGAGGACGCTCATGCCCTCGGCCTCGGCCACGAGGAGCCAGGACGGGATCCCACTGCCGTCAACCTCGTTGGCCACGGAGAAGTAGGTGATGGAGAAGTTAGTGGTGACCATGACGGGCGACTCTGGCCCAGGATCGTTGATCTGGTACACACCGGGTTCCACCTGAATCGGCTCCTGGGGGTTGGTGTAGACATTGGTACGCAGCACCAGGAGGGGATAGACAGTGGCCGGACTGAAACGGTCGAGCACGACGAAACCAGCGTACTTGGCGATGGCCTGGCTGGCCGCAATGGTGACCATCCCCTGATCCTGAACCAGCTCCGCAGGGAAGCTGATGGTTGGGAATCCAAGGGGTCGATACGTTTCATCGATCGCCTTGCGCCGAATCAGCGTGTTCAGGACCAACGAGGAGTGCATATCGGGCACAGCGGGATCGAGAACGATCTGCTTTACGCCGGCGTCCTGGACCTTCTGCGTAAGCTCAGCCAGGCCGCTCATGGTCTCGGCCTGGACGGCCAGGGAAGCACCGTATTCCTGGGCGAGCTCAGCGAAGGCTTCCCAGTTGTCCGCCGTGGCAGCATGGATCAAGGGCCGCGTACCTTCGGCAGCCTTCAGACCGCTGGCCATCACATCAGGATCGTCAGCGATAAGAACCAGGGGAACCTGGGCCGTCTCGAGAACTGTCTCAACAGCTTCAGCAAAGGTCTCACCGTCGCCGGTGGCGTGGACAGCCATACCGTCGAGGCCCAGCTCCATGCCGACGTACTCAACCTGGTAGGACATCGCCTCGTCGGTTCGCTTCTTGATCTCATCCAACGGCAGGTTGTCGTGAATACGGATGAAGATCCCTGCTGGATTGAAGAACTGCTTTTCGTGCCGGAAGAGGACGAGCTCGTTTCCTGCCTCGACCTCGCGCCCATCGGAGGCGACGGTTGCCAACCGAATAGGCGGAGCAGCCGACTCGGCCAGTTTCTCTCTCGCCTCCTCAGAAACGTGCGGACAATCGTCCAGATCCGCCTGCTTGGAGGCCAACTTCATAGCAAAGGCAAGGCAGGTGGGATAACCGCAGTCCTGGCAGTTGGTCTGCGGCAAGAGCTTATAAATCTGAATACCGGAAAGTGCCATCGTGTTCTATCTCTCCTTTAGAGCACTTCAATGCGCGAGGACTGGAGTAGGGAGCGATGCGTGGGCAGTTTTCGCAATGCCCACGCACCACACTCGATGCCCTACGCCGCGCCCCACAATTCGTCGATCATCGCGTGGATACGCCGCATCGACTCTGGATGACGCAGCACCAAGATATCGGAAGCGGACTCGACCAGGCTGGCCGCCGTGACGGTCTCCCAGTTGACAGCCCGCTCCTCCCAGTCACCCCAAGCCTCGGGCACATCGTCGCCCACCTTGGCTTCCTTCTGACGCCAAGCCTCGTAGCCGACAACGGTGATCATCGGGAGCTGGGTCATCTTGTCGCCCTGGAGGGCAGCAAGCCGGAGCCGTTCCATCACCGAGTAGCCATACTCAATGCCGTACCCGACGCCAGCGCAGGTGGGATCCATCAGGATGCGATCCATGGGCAAGCCCATATCGCTGATGAGGATGTTGAGCTGCTTGGCCAGGTTGACGTCCATAGCGGTGCTGGCGATGACCAGTTGATCGTGAGCTAGTGCACCCGCCACGATGGTGCGGTAATTCTTCTCCTCGCAGAGACCTAGAGCTATGCGCTCCCCGGCGGCCTCATCGGCCACAGCCACGAGAAGCTCGTGATCGGCCTCAACCTGCCCCGGCCCCAGGACGATCAACGGCAGTCCAGTGGCGTCCAGCACGCCGCGCACGGTATCGCGGGCCTTCTCGGCGGTGTTGGGCTCGCCATTGGCGTCCTCGAGGCTGAGTCGGAGCGTGATGACCTCTGCTCCTCTCTCCTCAGCAGCCTTGGCCCACGCCGCGGGATCGTCCATCACGTCGCCCCATGCTTCCTGGAGCAGCGGCGACCAATCCTCCGGCCGCTTGTCCTGGATCTCGACGGCGATGACGGGCCGCCGGCCAATATCACCCTCGAAACCCATAAAGGGCAACGTGGTCTGTCCGCCGATGGTGACGGTCTTGGTTCGCGTCCCGCCGTCGGCCTCGGTGGCGCCAAGGGTGATCTCGCGCACCTGACCAGGCCACTTCTCTCGGGGGACCTCTACCTCCGTCTCCTTCTCCTCATGCCAGGGGCTCGTCTCCGGTCGAGCGCGCTTCGGCTCGGGGAGGCGTTCTTCTTCCTCCTCCGCGACCTCGGGCTCAGCAACCTCCTCGGCCTCAGGGGCCGGCGGGGCCTCGACGGTCGGTGCTCTCTCAGCGACCCTCTCTCGGGTCATCGTAGGAGCTTCGCCGCCGAGCTCGTGCAGCGCCGCGATAAGCGCATTCCGGATGTTGTCCATCACGATGCCGGCCGTGAGCTGGGCGATCTGCTCAACGTCCGCCCCCTCGGGCAGTTCCATCTCGCTGATGGACGGGGCCCCGGGCGCGGGCTCTGGCTCGGCCTTCTCCTCCGCGACAGTGGGTTCCTCGACCTCACTGGGGGCCGGCTGTGGCTCAGGCTCAGCCTGGGCTGCAGCCGGTTCCGGCTCGGCTTCCTCTTCAGCGACGGCCGGTTTGGGCTGAGGCGGTGTCCGCTCGGGCTGGATCTCCTCGACCTCTTCAACCTTCTCCTCGACGGTCTCGGGGGCTGCAACAGCCTCCATCGGTCCCATCTCCAGCACCGGGTGGTCCTGCTCTTCGATCCAGTCGACGAGCTCCTCGGCGGTGGTGACGTCTCGCTCGTCGGCGATGCGGTCGATCAGGTCGGGCACACCCTCGCGCTCGGCGACCTGCTTCAACTCCTGCCCCATGCTGTCCTTGAGGAAGCTGGACATCCAGACCACTCGCTTGAAGCCGCCATCAGCGGAGATGAACTTGGGGCTTGTCAGGTAGAACTTGCCGACGCCCATCACGCCCGGCGTCTGGATACCGCCGCCGCACATACCAGCGAGGGTGGAGAAGGTCATGCCGGCGGGCGTCATGCTGGGATCCTCACGGCTGACGACCATCACGCCCTCGGCCTCGGGGATGTACATCACAATGCACTCAAAGCACCCACAGGCCGTCATCGGGTTCTCCATGATGGAGTACATCGCTACCTTGTCGACGGTACCCTGAGAGTTCTTGACCGCGGTCTCGTTGACGCCCGTCCAGTAGCCCAGGTTGGGATCAATGAGCTCTCCCTTGGGCACGGGCTGGTTCGGGCCGGTCGGGTTGATCTCGTGAGACGCTTTGCAGTCGAGCCAGTTGTAAGCGCCGCAGAGGCCCAACCGCTCGGGGCTGACGATGCAGACGTGGGTGGGGGCGAAGGACTGACAGAGTGTGCAGTCGTAGAACGTCTCCACGGCGTCGTCCGTCAGATCAGCGAGGCGCTGGTTCCGGAACTCGTACGCCTTCCGCGCCTTCTGGAGCCAATCGGCGTGGAGCTCGGGGTCGGTGACGATCTTCACCTGAACCTTGTCCAGAACAGCGCCGAAATCGGCGTGGAAACGAGCATAGAGAATCTCGCCGAAGTGCTCCAGGTCGAAACCCTTCTCCGCGGCGGTCTTGGAGATGCGGATCCAGGCGATGTCGCGCTGTCCGATGTGCTGAACGCCGGAAGCGGCGTTGACGAAGTAGTGAATCTGCCGCTCCAGGACCGGTTCGAAGTCCTCCTGCATCTTGCGGCCGGCCACCTCAATCACCAGGCCGAGGTCCATAGAACCGCCAACCTCCATGTCGGAGAAGTCGGGGCCAATGACCTCGATCTTGTGATCCTCTACCTCGTCCATGGGCCGCATGGTGAGGTACTCGAAGGCACGGCTGTGCTTGCCGCCGAACTCCATCCGCATATCGGCGCGGCGGACGACCTCGCCCTCGAAGGCGGAGCCGTAGGGAACGGGCACCGGCACCTCGGTGATGCGGATCTTGACACCGCGGACTTCAATGGCCTTTTGCACCAGCTTGGCGGCGCGCTCTTTCTCGGTCTCGGCCTCGATCTCATTCCACGGCATGGAGATGACGTGCTCGTACTGGGTGACGCCGGTGGGCAGGATCTCCGGAACGACGGTATCGGCGATGGTGGGGAAGCCGTAGGAGATGGCCCCGGCTGCCGCAGAGTACTTCAGATCATCAACCTCACCGAGGGCCAGGACGAAGGCGAAGACACGGTACTTGTTGTAGAGCAGAATCTTGCGCCAGTTTCCAGGCTCCTGACCACCGAACGTGAGAGCAGAGCGGGTGGCGAAACCCAGAGGGTAGATGGCAGAGATGGTGTCCTTGCCGAAGGGAACGATATAGGTATCGTAGCCCATCTCCACACCCTCTTCCTGGAGCTGGTCGATGATCGAGCGGCCGTTGACGTTGCCGCAAAGGAAGGTGAGGATATTGCGGCGCTGAAGCTCGCGCACGATGGCGACAGCCGCCTCGTTGCTGCGAGCCTTGCCGACGATAGCGGCAAACCCGGGCATGCGGCCGTCGACCAGCTGGATACCCCAGGAGCGGAGCTGGACGTCGTCGATGGGGCCGTTGAGGTGACCATCGCCAGAGAAGCTGGGATAATCGGTGCTCCCCGTGAGCTCCAGCCCAGGATACGGTTCGGGTTGCTCTCCGTAGACGAAGCGTATACCCTCTATGGTCTCGGCCGCCAGGAGCGTCGACATCCCGCTGTCGAGGGTCTCGCCCAAGTAGGGCGTCCATAGACCTTCATCCGGGACAGGATGCAGGAGCTTTTTAGCGTGTTCGAGCACCGGCTCTAGATCGCGCAGCGTCTCGACCTTGTGCCCGAGCATACCGTAGATGACGGGCAAGTAGTACGCTGTATTCGGGAAAGCCACCGGAGTGTCCGGTCCCTTCTCGGCAATGGCCTTCTCCAGCAGCGCGTCAGCCTCGGCTACGAGGCCGTTGGCGCCGCGAATGGCCCTTGTTGCGATATATCTTGACATTCTCTTTCTGTCCTCCTAACTACCCGACTTGCCGTAGACCGCTTCGATACGTTCCTCCAACGGGAGATCGAGAATCTCCGGCATGCGTTTGTCGCCGCTCTTGCCCCACTTGGAAGGATCGTACTCATCGAGGCCTGACTCTTCTCGCTTCCGATCGATGTGCGCAAGCGTTCGGCGCACGATCTCCTCAGCATCCTCGATGAATTCCAGCTTGCCACCGATCTTCGCTTCCCAGTCCTCACTCATCATCCGGAGCACATCCTCGCTCCCTGAGACCGGGCCTTCGCTGCCGCCCAGGATGACGTAGGCACCGGAGGCGACGCAGTAGGTGGCGATGGAAAGCGCCTTCTCACTCATCCACTCCGGCGCCATACCAACCGCCGGGATGTCTGAGATGTCCTCGCCCAACCCGCCTTCCGTTGCCATCTGCGACAGGACGGTCAGAATGCGGGAGTTATCGACACAGGAGCCCATATGGAGGACGGGGGGGATGCCCACCGTCTCGCAGACCTCGCGCAGGCCAGGACCAGCAACCTCAAGAGCTGCCTCAGGCTGCATAAGTCCCTGCTTGGCGCTGGCGATAGCACCACAACCGGTCTCCACCACAAGGATGTCGTTCTTCAGGAACTGCTCCACGACGTACTGGTGGAGCTCATCGTGGCAGACGCGGGCGTTGTTGCAGCCGATATTCGCGACCACGCCGCGGATGCGCCCGGTCTGAATGGCGTCATTCAGAGGACGGAGCGAACCGCGGTAGACGCCGCCGAGGGCGTAGTCAATATACTCGTGGGAGAAGCCCGGGATCAACGACGTCTTGGCGTGGGGAATGGTGGTCTCCCCGCGCTCCGGGTACTGATCGATAGCACGGCGCACGATCTGCTTGGCGATATCCAGGGCACGACCCTCCTCGAACTCCATGTGAGTGGCGCCCTTGATCTTCGCCTTCGGCGACGTAGTGATCAGCTCGGTGTGGTAGCGATCGGCAATCGGTCCGAGTCCCTGGAAGATGCACTGGATGTCCACCACCATCGCCTCGACGGCGCCGGTGAGGATGGCCAGCTCCTGCTGCAAGAAGTTGCCCGCCAGAGGCACGCCCTCGCGCATCAAGGTCTCGTTGGCCGTGCAGCAAATCCCGGCCAACTGAATCCCCTCAGCCCCCTTGCTCTTAGCGTAGTCGATAAGCTCGGGATCGAGGGAGGCGGCCACGATCATCTCCGAAAGAGTCGGCTCGTGGCCGTGGATGATGATATTGACCATATCATCCCGCAGCACGCCCAGGTTCGACTCGGCGCGCACGGGGGCCGGGGTGCCAAACAGGATGTCGGTGAGGTCGGTAGCCAGCATCGATCCACCCCAGCCGTCGCCCAGAGCGCAGCGCATCGTGTGATCAAGGATGTGCTCGGCGTCCTGGTCGTTTCCCACGTGGGTGCGATGGAGCAGCTCCACCACCTCGCGGTCAACGGCACGGGGGGCGATTCCCGTCTCGGCCCAAATCTCCTGCCGTTTCTCAGGGGCCCGCTTCAGGTAGGTGAGCTCGCCTTCGATCTTGCCAAATTCAGCCAGCGCAGCTCGGGCCACGTCAGCAGCGATGTCGTTGATCGGACGGCGGTCGCCGTCCTCGTCTTTCGTGGCGACGTCCAGATACCGTGCCACCTCCATGAGCTTGTCAGGGTCGCGCACACCGTAGTCCGGCGCGTGTCCCTCGACAGCCTCTAGAAGGGTATAGGCCAAGTCTCGTCCGTGATCGGAGTGGGCGGAGGCGCCAGCCGCCACCGCTCGCGCGAAATTGCGCGCCACGATAGTATCGACGGTCGCACCGCAAACACCCGTCACCGTGTTCCCGATCAAGCGGCAAGGCCCCATGGAACAGTTCTTGCAACACAGACCCGCGCCGCCGATATTGCAGGCCCTAGAGGCCTCAGCCCGGGCAAAGGCGGTCTCGGCTTCGATCTCACACGCCTTCTGCAGAAGCTCGACCGCGGATGGGTCTCTACTAACCTTCTCCGGTGTCAACTCTCGCTTTTTTGCCATCTTCTCAAACTCCTAGTAGCGGCGGAACTCGCCCACCATCTCGCGGTCGACCTCGCTCGTTGCGGCCAACCGGACACCCGACTTTTCCCATTGAGGATCCCGTCGTATCTCAGTGGGCTCAACAAGAATGGGGACCCCACCGTCGCCGACGGGATAGCCTGCTCCCGCCAAAGCCTCCTGGATAGCGGCGTCATCGACCTTCGATGAATCATAGGTGACCATCACCTGCTTCCAGGCTGAACTCGCATACACATCTTCCACTCCCTCGAGCTTGCCCAACGCATCGCGCACTTTGAGCACGTGGTGGTCAGCCCATAGGGACGGCACGTCGAATACGATCTTCTCCATAGTTCTGCCTCCTTGATGATTCTTCATAATTAGCGTCTAACCATTCCAGCAGATCTGGCTTAACCCACCATCCACATCTTAGAGTCGCTTTCCACGCTCGCTGTGCGGCGCACAGGGCGGGCGTGGAAAACCACTTTACGATGCAGCAGATCGGCGAATCGGTAGATTGGTACACCGGCCGACCGACAGTCGAACCGAGCTGGTCTCCAGTGTACCAATCTATCCATCATCGTTTGTCTACGACAGACCGATGACCTCTCCGGTCTCCAGGTCCAGGTCCATGTCCATGAAGGCCGGGCGGGTCGCCAAGCCGGGCATGGTGCTCATCGTCCCGATCAGGGGATAGATGAACCCAGCGCCGACGCTGGCACGAACCTCGCGCACGGGGAGGGTGAAGCCGGAAGGCGCACCCTTGAGGTCGGGATCGTGGCTGATGCTGAGATGCGTCTTCGCCATGCAGATCGGCAGATTGCCAAAGCCAGATTTCTCGTAGCTGGCGATCTGGCGCTCGGCCTTATCGGAGTAGGTCACGTCGTCCGCGCTGTAGATCTCCTTGGCGATGTGATCGATCTTCTCCTTGATCGACCAGTCGAGAGGATAGAGGAACTCGAAGTCGCTGGGCTCCTCGCAGGCCGCGACGACGGCCTCGGCGAGCTTCGCGGCGCCCTCTCCACCCTTGGCCCAGTGCTCGGTGGGTACGGAATCCGAGGCTCCCTGCTCCAGGGCGTAGTCGCGCACCATCTCGACCTCGGCATCGGTGTCGTCGGTGAAGCGGTTAACCGCGACGACGACGGGGATGCCGAACTTCTTGGCGTTGCGGATGTGGGCACCAAGGTTGACCAGCCCCTGCTCGAGAAGCTCGAGGTTCTCCTCGGTATAGGCCTTGTCCAGAGGAGCGCCGGGCTTGACCGTGGGGCCGCCTCCGTGCATCTTGAGAGCGCGGATGGTGGCCACGAGGACGACGGCGTCCGGAACGAGGCCGGAGTAGCGGCACTTGATGTTGAAGAACTTCTCCATGCCGATATCGGCGCCGAAGCCGCTCTCGGTGATGACATAGTCCGCGAGCTTGACGGCGATCTGGTCGGCGATGATGGAGGAGTTGCCGTGAGCGATGTTGGCGAACGGCCCGCAGTGGACGAAGGCCGGCTGCCCCTCGAGGGTCTGCATCAGGGTGGGCATGAGGGCGTCCCGCAGCAGGATGGTCACGGCGCCCGCAACGCCTAGATCCTCCAGGTTGACCGGGTTGCCGTCGGTGTCCAGAGCGACGACGGCCTTCCCGACCCGCTCCCGAAGGTCCTCAAGGCTGGTGGCCAGGGCCAGGATCGCCATCAACTCACTGGCAACGGTGATGTCGTACCCCGTCTTGCGGGGGAAATACTCGCTGCGCTCGGCGTCGTTGAGGCCGACACTGATCTCACGGAGCGTGCGATCGCAGACGTCGACGACGCGGTTCCAGGTGATGGTCTCTGGATCGATGTCCAGGCGCCTGTCGAGACCACGGCGCTTGAGGGCGTCATCGGACTGTCGGCTCTCGTGGTACATGCGCGTATCCAGGGCAGCAGCGACCAGGTTGTGGGCCACGCTGATGGCGTGGATGTCGCCAGTCAGGTGGAGATTGAAATCCTCCATCGGGATGATCTGGCTGTAGCCGCCACCGGCAGCGCCGCCCTTGATGTTGAACGTGGGGCCCATGCTGGGCTGTCGGATGCAGCACATCACGTTCTTGCCCAACTCGCTTCCCATCGCCTCGGTCAGGCCCACCGTCGTGGTGGTCTTCCCCTCGCCCAGCGGCGTGGGGGTTATGGCGGTCACGTCGACGTACTTGCCCTGCGGTCGATCCGCGAACTTCTCGAGGACGTCCAGATGGACCTTCGCCTTATACTTGCCGTAAAGGTCCATGTCATCCTCAACGAGGTCGAGCTTCTGAGCCATCTCCCGAATGGGAATCAGCTCCGCCGCGTGAGCGATCTCGATGTCGCTCGGTACGGGATACACTTTTTCTACAGGCATGCTTTCCTCCTTAGCGTCATTGCATTGTAACCATCAAAGCCGAACCCGGACTAGGCCGGGGTGCTAACGTGAGTTTGTTGGGTGCGCCTCAGGCACCGAGGACGTCTTCGGGTGCGACTCGGCCTTAAGCGCACGTCTGACAGCACGACGCATCAAGTCACCGGCGACTTGGATGAGCGGCTCCCCTAAGCTCGGGTCTACGCGCATCGCTGCCGAGCAGGGCGAGTGGTGATGCAGGAGACCAGCTCGCTGCACGGCCTCGTCCAGGCTCTCACCCACGAGTTCGCGGGCGACGGCGCGAGCCGATCCACAAGCGGTGTCCCGCTTCACCTCGACGTCCATGATCCTCCCGCTCTCACAGACCACGGAGAGGACCGGTTGGCCGAAACAGTGGGCGAACTCCGCGATCCAAGGATCATCGTACGAGACACGATGCTGGCGCACATTATAGGTGTCCTCGGTGAGAGAGCAAAAAGGCTTGGGAAAGACGGCCGTCACCCCCGCCTCAGACAACTGGGTCCGCAGCTGGCGCGCCAGACCATCAGGCAGCCATGCCCCGTTGTCCGCCGGCACGATCACCGAGCGGGCTCCGGTCCGCTCCACGACGCTGGGGACCAGTTGAGCCACGCTGGCGACCTGGGCGACGGAGAGCACGAGATGCACACGAGGAAGTTCCAGCGGAAGAAACGTCAAAGGCGCATCCACAACCGGGGGGAGATCAGAAGGAGCGCGCCAGGCCTCAACGAACCAGGATGTGGGAGCAAATCGTCGGACGTGCTGGAGAATCCGCTCTCCGTAATGTCCCTGGTAGAGGACAAACATCCGCAGCCCCGACGGTCGACGGACCTGCCAGCTCAACGGCTCGAGAACCTCCTCCAGCAGGTCGTCAACGCGACGGCTCTCCTTCATCTGCTGATAGTAGATGGAGATGCGGTTGTCGTCGGGTGTGAGGCCAATCACCTTAGCATCGGAAGCGGAGGCCAGACTCTTCGTGACCAGTCGACGCTGCTCCTCGCCTCCTGACTCGATGATAACCACGTCAGGGTTCGCCTCAGAGACACGGTCAAAGACGTCGGGCCCGATAACGGCAGCACCGACGACCTCAATCCCTGATCGTCCTGAAAGAAGGCTCTCGACCCCTTGTGCGTAGAGGGGTTGGCTTGCGAGGATGAATACGCGTCGAGTAGGCATATCTCCCTAGCTGGCTAGCCGTACACTGACTCCCGGTCAGTAGATCGCCAGGGGTTATTATACGTCCCTTCCATCATTTCGTCTATAGCCCACATGAGCTATCGGCGTGCGCCGACTAGCCCAATTGGGCTAGTCCTTAACTCCTTTCCAGGCGCCGAGGTGACGGCGGATCATCGGGTGGTGGTATCGGGAAGACAGACGAGACCATGCCCAACAGCGTACGCGGCAGCCTCGGTCCGATTCTTGACGTCCAACTTGGTGTAGACGCTGCGCAAGTGGTTCTTCACGGTGTTGTAAGCGATCCCCAACTCCTCGCCGATCTCCTGGTTCGTGAAGCCTTCCACGACCAAGGCCAGGACCTCGCACTCCCGCTGCGAAAGAACGCCGACGACCTGAGGCTCTGGGGCTGGACGGGTCCGCCGCGCCAGCTGGTTGAGCAGCTTACCCGTCATCCCGGGAGAGAGAGGTGCTGCCCCTTGACCGATTCGGCGCAACTGATCGAATAGTTCCTCGGGCTGAATGTCTTTGAGGAGATAACCATCGGCACCATACTTGACCGCGGTGACCAAGTCCTGCTCGTCGTCAGAGACGGTGAGCATGACGACCTTCACGTCCGGCATCTGGGCCTTAATTCGTCGGGTAGCTTCGAGCCCGTCGCAGTTCGGCATAGTGATGTCCATGAGCACCACGTCTGGCCGCAGCTGACGCGCTTCGTCAACGGCTTCCAACCCATCCCTCGCCTCTCCGACCACGGTGAAAATGGGTTGAACGTCAAGGAGGCGCATCAGGCCCTTGCGGAAGAGAAGGTTATCATCAACCAGCAGAATCCGTAGCGGATCCATCTAACCGCGAGTCTAGATTGACAACGATTGAGGCGAGGACCTGTCGCCTCGCCTCAGTTTTTACGATACAGTTCACCTGACCTGTATGATACCACAAGCGGGAATGTGGTCAACCCGGCCCTGCAATCGAAGACCCCCGAGGTTGGGCGGACAGATGCGGTCCGAAGGCCCCTAGCAAAAGCGAGACGCGTCTGCCAAGCGTGGGCGCCACTCAAAACCTCGGGGGTCTTTGCTAAAACCAATTGCGCCGGTCCTTCCTTCCTACATATCCCGGGCCTCCATGCGGCGTCTCGCTGCCCGCAGGACGTTGCTCATCAGCATGACGTTGGTCATAGAGCCGGTCCCGCCGGGCACGGGGGTGATCGCCCCGGCTACCTTCTTCACCTCGTCAAAGTCAACATCCCCGACCCATTTCCCGTCCTTCTTGTTGAAGCCGAAGTCGATGACGACGGCCCCGGGTTTAACCATGTGAGCCTTAATCAGCTCGGCCACACCAACAGCCACGCAGAGAATGTCCGCTTGGCGCGTCACATCCCCCAAAGGATCAGTGTGAGAGTGGCACATGCTGACAGTGGCGTGGTGCTGCATCAGCAAAAACGCCATGGGACGGCCGACGATATTGGAGCGCCCGACAACGACGGCTCGGGCACCGTCCATCTGGATGTTAGCCCGCTTCAGTATCTCCAGCCCGCCCAGCGGGGTGGCGGGCACCAGGTAGTCCTTCACGCCAGAGCTTCGACCGACAGGAGCTGCCTGTGCCAGCCGCCCCGCGTTGATGGGGTTGACGCCATCAGCGTCCTTCTCCGGCGCGATGGCAGACTTGATCGCGATGTCATCGATCCCCTTGGGGAGGGGCTCCTGCACCATAATGCCGCTGACCTTGCTGTCGGCATTGAGGCTGTAGATGAGATCGATGATCTCCTGTTGACGGGCTGTACCAGGCAGGGTGCGCAGCCGGAAACGCATGCCCGCATTCTCAAAAGAGCGCTTGATCATCTTGGCGTAGCTGACGGAGGCGGGGTCATCTCCGGCCCGAACGACAGCGATGGTGGGCACCGTGCCATACGTCTCCTCGAACGCAGCCACGTCCGCCACGACCTCGCTTCTAGCTTCCTCGGCCATGGCACGGCCGTCCAAGATCCTGGCTGAGGCACTCTCGGCCTCGTGGGAAGCCCCGTCTGGCTTGAGAAGGCCGACCCACTCCTGTATATGAGTAGCCAGGATCTCCTCGCTCCACGCACTGATGACGCGCTCGTCAGTGCGGAGGGCATCGATGAACGCCTCAACCCGCTGAGCCTCACTCCCGTCGGTGCTGACGTAGGCCAACGTCGCTTTGGTAAGCAACGCGTTGGTGTCCTGTCGGCCGAGAGCCTCAATAAGCCGCGGCCGTATCTTGGAATCAATGGTTGCTTCGATATCCATCTGCTGCCTCCCTTTTAGACCGGCACATTGACAATCACCCGGGTTCCACGTCCCGGTTCCGATTCCACGACCAAGGAACCACCCAGGAGGCGAGCACGCTCGTGCATGCCGATAAGCCCCAGCTTGCCCGCAGCCGTCGGGTGGTCCGTCAACGTTGGCGGATTGAACCCTTTGCCGTTATCCTCCACGGTCAAGTTCACCGCGCCGTCGGTCAGCTCCACGGTGGTAACGACGCGGTCGGCGTCCGCGTGCTTCCTGACATTGTTCATCGCCTCTTGGGCAATGCGAAACAGGGTCAGCTCCATCTCCGAGGAGAGCCTTCGTTCCTCGCCCTTCACCTTGAACTCCGCCTGGAGACCATCGCGACGGTTCATACTGGCGGCCAGCTCCTCGAGGGTTGGGAGCAGCCCCAAGTCATCGAGGATCGACGGGCGCAGATCCTGGCTGAACCGACGCACGCGCTTGATGATCTCTCCGGTGGCCGCCTGCAATTCGCTGATGTCGGCAGCGACTTCGTGGGACGACAGCTCATCCGAGGTTCCCAGGGCTTCCAGGCGGCGGGAAAGGGCAACCAGCGACTGAATGGTGTCATCGTGAAGCTCACGGGCGATCCGCCGGCGCTCGCTCTCCTGTGCCTGCGTAATCTGACGAGCGTAGAACCGCATATTCTCGTACAGGTAGGCATTCTCAATAGCGATGCCGGCCTGACGACCGATGGCGGTAAGGATGGCTACCTCCCTCTCCGAGAACGCCTCGGTCTCATCGATGCTGAGGACGCTGAGAGCGCCGAAGGTCCTTTCACCGCTGACGATGGGAACGGTCACCACGCTCTTCAGGCCAGCCTCAACAAAAGCAGGGATGGCGTGAACGTAGTCCTGGTACTTGTCGATCACGGTCGGCTCACCGGTGACCATCACCTGACCAGATAGACCTTCTCCCTTGGAGACCGTCACGTCGGCCAGCTCCGGCGGCAGGTGGTGGAGATAGGGATAACGGATCACATTCCGTTCCTCATCGAGGAGGGCGATCACCCCGCCCTCGGCTGCTGCCAGATCGACAGCGATCTCCATTACCTTGGGTAATACCCGGTCAAGCTCCAGCTCGGACGTGACCTCCTCCGTCACCTCAATGACGGACCGCTCGATCTGCAGTTGACGGGTTCTTTCCTGGTACAGTCGAACGTTCTCGGCGAAAACGCCCAGGGTGTTGCAGATTGTATTCAGAAGCTCTTCGTCCTGGCGGAGGATAGGACACGAGCGGCGATCGCCAACAAAGAGGAGGCCATTCACCTCGCCTTTGGCGCGCAACGGCCCCGCGAGTTTGCAATGGAGGTCGTCGTGGCGAGCGAGCATCCGGGAGGACTTGAGTCCATCCTCCTCCTCCACCACCTCCGGGGGGAGATCGCGCTGGGCCACGAGCGTGAGCCCCTGTCCCTGTTCCTCAAGCAGGTAGATGGCTCCCACACTGACCCCAATGACATCGAGGACGCGATCGAGGATGTCGTCCAGGGTCTGTTCCAGGTTGAAGGACTGCGTCAGGGCTGTGGTCACCTCGTTGAGCGTCCTCAGACGAGCCACGGCATCGCGAGCATGCCGCGAGTTGTCTCTTTGGACCGCGCTGTTCATCATGATTCAATCGACCTCCTCCGGTCCTCGATGTGTTAACTGCCTGTTCAGTAGAGCCCGCACCGATCCGGGATGGGCCCGGAGCCGGCGTGAGAGGCGATGCGCGGGGAGAGAGACACCCGGCCTTCTGGTGGAAGCGAACACCCGATCCATCCAAGTCGGGATCGCTAGAGGGTATCCTCCAACGTGATCCAGCTCTTGCGGAGGGCGTGCACCACGGCCTCGGTCCGAGAGCCTACGCCCATCTTGTTGAAGATGTTCGTCAGGTGAGTCTGGACGGTGCGGACGCTTATCGTCAACTCCTGTGCGATTTCGCGGTTCGACATCCCCTTAGCGGCCATCTTGAGCACCTCGATCTCTCGCTCGGTGAGATGGTCGAGGGGAGCGTGGACGACGTTCGTCTCTTCCTCAGGTTGAGCGAAACGGTTGATCACCTTGCGGGCAATGGCGGGGTGGAGCATCGACTCTCCGGCGTGCACGGCTTTTATCGCCTCCACCAGTTCATCGACCTGGACATCCTTGAGGAGATAACCTGCAGCACCGGCCTCAAGGAAGGCGAAGATGTACTGGTTGCTATCGTAGGCGGTCAGGACCAGGATGGCGATGCCGGGGGCGACGGCCTTGATCTGTCTCGTAGCCTCGATGCCATTCAGCTCCGGCATGGCGAAGTCCATCACCACGACGTCGGGGCGCTCTTTAATGGCCTTCTGAACGGCCTCTTTCCCGTCACTGGCCTCGGCCACGACCTTGATGCCGGATTCACGATCCAAGAGCTGCCGGGTACCTTGACGAACCACAGCGTGGTCATCGGCCAGCAGAACGGTTATGCTTTCGGAACTCATCTCAGTATTGCCTCCAAGGGGTAAGAGCATTATATCATCGTACGTTTTTACGCGCAAACAGAACCGCCTATCCGAGCCGTTCCAATATACGCCAAAACTCGTATGGTCATCGTACGCGACATGACCTACGGACGCTTACGCGCACTGGCGTAGGCCTTGTAGGCAGACTGGCCTGCTTCTCTCTTGCGGCAGCTTCGTGTTTCTCGCAAGCGTAAGTCACGGTAGCAAGATGGATACTTTAGCCGATGACAAGAGCAGACTCCCATGATAGGATGTAACCGAAGCTAAGAAAAGAGGACAACTGAAAGCAGATATCGGGATTTATAGACAGTAGGGAGGGAGACATGAGCGCCAAGATTCTAGACGGACGAAAGGTTTCGAAGGAGATCCTGAACGAGGTCAAGCAGGAAGTGAAGTCTTACGCGGCCGATTACGACGCCAAGCCAACCCTTGCTCTGGTACGCGCTGGCGGCGATCCCGCCTCCGTCAGCTACGCAGGGATGATTGAGCGCACGTGCAACAAGGTGGGCATCAACTACGTCGAACACACCCGCCCGGCGGACACGACCGAGGATGAGATGGTTCGGCTGATTCGGAAGCTGAACGATGACGAGAGCGTCAACGGCGTCATCATCCAGCAGCCGATGCCCGAGGGCATTCGGCCGCAGGTGGTGATCGAGGCGCTGGATCCCGGCAAGGATATCGACGGCGCCCATCCGTTGAACGCCGGCAGGCTGGCCCGCGCGGCCTTCGTTGACCGCCCGCAGAATGTGGGCCCCTACTTCGTACCGGCCACGCCGCTCGGCGGCCTGGAGCTGCTCAAGCGGTATAACGTCACCATCGACGGAGAGCGAGCTGTGATCGTCGGAGCCAGCAACCTGATCGGCAAGCCGCTCTCGCTTCTGCTCACCCGCCACTGGGCCACCGTGACGGTCTGCGATCTGCACACGAAGCCGCTTTCCGAGATGACGAAGGACGCCGACATTCTGGCCAGCGTCACCGGGGTAGCGCACTTGATCACGGCGGACATGGTCAAGGAGGGCGCGACGGTGCTCGACTTCGGCTTCACCAAGATGGACGGTGAATGGGTCGGCGACGTCGACTTCGAGAACGTCAAAGAGATCGCTGACGCTATCTCCCCGGTCCCCGGCGGCACGGGACCGATGACGAACGCAATGCTGATGAGGAATACCCTCACGGCCGCGCAGCGCCAGGCCCGCCTTGGTGTGCGGTCGGCAAGCCGCGTGTCCACAGTCGCGGTCAGCCCCACACCGTTGGGCGAGGAATCGAACCAGCCCGGGAGCGAGACACCGGCTTCGTAACCTAGCGTAGCACACCACCGCTGACCTTCACGGCGGATTGTTTGAGAGGGGGCTGTCCTGTAACATTGACAGCCCCCTCCATCGTTTCCTAAGCCCAGCATCCCCCACGCCGATTCCAGCTTAGAAGCGGGCACCTGACGCTCCACCGGTCCCCCCGGCGCCGCTCCCGGCATCGTTTACCCGCACGCTTCGCTGCCGCCTCTTACTTGCTAGCGAACCACCCTGTGTTATAGTTGTGAGGCGACTATCTATCATCCATCCACCACAGAGACGCACTACCTGCGCGAGGCCCACGTGCTAGCCGATGATACCGGGCAACGTGCTGATCAGGAGGAAGTCTATGACCCTACTTGAAAAGGCAGAGAAGGAATCAACCGAGAGCCGCGGATTATTGGCCGTTATCGTAGCGGCGCTGTGCGTGATGGGCATCGCAGCCTACTACTTCTACGGCTCTCGCCAGCTGAACTTGATGGATGTGGCCGTGCTGCTCGTCATCACCGGATTCGTGGCTTACGGCACGACGCAGAACATCCTTCGCGGCGTGCTAACCGGGATCTCAATCTACCTAGCTACAGCCATAACGGGGACTTTCTACCGGGTGCTGACGCCGTACGCGAGGAGCTTTCTCAACCTGCTGGGCGGGCGCGGCCTGAACAGCCCTCCGCCGGGGGGCACAGACACCTCGGCTCTGGCGCTGTCGTTCGTTTTCGCCGCGCTGCTGCTATGGATTGTCCTGGAACTGCTCTTTCGAGCAGCCCTGCCGGATACTCATCTCGCTTTCCTGGGTCCGGTGGATCAAGTCGGAGGCGCGCTCGTCTACCTGGTGGTAGGCATCGCCGTGGCAGCACTGGTGTTCAACCTTGTCGGCTATGGCACAGCGGCGCAGACCGCCTACGAGACAGCAGCCCTCCGCCCAGAGCTCAACAACGCGATGGATCTGATCTATCAGTCGCAGTCGTTCTGGTTCGCTGGGGATCCCCCGGCGATCTACACCTATGAATGAGTCCTTGTGAATAGAAGACATCTGTCAACCCTAGAGTATCCCAAGATCCTGCACACCCTGTCCACCTATACCAGCTTTTCGGCTGGCGAGGAGAAGGCGTTGGCGCTCAAGCCGACGTCGGACCGGTCCGAGATCGAGAGCCGACTGGAGACGACGGCCGAGGCGCGCCTCCTGCTCGATGAGGAACCGGGCACGTCGATCGGCGGCGCGCACGATGTGCGCCCCCTGACGGCTGACGCAGAACGCGGCATGGTCCTGCCGTCGGCCGATCTGCTCGACGTGCGCGACACCCTCGTGGCTGGGCGGAGGCTGCAGCGATCCTTGGGCCGCATGGAGAACCTCTACCCCCATCTGGCCCGGATAGCGGGCCGAGTACGCCCCTGCGAGGACCTCATTGAGGAGATCAGCCGCTGCGTCGGGGACCGAGGCGAGATCAAGGATGAGGCATCTCCCGAGCTGGCTCGGATTCGCCGAGAGGTGGAGACCGCCCACGGGCGCATCCAGCAGAAGCTCGACAACGTGATAAGCAACGAGCGGAACGCTTCCTACCTCCAAGAAGCGATCATCACTCGACGTGAGGGACGCTACGTCATCCCTCTCAAGGCTCAGTACAAGGACAAGATCCCGGGCGTCGTCCACGATCGCTCGGCCTCGGGGGTGACGCTGTTCGTGGAACCGCTGTCCGTCGTGGACCTGAACAACACATGGCGTGAGCTGCAGCTGGAGGAGGAGGAAGAGGTACGACGCATCCTGGCGGAGCTGTCACACCTGGTCGGTGAGCGGGCGGAGGCGATCGGGTTCACGGTAGAGGCTCTGGCGGAGATGGACGTTGCGTTCGCAAAGGCCAGATACGCGGACGAGATTGACGCCTCACAGGCCGAAATCGTCGCCTTCGCCGATCGATCTGACGACCACCCGGGGACGACGGTGCGGCTGCTGGGTGCCAGGCACCCGTTGTTGGACCCCCAGGGCGTCGTGCCGATCGACGTCGACCTCGACGACGAGACGTACGTGCTGGTCATCACCGGCCCGAATACCGGCGGGAAGACGGTGAGCTTGAAGACCGTCGGGCTCCTGACGCTTATGACGCAGGCGGGGCTTCACATCCCGGCGGAGGAGGGCTCCGCTCTCTCACCGTTTGACGGCGTCTACGCGGACATCGGGGACGAGCAGTCGATCGAGCAGAGCCTTTCGACCTTTTCGGCGCATATGACGAACATCATCTCCTTTCTGGAAGAGGCCGATCGGCGGAGCCTGGTACTGCTGGACGAGTTGGGGGCGGGGACCGACCCAGCCGAGGGAGCGGCGCTGGCTCGAGCGCTCCTGGAGCACTTCCGCAGGCGAAGCTCGACGACGTTCGTGGCTACCCACTATCCGGAGTTGAAGAGCTACGCTCAGCTGACGCCCGGAGTACGGAACGCGTCCGTCGAGTTCGACACGGAGACCCTCAGTCCAACGTATAAGCTGACCATCGGACTGCCGGGTCGATCCAATGCCCTGACCATCGCCCGGAGGCTGAGCCTGCCCGAGAAGATCGTGGAAGAGGCACGAGAGATGGTCTCGGCGGAGGACCTGCGCACGCAAGATATGCTGGACGATATCCACCGCCTGCGCGTGAAGACGGCCCAGGAGCGGGAGGAAGCTCACACCGGGCGGTTGGAGGTGAGAAAAGCAGCTGAAGAGCTGCGCAAACGACTATCGTCCATTGAAGAGGAGCGTCGAGAGATTCTGGAGGAAGCGCGCCGTGAGGCTGAAGAGACGCTGGAGACGGTCCGGTCTGAGGTGCGCCAACTGCGGAGCCGCTTGAGAGCCGCTGCTGCACCGGTGGAGGCCGTCGGGGCCGCGGAAGAGAAATTGGCGTCGCTGGAGAAGCAGATGCCAAAGGTTGAACCCCGGAAATCAGCCCCTGCTCCCGACATTAGCAGGCACCTGGACGAGGCAGCACAGCGGCCGATCGCGACGGGCGACACCGTCTGGGTCCGGCCGCTGAGCGCCATAGGAGAGGTGCTGCGAGTGGATGACGGAGAGGCGGAGGTCCAGGTGGGACGGGTCCGTACACAAGTGGGCCTCTCTGCGCTGGAGCGACGAGAGGCAGAGAAGGAGGAGCCGGAGGCGGCAAGAGGTCACGTGAGTGCGGCGCCTGCTTCTTCCCCCGGCACATCCATCGACCTGCGTGGCAAGACCGTGGACGAAACCCTGAGGGAGCTGGATGGCTACCTGGACCAGGCTATGCGCGCCGGGGTCTCCCAGGCGCGGATCATCCACGGCAAGGGCACAGGCACGCTGCGGCGGGCGGTGCGCGAGTTTCTGGCGGACCATCCTCTGGTCAAGGGTTACGAGGGGGCGAAGCCGAGAGAAGGCGGTGAGGGCGTGACCGTCGTGGACATCGCTTCGTGAGGAAGAGCAGCAACCGGTCTGTCAGGAACCGCTGCCGATATCCCGGTGAGCCCAGGGAGCCATGACCCTCCATCCTTCAGGGGATCACCTGGCCTCGATTGCTCTCGCTCTCCTCATCAGTCTAGGAGTGTTGGTTGGGGCGACCGTCTCCGCGCCCCACGAAGCGCTCTCCGACGGCGGGAATAAGCCCGGCGAGTCCTACCCGGTTCGCCTGTACGTCCGGGACAGGGACCACCTGAACCGAGTCGCCGGGAGACTGGACATCTGGGAGACACATCCAGATAAGGGATATGTCGTGGCTGCCGTCACGTCCGACGAGAGACGCCGGCTCAACGACCTGGGATATCGGACGGAGAGGCACGTCGAGGCGGCTGCGGGGGCGGAGGCAGGGGCTGTCCTGGACCCCCGCTTTCACTACTTCGACGACCAACACCCGAACGCCAACGGCCGCTATGTCGTTGATTTCCTGCAAGACGTCGAAGCCACGTTTCCGAACATCACCGAACTGATAGATATCGGGGATGCCTGGCAGGCGACACAGTCGGGCGAGCCGCAACGCGACATCTGGGTGCTACGGATCAGCAATGAGAGCCCGGTCCTGGGACCCGTCGAGGAGAAACCAGCCTTCTTCCTATCGGCCGGGGCTCACGCTCGGGAGGTGGCAACGCCAGAGCTGGCGATCCGGTACATTGACCACCTGACCGGCGGCTATCAAGGCGAAGGCGGCTATGGGGTGGATCCTGACGTCACGTGGCTGGTCGACCATCACGCAGCCTACGTGCTGGTGATGCGGAACCCGGACGGGCACGTGGAGAATGAGCGGGAGGTCGCCGCCAACCGCCGGAAGAACGTCGACTCGGACGACGGCTGTAGCTACGCCAACCGGTGGGGTGTGGACCTGAACAGGAACCACAGTTTTCTCTGGAGCTGCTGCGGCGGCTCGAGCCCCGAGCCCTGCGACGAGGTATACAGAGGCCCCGCGCGGAGTTCGGAACCAGAGACCGAGGCGTTGGAGGCGTACTTCGCGACGGTGATGGCGGATCAGAATGGGCCCAATGGGGACGATGAGATCCCTCCGGCGGCGCCGATCACGACCACGGGCATCTTCATCAGCCTGCACAGCTACGGCGACCTCGTGCTCTGGCCCTGGGGCTTCGACAGCGAGGATGCTGCGCCCAATCAGACCGGCTTGAGGACGATCGGACGGAAGATCGCCGGGTTTAACGGCTACGATCCCCGGGGGTCGATCTGGTACGAGGTGGACGGAGCGGCGGACGATTGGGCGTACGGTACGTTCGGCATTCCGTCCTTCACGCTGGAGGTCGGCCCTACGGCATGGGGGTCCGGCGGGGACGACTGCTCGGGCTTCTTTCCGCCGTACGAGTGCATAGACGGTTATGCAGGGCGCAGTTTCTGGGCGGAGAACAGACCGGCTCTACTATATGCTCACAAGATCGCAGCGACTCCGTATCGGAGCGCTCGCGGCCCCGACTGCGAGGGCGTGGTGGTAACTCCGGTAAGGGCAGCACCCGGCGAGGCCGGTCAGGTAATAGCCACCCTCGTCGACCGCCGCTGCTGCGGGGACACGCCAAGCACCACGGTCGACGCAGAGTACTTCATCGACGCCCCCGGGGAGAACGGGACCGGGATTCCGATGGAGGCGGCCGATGGCGCTTGGGGGGACCTCAGTGAAGAGGTTGCCGCTGCGGTGGACACGTCTCCGCTCAACCCAGGCCGTCACACCATTCTCGTTCACGGGAAGAGCGAGGAAGGGCACTGGGGACCCTTCAGCGCGGGTTTCTTTTACACGGGACATGACACCTATCTGCCGTTGACAGCGCGCTGACGGCTTGTTGGGCGTCGGCCCCGGCTGTCGAACGGAGGAAGCGATGGACGAGGAAAGGGCGAAACTTATGGATACAGAGCAGATTGAGATTGAGGTCTGGCTGTATGGACCGATCCGCCAGTACGGGGACGAGGTGACCGAAGAGATCATCCGGGAACGAGACGTGGGGCCAGCCCACGCGGAGCTTCATCTGGAGCTCCCGAAGGGAAGCACGGTCCAGACGTTGCTCGACCACCTGGCACTCCCTCCAGAGGAGAAAGGGATCACGTTCGTCAACGGGAAGCTGGCCGCCATGCCAGGCGTCGACGCCGACCGCGGTGTCGTCCTTAACGACGGCGACCGGGTCGGCATATCGCATCGGCGCAGCATGTGGCCCTTCCAGTACCGGTTCGGGGCCAGCCTGGAGGACGGGCTCCAAGAGACGTTCCGTAAGCGGAAAGACCGGGGCATCCACCACGCTTACACCGAACCAGAGGACTAGCTTGACAGCCTGCTCGATCCAGGGTATAACAAATGCGAAGTCGCACATACTCCGCAAGACGGTTCCGTTACAAAGCCATAACCTTCCGACTCATCTGCTCCTTAGGGACGGGTGAGCGATAAGGCGTAGGGAGAGATCCTTACGCCCGCCGTGATTGCAAAGGAGGCAAACCGGACCTCGGCCCTCGCGCCAGGCCCGACCGGCCTCCTTTTTTGTATTCGGCCTCAATTCATAGTTAGGGAGGTACCCAAGTATGGCCAAGATCCTGCGTGTGAACATGACGGACCGTACCGCGACCTACGAGGACGTACCGGAAAAGTACCAGAACCTCGCCGGGCGCGGCCTAACGTCCACGATGATCTACGACGAGGTAGATCCCACCTGTCACCCCCTCGGGCCAAACAATAAACTCGTCTTTGCCCCCGGCCTACTGACCGGCACCGTCGCACCGACCTCAGGACGCCTCTCCGTCGGCGGCAAGTCCCCCCTCACCGGCGGCATCAAGGAGTCGAACGCCGGCACTAAGTGGGGCCAGCAGCTGGCGAAGCTAGGCATTAAGGCAGTCGTCGTCGAGGGCCGACCAGAAGAAGAAGGCTGGTGGGGCCTGCACATCAGCAAGGATGGCGCCGAGTTCTTCGACGCCGCGGAGTATACCGATCGGAGCCTGTACGAAATGGCGCCGTCGGTGTTCGAGCGCTTCGGCGACCGCGTAGGCATGATGACCATCGGTGTGGCCGGCGAGAAGAAGATGTCGATGGCCGGGATATGCTTCAACGATATGAAGAACCAACCGACACGCTACTCCGGCCGGGGCGGCCTGGGTGCTGTAGCCGGGAGCAAGGGGCTGAAGTTCATCATCGTAGACGACACCGACGCCCCGGGCGTGGAAATCGCCGACAAGGAGCTCTTCAACCAGGGCCGGAAGAAGATGTTGAACGCGCTGCGCAGCCACGACATCACGAAGCCGAAGGGCGGCCTCAACACCTACGGCACCGCGGTGCTGGTCAACGTCATCAACGAGGCGGGTGCCTTCCCGACCCGCAACTTCCGCGATGGGCGCTTCGAGGGCGCGGCGAAGATCTCGGGCGAGGCGATCTTCGAGGGGAACAAAGAGCGGCTGGGCAAGGAGCTCTTCAACCATGCCTGCCACCCCGGCTGCGTGATCCAGTGCTCCAATACGTGGTTCGACGAAAGCGGCGAGGAGGTCGTCTCCTGCATCGAGTACGAGACGACCTGGGCCGTCGGCGCCAACTGCGGCATCGAGGACCTGGACACTGTGGCTGAGCTAACATGGCTGTGCAACGATCTGGGCATCGACACGATCGAGGCCGGAGACGTGATTGCCGTGGCCATGGACTCGGGGCTGGCCGACTTCGGCGACGGCGAGGCCGCCGTGCGCTGGCTCGACGAGGACATCCGCAACGGCACGGATCTGGGTCATATCCTGGGCCAGGGGACGAAGTTCACGGCTGACGCCTTCGGCAATGAGCGCTCGCCCACCGTCAAGGGGCAGGGTATGCCGGCTTACGAGCCGCGGGCGATCAAGGGGATCGGGATGACGTACGCCATCTCCACGCAGGGCGCCGACCACACGTCGGGTTACACCATCGCTCCCGAGATCCTGGCCGTCGGCGGCGACCTGGATCAGTTCGACAAGGACAAGGCGGACGTGGTGCGCGCCTTCCAGCAGACGACGGCCTTCATCGACATGAGCGGGCACTGCCTCTTCATCGCCTTCGCCATCCTGGACATCGCCGAAGGGTTCGAGGGTATGGTGGAGGAGTGCAACGCCGTGCTGGGCACCGACTGGACCGGGGACGATGTGACGCGCATCGGTCAGGAGATTCTCGATAAAGAGCTGGCCTTCAACCGCGCCGCCGGCTTCACCGAGGCTGACGACCGCATGCCGGAGTTCATGACCTATGAGCCGCTCCCGCCGCACAACGTGACGTGGGACGTGCCGAACGAGACGCTGGACGCGGTGTTCGGGGAGGCCTAGTTAGGGCGTGGTGGCACGCTGAAAAGCGAAGAGAGCCGTCGGGGTTTTCCATGTACCCGGCGGCTCTTTGCTGTGTACAATCACGGGGCACTCCGCCGGTACGTTTCTAGAGCGTCTCCGGTCCGGTGGTGCCGCAGCGTCGCTCGTTTCCTACGCCTGCTGCATCACAACGTGGCCTCCAGAGGCTGTACCGACTCAATCATCAGCCGCTCCACCTGGAGCCATTGACGGCCTGAAGCCTCCAGCAGCCCCCATCCAAAGCGACCCCACGGCTTGACGACCATGTACTGGTTGTCCAGCCACATCACGAAGCCCAAGGGGCCTCGGGGCGACGGGGCGTCCTCCAGAACAGTTTCATCGTCGACGAAGAAGGCCGATCGCTCCTCGCCCCAGTCTATCACGTAGGTGTGCCAGTCGGTGATGGCTAGATCGAGAGGCGCCTCCCGCACGTTCAACGCTCGTTGGATGGGGGGCCAGAGGGCTCGGTAGAGGGGCCGCAGATTCATGGCAAGGGCCGCCGGGAGAGCGGCGGGAGCGAGCAAGAGCGCCACAGGCCGGAGAGCGTCGATGACCGCCGCCTTCCAACCGCGACCGGGCGCGTCCCGATCCAGCTTCATATCGGACGCAGGGGATCCGTAGAAGAACCAGGCGGCCCGCGGCAGAGTCGGTATCCGCTGCTCAGTCATCAGAAAAGGATCGTTCCAGAACCCGAAGCCCGCCGTACCGCGGAGCTCCCCTTGGGGATGGGAGAATCGGGCGCGCACCGTCAATCGGAGCGGCGGTTCCCAGGGGAATCGGCTGCGCGACAGACCCTGGTAGTCGTCGATCTGGGCGTTGGTGTACTCCCTCGAGGTCGTGTCCGTATTGACAAACCGGAGACCTTCGTCAGCCTGTTCCAGAGAGCCTGCCCCCTTGACGTGCTGATTCCAGCGGGGGGAAAGCTGTTCTCTCGAGGATGGGCGTCTGAAGTCCTCAGAGACGCGCCCCATCAGAGGGCCTCGCGAGTCACCCGGACCAGAAGTGTATCGTCGTCCGTATTGAGGTGGTAGAAGGCGCCCCGAGGTATGACGGTGAAGTCCCCCGGCTCCAACCGGAGTCTATCTCTCACCGTGCGAACCGTGAGCGCGCCCTCTACAACATAGATCATCCGATCGTGGGCGACGGGGAGTCCGATGGGCCAGCGACCGCTGCCGCGAGCGAGTTGCACCTCAGCATCCTCGACTTGGGCAACGGTTTGGAAGCGGAAGGGCGCAGGAAGTGATTCCCCGGTCTCAAGAAGGTGAACGCAAGGTAACCCGGTCTCTTTCACAGCGTAGAGACGGCGGTGACCGTTCTTCCGATGCGGCAGGAGGCCACAGCGGAGAAGGAGCACGGTAGCGCGGTCAGACGACCTCGACCGGTGTCTGGTCCCTTTGGGAACGACCGTCAACTGATCCGATTCCAACCGGGTGTGACCACAGGCGCTCTCGAGCATCATCGTCCCGTCGTAGACCCAGAACAACTCATCGAGATCGACGTGTCGATGCCAGTCAAGGGTCCCTTCGCAGATGTAGACACTAATCAGAAGGTCGTCCACGTAGGCCACGTTGGCCATGGAGAAGGGTTCGTCGAGCTCCGCGGCTATTTCCGCTACGCTGAAGCTGCTCAATCTCGTCATCGCAGTGATTATAGACCGAGGAGCCGTTGACGCAAGTAAGTGGTCGTCGGAGCGGGCGTTGCTTGTCACCGGGGACTGCGTCAAGTATAATGCCACCGACCACGATCTCCCCCTCACCGCATGCCCAGCGTGGATCCGTGGAGCGGCAGCGGCTGGAGGCCAGATCTCCCAACGACCCGAACAGGAATCCAGGATGACGCTTGAACTGAGTCAACTGACGCAGCAAGTAGAGACGATGGGCAAGGCCGCTGCCGAGCGGCAGGATGCTTACGCCGATCTTGTGAGGCTGGCGAGGCAGTGGCTCGCCAGCTATGCCGACCAGGGTGAGAAGCTGCGAGATGGGGCTCGAAGCGGACGCGAGGCGGCGATCCCCACGGCGGAACCGCTGGATGGGGTTTTTCCCCTGCCCGAGATACCGGAGAAGCTCACCGTCGCCGCGGCCGACGGCTCTCAGATTCAACCGGATCGGCACGGCGCGGCGCTCTATTACATGATCAACATCGGCAGTATGGTCTACCGCCACGGCAGCGGAGAGGCACCGGAGGCCCGGAGCGAAGCGACGCTGGGCTACACGGAGGATGACCTGTACGAGAATGGCAGCCCCGTCTCCGGCAACCTGCTGGACATACGACGCGATCTAGGGGAGCTGCGACGGCTGGCGGACGTCTGTGAGGAAGAAGCGCCGAGCCCCACCGTGGCTCTGGTCGATGGATCCATCGTTCTCTGGGTGCTGAGGGATCGTCCGCCGGGAGCGCGAAAGGAGAAGGTGGAGGCCTACCTGGAGCAGCTCGATCGCATTCGGCGCGCGGGCGGAATCGTCGGTGGCTTCATCAGCCGGCCCGGCTACAATGAGGTCACTGGACTCCTCCACCTGGCAAGTCTGGACGGGGACAGAAAGAAGGCTGAGAAAGAGCCAAACCCGTTCCAACACCTACCGGATCGCGCCGTCTTCGCCAATCTGCCGTCGGGCGCACGCTCAGCTCTCTTCGTCTCTCCGAAGGAGACGAGCCAGAGGGATTACGGTCAGCACGAGGTCCACTTCTTCTACCTCAACCTGGTACAGGAGGGAGAACAACCCGTCATCGCCAGGGTCGAGGCCCCGGCCTGGGTGGTGGAGGACCCCGCCAAACTGGACATCCTCCACGGAGCCATCGTAGCCCAGGCGCGCATCATGGGCGACTACCCCTACGCCCTGGCGCGAGCCGACGAGCTGGCCTACATCAGCAGTCAAGAGCGGGCAGCCTTGGAGGAGATGGTGAGTACGGCTCTGATGAGAGCCGGTGTACGGTCGACCCCCTCGCCCAAGGCCTACTATAAACGATTGACGCGCCGAGGCTTCTAGCGTTAGCAAACGGAATGTGACGATGTCTATGAACGACAGAGACTTGCAGGTGGGACGCGTGCTGCGGGCCAGCACCCGCGGCTTCGCCATCGGCTGCGCAGTGATGCAGCCGGAGATTCCATCCTTCGGCGCCTTCGTGCGGGCCGAAGCGCAGCCCTCGGGTGAAGCGATCTACGGGTTGATCTACGACGTCAGCGTCGAGGACGATCCGTTCGTGCGCCAGCTCATCGGCGCCGACATGCCGGAGGAGGTGGTTCGCGACAACCGAGAGACTCGCCAGATACCGATCGAGGTAAGCGTGCTGGCGGTCGGCTGCGGTAGAGACGGGGGGATCCGACACTGCTTGCCTGCGCAACCACCGGTGACGCTGGATTGGCTCTATCAGTGCGAGGAAGCGGAGGTGCGCGCCTTCACGGAGCGGTTTGATTACTTCCGCCTGGTGCTGGAAGCGCGGGACGTGCCGACGGACGAACTGCTGGCCGCGAGCCTGCGCGCTGCGGCAGAGGCACGACCGGCGGGGGAGCGAGAGAGATTCCTAGTTGAGGCGGGGCGGGAGCTGGTGCGGCTGCTAGCCGGCGACCCGACGCGGCTAGAGGGGCTATTACGCCGGCTGCGCGCCTGAGATGGTTCTCAGCCCCGGACAAAGGAGTTAGAGAATGGACGAAGTCAGTCCCGAACGAGAGCTCGAGCAGTTCTTCGGCCCCCGACCGCCGGAGCCCGACTCCCTGGAGCAACTGGGAATCGTCGTAGGAGGCAGCCTATCCGAGGGGCTGATAGTGAAGCTCGACCGCCGAACCGTCATCGAGGGGCTTGCCGTCGGGCGATACGTGGTGGTGAGGGGACAGACCGGACGACGCTTCTTCTCGATGGTGACCGACGTACAACTGGACGCGCTGAACCCCCTGATGCAAAAATCCCCACCCGATACGAGCGATCCGTTCATCAACCAAGTCTACGCCGGCACCGCCGTCTTCGGCCAGCTGGAGGTAGCTCCGATGCTAGTGCTGGACGCAGACGCCAGCGAGCCGAGGCCGGTGAAGACGGTGCCAGCCCACTTCACGTCCGTCTACCCGGCCAGCGAGGAGGAGGTGGCCCTGATCTTCGGCGAAGAGGAACGAAAGGGCTTCTTCCATATCGGGGAGCCTCTGGAGATGGAAGGAACCCACGTTGCGCTCGACCTGGAGCGGTTCGTGGAACGCTCAGCCGGGGTGTTTGGCAAGACTGGAACGGGCAAGACCTTCCTAACGCGGATGCTCCTGGCCGGCTTGATTCAGGAGGACGTGGCGGTCAATCTGGTCTTCGACATGCACAACGAGTACGGGTGGAAGGGACAGACGGAGACACGGCAGGAGGTCAAGGGTCTGAGACAGCTCTTCCCCGGCGGCGAGGTCTCGGTCTTCACGTTGGACGATGAATCGTCACGGCGCCGCGGCAGCAAGGTCGACGCCGTCGTTCGCATCGGCTACGACCAGATCGAGCCGGAGGACGTGGACAGCCTCTCGAGCTTGATGGCCATGTCCGACGTTCAGGTGGGGGCGCTGTACTTCCTGCGGCGCGTGTTGGGCCGCGACTGGGTGGCACGGCTGCTGGATGAGCACGACCGGCTGGAGGAACTGGACGCAGCTCTGGAGAGGGGGACAATTCACGGCGGCACCCTGGGCGCGATTCAGCGGAAGCTGGGCATGTTCCGCCGCTTCGACTTCCTCCAGGAGCGAGTTTCTGAGGACCCGGTCCGCCAGATCCTGGATTACCTCGACAGAGGGAGAAACGTCATTCTGGAGTTCGGCCGCTATGGCAACAGCCTGGAAGCGTACATCCTGGTGGCGAACTACATCACCCGACGGATCCACGAGCACTACGTGCACCGAACCGAGGCAGCGCTGGGCACGCGGGAGGGAGAGCCGCGCCCGCTGGTGATCACGATTGAGGAGGCCCACAAGTTCCTGGATCCGACTATCGCACGCCACACCATCTTTGGCACCATCGCCCGCGAGCTGCGGAAGTACAACGTGACGCTGTTCGTCGTGGATCAGCGACCCAGCGGCATCGACCCGGAGGTGATGAGCCAGATTGGCACGCGGGTGACGTGTCTTCTCGACGACGAGGCGGACATTCGAGCGGTCTTCTCGGGAATCAGCGGCGGGGCGAGCCTCCGGGAGGTCCTAGCCCGGCTGGACACGCGGCAGCAGGCACTACTCATGGGCCATGCCGTGCCGATGCCGGTGGTCGTGAAGACGCGGACCTACGGCACGCCGGAGTTCTACGCCGCGCTGGGCGTGCAGGAGACCGAGAGTCCGGAAGAGGTGCTGGAGCGAGGGCGCTCTCTCCTCAGCGGAAGCGCCGAGGACGCGGCGGGGATCTAGGAATCTGCGGGCGAGTGCCGCGCCCCTGAGACGCTGAGCCGGAAGAAGGGGACAGGTCTTGCCGAGAAAGAAAGCCAAGGGAGCGAGCCAAGCTTGAAAGTCATCATCGATTTTGACGGGACACTGACCGCTGAGGAGCAGCAGGCCCGGGCTCTGGCGGAGAGATCGCTGGCTACGCTGGCGAACGATATCATAGGCGTCCCACGCCGGGAACTGATGGAGGCGTACGACACGACGCAGGCTCGCCTGCTGGAGGAGCCGCACCGCTACTGGTGGGAGGTCAACGGTTTGATTGCCTCCTACTGCGATGAGGGAGCCTTCATCCTCAACACCACGACGCTCCAGGTGATGCTGCGGGAGAACGACGCGTACTCCCGGGCGGTGGCGGCATCGTTCCCGGAGGCCGAGTACGACCCGGTGGTTGACTGCACCAACTACCTCTTTCACCGCCACACGGCGGAACTGGAGCCCGTCTTCCGTCCAGCGACCAGGAACGTTCTGACAACCCTCACGCGGCAACCAGCGCGCGACCCCGTGATTCTCACGAACTCGCTGGGGGACAAAGTGAAGCGCCACCTGGGGACGCTGGGGCTGGAGGAACCGGTCGCCGTATTGGGCGATACGCGCCAGTACGCGATGGATCCAGATTGGCCTCACCGCTTCTCGCACCCCGACCTGGGTGAGATCCAGGTCTGGCCTCTATCGGAGAAGCGCCAGGTGGACCTGCGGCGGCCGGCCTATTACCGGGCGCTGGAGGAGGCTCTCGAGGAGGACCCGGAGATCGCGGTGGTAGCGGATACCTTTTCGCTGCCCGGCGCTCTGCCGCTGACGATGGGGCTGCGCTTTTTCCTGGTGCGGACGCGGTACACGCCCGCGTGGTGCGCTCGGATCACTGAAGCTCACACGGGAGGTGCGGTTCTCGATGACCTGGAGGAGCTGCCGGCGGCGCTCGACGCGCTGACAGAGCCAGCCCGACATGGGGGAGATAACGTGGTATGAATGAGTACCGAGAGACGAATCAGGCTTGGTGGAACGAACGCGTTTCAGCACACGCCGAATCATCGTTCTATGACTTGGAAGCTTTCAAGGCCGGAGGGCTGGCCCTGAGCGACCTGGAGCGAGAAGAGCTGGGCGACGTGGAAGGGAAGTCTCTGCTGCACCTCCAGTGTCACTTCGGTCTGGACACGCTTTCCTGGGCGAGGCTGGGCGCTGAGGTGACGGGGGCTGACTTCTCTGAGGAAGGTATCGCCCTGGCCGAGTCGTTGAGCGAAGAGCTGGGAATCGAGGCATCCTTTGTCTGCTCGGACATCTACAGCTTGCCCCAGGTGCTCTCCGGTCAATTCGACATCGTCTATACCTCCTATGGCGTGCTCTGCTGGCTACAGGATCTGGTCCGCTGGGGGGAGGTGATCGCGCACTTCCTCAAGCCCGGGGGCGTCTTCTACATCGCCGAGAGCCATCCCTTCGCCCACGTCTTCTATGACGAGGAGGATGCCGATGGGCTCGAGGTACACTATCCCTACTTCCACCATGAGGAGCCCTTCCGATTCGAGAGCGACGGCTCCTATGCCACCGGAAAGAAGTGCAAGCATCGGGTGACCTATGAATGGTCTCACAGCCTGGGCGACATCGTCAACGCGCTGGTCTCCGCCGGCCTGGAGATAGCGTTCCTCCACGAGTTTCCCTACGCTCGCTATCAGATGTTCCCCTTCTTGGTGGAAGATGAGGATGGATGGTGGCGATTGGAGGAGAAGGACGGCTTCATCCCTATGACGTTCTCGCTAAAGGCGATCGGATGACAGAAGAATCGTCGATGGATAAGATACGTCTGCTCCATTTTGCGGACATCCACATCGGTATGGAGAACTACGGGAGCGTGGACCCCAGCACCGGCGTCAATGCCCGCGTGCTCGACTTCCTACGGCGCTTCGACGAGTTGATCGACTATGGGTTGGAGCGCGAGGTGGACCTGGTGATCTTCGCCGGGGACGCCTACAAGCAGCGGAGCCCGAATCCCACCTACCAGCGAGCGTTCGCAAAACGGGTGAAGCGACTGGCAGACGCCGGGGTGCCCGTGGTCCTGCTGGTGGGGAACCACGACCTGCCGACGATGACTCAGAGAGCCACCGCGGTCGACATCTTCAGCACCCTCGACGTGCCGAACGTGATCGTGGGACGAGAGTATGAGCTTCACGACATCGAGACCAAGAGCGGGCCCGTGCAGGTCGCCACGGTGCCCTACCCCGTCCGACAGAGGCTCCTGGTGGACGACGAGTACCGAGGGCTGTCCATCGAAGAGCTGGACAAGGCGCTTCAGCGCATCGTCACGGAGACGATTGAGGGCCTCAGGGAGAGCCTGGCGCCGGACGTACCGGCTGTGCTGGCAGCTCATCTGAGTGTATCGAACGCGACATACGGATCGGAGCGGAGCGTGATGGTCGGCCGCGACGCCGTGGTGCTGAAGTCGGCCCTGGATGACCCAGCCTGGGACTACGTGGCGCTGGGACACATCCACAAGCATCAGGCCTTAAACGACGAGAATAAGCCGCCGATCGTTTACGCCGGCAGTGTGGAACGGATCGACTTCGGCGAGGAGGACGACCCCAAAGGCTTCTGCTGGGTTGAGCTTCCCCAGCAGCGCTCGAATGCCGAGACGACGTGGGAGTTCGTCCAGCTCAATGCCCGCCGGTTTGTCACGATACGGGCCGACCTGCGGGAGGAAGAGGAGCCGCTGGCGGCACTGGAGCAAGCCGTTGCTGCCCACGACATCGAGGAGGCCGTGGTGCGGCTGATCCTGAAGCTCGAGGCCGACCAGGAGCCAGCGGTGCGCGACTACGACGTGCGCGCCCTCCTGTCGGAAGCCTACACCATCGGAGGGATTAGCCGGGAGGTGGAGCGTGAAGCGCGCGTGCGTCTGGGGGATCAGGCACCGGAGGAGATGACGGATTCAGAGCTGCTCAAGGCCTTCCTGGAGACCAAAGAGGTCCCTTCCGAGCGCTTGGAGACACTCCTGAATCACGCCGATGCCATTTTCCATTGGGATGAGGAAGACTGATCCTGATGCCGAGCAGCCAGGTGGCCGACAGAGGCTGCTGCTAGTGAGTATCGCCCAGTAGCGTCAGTGCCTCGGGTCTCAGAGATAGCGTAATCGTCTCACCAAGGCGGGGAAGGTCGACACCAGCCGAGAAGATAAAGGCCAGCTCCTCCCCGCTCTCGTGACGCCCCTCGAGCTGCCAATGCATGCCGCGGAAGGAACGAGCGACAACCTCCAGATCGACCCGATTGGGACCGTCGTCCCTTATCCGCGCCGCCTCGGGCCGGATGAGGAGCTGCGCCTCGGATCCACCGTCCCAGCCCCCTTCATCGGTGGCTTCGACCTCCAGCGTGCCGACAGCGGTGCGAACGCGCTGCGGCGCCACGACCTCCGCGTCGAGTAGGTTAGTCAGCCCCAGGAATCGGGCGATCCACGCCGAGCGCGGGTGCCGGTAGAGCTCCTGGGGGGGGCCAACCTGGATCACCTCCCCCGACCGCATCAGCGCCACGCAGTCCGAGATGGCGAAGGCCTCCTCCTGATCGTGGGTGACACTGATCACCGTCACACCGGCTTGATGGAGGATAGCGGGCAGCTCATCCATGAGGCGCTCGCGCAGCGTGCGGTCGAGCGCACCGAGAGGCTCATCGAGCATGAGGAGCCGCGGATTGGGCGCCAAACTGCGCGCCAGCGCGACCCGCTGACGCTCCCCGCCGGAAAGCTGACTGACATCGCGGTGCCCGAAACCCTCCAGCCCGACCAAGGCCAGGACCTCAGCGACGCGGTCCTCGATCCTTTTCCGTTCCAACCCCTCCATACGGAGCCCGAAAGCGACGTTACTGAAGACGTCCTTGTGCGGGAAGAGAGCGTACTCCTGGAACATCAACCCGAAGCCGCGCCGGTGCGGCGGCACCCGGGTGACATCTCGGCCGGCGACCAGGACCTGACCGCTGTCCGGCATCTCCAGGCCGGCGATGAGGCGGAGAAGCGTCGACTTGCCGGAGCCGGATGGGCCCAGCAGTCCGTAGATCTGACGCTCCTCGACGGTGAGGCTGACGTCAGAGAGCGTCCAGCCGTCGGGATAGGCCTTATGAAGATCACGAAGCTCGAGCAAGGGTGCCATGTCTAGAACTCCCGGAGGCCTCCCACGCGGAAGCGCTCAATGACGAGGAAGCCGGCTGTACAGACGAGCATCAGCAGCGTCGACATAGCCAGCGCCTGACCGTAGTTAATAGTCCCAGGGCGTCCCAGGAAGCGGAAGATGGCCACGGGCATCGTCGGTCTCTCCGGTCGGGCGATGAGACTCGTCGCGCCGAACTCCCCCATGGAGACGGTGAAGGCAAAGACGGCGCCCACGACCACGGCCCGCGCGACGATGGGCAGGTCCACCTCCCGCCAGACGCGCCAAGGAGAGGCGCCCAGGACTGACGCTGCCTCGCGCAACTGAGGCTGAATGGAGCGAAGCGCTGGGAGCACGCTGCGGACGACAAAGGGAAGAGCGACCAGGGTATGCGCCAGGATCACGAGAACGGGCGACGTACGCAGGTTGAGGGGTGGCTCGTCGAGAGCGACGATGTATCCCAGACCGAGGGTGACTGCAGAGGTGCCCAACGGGAGCATCAGTACCGGATCGAGGAGCTGCCTCAGCCCGCGCCAGAGGGTTTTCAGCAGGGAGCCATCACCGCTCTCTTGGACATCGACCCGGGTGGAGCGCCCATCCAGCATCGACGCAGCCATCAGGCCGAGGACGACGGCAAGACCGACAGTCGCCAGCGCGAAGGTCACAGAGTTTCTCACCGCCGCCGCGGGGGGCACGTAGAAGACCGAGCCCCGCGGGTTGCGAAAGAGCTCACGGTAAAAGGTGAACGAGAGCCCGCCGCCCAGCGTGAGCGAGCGTTGGACTAGGGCGACCAGCGGCGCGATGAGGAGGACGACCATAAGCGCGAGATTGCCGCCGACCCAGATCCATTCCCGCCAACCTCTAGGGCGCCGTTGGGTTGCCCGGCGAGAGCGGAGCTCCACCGGCAGGGTCATCGTCGCCTGCAGCCGCGTATAGACCGTCATCAAGGCGAACGTGAACAGGATCTGGATCACCGACAGAGACGCGGCAAGGGGCAGGTTCAGGTAGTGCACCGTCTGACGGTAGATGGCGACCTCGAGCGTGGCGAAACGGGGGCCACCGAGCACGAGGATGACGCCGAAGCTGGTGAAGTCGAAGATGAAGACGAGAATCGACGCAGCCGCGATGGACGGCACCAGGAGGGGCAGCGTTACCTGGCGGAACGCTTCCCAACGACTGGCGCCCAGCATCCGGGCGGCCTCCTCCAGGCGGGGATTGAGATTCGACCAGTAGCTACCCACGATTCTGAGCACCAGCGTGTAGTTGTAGAAGACGTGGGCCAGCAAGATGATGGCCACGGTATGTTGGAGGTTGAGGGGAGGTTCCTGGAATCCCAGCACCCGCATGAGAGCCATATTGACCAGGCCGCGAGGCCCCAGGACGGCTGTGAAAGCGAGCGACACGACCATGGTGGGGAGAACAAAAGGGACGGTTGTGAGGGCTCTGATCAGGGATTTGCCCGGGAAGTCATACCTGGCGAAGATGTAGGACCCCGGGAGCGCCAGAGCGACCGTCAACAGGGTGGAGAGGGCCGCCTGCCATATCGTGAACCAGAGGACTCGTAGGTAGCGAGGCCTGCCAAACAGCTCAGTGAACGGTTCCAGACTGACGTTTCCCTCTGGCGTAAACGAGAGGGATAGAATGGACGTCAGGGGATAGAAGTAGAAGAGAATCAGGAATGCAAAGAGAACGGCGTAGATGAGAAGACGGGCAAGACGAGACAAGGTGCTGAGATCCACCCGACCTTCGTTCGCCCGTCTACTCATCTCTGGCGCCTCCGTCTCCCCTACTGGAGCACCTGGTCGGCCCAGTCATCAACCCAAGCCTCGCGGTTCTCCTGGATTCTTCCGTAGTCGATGAGGATCGGGTTCTCCGGGGTCACGGCGAACTCGACGAAGACCTGCGGGAGGTCTGCGTTCTCGTTGGTGGGAAAGACGAACATGTGGAGCGGAATGTCCTCCTGGAACTGCTCACCGAGCATGAAGTCGATCCACGCCTTGGCCAGCTCCGGATTCTGAGCGTTCTTGAGGACGCCGACGAACTCTATCTGGCGGAAGCAACTACCGTCGCCAACGACGACGCCGGTGGGCGCCTCCTCGAAGGGCTCCTCCGAGAAGTGCACCTCCACCGGAGGGCTGCTGGCGTAACTGACAACGATGGGCCGGTCGCCGCTGCCACCGCTGCCGTAGGTGAACTGCTCGTAGTACGCCTCGCTCCAACCCTGGGTTATGAGAACGTCGTTGTCGCTGAGCTCGTTCCAGTAATCGAGCCAGGTGTAGTCGCCGTCCTCCCCGAAGTTGCCGATGGTAGCGAGCATGAAGGCGAGACCGGGAGAGGACGTTGCCGGATTCTCGACCACGGTCAATCCTGCGTAGTTGGGCTCGGTTAAGTCCTCCAGATTGCTGGGCGGCTCAAGCCCTTCCGATTCAAACCAGGCCTTGTGATAGTTGAGACAGACGTCGCCATAGTCGACCGGCGATACGCGGTGCTGCTCATCCAGCTCGAAGCGATCCGGGATCTCGTCCAAGAGCGGCGATTCGTAGACCTGGAAGATGTCCTCTTCAAGCGCCCGACCGAGGAGCGTGTTATCGACCCCGTAGAGCACATCGGCCAAGGGGTTATCCTTGCTGAGAATGGCCTGATTGAGGACGACGCCAGCGTCTCCGGCCTTGAGGATCTCGACGGTCGCATTCTGTTCTGACTCGAAGGCGGTGATGACCTCTTCACTGATGTCGAAGCTGTCGTGTGTCATGATACGCACTGTCTGACCATCCGCAGACTCTGTGGGCGTGGGTTCTGGCGGGGGCGTTGCCGTCGGCTCCTCCGTCGGCGTCCCCGCGGGCCCGCAGGCGGTCAATAGAAGAAGAGAAACTATAAGAAGAAACATGATGCGTTTCATACATACCTCCTCGCTACTCGCTCGCGTGCGTCACGACACAGAGGAGCTGACCCTGCCGCACGCGCACACGGGCCGGCTCCTTCCGCTGTACGTTACTTATCCCGCGAGTGGAACCGAGATGAAGCGTTGCGTCATCCAGCGGCCACTCCAGGCCTTCTGCGGTGACACCGACGGCATCACCGCCCAAGGGGATGAGGGAGACCGTATCCCCGAGTTGACCCTCTAGCACCCTCTCGCCGCGGATCAGAAACGCCGTCTGATTCCCCTCTACGATCCGGACGTCAACCTCGCTCAGCTCCGGCAAGGTGAGGAGCATCAGATTCGCCGTCGTCTGGTCAAGCCGCCCTCCCAACGCACCGAAGATGAGAATCGATTCCGCGCCCTCGGAGATCGCACGTAGAAGCGCCAGCTCGAGGTCCGTTTTATCCTTGCGCGCCGGGAAGCTGCTGACCTCGGCGCCGCTGGAGCGCAGTCGTTGTCGTTCCTCCTCGTTCAGCGAGTCGAGGTCACCGATTACGAGTTGGGGATCCGCCCCCACCTCCCAGGCATAGCGGGTGCCGCCGTCGACGGCCATGACAAGGTCGCCGCGCCGGAGAGAATCCCGCGCACGGTCGGGTTCGCTGAACACCCCATTGGCAAAGATTACGGCCCGCATCACCACCCCCACAGATAACAGAAAAGCCGCCCCAGCCGAGGGGCGGCTTCAGTAAGCGCCACAAAAACCTCCCTCCGCTGGCATTACCCAGATCAGGTCTTGAGGGTCGGTGCTGGTGGCTCGCCCACGTTGAGGCGACGACCAGAGCACCCTCTCAGCCCAGCTCCCCAGGCTCCCCTGAGAGAATAGCTTGTCAGACGATCATCTCGATCTCTCGCAACGTGATTATACTACGTTTCCTCTAGTTGAAAAGCGCATCGATTCAGGCGCTGTCGCTACGGATAGACGCGAGTGAGCATACGGGGGAAGGGGATCGTCTCCCGCAGGTGGTCGATACCGCAGATCCAGGTTATGGTGCGCTCGAGACCCAGGCCGAACCCGGAATGCGGTACCGAGCCGTACCTCCGCAGATCGACGTACCATTCGAAGGCTTCCCGCGGCAAGTCCCATTCTTCCAGTCGCTGGAGCAGAAGCTCCAGGTCAGAGATACGTTCGGACCCGCCCGTGATCTCCCCGTAGCCCTCGGGCGCCAGCAGGTCGACGCTCTTCGACACTTCCGGTCGCCCCGGCCACGGCTCCATGTAGAAGGCCTTCGCTTCGGTTGGATAGCCGTAGACGAAGACCGGCTTCTCAAACCGCTCGGTCAGCTCGGTTTCGTGAGGAGAGCCGAAGTCATCGCCCCATTCGATCTGAAGGAGCTGCTTGAGCTCCTCGTCCTCGGTCTCCTCTCGGATCTCGGCGATGATGTCGAGCGCTTCGTCGTAGGAGATGCGCGGGAAAGGGGGCACCACGTTCTCGAGACGGCTGGTGTCCCGCTCCAGAATCTCCAGCTCCTCGGCCCGCTCTTCCAGGCAAGTCTGAACGATAGTGGAGACGAACTGCTCCTCAATCTCCATCAACTGATCCATGTCACAGAAGGCCGCCTCTGGCTCCACCATCCAGAACTCGGTGAGGTGACGGCGGGTCTTCGACTTCTCAGCTCGGAAGGTGGGGCCGAAGCAGTAGACACGACCAAAAGCGTAGATGTTCGCCTCGTTGTAGAGCTGCCCTGATTGAGCGAGGAACGCCTGTTCCCCGAAGTAGTCAGTCTCGAAGAGCGTGGTCGTCCCCTCGCAAGCGGCCGGCGTCAGAATCGGCGTGTCCATATTGACGAAGCCGTTGTCGTCCAGCCAATCGCGGATGGCTTGAATGACGGTGGAGCGGACGCGGAGCACAGCCCACTGCCGCTGAGAGCGGATCCACAGGTGTCGGTTTTCCATCAAGAAGTCGACACCGTGCTCCTTGGGCTGGATGGGGTATTCCTCGGCGATCTGGAGAACCTCCAGGTCGCTGACGCCAAGCTCATAGCCTCCGGGGATGCCCGGGGCCCGCTCGTCCTGGCGCACCGTCCCAGTGACGATGACGGATGACTCGTAGGTCAGACCCTGTGCCGTCTCGAACAACTCAGGGGCGACGTCCTTCTCAAAGACCACGCACTGAGCAAAACCAGTGCCGTCCCGAATCCAGAGGAATACGAGCCTCCCCGTGTCGGTGCGGTTGTAGACCCACCCTTTGAGGGCGATCTCTTCCCCTTCATAGTGAGCGATGTCTTCGATACGAACCGTCTCTGTCATTGAAAGACTCCTCTCTAGATGCCTAATGTCGGGAACGATTGTACCGGAGGAAGACGAGAGAGACAAGAAGCAGCGTCATACTGTGTCTATGAGAAAGACGACACGGGCGGCGAGTGGAGGACCACCAACCCGCTACTGTTGGCTGACGGGGATGAACATACGGAAGGGAAGGATGTCGTAGGCCTGATTGAGGCTCAGGTAGTCGTTGCTCCAACCGCCGACAGCATAGAGCACGCCCTGGAACTCCGCCACGCCCGGGTTGCGCCACTCGCGGATCACGGGCGTCTCCACCGGAGACCAGCTGTCGTCTTCGGGATTGTAGCGCTCGTTGAAGCCCAGGTAGCTGGACCAGCCGCCGCCGCCCACAGCATATAGATTCCCTGCAACGGTGCCCAGGCCTAACCCGCCCCGACCGACAGCCAGGGGCGCGCAGACACGCCAGCTCTGGGAGGTGGGCTCGTAGGCCCTACAGGTGGTCAACTCCTTCTCCCCATCGTAGCCGCCTACCACGTAGATCTCTCCATTGAGCTCCGCAGCTCCGGCGAACCCTCTTGACGCGTCAGAGGACGGCAACTGGCGCCAACGGTCCGTCTCGGGAGCATAGACGTAGAGACTCGACCGATACTGTTCACCGTCCCAGCCGCCAGAGAGATAGAGCTGACCCTGGTGAACGGCGAGAGCATAGGCACAAAGAGGTTCCGGGAGCGGACTTACTGTGCGCCAAGTATCGGCGCTGACGTCGTAAACCTCTACTATCCTGGTGGCCTCGCTGTCGGCATCGCAACCGCCGGGGACATAGACGTCGGTCCCGATGACCGCGGCATTCACGTAGGCGACGGGTGTCGGCTTCTTCTCCAGTGGGCTCCAAGTATCGGCTGGGGGATCATATGCCTCGACGGCGGCGGTGACACCATCCGGGGTCTGTCCGCCAATGGCCAAAAGCTTACCACCGGCCGCCACCAGCGCGAGATGGGCCCGGCGCGTCGGCATCTGCGCTCGCTCCCGCCACGGCGATTCGCCGGCCTGGCTCGAAGGAAACGCAGCGCTTTGGGGGCGATCCAACGGCAGGTCCGATCCATTGCCGGGCAAGGGCTGCGCCTGCGGCCAAGTCACGACGACAGCAAGGACGACGATCGCCAGCGAAGCGAGCAGCGCTATACGCTTGGGCCAGGGCAACGGCGGTGCTGGAGGAACGAGTGACTCGTGGGCAGCCTCTGCC
>Ga0207797_1000165_pt1 | contig 47080 bp, 51 predicted proteins | sample PRCRCaboRojoPR_6_FD_187275 | JGI IMG/M metagenome (GOLD analysis project Ga0207797, IMG submission 187275) | Marine sediment microbial community from Cabo Rojo, Puerto Rico - PR CR 10% Liquid 1 (SPAdes) | ecosystem: Environmental > Aquatic > Marine > Coastal > Sediment | place: Cabo Rojo, Puerto... | reverse complement strand
ACTCGAAGCAGCCGGTATCACCGCTGAGGCGGGCGATTTCGAGCATAGGCACTCACAAATCGCACCGCCTCACTCTTCATCCTTATCTGAACACTACCCATGCTACGGTGCAAAGTTACTTAAATATCCGTATTGCTACCGAACGTTGATTGTGTCTGCGTTGTCGGATTCACGACCGCCCTAAACGGCGGGATTCTCTCCTCGAAGAAAAATAGCCGTTCGTGCAACGAACACATACTTTAGCTGTCGTTTCCTCCGGCCGGGCTCCCGGTCCGGACGTAGGGTGGTGGCCAGCGACCGACGACCGGCCCCTGGCTGCCGGCCGCCCGGGGCCGTCCCTACTGCTCCATCTCGTCGGCGTCGTCCATCTCGAGCAGCGCGGGCGAGCGAGTCACTGTCTTCGGCCTCCCGAACGGGAGGGCGCCCCGGACCATCGAGGGGATGTTGATGCGGCCCTTCGAGAGCCACGTGTCGGCCGTCCGGCGGAGCCGGACCATCGGTCGCAGGTCGGCCGTCGTCACGGGTTCACACTCGGCGACGAACGACGCCACCCACGAGTAGTGCGTCTGGAAGATGGGGTCGGTCCGGTCGGCGGGGGCGTAGTACCAGGCCAGTTCGAGGTTCTTCCCGAGACCGTCCCACGTCAGGTTGGCCGACCCCATCACCAGCGCCGGGTGGTCGCCGTCTCTGAGATACAGTTTCGGGTGGATGAACCCGTCCCGGTAGGTGAGAAGCGACACCTGGTCGTCGGTGTCGAGCTCCCACAGCTCGTTGGCGACGAGCCGCGAAAACTGGTCAGCGCCCGTCGAGACGACGACGTACACCTCGTTGTCCGCGGAGCGTCCGAGAAACTCCAGCAGCGAATCGCGGAGCGTCAGGAACCCTGACCAGGTGAAGTAGCCCGCACACAGGTACACCACGCCGTCCTCCTCGAACAGCCGGAGGACGGCCTCGGCGACGAGGCGGCCGGTGAGCCGGTTGTCGAACAGTTCCTGGTCGGCCATCGCGGAGTAGGGTACGGTACCGTCACGCAAAGGGGCTCCGCCTGTGCCCAGTTCGCGGTCGTGCGGTCGGCCGGAGCGGGCCGTCGGCCGCTACTGGACCTCCTCGTCCGCCCCGTAGGGCCGGTACTGGAACAGCCGGAACTCCCCCTGCTCGATGCGGAGGTACGTGTTGTGGGTCGGCGCGGTCGCCTTCCAGGAGCCGGGGTTCGCGGCGACGTTGTCGTGGTGGACGTACGGCGTGTGGGTGTGGCCGTACACCAGTTTGTCCTCGGGGACGGTGTCCAGGAACGCGTGCGCCCGGCGTTCGCGCCGGGAGTAGCTGGTCGCGCCAGCCGCCGCGACGGGGAGCACCGACCGGAGCCGGGCCGTTCCCCCCTGTGCGTACGCCCGAGCCTTCGCGACCAGCGGGTCCTTCCTCCCGCGTGTCGGGTCGATGTCCCCACGGTCGCCCGGCCCAGCAAGGTACTCCGAGACGGTGTCGAACTGGAGCCGGTCGAAGGCGTTGCCGTGACAGAACCGGATGCTGTGTCCCCCCTGGTCGAGCACGTGCTCCTCGGCGATGTCGATGTCGTACCGGGAGCCGTCGAGGTCACGGAGCGGCGTGTCGTGGTTGCCCACGACCAGCCGGACCGGGATCCGCTCGGCCAGCGCCTGCAGCCGTCGTATCGTCCCAGCCGTCTCCCAGGCACAGCCGAACGGGTCCCGGCGGATCATGTCCCACACGTCTCCGAGCAGGACGACCTCGCTCACGTCGTCCTCGCCGTGCAGGTCCTCGAGGAAGCCGTCGAACGCCTCGACGTTCGCGTTCTCTGAGCCGAGGTGGACGTCGCCGGCGGCGATGACAGCGGCGGTCACTGGCGGTCGGCACCTCCATCGGGGGACGGTTCCGACCGCGGCGTTCCGGGCATCAGGTGATGAACGGCGTCGATGATGAAGGGCTCACCGGTCCCCGGCTCCAGTGTCACTCCGGGTGGACAGTCGGGACGGGAACACGCCTGGAGGTCGTGGCCCGATACTGTCCAAGTGGTTGCCGCGTTGCTCCGGGAGGGCGGGGATACAATCCGACCCCGCACTACAGAGCCGCCACACTGATGACAGACACCGACACCGACTCCAGGGAGGTCGCGCTGGAGGCGTTCCTGAAGGGCGTCGCCTTCGGGCGCGGCACGACCGACCTAGAGCCGATCACCAGGCGGGCCGCGACGGCCCGGTTCGACCGCTGGTGGGAGCGCAACCACGAGCGCGAGTGAGCACGCACGGGCGGTCCGCAGCGGCCACATCCCGCCGGAACGCTCCCGGCTTCTAAGCAGTATCACGGTACGACCGTCCCCGCTGGCACGGGCCCGTACCGGAGTCACGACCGCGCTTCGAGTAGGGGGTCGAAAAGCGCGTTCGGGATTCGTAGCGAGCGGAACTCTCCCTGCGGTTTCATCCCGGCCGGCGTCGTCGCCCCGACCATGCCCCACTGGCACCACCACTGTTACTGTCCACACCATCGCCGCGGGCACCCGTGTCCGTACTGTGACGACCCGGACTACTGGCGGGGGACGCGGGAACCCCCGGAGGAGCCACGGGAGACGGACACCGACCGTGGCAGCCAGCAGCGACAGCGCCGCCGCGAGTCGGTCGAGCGCCTCGCCGAGCGCGTGGATGGACCCGAGCGGACCTGACCGGCACGGCTCATGAACGAACGCCCCGCCCGGCGCCACACGACCAGCCCGAGGACGGTGCCGCAGTCGGACGCGGGTCGGGACACCCGCCCCCGTAGGCGGCCGGTTCCTCGGCGGAGGGCGGCTGCGTCGGGACAGCGGCGCCGCGAGGGCTCCGGGGCGTAGCCGTGTCCCCGAGCCCCGACGAGACGTCCACCGACCCGTCGCCTGTGGGTGTCGCGGTGGGAGCGCTGTTCTTCCTCGTCGCGCTCGTGATCTCGCTCGTCGTCGAGCGGGCGCTGTTCGGAGGCGACCTGTTCTTGGAGCTCGCGGCCACCGGGGTGCTCGTGGGTGTCGTGTTCGGGCTCCTCATACACCTGCTGACGAGAGACTGACCGGCGCGACCGGCGCCGAGGGGACGGTCCGGAGCTGTCAGAAGGAGAAAGAACGAAACCCCAGGGGGTCGGGAAATCGGTATGGACTCCAGTTCACCTGTTCTCGTCGGCGACGTGATGTCGACGCCGCTGGAGACGGTATCGTCGAAGGACACCGTCGCGGCGGCCGCCGAACAGATGCGCGACAGCGATATCAGCGGCCTGTTCGTCCCGGGCAACCCGGTCGGTATCGTCACCACGACGGACGTGACCGAAGTGGTCGCCGACGGCAGGGACCCCGGGGCCGTACAGGTCGGCGAGGTGATGACCGCGCCCGTCGAGCGGGTGATGACCTCCGTCGAGCTCACCGAGGCGGCCGCGATGATGGCCAACTACGGCATCAAGCACCTCCCCGTGATGGACGACCACCGGGACTACGTCGGGATGGTCTCGTCCTCGGACCTAGCGATGGAACTGGGCTGACCGCCCCGACAAACCCCGGCCTACCGCGCGTAGCGGGGGCCACCAGACGGGAGCAGCGGAACCGCCCGACCCGACACGTGGCGACAGAGATGGGCCGATATGTGGCAAATAACTACGTCGCGGGACGGTGCTCGGGGGAGCATGGCAGTTATCGACTCGCTGATCGTGTTCGTCGTCAGCCTGCTGGTCGGCGCGCTTGGCATCTACGTCGGCGGCCGGCTGGTCGCCGGCTACGACGACTACAGCTACGCCATCGTCACGGCCCTGCTCGGTGCGATCGTGTGGGGTATCGTCGGCTTCTTCTTCGGCTGGATACCGTTTCTCGGGCCGCTGCTGGTGTTGCTGGCGTACATCGGTATCATCAACCTCCGCTACCCGGGCGGGTTCGCCAACGCGGTGCTGATCGGGCTGATCGCGTGGTTCGCGTCGCTGGTCGTGCTGTACGTGCTCGCGCTGGTGGGGCTGGCCGGCTTCGAGGCCGTCGGCGTCCCCGGGGCCTGAGGGGCCGCACAAGGCTCAGGTAGCTCCGGCGACTCACCCCGAGCGATGTACAGGGCGATCCTCCAGAGCGGGAGCATCGAGTGCACCGGCTACGACCGGACAGAGCACGGCGTCGACCTCGAGGAGAACGGTCAGTTCGTCGCGTTCGTCCCCTACGGGAACCTGATCGCGCTGGTCGACGAGAGCACGATGACCGCCGAGGACCGGTCGATACTCTGAGCCGCCCGGCGAGGGCGACCGGTCGGCACGGGCCGGCCGAGCAGTTATCCGAGCGCGCCCGGTCGTGAGCGCATGCGGCTGGTCCGCACCCTCGTCCACGAGACGGACGTCGAGAGCGTGGCGGCCGTCCTGGAGGAGTACGACGTCGACTACCTCGTCTTCCGCGAGGACAGCGGCCGCGAGGAGGGCGTGCTCCTGGAGTTCCCGCTCCCGACCCAGGCCGTCGAGTCGGTGCTGACGGAGCTGCGCGAGGCGAGCGGCGCCGAGCCGTACACCGTCGTCACCAGCTCCGAGTCGGTCACCTCGGAGCACATCGACGAGCTGGAGGAGCGGTTCGTCACCGGCACCGAGGAGGACGACAGCATCCCGACCGACGAGCTGCGGACCACGGCGCTGGACATGATGCCGAGCCCGCTGACGTACTACTCGATGACGCTCCTGAGCGCGCTGGTGGCGACCGCCGGCCTGCTGCTCGACTCGGCGGCCGTCGTCGTCGGGTCGATGGTGATCGCGCCGCTGGTGGGGTCGGCGCTCACCGCTAGCCTCGGCACCGTGCTCGACGACCGCGGGATGGTCGTCGAGGGGTTCAGGACACAGCTGCTGGGGCTGGTGCTGGCGGTCGTCGGCGCCGCGCTGTTCAGCGCCGCCCTCCGGTCGGCGGCGTTCCTCCCGCCGGCGCTCGACCCCACGACCACCCGACAGGTCGCCCAGCGCATCTCTCCGGGCCTGCTGTCGGTCGTCGTCGGTCTGTGTGCCGGCGCGGCCGGGGCGTTCGGGCTGGCGACGGGCGTCCCGGTGGCGCTGGTCGGCGTGATGATCGCCGCGGCGCTGGTGCCCGCGGCCGCCGCCGTCGGCATTGGCGTCGCCTGGGGGCTGCCGGCTGTCGCCGTCGGCGCGCTGCTGTTGCTCGTGATGAACACTGTTGCCATCCACGTCGCCGGCGCGGGCGTGCTGTGGTATCTCGGCTACCGTCCCGACTCTACGCGGGACGGGGCTCGCTCGTTGCCCGGCGGGTCGGCGTGCTGGCCGTCATCCTGCTCGTGCTGGGGGGCGCGTTCGCCGGCTCCGCAGCGGTCGTGTCCACGAACGTCCTCTTCGAGCAGGACGTCAACCGTGTCGTCGGCGAGGTGGTCGAGGAGCCCCGGTACGACGACCTCGCTGTCGTCGCCGTCAGCTCCGAGTTCCGGGTCCCCGCGCTGTCGGGCGCCGGCCGCCAGCAGGTGACGGTCACGCTGACCCGGCCGGCAGGCCGTAGGTACCCCGCCCTGAGCCGGTCGATAGCCGAGCGGGTCGCCGCCGACACCGGCAGGGAGGTGACCGTCGTCGTCGCGTTCGTCGACCAACAGCGCTACCCGCCCGGAGGCGACTGACCGCCGCCCTCACCGCCGGCGCCCGCGCCACCGGAGGTCGGGCGTCCAGACATCCGGGTCGACGTCCAGTCGTCCGCCACGCTGGAGTACCCACCATGCGGTCCCGGCCATCCCCGCCAGCAGGGCAGTGACCCCGACGAGCCCCGCCTCGGGGCCGAACGCGCCGCCGGTCACCACGGCGGGGCCGGACTGCTCGGTGGCGACGAAACTCACCGGGAGCCTGATGCCGCTGACGGGGTAGCCGTACACGACACCCTGTGTGTAGTTCCACCCGAGGTGTGCGCCCAGGGGGATTGCGAGTTCCCCGGTGAGCACGTACCCAAGCGCGAGCCAGACGCCCGCCAGCGAGATGACGGTAGTGCTCACGGGCGTGGCGTTCGGGTTGCCCGCGTGGAGCGCGCCGAACAGCAGCGAGGACAGCACGACCGCGACGGCGGTGCCGGCCCGCCCGGACAGCGGTCCCAGCCCCGCCAGCCCCTCGGCGAGGTTCGTCAGCAGCATCCCGCGCACCAGCAGTTCCTCGGACACCGACACCCCCACGAACGTGACGAGATACACCACCGCGAGCACGAGTACGGGGCCGCCGTCGGCGCTGAACAGCCCCGTGACGACGACCCACCCCAGCGCCACCTCGGCGAGGAACACCAGCGTCATCAGCACCGTCCCCAGTGCCGTCCCGAAGGCCGCCTCGCGCCACCACTCGTGCCCGCCGGCGAGACCGTAGTCCGCGAGCCACCGACGGTCGACGCCGGCCGCGACGACCCAGGCGGTGACGGCCACGGCGACGGCGCCGGCGACGGCCGACAGCGCCCGCAGCGCGGTTTCCAGCTCCGCGACGAGCAACAGCGGTGCGAGCAGCCGCCCAGGGGCGGCCAGGGCGCCGGCGACCCGCGCGGCGACGGTGCCGACCACCACGAGTACCAGCACGGCGGCGAGCAGGCGCAGCGGCGCCCGGAGCCGTCGCTCATCGCTGTTCCACGCTGCGGCCGCCAGCAGTTCGGGCCAGCCGGACAGCGCCTCGCGGAGGGCCCGACCGGGCGGGGTGTCCACGCGACTCAGTCGGTCGTGGCCGCCTCGGCGTCCTGTCTGGGGCTGAACGAGATGTGGAACTCCTGGACCCCGTGGATGAACGAGCTCCGCACCGGCTGGAGCTGCTCGCTCGCCCGCCGGACGTCGGTCACCCGCTCGAACAGCCCCTGGAGGGCGATGCGGGTCTCCATGCGCGCCAGCGGCGCGCCCAGGCAGTAGTGGGTGCCCCTGCCGAATCCGAAGTGCTGGTTCGGCGCCCGGTCGACCTGGAACTCGTCGGGCGCCTCGAAGGCCGCCGGGTCGCGGTTGGCGGAGCCGATCCACGCGACGACGACGTCTCCCTCGCTGATCTCGCGGCCGCCGAGTTCGACGTCGCGGGTAGCGAAGCGGGCCACTGCCTGCACCGGAGACCGGTAGCGCAGCACCTCCTCGACGGCGGCCGGCAGCAGCGCGTCGTCGGCCGCCAGCCGCTCCATCGCGTCGGGGTGGGCGGTCAGAACCCGCAGCGCGTTGCCGATGAGGTTGGTCGTGGTGATGTTGCCGGCGACCAGCAGCAGCATACACAGCCCCAGGGCCTCGTCGTGGGTGAGGTCGCGGTCGCGCTCGGCGGCCGCCAGCTCCGTGATGAGGTCCTCACGGGGCTGCTCGGCCCGGTCGGCCAGCGCCGTCTCGAAGTACTCCATCAGCTCCTCGTTCACCCGCTCCTGCTCGCGGCGGTACCGCTCGATGCCCGCCTCGCTCGTGTCCTCGGGGCTCTCGACGAGGGTGCGCGACCACTCCCGGAACTGCGGGCGGTCGCCCGCTGGCACCCCCAGCAGCTCCGCGATGACGATCACCGGGAACGGGTACGCGAGCTCCTCGATCAGCTCCATCTCGCCGCCCGCGACCGCCTCCTCCAGCAGGTCGGCGGCAATCTCCTCGAACCGTCCGGCACGGCCGGCGAGCGCTCGCGCACGGAACCGGTCCTCAACGACACCGCGGAGCCGCTCGTGGCGGTCGCCGTCGGCCAGCAGCATCGTCTCGGCGATGGGGCTCTGCTCGTCCTCGGGCGGCAGGTCCATGTTCGACAGCCGCGGGTTCGAGGAGAACGTCTCCGGGTCGTCGAGCACGCGGTCGACGTCGACGTAGCGGAACACGTCCCAGCACTCCCGGTCGTCGTCGTATCGGACGGGCTGGTTCTCGCGCATCTCCGCGTACCAGTCGAACGGGTCGAGCCACCGCTCCGGGGAAGCGATCTCGGCGGGCGGGCGTTCGGCTGTGCGGGGCCGGTCCTCTGGTGAAGCGCCCATACTACCCCACCGGCACGACCGGCCCTAAGGGTTCTCTCGCGCGAGTCCACCCGGTAGCGAGCCGGCAAAGACGTGGACGGTGCGACGCCGCCACCCGGCCAGTGTCGACACCCCCGGCGCTCTCTCGGGCCGGGAACCGGCACAGCCCCTAAGTCACCCCGCCGTCAGCCCCGGGGGACACAATGGCCAGCGTCCTCGTGCTGTACGGCACCGGCGAGGGACAGACAGCGGCGGTCGCCGACCGGCTCGCGGGGGTGCTCGCCGAGCGCGGCCACGACCTGCGGACCGTCGACGCCGACGACGACGCGCCCGACCCGGAGTTGTTCGACGCAGTGGTCATCGGGGCGTCGGTCCACGCCGGGCGCCACCAGCCCGCCGTCAGGGAGTGGGTGAGCGAGCACCGCGACGCGCTGGCGGCGCTGCCGACGGCCATGTTCCAGGTGTCGCTCTCCTCTGCCACCGAGGGCGGCCGGGAGCGGGCGGCGGGCTACGTCGAGTCGTTCCTGGAGGACACCGGCTGGCACCCGGACCGAATCGGGCTGTTCGGCGGTGCGCTGCGCTACTCTGAGTACGGCTTCCTCGAGCGGCTGGTGATGCGCCGAATCGCGAGCCGGGCGCTCCCGGACGCCCCCCGGGAGGACACGGAGTTCACCGACTGGGGGGAGGTGGAGGCGTTCGGCGACGACGTCGGGGCGTTCGTCGAGCGCCGCCTCGGCGAGCGGTGACGACGGGACGCCCTACTCGCGGGTGAGCTCCTGGACCTCTAGGGAGCTGTCCAGCCGGCCCCGGAGCCGCTCGCCGTTTTGCTCGATGGTCACCTCGACCCCGTCGTCCTCGGGCGTGACGGTGACGTCCCTGAACAGCTCCGGCGCCCACAGCGGCCGCTCGCGGATGTCGACCCCGTGGTCGTGGAAGAACGCCACCGTCTCCGGCTCGTACAGCAGGCAGGCGGCGGCCGGCACCTCCATGCGGGCGCCACACCGCGGGCAGCCGGTCCCGAACTCCGCCATCGGCCCGGAGGACGGCTCGGCCGACCACGAGAGCTGGCCGTAGCAGAGCGGACAGCTCCCCGACAGCGCCAGCTCGATGTCCTGCTTGGTCGTCCGGGTCAGCAGATCGATCACGCCCTCCAGCCCGCGGTCGTCGACCGCCCCCGGCGGGAGGCTGTTGCGGAACTCGTGGTCGGCCGGGCAGGTGATCAACACCATCCCGTTCTCGTAGGTCGCTGTCAGCCCGTCGCCACACACGGGACAGTCGTCCTCCAGAGGCTCCGGGCCGAGCCGCTCGTGGCCGCCGTAGGCGCCGGTGATCACGGCCGCCACCACCCGGAGCCCGGCCGCCGCGATGCGGTACCCCTCCTCGGTGCTCGTGACGAACCGCCCCTCCAGTTTGCCGAGGTGGTAGTTGAAGTTGCCCGAGTCGCGCATCCCCACCGCCCGCCGGAGGTCGCTGAACCCGAGGACGGGGTCCTCGGGCGACTCCCGGAGCCGCTCGGCCAGTGCACCCAGTATCTGTAGGCGCGTCCCGTCACTCAGGAGCTCGAACCGCTCGCTGCCCTCATCCATACACTGCGCTGACCGCCCGCGCCCGTAGTTCTTTCTCCCTTACAGTAACGCGGTGCTGGAAGCGCCCTTGTGGGCGGCCGCCCTCGCCCCGCTATGCCGACGACCACCGACGACGCGGCGCTGTTCAGCGAGCGCCAGCGCGCGCTGCTGGCGCTGACCCTGGAGACGGAGGTACGCCCGGACGGGCTGTACGTCAGGCTCGGCCCGCTCCAGCGGGAGCCGCGCCACGTCCCCGCGGCCGACATCGCCGCCGTGACCGTCGAACCGTACAGCGCAGCCGACCACGGCGGCTGGCACTGGGGGGTGCGCACCAGCGCGACCGGCGACCGAACGGCCTACCGGGTAAGCGGCCGCGAGGGGGTCACGGTCCAGCGGCCGGACGGCTCGGAGCTGTTCGTCGGCTCCGGGCGGCCGGCGGCGCTGGCCGACGCCCTCCGGGAGGTGGCGCCGGCGTAGCGTCGCCCGTCTCAGTACGGCGGCGACTCCGCCTCGACGACACCCGACAGCGCACCCAGCTCCCGTGTGAGCAAAACGAGGAGGTCGTCCAGCGTGACGATGCCGGCGACGCTCCCCTCGCCGTCGACGACCGGCATACGGCGGACCGACGCCTCCGCCATCGCCTCGGTCACTTCGAACACGCCGTCGTCGATGGACACTGTGGTCGGGTCCTCGGTCATAATCTCGCCGGCGGTCACCGTCGTCGGGTCAGCCCGGGGCTCCAGCACCTTCACCATCAGGTCCCGGTCGGTGACGATGCCGACCGGGCGGTCCTCCTCCTCGATGACGACGCTGCCGACGTCCTCCTCGGTCATCACTGTCGCGAGGTTACCCGCCGACTGCTCGCGACTCGCCGTTACCACGTCCGTGCGCGCGATGTCGTGGATTGTCATGGTTCGACCGCGCCCGCCGTCGGCGGGCGCGGTAGCGGAGACAGACCCCGGGCGAGCAACTCCCCGGTGGAGGCTCCTGTCGCGTGGGAATCGCCGGGCGGCTATTTGCGGCCGCCGGGCCACCGTTCGGCCATGAGCTCGCGCACCAACCCGCTAGAGGAGCTCGAACGGCTGTTCGAGCGGATGAGCCGACAGTTCGAGGAGGCGTCCCGGAGCTGGGAGGGGGCGACGTTCGGTTCCGGGATGGAACCAGCCTCGCTCGATCTCGTCGAGCGCGACGAGGAGTTCCTCGTCACGGTCGACCTGCCAGGCTTCGAGCGCGACGACGTCGACATTGAGGTGACAGACCACACCCTCCGCGTCGAGGCCGAGCGCGAGGTCGAGACCGAGGAGGGCGACGAGCGGTACATCCGCCGGGAGCGCCGCCAAGCCTCGACACGGCGGTCAATCCAACTCCCCGAGGAGGTCGACACCGACGCCGTGAGCGCGCGGATGCAGAACGGCGTGCTGACGGTGACACTGCCGAAGTTAGAGGTGGCGACCGCCCGTCACATCGAGATCGAGGGCGAGTAGCGCTACGCCCGCTCCCGGAGGAACGCCTCCAGATCCTCCTGAATCACGCTGGCGACGTACTCCGAGTACTCCCACAGCACCTCGTTGAGCCGCTCGCGGGTCGCTTCGTCGAGGCTCCCCTCGCCGCGGTACCCCTCGGACGGTATCTCCGGGTGGTAGATGCAGATCACCTCCGGGCCGTCCCGCCCGCCCGTGACGATGCCGTACTCGTCGGCGTCCCACAGCCCGTCGCCGCTTCTGCGGGTCAGCTCCGAGTCGATGCTGTCCAGCAGCGCCATGTCCTCGGACGAGAGGGCGGCGTGCTCGCCCTCGAACAGCTCGCCGTACGCTCTTGACCGGGCGTCGTACTTCCACTCCTCAAGGTGCTCGCGCGCCCGCCGTAGCTGCTCGCGCTGGGTGCCGGTGCTCATACCCCGCTCACTACGTCGCCCGCGAACAAGAGCGCAGGGGTCACCAGGGGACGTCCTTCAGCCCGAGCAGGTACGCCAGGGCGTTCGTCCCGAGGTGCAGCGCCGGCGTGACGACCAGCGCGGCGACGGTCACCCCGGGTGAGAACGTCGCCCGCACCCAGTCGGGGGCCAGCAGCCGGGCGGCGGCGAGCGCGCCCGCGACGAACCCGAGCTGGTCGAGCACGGGCGCCGGCGCACCCCGCTCGCGGCCGAGGCGTCGCTTCAGGAACGAGCCGGCGGCGTCACCGGCCATCGCGCCGGCCGGGAGCGCCACGGCCGCCCGGAGACCGAACCGCGGCACCCCGACCGGGAGCCGGGGGCCCACCCGGTCCAGCACGACAGCCAGCAGCGTCCCCGCCAGCGCGCCGCCCGCGGCGCCCCGCCAGGTCTTCCCGTCGCCGAGCAGCCGCTGGCCCCGCCAGCACCGGCCGCCGTCGATGGGCGGGCCGCCGCCGACGAGGACGGCGACGCTGTTGGGGAGGTACGCCGGCAGCATCGCCCACACCGCCCGGAGGACGGCGCTGGCCGCCGGCCGCAGGGTCACTGTTCGGCCCCCACGGCCTCGCGTATCAGCGGCTCGACCCGCACCTCGCCGCCCCGCTCCGCGATGCTGTTGGTGAGGTACAGCCTGTCGAACGCCGCCCGCACGCGCTCGACGCCCTCCGCGAGGACGCCGTGGACGGCGGCGGCCTGGACGGTCGCCGCGCCCTGCTCAACGAGCCGGTCCCGTGCCGACACCATCGTCGTCCCGGTGGCAATCATGTCGTCGAACACCAGCACGTTCTCGCCGTCGACGTCCAGTTCGCCGCTGAGACGCACCCCGCCGGCGTGGCGCTCCTTACGGAAGCCGCGCAGCCCGAACCGCTCGACCGCACCCAGGTCCGGGCCGACGACGGTGTACTCGTCCATCTCGACGGCGTCCCGGATCGCGGGAAGCGCGCGGATTCGCTCGACGGCGTGCCCCTCGACCCACTCCCGGTGGGCGAAGTGGGGATCCACGGCGTAGGTCCGCTCCACGTAGTCCTCGAGGTCTCGTACCATCGCCCGGGCGTAGTTGAGCGTCCCCTCCTCGAAGGCGAGGTCCTGGCGGCAGTACGGCGTGTAGCTGAAGGCCAGCCGGACGGTGTGCTCGCGCTCGCACAGCGCCGCCAGCGTCCCGTACAGGTACGCCAGCCCCTCGTTGGGCGCGGGCTGGCCGGCGTGGACGACCACCACCGCCTCGTCCAGCGCCGGGAGCCGGACGTACACCTCGCCGTCGGGGAATCGCCGGCCGCCGTCGGGGTGCTCGTGGAGCCGGGCGGCATCCAGCGACAGGTGCTCGGCCGGGGGCGTGACGAGCAGGTCCATGCTACTCCCGGTCCCGGCCGGCGATTAGCTCTCTCAGGCGCTGGTGGGCAGGGGCCTGCTGTTCGCTGTCGACGGGGGTGACCCGCCTGTACTCCGCGGGCGTGGACTCCGGGGTGCCGTGGTGGTAGCCGTCCAGTGTGACGACCCGCTCGCCGTCCTCCTGGACCCGGAGCTCGATCTGGTCGCACTGCATGTTCTCACTGGGCACAGCCCGCACCGGGGTTGACCCCGCCGGGTCATCCCGGTTGCGGTGGTTCCGGCTCCCGGAGGACGGGGACCGCCGGAGCACCGAAGCCCCGCGAGACCGGAGCCACGGGTATGGGCGAGAAGCACCACCGTTGCAACCTGTGTGGCCGGGACTTCGACAGCCAGCAGACCCTCGAGGAGCACGTCGAGCGGCGCCACCCGAAGGCGGACGTCCACTGGTGGGTCGTCGCCGGGGACCCAGCCCACGACCTGCGTTTCGAGCGGTAGCCGACGCTCGCTGTCCCTATACCACGCGTCCCCCGGCCGTTCAGTGCGCGCCCACGAGCGGCCTGACGAGCACCTCGCCGTCCCGGCGCACGCACACCGTCCGGTCGGCGAACTCAAAGCGGACCCTGGCGTCCAGCAGCGCCTGGCGGTCGTCGGGCGCGAACAGCGCGTCGAGCGCGTCGGGGTCGATCACCTCGGCCAGCGGCGGGAGCTCGGTCGCCTCCATCCCCCTGGCCCGCGCAACCGCCAGAACGACCGTCGTGCTCAGTGATCTGTCTGTGCCGAAGTCGTGTGACGCCCGCTCCTCCGGGTGGGGCTGCCTGTCGGCAGGTGTGTCCATACCCGGCACACCACGGAAGGTAGTAAAGTAGTTTCGATATAGAACCTTAACAATCGGCCGCTGTCTGTCGATTTTGTCCGAACCTATACGCTACTCGACCATATTGCTACGCAGTACAAACCCCCCGATCGGCCTGCTGGTGGTGGTCCTGCTTGTATCGTCGCTACCGTCTTGTTGGACGGGCGGGTAATGATTGTTTGGTTGGCTAGCTCGTGTTCTGTTCGAGGAAGGTGAGTTGCCAATTGTCCAGATTCCGCAGGTCACGACCGGCGACCCGCCAGGAGCCGTCGACCGGGAGGGGCGAGGTGATGAGCACCGTCGGCGACGCCACCACAGAGAGGGGGAGCTGGCGGTCGTTTATGAACCCGAGCCGCCGGAGCAGGCCCGCGGGCACCGACGACCCGCGAACCGCTATCACGGCGCTGTCCGCGCTGTCGGCGATCACCCGCGCCAGGAGCGCACCCAGCGCACGGTCGCGCTGGTCGTCGCCCACCAGCGGCACCACCTCCGCGATGTTGGTCACGCTGCGCCCCTCGACGGTGCGCTCGCCGGTCACGACGCCGGCGACCGGGGTGTCGCCGAGCCGCGCCGTGTAGGCGGTGTACTCCCAGTCGGGGTTGCCCAGCCGGTAGCCGTAGAACGCCTCGTCGCGCTGTGCGTGGATGCCCTCCGGCGGGCGGCGTCGATACAGTGCTGCGAGCGTCCCCGCCGGGAGGTCGGCGTGCCGGACCACCGTCACTTCGAGGGGCGCCTCGTACAGGCCGTCCAGCAGGCCGAGATACCCCCGTGCCGCCGGGGCCGCCAGCCGGGCGAGCCGTCCCTTCCCGGCGAACGCCGCGGGGTCCTGCACCCGGTAGCGGGTCGTCAGCTCGCCGGTCAGCTCCACGCCCAGCCGCAGGTACCCCGGCCGGGAGATGGCGTTGGGCACGCTGAACGTGAACGCCGGCTCGCCGTCGGCGTACGCCTCGAAGGAGGCCGCGGTCATCCGGGTCAACAGCCCCTTCCGGCGGTGGTCCGGGTGGACCATCGTGTCGCCGGTCTGGAGCGCGAGGTGGGTGTCGTCGCCCGCGCGCATGCGGTAGGCGAGGTACGGCCGCGCGCCGACGACCTCGCCGTCGTGCTCGGCGATGAACAGCGCCGGCTCCTCGAGGTACGGGTTGTTCTCGTACTTCCAGGCGAACCACTCCGGATCGCCGCCGCCGAACACCGTCTCGTGCAGCGCCAGCAGCCCCGCGCGGTCCTCCGGGCGGTACGGTCGGATGGTGTAGCCGTCCCCGGACTCCTCGCGGGGGGCGCTCTCAGTCCGCTCCGCCATCGTCCGTCCCCTCGGCCGCACGGTACACCTCGCAGTGGGTGGTGTGGTGGAACCGGTCGCGGTCGTTGCACACGTCGGCACGGACCGGGGAGACGAACGACTCCTGGACCTGACAGTACGCCCGCTCGTGGTCGAACTCCAGTCCCTCGCCGTCCGAACGCCGGTAGTCCAGATACGGGCACGACATCCCGCGCACGTCGGGGGATGTGGCGGTTAGTTATTCGGAGCGTACCGCGGTAGCCGTCTCGTACTGCCGCCCCGCGGCCGGATACGCGGAGTATTACTATACCGCCCACAGCGGACGCGCAACCAGGCCGGTGGCGGCAGCGCGGTGTCGCCACCGGGGGATGCGAGCATGACCTATCAGGACTACCTCGACGGCAAGAAGGTGATTCTCACCGTCGCGACGACCGGTGCAGTTCACGGGAAGGACGCCAACCCGAACCTCCCGGAACAGCCCGCGGAGATCGCCGAGCAGGTGCGCGAGTGCGAACAGCTCGGCGCCTCCATCGTTCACGTCCACGGCCGAGACCAGCACGGCGAGAACGACGCCGGCCGGCTCCAGGAGGTGAACGACGCCATCCGGGAGCGCTGTGACGACATCGTCATCCAGAATACCACCGGGGGGCAGGGGAGCTTCGACGAGCGTGTCCGGGGCATCCGGACGGACCCGCCCCCCGAGATGGCCAGCCTCGACATGGGCCCGTTCAACCGGGACAAGCATATCATCACCCAACACACCCGCGCCAACATCGAGCGGCTGGCCGGCGAGATGCGCGAGCGTGGCGTCAAGCCCGAACTCGAGGTGTTCAATTCCGCCCAGATGAGCGAGGTCCACCGCGTCATCGAGGAGGGGCTGATCGAGGCGCCATACTACGTGAACCTCATCTTCGGCGGCCCGTTCACGCCGCCCAACCCCACGAACGTGCTCGCGATGATCGAGGACCTCCCCCCGGGCGCGGAGTTCAACCTGCTGGCGATCGGCCCCCACCAGCTCCCGCTGACGACGCTCGCGGTGCTGCTCGGCGGGCACGTCCGGGTCGGGATGGAGGACAACCTCTACTACGAGCGCGGCCGGCTCGCCGAGAGTAACGCCCAGCTCGTGGCCCGCACCGCGGAGATCATCGAGCGGCTCGGCCGGGACATCGCGACACCCGAGGAGGCCCGCAAGATGCTCGGGATGGAGCGCTCGCCACGCTAGAGATCCGGGTGCTCGCGGAGCCGCGGCGACAGCTCACCGCGGAGCCACGGCGTCGCGGCGACGGTCTCCCGGAACGCCTGCCAGCCGGCGTGGCGCACCATCAGCCACACCGGCACCGCCTCCAGCCCGAGAAGCTTCGCCATCGCCAGCCGGTTGCGACCGTCCTTGAACAGCAGCCGGCCGTCGCGGGCGACACACACCGCTATCTCGTCGTTCACCAGCCGGACCAGCGGCGGCGCCTCGCCGTCCAGCGACGACTGCGGGCGGTACCCCTCGTCGCGGATGGTCGCGTACAGCCCGTCGAGCCACTCACAGCGCTCCCAGAACGCCGCCCGGCTCTCACAGCCCCACATCGGCGTTCCCCGCTCGATGTGGCCGACGACGGTCGCGTAGAACGCGGTCTCCTCCCACGGGACGCCGTGACGGAAGTGCGCCTGGAACCCCCGGAACAACGCCGTCTCGTCGAACCGTCGCTCGGTGCGGTCCCACTCCCCTCCCATCACCCGGCCGGCGTAGTCGAACTTCGAGAGCGGGAACACGTCCCGCTCGCGGGCCTGCCGGGGGAGCCAGCTCCGCTCGACCATCAGCTCCACGTCAGCCGGGTCGACCCACGCGACCCGGAACGGCGGTATCCTGGTATGGCTCGCGTGGCGGGCCTCGGCGAGCCGCGCCCGGAGGTGGCCCCGGAGCCAGACGTAGCGGCCCCAGCCCTCCAGCAGCGGCCGGCGGAGCGATGGGTGTGACGCCGCCGCCCGGCCGGCCGAGCGCGCGGCCGCCTCCAGCCTCGAGAGCACGGCCGTCGCTGGGAGCGGTCGCGGGTTAGTTACCCGACGCCTACCCGGCGCCGAAAGAAAGGGCGAGCGGTCAGTCGTCGCCGCTCTGCTCCTGGTCGGAGTCGGCGTCCTGGTCCTGCTCGTTGTCCTCGCCGACCTGGATCTGGAGCTGGTTCTGCTCGACGTCCTGCTCCTGATCGGAGCCGGTCGAGGCGTCCTGCTCGGCAGAGAGGCTCTGGGACTGCTCCAGGTCCTCGCCGACCTGCACCTGCACCTGGTTCTGGACGACCCGCTGGTCGTCACCCAGGTCCAGGCCGTCCTGGCTGTAGGAGCTCTCGTGGGTGGTGTCGCCCACCTGGACCGACGTCTGCATCTCGATGCTGTCGTCGGTCACCTGACTCTGGGCCTGGGCCTGTGCGCCCTCGCCGCCGGACTGGCTCTGGGACATCGAGGTGCTCTCGCTGTCCGACCCGCCGTCGGTCGCCAGGGTCTGCTCCTGGTCGGCGTCGGCCTCCTGGTCCTGCTCGTTGTCCTCGCCGGTCTGGAACTGGACCTGGTTCTGGTCGCTCTCCTGGTCCTGGCTCTGGTCGTCGCCGTCACCGGCGTCCGCTTCCTGCTTCTGGTCCGCGTCGGCGGACTGGGTCTGGCTGTTGTCCGACCCCGACTGGACCTGGCTGGCGTCCTGGTCGGCGTCCTGGTCCTGGGTCTGGGTGGCGTCATCACCGTCGGCCGTCGCCTCCTGGCTCTGACCGACGTCCTGGTCCTGGTCCTGGTCGTTGTCCGACCCGGACTGGCGCTGGTTGGCGCTCTGGTCGCTCTCCTGGTCCTGCTCCTGCGTGTTGTCGTCGCCGTCCTGCTCGGCCTCCTGGCTCAGCTCCGCGTCGGCCTCCTGGTCCTGCTCGTTGTCCGAGCCGGACTGGCGCTGGGTCTGGCGCTGCTCGCCGTCCTGGGCCTGCTCCTGGGTGTTGTAGTCACCCTCCTGCTCGGCGGCCTGCTCAAAGGTCGCGTACTCGTCCTGGTCCTGGTAGTTGTCGGACCCGGACTGGCGCTGGCGCTGGTCCTGATCGGAGTCGACGTCCTGACTCTGGACGTTGTAGTCACCCGACTGGGACTGCAGGTAGCTCACGCCGGCGACCTGGCTCTGGTCCTGGTCGTTGTCAGCCCCGCGCTGGGACTGGTCCTGGTCCTGCTCGAACGACTGCTCGCGCTCCTGCTCGTTGCCGTCACCGTCCTGGTACTGCTCGTTGGGGTACTCACCCTCGTAGCTGTCGTCGGAGTCGTCCGAGTCATCGGACTCATCCGACTCATCCGACTCGTCACTGTCGTCGGAGTCGTCCGTGCTGTCGTTCTCGTCGGTGCGGTCCTGCTCGTTCTCCTCGCGCTGCTCACCGTCGTTGTCGTCGCTGTCGTCGCTATCGTCGCTGTCGTCGCTGTCGTCGCTATCGTCGCTGTCGTCCTCGGACGGGTTCTCGTCGGTGCGGTCCTGCTCGTTCTCCTCGCGCTGCTCGCCGTCCTCCTGCTGTGCGCTGACTCCGTCCGTAGAGCCGGTGTCAGGGCCAGTGACGTCCTCCGCGTTCGCGAGGCTACTGCCCGCGTCGGGAGAGGACGGACCGGACAGCATCAACAGTCCGGCGCCGGCAACGACGACGCTCGCCGCGACCAGCAGCGTCACGAGCACGGTGAACGCGGTCCGTGTGTCCGTTTCTGGTTTCATGTGCGTTCTGTGTGAGGTGGGCTGAACCGCGTGCTCAGCCCTGGCTCTGTGACCCCTGCTGGATCACGGTCTGGCTCTGGTCCTGGTCGTTGTCAGAGCCCGACTGGCTCTGCTCCTGTTCCTGGTCTGAGGTCTGTTCGCTCTCCTGGGTGTTGTCGTCGCCGTCCTGGGTCTGCGAGCTGGACTGGCCGGCCGTCTGGCTCTGACTCTGGTCGTTGTCAGTGCCGGACTGGTCGCTGTCCTGATCCTGGTCGGCCGTCTGCTCGCTGGTCTGGTCGTTGTTCTCCCCGTCCTGGGACTGACCGCCGGCCTGACCGGTCGACTGGTCCTGGTCCTGGTCGTTGTCAGTGCCGGACTGGTCGGCGGTCTGGTCCTGCGAGGAGTCCTGGTCCTGGTCCTGATTGTTCAGGTTGCCGTCCTGCTCCTGGGCCTGATCCTGGTCGGCGTCCTGGTCCTGGTCCTGATCGTTGTCAGCACCGTCCTGGTCGGCCGACTGGTCCTGTGAGGAGCTCTGGTCCTGGTCCTGGTCTTGGTCCTCGCCGTCCTGGTCCTGGCTCTGACCCTGGTCGATCTCCTGGTCCAGGTCCTGGTCGGAGTCGTCAGCGTCCTGGTCGCCCTCCTGGTCCTGGGCGCCGGACTGGCTCTGGGTCTGACCGTTGTCAGTGCCGTCCTGCTCCTGGGACTGGGTGCGATCGGAGTCCTGGTCCAGGTTCTGGTCGGAGTCGTCGCCGTCCTGGTCGGCCTCCTGGTCCTGGACGTTGTCCTGGGTCTGGTCCTGAGCGTTCTCAGTACCATCCTGCTCCTGGGACTGGACGTTCTCCGAGGCCTGCTCCAGGTACTGGTTGTTGAACTCGCCGTCCTGGTCGGCCTCCTGGTGCTGGTCGTTCGTCTGAGACTGGGTCTGCTCGGACTCGTCGGCGTCCTGGTCCTGCTCCTGGTCCAGCGTCGCCGACTGGTCGAGGCTCTGGTCGTTGTCAGCGCCGTCCTGGTCGGCCGTCTGGCGCTGCTCGGAGTCCTGGCTCTGCTCCTGGACGTTATCCTCGCCCTCCTGGATCTGCTCCTGGGTCAGGCTGAGGAACTGCTCCAGGGTCTGACCGTTGTCCGTGCCGTCCTGGTCGGCCTCGCTGGTCTGCTCGGCCGTCTGGAACTGCTCCTGGAGGCTCTCAACGGCGTCCTGGTACTGCTCGTTGGTGAACTCAACGAGCTGGTCCTGGGACTGGGCGTTGTCAGTGCCGTCCTGGGTCTGGCTGGCGGCCAGCCCCGAGGTCTGCTCCTGGGTCTGGTCGCTCTCCTCGCCGTCCTGCTCCTGGTCCTGCTCCAGGTCGGCGTCCTGGCTCTGGTCCTGCTCGTTGCCGTCACCATCCTGGTCCTGGCCGGCCTCCTCCGCGAGCGCCTGGGACTGGTCCTGACCGTTGTCCTCACCGTCCTGCTCCTGGGACTGGTCCAGGTCGCCGTCCTGGTCCTGGTCCTGTTCGTTGTCCGTTCCACACTGGTCTTGTACGCGCAGTTGACCGACGCCCTGGCTCTGGGTCTGCAGGCTGTCGTCAGCGTCCTGGTCCTGTGATTGGAACCAGTCGACCGCCTGCGACCCGAACTGCTCGCTGTCTTCCGGCGAGCAATCCGAAGCCACGGCACCGCCGCTGAGCGCCCCGATGATCATCACCGCGGCGAGCGCGACGGCTAGGGCCTTCGATGTGCGCAGTTTGGTTTCCCCTATCATTGCTCGAATGCACACGCGGGACGGTTACGGCACCCGGCGCGTGCGTCCTCACCGCCACCCCCCTGATGTTTTGTTATGATTGGGTTATCCGCGCTGCCCGTCGAACTGCCGCTGAAGTACCATGAGCGTTCCCGACGGTATCACCGACCTACCGCTCGGTGAAATGCTGGCGCCCGGTTCGGTACAGGACACCTATATCTGGTTGCCTGATACTCCCGACTCGTGTCCCCGTTCGCGGCTTTTCCGCCGCCACGGCCGAAGCAGGCGCCTACCGGCCGTGTCCGGACCGTTGTCGTTTTGCACGACGGGACGCTCCCTACTGGATGTGACCGACGCCGACCGAGCGAACACGGGGGGCCGGCCCAGCAAGGTGGCTCAGCTCATCGAGGAGTACGGCCTGGAGGAGCTGGGCGCCGAGCTGGAGCACCGCTGGACCCGCGAGCAGGACCGCCAGGGCCTGCGCGCGCTCGCGCGGTTCGTCAACGAACGGGCCGTGGCCGCCGCTATCGAGGCCGCCGGAGGCGAGGCCGCGGACCCGGCCAACACCTACCGGCTGCTGACCGACGAGGAGGTCAGCCCGGGCGTCCGGACGCAGGTCGAGAACCGCCTCCGCCGCGAGGGGGTCGACGTGGCGGCGCTGCGCGAGGCGTTCGTCTCCCACGGCGCCGTCCGCACCTACCTCGTCAACCACCGCGGCGCGACCCCGCCCAGCACCTCCGACGCCGAGCAGCTCCGGCGGGACCGCGAGCGACTCCAGCGCCTTGAGAGCCGAATCGCGAGCGTCGCCGAGGACAGCATCGAGCGCTCCCAGGCGGCCGGCCGAATCGACGTCGGGGAGTTCGCCCTGCTGGTCGACGTGGACGTCGTCTGCCGGGACTGTGGCGCAACCTACGCCGCCGACGAGCTGTTCGCCCGCGGCGGCTGTGACTGCGACTAGAGGTACTCGGCCGCGACCCGTGGCGCCAGGACGTCCTCGTACTCCCGGGCCAGCGCCGCCCGCCGCTCGCGCGGCAGGTGGGACTTGAACCGCTGCACCCGGGCGGGCGCCCCCGCGGTGACGGCCCCCGGCGGGAGGTCGTCAGTGACGACCGAGCCGGCGCCGACGACCGTGTCCTCGCCGACCGCGGTGTCCTCCGTGACGAATGTGAACGCCCCGACCCAGCAGTGTGGGCCGATGTCGACGTCGCCCTCCCGGACCGCGAGGCTCCGGTTGCGGTTGCGCGCGCCGGCGATCTCCTGGTCGGCGATCCGGTTCTGGGTGTAGAGGAACACGTAGTGGCTCACCGCCGTGTTCCGGCCGACCCGGATCGCGTTGCCCTCCTTGGCCTGGAGCCGCGAGCCGGTGCCGACGTAGGCGTCCGCCCCGAGGCTGATCTCTCCCCGGCCGTACAGCGTTATCCCCGGCCCGTTGAACTCGAACTCCGGGTGGACGTCGTAGCGCTCTCGGTAGCCGTCGTAGCGCCGGCGCCGGCGCGCGGTCGCGAGGAACTCACCCAGCGCGCCCGTCAGGTCGTTGAACAGCAGCCGGTCGGCGACGTCGCTGTCGGCGACGGCCGCCTCAACGCGCTCGAACAGCGAGCTCACGGGTGGAACCCGACAGCCCCGGCGGGCTTAGTTAGCCGCCCGCTTCTCACCACTGGTCCCGCGGGGAGCGCCCCCGCCCGGTGAGCGTGCCGAGCCCGATCTCGACGGCCTGGCGCAGCGCCAGCACCGTCGGCGCGGGGTCGCGCAGCGAGACGAACGTGTGTCGCGCGGTGAGGAAGGCGGCGATAAACGGCCACAGCGCCGCGGGGTTCCCCCCCGAGAGCTGCTCGATCAACCACTTCAGGTCGCCGTACAGCAGCCGCCGCTGTGTCACGTCCGTCCGGTAGCCGCGCTGTTCGGGCACCGACAGCCCGCGGAGCAGCCGGTAGTGGAGCCACGGGAAGTCCACGCCCGAGTTGATCGCCAGCGGTAGGGACCCCCAGTAGCGGCCGTTCATCTCGATCAGGTAGAACTCCCCGTCGGGTGTCCGCATGAATTCCACCTGCGCCGGCCCGGTCCACCCCATCTCGCCGACCAGCCGGCGGGCGTACTCGGCCATCCGCGGCTCGTCGACGCCGTCCAGCAACGTCGAGTTGCCGCCGCTAGCGGGGTAGGTCCGCAGCCGCCGCTCCTGGAAGTACGCCGCCACCTCCCCCTGGTCCGCCAGCACCACCGTCGTTGTCGTCTCGCCGGGGACGTACTCCTGGACGATGGGGGGGTACTCCTCGAGGGCGTCGTCGGACGACAGCAGCGCCGCGTAGCGGTCGACGAGTTCCTCGGGCCCCTCGACGTAGTCTGCCGGGCCGACCCGGTGGAGGTGGTGGCTGCCGTCCGGCGCCCAGACGCTCTTCGAGCGGGACTTCACCACCGCCGGGTACGGCACGCTGTCGGCGATAGCTCTCGCCTCGCCCACCGACTCCGGCGTGAACGTCGCCGGCGTCGGGATGTCGAGGTCACCGGCGAGCGCGAACGTCCGGCCCTTGTCGTAGGCGAGCCGGAACCGCTCCCAGTCCTCAGTGGCGACGAGCGTGCCGGTCGATTCGAGGCGGTCCTTGTGTTTCGACAGGAGGGCGGTCGTGCTGTCCACGAGCGGGAGCACGGCGAAGTACTCCGAGGACGCGAGGTGGTCCTCCAGGGCATCCACGAACGCCGGGCCGTCCTCGTCCGGGTCCGGGTGGAGGAACCGGTCGGCCGAGTGCCTGGAGGCCATCCCCAGCGAGCGGGGAGTGTGGTCCGCCGCTGTCACCGGCAGTCCCCGGCGGCCCAGCGAGCGTATCAGCGCCAGCCCCGCCTGGCTGTCACTGTCGAGGGCGAGGAGCCGTGGCATTCCCGGTTGCCACGACAGAGCGCGTCAAAGTAATGTCCGACCTATCCTGTCAGCCGGTCATACCGTCGCCGTAGGCCGATCGTTGTCGCTCGACCTACACCGCGACCCGGGCGATAAGGGCAGCATTGTTCGCCGCCGCGGCGCCGAACACCACCGCCGGCGGGTAGTAGCCCACGACCCGGACCAGCGGCGGCGCCCAGTCGTCCTCGCCGAGCCGCCGGACCGCCGCGGAGCCGGTCTCGGTCACCGCGACGACGACCGCAACCGACAGCACCGTCCCGAGCACGACCCCGAGCAGGACGCCGACGTGGCCGATGACCAGCCGCACGGCCGGGTTGGCCTCGACGAGCCCGGGGACGAACACCAGCCCGACGATGGTGGTGACGGCGTCCCCGGCCTTCGCGACCACCATCGGGCCGACGGTGACGGCCGCGGGGCTGTCGGCGGCGTCTGCCCGTGCTGTTCCCATCCCCCCCTGCTCGGGGACGGAGACAATTTGTTATGGTCGCGGTAGCGGCGGTAGCGGGCGTCTATCGGGGCGCTCCGGCCGCTCGTCGGGGCTCGGTCAGGGGCGGTTCACCATCGCCGACTCTGGGGTCCGCTCCGGCAGGGCATCCGTGGAGTCGACCTCCACCCCGTCGACGATGATCAGGTCCGGCTCGATCTCCTCCTCGTACCCCTGTATCGCCTCCTCGAAGGGGCCGTGACACAGTTTCCAGGAGAACTCCACGTCCATTGCGCTGGCCTGCTTGGCCAGGCCGGCCAGCCGCGTCAGCCCGCTGTCCTCGCAGTCGATGTTGAGCAGTTCGAGGCTGCTGAGCGCCGGCTCCCCGGTGGTGGTGGTGTCGACGACGTACAGCGCGTTCACCGCGGCGCCGTGTTCCCGCGCGAGGTCGAACGCCCGCGACACCGGCTCCCCCGGGCCCTCCTCGTCCCCGAGCGCGAGTAGTATCCTGTCGTACATGGTGTGCTGTCCCGCCGAGAGCGGGATACCGCGGGGTCGGCGCCGGCCGGACATAAACCCGCACAGTCGTTCACACCGGTAGGCCCGACGGACGCGGCGTCGACAGCGGGGCCGCTCGCGCTCCGCGGCGCTCTCCCCGGGTTAGTCGGTGGTTACACGGCGAAAACAGGCTATAACTATCGGCGCGTGGTCCCTCCGCCGCGTCGTGTCTCCGAGCTATGACTGCCGCACCGACACCGACCGCCGAGCCGACGGGGCGTGAGCCATGACCGGCTCCGTCGAGCGTGTCGTCAACGGCCGCCTGGTCACCCCTGAGGGAACCCATCGCGGCACCGTCGCGATTGACGGCGACAGCATCCTCTCGGTGACGACCGACACGGTCGCCCGGCCCGCACAGCGCGACCTGGACGCCGTCGACCGGCTGGTGCTGCCCGGGCTGGTCGACCTCCACGGCGACGAGCTGGAGCGGTACCGCTGTCCGCGCCCGCGGGCGGAGGTACCGGTCGAGCGGGCGCTGCTGGACTGCGAGCGGGCGAACCTGGCGGCGGGCATCACGACGAAGTTCCACGCCGTCGCCTTCGAGGACGGCGGCGACGGCCGCACTGTCGCCGCCGCCAGGGAGGTCGCCGAGCACCTCACCGGCTACGAGGGGCTCGTCGACGCCCGGCTCCACGCCCGCTGTGAGCTGGCAGAGCCGGAGTCGATCGCCGCGGTCGAGGACGCAATCGACCGGCTGCACCCGGAGCTGGTGTCGCTGATGCACCACGCCCCCGGCTCCGGCCAGTTCGACACCGGCCAGCGGTTCCTCGAACGGTACCCAGAGGCGGACACGGACACGTGGGCGCGCCGGCTAAGTGCCTCCGGCGACCAGCTCCGGAGCCGCCGGGAGCGGCTGTTGCGCCGGCTGGCCGGCGACGACTGCACGGTAGCGCTCCACGACGCCGAGTCGCCGGCCGCCGTCGAGCGGTTCGCCGCCCTCGGCGGGGACGTCTGCGAGTTCCCCACCACGCTGGCGACCGCCCGCCGCGCGACAGAGGTGGCCCTGGACGTGGCGATGGGCGCGCCGAACGTCGTCCGCGGGGGGAGCCTCTGGGACAACCTCGACGCCCGCGCGGCCGCCACCGCCGGCCTCGTGGACGTGCTCTGCTCGGACTACCGGCCGGCGTCGCTGCTGGAGTCGGTGTTCGTCGACACCGGCGAACCCCTCGCCGACCGGGTCCGCCGGGTCACCGTCGGCCCGGCCGACGCGGTCGGTCTCGACGACCGTGGCCGAATCGCGACCGGACAGCGCGCCGACCTCGTCGTCGTCGACCCCGGCCCGCCGCCGACGGTCGAGTCGGTGGTGGTCGGCGGGGACCTCGTTTACCGCGTGGGGCGGCCTACTCGACGGTGACGCTCTTGGCGAGGTTGCGCGGCTTGTCGATGGGCCGCTCCAGCAGGTCCGCGACGTGGTAGGACAGCAGCTGTAACTGCACCGTCGCCGGGATGCCGGCGACCAGCGGGTGGGTCTCCGGCACCGGCAGCAGGTGGTCGACCACCCGCTCGACCTCGCCGCCCCGGGGCGCGACGCCGACCACGGGCGCGTCCCGGGCCTGGACCTCCCGGACGTTTGAGAGCGTCCGGGCGTCGTCCTCGCCGTTGAACACCGCGAACACGGGCGTCTCGCCGGTCACCAGCGCCAGCGGCCCGTGTTTCAGCTCGCCGGCCGGGAACCCCTCGGCGTGGCGGTAGGAAATCTCCTTGAGTTTCAGCGCGCCCTCCAGGGCGACCGGGTACGCCAGCCCGCGGCCGATGAAGAAGAACGCCTCTGCGTCGTGGAACTGCCGGGCGAGGTCGGCAGGCGCGCTCGAGTCGGCTAGCGGCCCCAGCGCGTCCGGTAGCTCCCGGAGCGCGCCGAACGCCGCCGGGTCGAGCGCGCCGGCGGCCCGGTCGCGCACCACCCGGTCGGACAGCAACAGCACCGTCGCCAGCTGCGAGACGAACGTCTTGGTCGCCGCGACGCCGATCTCCGGGCCAGCGCGGATGTACAGCGCGTCGTCGGTCTCCCGGGCGGCGGTCGAGCCGACGACATTCGTCAGCGCCAGCGTCCGGGCGCCCGCCTCGCCCGCGTCCCGCAGCGCCCCCAGCGTGTCGGCGGTCTCGCCGCTCTGGGTGATGCCGACGACGAGCACGTCCCCCTCCGCTGCCACGGGGGCGTACTCCGAGGCCAGAAACGCCTGGGCCGGCACGCCGTGGCCGATGAGCAGCCGCTCGGCGTACAGCGCGGCGTGGTATGACGTACCACAGCCCACCAGGTGGACCCGGGAGACGTCCCGGAACGAGTCGGTCGGGAACTCCGCCAGCGAGACGGTGTTGTCCTCGCCGACGCGGCCCTCCACCGCCTGCGCGATGGCGGTAGGCTGCTCGTGGATCTCCTTCAGCATGAAGTGGTCGTGGTCGCCCTTGCGGGCGTCGCCAGCGGTCCAGTCGACGGTCTCGACCGGCCGCTCGACCGGGTTGCCCTCCCGGTCGGTGGTCTCGTAGCCCTCCCGGCGGACGACCGCGATGTCCCCGTCCTCCAGGTACACCACCTCGTCGGTCACGTCCAGGAACGCGGGGACATCGCTGGCGAGCACGTGGCCGTCGGTGCCGACCCCGAGCACGAGCGGCGAGCCGCTGCGGGCGACGAGCACGCTCTCGCTGCCCTCGGCGACGACCGCCAGCGCGTAGCTCCCCTCGAGGTCGGCGACCGCCCGCCGAAACGCCGTCTCGGGGTCGTCGCCCTCCGCGCGGCGCTCCTCGATTAGGTGGGCCACCACCTCCGAGTCAGTGTCGCTGGTGAACTCGTGGCCCAGCGCCCGCAGCTCCTGGCGGAGCGCGGCGTGGTTCTCAATGATGCCGTTGTGGACCACCGCGACCCGGCCCGAGCAGTCCGTGTGCGGGTGGGCATTGGCGTCCGTCGGCGGACCGTGGGTACTCCAGCGCGTGTGACCGACGCCGACGCTCCCCTCCGGGTAGCCGACCGACTCCAGCCGGCTCCGCAGGTCGCTTATCTCCCCGGCCGCCTTCACACAGGAGAGCCCCGACGGCCCGAGGACGGCGATACCGGCCGAATCGTAGCCGCGGTACTCCAGGGTCTCGAGGCCACCGACCAGCTCCGCCGCCACCGGCTCGCTGCCCACGCGCGCGATGATGCCACACATGGCTACCCGGGCGCCCCCGCGGCGCGGGTCGATTGACGGCGGCTCTCCGGACGGGTGGCGAGTGTTCCGAACATACTAGGACTGGTGTCCAGGAGTGTGTACGACTCCGTTTGACAGCCCCAGTACCCTGCTGTCGCTCTTTGTTATAGAGCAGTTGTCCGGCAACACCGCCGTCGGGGGCGGCTAGGCGGGTTTTACCCCGGGCCCGGTAGGGTGTACCGCCTCAGTCGGCCCCGTCGCGCCACGGGAGGTCGCTTCCCTCCTCGTGCGCGAAGTGGAGAGCCGACAGCCCGCCCAGCGCGACGAGCACCGCCAGCGGGACCACCACACCGAGCACTGACAGCACGTTGGTGACCGCGGCGAGGGCAACCGCGACTAGCGACACCCCCGCCAGTCCGAGGTAGTAGATCGGCCACGGCGGCCCCTCCTCGGGGGTCCGGTCGAGGTAGGCGTCCAGCAGCGGGGCGTTAGGCCCCATCTCCAGTTTGCCGCGGTCCTTGTCGAAAGCGATGACGTCGAGATCGTCCATCTTCGGGAGGTGACACTGGTAGAGGCCGACGTACGCCCGCTTGCGCTCACGGGCAGACAGCGCCTCCCGCGAGCAGTCGTTCTCCAGCGCGGCGATGTGCTCGGCCACCTCGCTCAGCGTCGCGGGGTTGCTCTCGTCGCGCAGATACCGGAACACACAGCGGCGCCGGTAGTTCTTCAGGACGGAGAATATCTGGTCGAGACCGATCTCCCGCGACCCCTCGACAGCCCCACTGTCGGCCTCCTCGGCCGCGTGGGCGCGCACCTCCTCCTCCTCAGTGTCGGGCTCGGTTCCCCCGTTCGCCCCGGGCGTCACTCGTGAACTCATCCTCTCTCACGTTGGTTGGGTGGTGCGGTCATTGTGTCTCGTTACGGCGTTACGCTGTCTCTGCCACTCGGTATGAGTGAGATAGACACACTGTAGCAGTTGTCGGGGATACTTGTAGTTAATTGTTCCAATTAAATAATTGCGTAGGCGGGAGAAAACCCTCGGACGGCCGGAGAGGAACGTTCCGCGGGGGCGGCGTAACAGTCGTTTACCGCCCGACGCGACCGCCCCGTCGCGGCGGAGCGTCGTTTCACTGGTCCGTCACACGACCCGGCTACGCCGCTGTCACACCGTCGCGACAGGGGAAGCTTTCCCGGGGGGCATTAGTCCGTCAGTAGTCAGCGCGCGCCGGGCCGCTCGGCGTAGAACGACCGGACTGCATCGGCCACCGCCTCGGTCTCCGCCGGCTCCAGCGCCGGGTGGACCGGCAGCGACAACACCTCCTCGGTCGCGCGCGCGACCGCCGGCGCGTCGGCGTCGTACCCCTCGTAGGCCGGCTGGTCGTGGATAGCGATGGGGTAGTAGACGGCCGTGTCCACCCCCTGCTCCCGGCAGTGCTCGGCCAGCGCCTCGCGCTGCTCGGTCCGCACCGTGTACTGGTGGTAGGCATGGCGCCGGCCGGCCGGCTCGTGCGGGGCCTTGACGGGCGTCTCCGCCAGCCGCTCGTCCAGCACTGCTGCGTTCGCCCGGCGGCGCTCGACGGCGCCGTCCAGCCGCTCGAGCTGTGCCCGGCCGATGGCGGCCGCGAGGTCCGTCATCCGGAAGTTGTGGCCCACCTCCGCGTGGCGGTACCCCTCGCTACGGCCGTGGTCGATGAACCGGTCGGCCCGCTCGGCCACCGCCCGGTCGTCGGTGACCACCATCCCGCCCTCGCCGGTAGTCATGTTCTTCGTCGGGTAGAACGAGAAGCAGGCCGCGTCGCCGAGCGACCCCACCGGCTCGCCGTCGTAGCGCGCCCCGTGAGCCTGGGCGGCGTCCTCAACCAGCGCGACGCTGTGCTTGTCGGCCAGCGCCGCCAGCTCGTCCATCGCCGCCGGCAGCCCGTACAGGTGGACCGCCAGCACCGCCGCCACGTCCTCGCGCTCGCGCAGGACCGCCTCCACCACGGACGGGTCGAGGTTGTACGTTCGGGGGTCGATGTCGACGAACACGGGCCGGGCGCCGCAGAACCGGACCGCGTTGGCCGTCGCGATGAACGAGAACGGCGTCGTCACCACGGCGTCGCCCTCGCCGACCCCGAGCGCGTGGAGGGCGGCGTGGAGCGCTGTCGTCCCATTGCTGGTGGCGACGCCGTGGTCGGCGCCGCAATAGGCGGCGAACTCGCGCTCGAACGCCTCGACCTGGTCGCCGGCGGCCAGCTGTCCGCTGTTGAGGACGCCGAGCACACGCTCGCGCTCGGCGCCGCGGATCTCCGGCGACGCGATCGGTATCACCGGCGACCACCCGCACGGCCGGTGTCGGTCTCAGGGCGGCTCCGTCGCTGGTCGGTGGGGACGTGGCGCTGTGTCATGGAGTGTGACGCGGCACAGCCGCTTGACGGAGCGTGGGACCGTCGCGCGCTTTGTTATACGGCTGCTGTCGGGGGGGCGCCACGGTACGGCAGGCCTACGGGTCGCCGCCCGGTACCGCGGGGCGCCGCCCGCACCGACTTCCGGGTCGTGGCCGCCCGAGGTTCCGGCGGCGCGGGTAACACCGTACTACGCCGTTTACTCGGGGTGTAACAAAGTGAATATCCGTTCAACCGCCGCTACTGGGAACCGCTGTGACCGGGAGAATGTGCCGGCTGCCAATCGAATGTCATCAAACCAGGACAGGCTCTCACGAGACACGGTCTTCGACATCCTCAGTAGCCCACGGCGCCGATACGTCCTGTACTACCTCCGGAAGGAGGGTGGGCCTGTCGAACTAACCGATCTCGCCGCCGAACTGGCGGAGTGGGAGTACGACGTCAGCTCCGAGGACCTCACCAAGCAACAGCGAAAGCGTATCTACGTCTCGCTGTACCAGACACACGTCCCCCGGCTGGCGTCGGCCGGCCTGATAGAGTACGACTCCGACTCCGGACTGATCAGCCTCACCGACAACGTGTACCAGATCGACAGCTACCTCCCCGACTCCGAGAGCAACGAGTTCCCGTGGCACCGGGTGTACCTCGCGCTGGTGGGTGTCGGGGTGCTAGTGTTCGCCGCCGGCGTCATCGAGGAGGGGGTGTTCGGCGCGGTACCGCTGGTGGCCGCGACGGTGCTGGTGATTGTGCTGTTCGCCGCCGTCGCGCTCGCGCAGTACTACTCGATGCTCCGGAGCCGCCGCGAGATACCGTTCGAGCTGTTGAAGGACAACGAGGACTGAACGTTCGGGGGCTATCCCGGGGGACCGCCGGTAAGCACGGCCAAGCCGCGCGCACCGCCCGGCGGCCAGCGAGGTACGTGGCTTATTACTATACGGATACGAGGACTCTCTGGTAGTTACTCCGGTCCTGACTCGGCAGGGGAGTCGGACAATGACAGACTGGGATGAGATCAGCTACGTTATCAGCTCGTCGTACCGAGTGGCGGTGTTAGAGCGGCTCTCGGAAGGGCCGTCGACGCCGTCGCAGGTAGCCACCGAGACCGGCATCAGCATCTCGCACGTCTCCCGAGCGCTCGGGGGGCTGCGAGACCGGTCGCTGGTAGAACTGCTCGTCTCCGAGGACCGAAAGAAGGGGCGCGTCTACGGGATCACCGACCGGGGTGTCGAGGTGTGGCAGACGATCGAGGAGGAGAACCTCACCGACTAGCCAACCTCGCTCCCCCTCTCCGGCAGCAGCAGCTCCGGGGTCCGCTCGTAGGCCGGTGTGTTCGCGAACTCTGCGATACGCTTCCACTCGTCGTCCGTGAGCCGTGACGCCATCCGGCCGCCCTGAGGAACCGGACGGACTTGGTTATTACACGGGTACCGGGCGGACACCTGTCGTAACCACCGCCTCCGTCCGGCGGTCACACGACTGCGGAGGCCCTGCACTCCTGCCCCCGGTCGCCCGGTTACCGGGCGACTACTCGCCCTCGCCCGCGAGCCGGGCGAGCGCGTCCTCGTCGTCACCCCCGACTCCGGCCTCCGCGAGCGCCTCGTGCAGCCCGACCGTGTCTGCCTCCTCGCCACCGCTCTCGACGGGCTGTGGGGAGACGTCCGGAACCGGTAGCTCGCCGTCGGACAGCGCGTCGAGGTGGTCCAGCACCGCGATCGACCGGCTCCCGTCCCCACAAGGGGAGAGAAACAACAACTCGCCGTCGCGGAACTCCGCGAGCAGCAGCTGGGGGAACCTGATGGCGGTGTACTCCACGTCCGCCAGCGTCGAGCAGACGTCCGTGGCGCGCAGACAGGAGCGGGGGGTGAACCCGTTCGCGCGCGCCCACGCGACGAACGTGCTGACGCGGTCGAGGACGAACTCGCCGGCCGCGGTGCTCGCGGCGGCCGACTCCGGGCAGATGCTGTCGCCCCACACGTGCAGCCGCATCCCGTCGAGACGGCCGACCTCGACGAGCTCCTGGAGCCGCCTGACGACTGCGTCCTGGAGCCCCTGGCTCGAACCGGGAGCGAACGACCGCACGTACAGCTCCACGCAATGGCCGCTGTCGGGGGGAGACTCGTACATCCTCGTGTTGAGAGGTAGCCGTGGCCGGCAAAAAGCTTCGTCTCGGGGGGGCAATCCCGTACGGGAGCCCGGACGAGCGGGCAACAAACTGGTAGCCCCTCTTTACGGCCACCCGGCGGACACCGGACGGTAACGAGCGACTGAAGCAGGCGTAACCGGCGTATAACAATAGCCGCTCCTGGTGACCACCGAGGTGGCCGGGCTGATCAGCTCCTTCGGTCCCGGCCGCTTGGGAGCCACGACGGGCAGTTGCCAGTCGTCGGCCGGCCCGAGGCCCCCCCAGGCGGGCCGCGGTCAGTGCTACCGGGCCGGCCCACATCACGGCTCGCAGCGACGGCTCCCGATGTCACCGTGGGTCGCCCTGTCGAGTGGAGCCGGTCGAAAAAGCACCGGGAGGCCCAGCCACGGTCCGGCGGGGCCGCCCAGTCGGCGTGTGGGGGATGGGGGGGTGGGCTTGGTGGGACAAGTGACGCCCGGTCATCGTGTCGTCCGTTTCCGCCACCAAGCCACTTGACACTGGTAGTGCCACGGGTATAGTTATACGCCGCCTGCCGGGCGGGCCGTCCGGTAGGAGCGTGTTAGCGGGCTGGCGCGCCGTCACGCGATTTCGTTGGGACGGTCGAGCCGCTCGGGGAGCGGCTCGGTGCGCGCCGGCGCCCCCTTGGCGAGCGTGTCGGGCGGGACGTCGTCGGTGACGACCGCGCCGGCGGCGACGAACGACCCCTCGCCGACGGTCACCCCGGGCAGCACCGTCGCGTTGGCACCCACGGAGACGCCGTCCTCGATGGTCGGCCCCGCCAGGTCGGTGTCGCCACGAATCGGGTAGCGGTCGTTGGTGAGCACCGCGCCCGGGCCGAGAAACACCTGGCTCCCGAGGGTGGTCTCGGCGGGGACGTACGCGCCGGTCTGGAGGCTCACGCTACTGCCGACCGTCGTCGAGCCGTCGATGACGACGTCCGTCCCGACGAGCACGTCGTCGCCGAACTCCGTGTCCTCGCGTACGAGTGCGGAGTGGCCGGTCGTGAACCCGCTGCCGGCGGTGACGGCGCCGTAGATGATCGTGCCGGCGCGGACCGTCGCCCCCTCGCCGAGCACCGTCGGCGCCCCGAGCTGGTCGGCGGCGTAGCCGACGACGGCGCTCGGGTCGATGGCGGCGTCGGCGCCGCAGACGACGCCGGTCGACGGCTCCACCCCATTGCCTGTCGTAGTCATGCTCTCTCCCCACGCTGTCCGGGGGACGGGGCTTTGTTACAGGTGTCCTACTGTCGGAAACTCGGGCTACTCCAGCAGCGCCCGGACTCCTTCCTCCGGGCCGACCCCCGCCTCGAAGCCGAGCAGGTCACGGGCGGCCGTCGTGTCCGCCCGGCTGTGGTCGACGTCGCCCTCGCGGGCGTCCGTGTGGACCACCTCGGCTCCCCCGGCGGCGTCCCGGACGAGGTTGGCGAGCGAAGCGATACTGACGCTCTCGCCCGTGCCGACGTTGAACGCGCGGCCCACGCTGTCGGTGGTCGCCGCCGCGAGGTTCGCGCGCACCACGTCCCGGACGTGGACGAAGTCGCGGGTCTGCGAGCCGTCGCCGTGGACCCGTATCGGCTCGCCCGCCCGGACCGAACGGAGGAAGCTCCCGATCACCCCCGGGGGCGTGTCGCTCCCGGCCGGCGGCGGGCCGTACACGTTGAAGTACCGCAGCGCCACCGTCGGGAGGTCGTACAGCGAGGCGTACACCCGCGCGTAGCGGTCGGCCGCCAGCTTCGCCACGCCGTACGGCGACTCCGGCGCCAGCCGGTCGTCCTCGGACTGGGGCACCGACTCCGGCCGGCCGTACACGGCGGCGCTGGAGGCGAGCACCACCCGGGTGTCGCTCTCGCGGGCCGCCTCGAGGAGCTCCAGCGTCGCCGTCGCGTTCACCGCGTGGGTCTCGACCGGCGCCGCGACCGAGCGCTCCACGCTGACGACCGCCGCCTGGTGGAAGACGACGTCCGCCCGCGCGACCAGCGACGCCACCAGCGGGCGGTCGCGCACGTCGCCGACAACCAAGTGTGCGCCGTCGGGGACCGCCGTCCTATCGCCGGCCGACAGGTCGTCGAGCACCCACACCGTGTTCGCCGGGAGCAGCGCCTCGACGAGGGGGCTGCCGACGAACCCCGCCCCGCCGGTGACCAGCACCGTCCGCCCGGCGATGTCGTGGGTCGGCGTGCTCGGCGCCATCTCCCCGTCCGGCGCTCCCCGGCGACGTAGTAAGACGGGGCCTACGGCGCCACGAGCGGGCGGGCGTGCGGCCGTGAGCGGCCGCGAGGCGTGCCCGGCCGGGTAGGAGGGTAATAACAATCACCGGCACGGGCCACGCCGGCGACCATGAACCGGTCGCCCGGTCGCCAGCCGGGTCGCGGGAGGGTGCCCCCGTGAGCCACGACGCGACACCGTCGGAGGTCAGCCGCGGCGTCCGCCCGGCAGTGCGAGACGGCGCGGACCTCGTGCTCGCTGCGGCCGTCACGGTGCTGGCCGCCGCAGGCGTGGTTCTCGCGGTCGGAACCCTCCGGGCGGTGCTGGGGTTCGTGCTGGTGCTGCTCCTGCCAGGCTACGGCGTCGTCTCGGCGCTGTTCCCCGCCGCCGACCCCGGCGGCGACGCCTCAGGGCTGCCGACACGGACGGTGGAGGCCGCACGGGGGACCCTCACGACGGTCACCCTCGGCGAGCGCGCGGCGCTGTCGGTCGGCGCCAGCGTGGCGCTGTTCGTCCTTGCCGGGTTCGTCCTGCTTGCCAGCGGGCTCCCGTTCGGGCCGGTGCCGGTGGCGCTGGTCGCGACGGGCGTCACCGTCGGCGGCCTGGCCGTCGGTGCCGTCCGCAGGCGGCGGCTCCCCCCGGATCGCCGCTTCCGCCTGCCGCTGGGGCGGTGGGGGAACGAACTCGTCGCCGGCACGGTGGCGGCGGAGTCGCCGGTCGACGCCGCGATCAACACGGCGCTGCTGGTGACCGCCGTCGTGGCGCTGGCGACGGTGAGCTACGGGGTCGTGGCGCCGTCGAACGGCGCGGCATACACGGACTTCAGCGTCCTCACCGGGAGCGGCGGCGACCTGGTCGCCAGCGGCTACCCCACCACCGTCAACGGCACGACCGAGCCGGTCGTGCTGTCGGTGGCGAACAACGAGCGCGAGCGGACCAGCTACACCGTCGTCGTGGAGCTCCAGCGAGTCGCGCCGGACGGCAGCGTGAGCGAGCGTGCCGAACTCCGGCGGGTCAAGGCGACCGTCGACGACGGGGAGACCTGGCGCGAGCCGGTGCGGCTGAGGCCGGCGCTGAGCGGCGAGAACCTCCGCGTGAGCTTCTACCTGTACGCCGGCGGCGCGCCGGCGACGCCGGGCGCGGACACCGCCGCCGAACACCTGTTCATCTGGGTGGACGTCCCGCAGAACGCCTCCGCGCCGGCGCCGCCACCCGGGAACACGACGACGACCGGCACGGACACGTTCACACTGACGACAGCGACGACGGCCGACGTCCCGACCGATCCGACGACGGTCAGGCGGGTGACACTGTCACCGACGCCGACGGAGCCGACGACGACTTCGTCAACGACGCTCCCGACGACTACCTCTCCGACGACGACGGAGCCGACCACTACTTCACCCACGACGACGGCTCCGACTACGACCGAACCGACGACCACGACGACTACGACCGAACCGACGACCACGACGACTACGACCACCGTGACGACACTGTCACCGACGCCGACGGAGCCGTCGACCCCGCCCACGACGGTGCCACCGACGACGCTGTCGCCAACCCCGACGACGACCCAGACGACCACTACCGCACCGACGCCACCCGACCCACCGAGTACGACGGAGACGACCACCACCACGACGGAGACGACCACCACCACGACGGAGACGACCACCACCACGACAGAGCCGACAACCACGACCACGACGACCGAGGAAACCACCACGACCACTGCCCCGACGACGACCGCTCCGACTACAACCACTACGACCGCTCCGACTACGACCGCGACAACGACGACTGAGCCTACGACGACTGAACCCACTACGACGACCACCACCGCGACACCGACCACAGCGACCACCACGGAGCCGACGACGACCGAAACGACCACGACGACTCAGACGACCACAACCACCGAGGAAACGACGACTCAGACGACCACAACGGCGACGAGCACTACGACTACGGCCACCACGACGACCGAACAGACGACGCAGACCACAGAAGAGACCACCACCGAAGAGACAACGACCGAAGAAACGACCGAGGAGACCACCACCGAAGAGACAACGACCGAAGAAACGACCGAGGAGACCACCACCGAAGAGACAACGACCGAGACGACGGGGGAGACGGCGGTCGTCCCCTCGCGGGTGCCCGGTGCGCCGCTGCTGGTCGGGCAGGCGGTGGCGATGGCCGCGCTCGCGGCGGCGTCGCTCGCCCGACGGGTGCGGTAGCGGACTGCTACCCGGCGGGGGAGTCCGGCACGCGCCACGGATAGCATCTCCATAACAAAGTGCGGCCGCGGGGAGCGGCCGTCGATGGCGTTACGCACGGCGGTCATCGGTGGTGGCGTGGTGTCCCGGTCGCACCTCTCCGCCCTGGAGGAGAACCCGCTGGTCGACCTCGTCGCGATCTGTGACATCGACACAGAGCGGGCCCGCCAGCGCGCCCGGGAGTACGGCATCCGGGCGTACTTCGACGCGGAGACGATGTTCGAGAAGGCCTCGCTGGACTGGGTCCACGTCTGCACGCCGGTCCAGACCCACCGGGACCTCTGTCTGACGGCGATCGAGGCCGGGGTGCCGGTGCTCGTCGAGAAGCCCGCGACGGTCACCGTCGAGGAGATTGACGACATCCGCGAGGCCTCCGACCGCGAGGGCGTCCGGGTGTCGGTGGTCCACAACCACCTGTTCGGCGTCGCCGTCCGGGAGGCCCGCGAGCGCATCGAGTCCGGTGACCTGGGTGACGTCCGCGGGCTGGACGTGATCGTGACCGGCAAGACCAGCCCGGACGAGCCCAACCGCGGCGAGTGGACGTTCGAACTCCCCGGCGGCGAGTTCGAGGAGGGTATCCCCCACCAGATCTACGTCGCGCTGGCGCTGGGGGGGTACCCCCGCGACAGGGAGGCGGTCCAGGCGACGACCAGCCTGTACGGGGAGTACGACCGGCCGTTCAGCTACGACAGCCTCCAGCTCCAGTGGCCGACCGAGGAGGAGGCGATCTGCTCGGTGAAGCTCCTCTCTGGCGGAGTGCCCCAGGAGCTGCTGCTGGTCCACGGGGAGGAGACGTCCCTGGCGGTGGACCTGCTGTCCCAGACAACCGTCGAACTCGACCGGAGCTACGACGCCTCGCCGGTCGCGCGAGCGCTGAGCAACGTCGACCACGTCCTCGGCCGCGTGGAGGGGACGCTGAGTAACGCGGGCGCGATGGCGAAGCGGCGGCTCACCGACGACCCCGAACTGGAGCGGCGCTGGGACTCGCTGGCCGGCCAGCTCAACGCGGAGGCGCGGGCGCTGCTGGCCGACGAGCCCTCGCCGGTCCCCCTCGAAGAGGCCCGGTGGACGGTGGCGCTGATGGAGGCGGTCCGGGAGTCGGCCGGGGCCAGGCCCGCGCCGGCGCCGGTCGCCGACGAGGTGGACTGACTCACGCCTCCAGCAGCAGCGACACCACCGCACGGACGTCCACGAACCCGGAGGCGACCGAGAGCACCGCCCAGACGCCGCCGCCGAGCGCCACCACCCCTGCGAGCGTGAGTGGGCCGGAGACGTACGGTACGGCGAACACGACCACCGCGGCCATCGCGGCCGCGATCAGACACACCACCACCGTGTCTCTGAGGATGCTGCGGATGTCCAGCTCCAGCTCCGTGTGGATCTGGTACACGTTCCCGCCGGTGTAGGCGGTGTAGGTGATCACCGTCGCGACGGCGGCGCCGACGACGCCGAACACGGGGATCAGAAGCAGGTTCAGCAGGAAGTTCGCGGTCGCGGTGACGGTCTTCATGACCGCCCGTGAGCGGGCCTTGCCGAGGTAGTCCAGGCCGTCGCTGGTCACCTTGTTGACGGCGTTGACGAGCACGAACCCGCTCATCACCTGGACGACCGGCACCGCGGGGGCGTACTGGTCGCCGAACACCAGCGTGACGGTGGGGTCGGCGACCAGTACCAGCCCAACCGCCGCGGGGACGTACAAAAGCAGCGTGTACCGGACGGAGTTCTCGTACAGCCGGGCGGCGCGCTCGACCCTGTCGCTGGCCTTCTGCTCGCCGTAGGCGGGCGACACTGAGTAGCCAAAGGAGGTCGCCGCGATGGAGGCGAACTCGGAGATCTGCTTCGAGATGACGTAGTAGCTCACCGCCGCGGGGTTGAGCAGAGTGCCGACGAGGATGATGTCGACACGCTTGTCCAGCACACCCGCCCCCTTCGTCGCGGTCAGCGGAACGCTGTACTCGACGATGCGCCGCACCAGCCCCTCCTCCGGGCTGTCGGCCGGCTCTAGTTGCCGGTAGTACCGCCGGTACAGCACGACCGCACCGACGACGACGGCGATGGCGTAGCCGCCGATGTACCCCAGGAGCGCGCCGGCGGCCTCCAGGCCGGCGAGCACGAGCGCCACGGCCAGGACCAGCCGCACGACCCCGGACAGCGCCGTGACGGTGGCGCTCCACTCCACGCGGTTGAAAGCCTGGAACAGCACGACGACCTGGCTGTGGAGCGCGTACACGGCGACGTACAGCCCGCCGAGCGCCAGCAGCGGTCCGGCGGCGGGGTCGCCCAGCAGGACGGCGAGACGGTCACTGGCGAGCACCAGCCCCGTGCTGACGGCGACGGCGAGCGCGCTCAGCATGAGCACCGACACCCGGATGATGTAGCGCACTTGGCCGGGGTCGCGCTCGGCGTACTGGTTGACGTAGCGGGCGGCGGACTTCGGCAGGCCGAGCACGGCGAACATCGACACCACACCGAGCACGGAGACGACGAAGTACAGCCGGCCGAACACGGTCGGCGTGAGCAGTTCCCGCGTGAGCAGCAGGATCAACACCGCGTTCGAGGCGATGTACAGCGCCCGTCCCCCGAACGACGCCTTGGCGCCGCTGGCGACGCGGGCCGCGAGCGAGCGGGTCTCCTCGCTCATCCGTCGCCGTCCTCACTCAGCAGGTACAGCCGGAACTCCTCGTTGGCCTGGACGCGGTGGATGCCGGGGCTCGAGCGCAGCGTCCGGAAGCCGCTGGACCCGTAGCGGAACCCGCGGTACAGCCCCACCTCGCGCTCGATGTCGGTCGTCGTCACCGGGACGTACCGTGGCTCGTCGTAGTAGGTTGTCAGGTTCGACCTGAACACTGGTCCCGGGATGCCCGACTCGACGCCAGGGAACCCCTGGGTGGCGGCCGACTGCGGCCCGTAGGTCGCCTCGACGAACCGCCGGGGGCCGCTGCGGACGCCGGCGAACGCTATCGCCGGGTCGCGCTGCTGGAACGCGGTCTGGTAGCCGCCGTACTGCTGTTCGGTCACCTGCTCGGAGGGCTGGTAGATCCACGGCGACGGGTGGACCGACAGCACCGCCAGCGGCAACAGCAGCACGAACAGCACCACCACCGCCGCCCGTGCCGTCGACAGCGACACCCGTCCGGCCAGCAGCTGTCGCGGGCCGCGGGCGATGACGCCGCCCGCGACCAGCGTCACCAGCATCATCAGGAACCCGACGAACCTGAAGTAGTGGTCGCCGAACGCGCCGAGGAACACGAAGCCGGTGATGCCGAACAGCGGGAGGAAGCCAGCCGCGAGATACGTCGTCAGGCCCTGGCGCTCGGCGGGCGCGAGCCGACCGGCGATCCCCCAGCGTTGGAACCCCAGGTCGTCGAGGACGCCGGCAGAGCGGGCCAGCATCGCCAGGCCGGCGATGACGGAGAACACCAGGCTCGCGAGGAACAGTTTCACGAACAGCTCGCCGAGGCTGCCCCCGAGGACCGCCAGCGACAGGCTCCGGGTAGCCACCTCGCCGCCGGGCGGCGGCGAGGAGACGAACACGCTGCGGTAGGCAGTGACGATGCGGCTCTGGACCCGCGGGCTCCGGGGTGCCCACAGCAGCCACGCCGACACCAGGAACAGCATCGGCACCAGCACCAGCCGGTGGCGGGTGATCGGGTGGTCGACGTCAAGCCGGCGGTAGACGGCCTGGAGCGCGAGGACGGCGCCGAACAGGACGATGGTGTTCAGCGCCTCCTGGGGGTGGAGGAGGACGACGGCGACGGACACCAGCCCCAGCAACCCGCCGGCGGCGGTGACGCCACGGCCGCCGGCGCCCTGGCGGAGGAACAGCACCAGCGCGAACAGGACGACCGGGACGAACAGTATCGTCTGCGAGGAGGGGTGGGCGATGACGTGGGTGGCGACGTTGTTCAGCGGCAACAGCAACAGCGCGGTGAACGCCCCGACCGCCAGCCCAGCCCGGTCGCCGGCGATCTCGCGGACACACAGCGGGACGAACAGGAAGTACAGCAGGAAGAACACGAGCACCCCGACCAGCAGCGCCCGGCGGACGGGGAGGCCGGTCGCCTCGCCGATGGTCAGCGAGAGGACGTGGAGGCCGGGGTGGAGCAGGTCGGCGGGGTTCTTGCCGCCGAGAAACGACAGCGCGAACCCGAGGTGGCTGAGCGCGTCGCCCGCGCCGTAGAAGAAGTACCCCCGGAGCACCGGCAGCGCGACCACCGACCAGACGGTGCCGCCGCCGAGCAGCAGCGCCGCGTAGCGGAGCCGCGGCGCCCCCGGCCGGAACGACACCGCGAGCGACACCGCCAGCGCGACGGCGGCGCCGACCCAGAACAGCGCCGGCGTCGACCGGTAGATCGACAGCTCGTACCCCGTTGCGGGCGAGCCGACGGCTGCCGCGGCGCCCAGCGCCAGGGCGGCGAACCCGGTGGTCAGCGCTACCTTGCGGTTGCGGGTCACGCTCCCCCCTCGGCACGCTGGCCGGTGCTCGGTGGCGACACGATTGGCGACACCAGCCACGCCGGTCGCTTTGTTATACGCGGGCGAACGGCCGGTAACACCGGCCTACCCACTGACGACGGAGTCGTACACCGACCGGATTCGCTCGCCCATCTCCTCCAGGCTCACCTCCCGGGCGCGCTCCCGGCCGTTCGAGCGCCCGCCCTGCCGCAGCACGCGGACGAGCTCCGCCACCAGTTCGTCGTCGCTGGTGCCCACCGCCGAGGGCTCGACCCCAGCCAGCCGCTCGCGGACGTCGCCGACGTCCGTCGAGACGACGGGCACGTTGCACGCCATCGCCTCCTTCACTGAGTTGGGCGACCCCTCTCGTCGCGAGGTGAGCAACAGCGCGTCCGCTGCGTTGTAGTACGCCGGCATCCGGTCGTGGGGGACACCGTGGAGGGTCTGGAGCTCCAGGTCACCGTCGATAGCGGCCCCGGCGCGCCCGGTGATCCGCTCGGCCCGCGGGTAGTCTTTCACCTCGCGGCTCTGCGGGTACGGGAACAGGACGTGGCGGGCGTCCGGCCGCCAGCCGACCGACTCGCGGGCGGCCCGGCGGGGCAGCGGGCGGAACAGCGACAGGTCGACGCCGTGGGGGATGACGTGGCAGTCCACGGCGACGGCGTCGGCCATCTCCTCGCTCATCACGATGACGGCGTCCGCGAGGCGGGCACAGGCTCTGCTGAGCCGGCCGTACGCGCCGAGCAGGTCCGACCCCCACAGCGACAGCACGACCGGGAGGTTCGGCTGGGCCAGCGCCGCCGGTGCCGTCAGCCCGTAGTTGGCGTGGACGAGGTCGTACGACCCGAACGAGGCCCGCAGCACCCGCGGGTACAGCCGGAAGTAGTCCATCGCCGACCGGGGGTCGGTGGTGTCGTCGGTCTGCCGGCGCTCGCCGGGCACTGCGAGCACCGTGCACTCGGTCCCCTGGCGCCCGAGCACGGCGACCTGGTGCTGGAAGAACCGCGCTCGCGCGCTCGTGACGACGTTGAGTACCCGCATCCTCACCGCCCCAGGAGCTGGTAGGCGCGCTTGGCGAGCTCCATCGCCGGCCCCGCGGTCTCGACGGTGTAGTACGGCACCAGCCGGCCCCCGAACTTCCCCTTGTACCGGCAGAGCCGCTCCGTGTTGGCCCCCATGAGGTCGTACCGCGTGACCGACTCGCGCGGCGGGTCCTCAACGAGGTCCTCGATCACCCGCCAGTGGAGCAGGCTGTTCACGCTGACGCCGTCGTGGACGGCCCGGGTGCCGCCCTGCCAGAAGTACGCCGCCTCGTCGGAGTACAGCACCGTAACGCCGGTGAGGAACTGCCCGCCCTCGTGGGCGACGTACACGCGACAGCGGTCCACGTCGGCCAGGGCCCTCGTCAGGTCGCGCACGTACGACCACTCCATCGGGTAGGACCGGCCCTGCTCGTGGTAGCGGGCCTCGGTGGCGCGGTGGACCTCGCGGGCGGCGTCGGGCCCCTCACTGGCGACGCTCACCTCGGAGTCGCGGGCGTCGCGTATCTCCCGCCGGAGGCTCCGGCTGACGCCGGACAGCAGCTCGTCGGCGTCGGCATCGCCGGTTTCGACGGTGTAGGTGAACGTCGGCTCCACGCTCATCCCGGCCCAGTCGAACGGCCGCGGGTCCGTGTACCCCGGCGGGCACACCAGCCGGAACAGCGTCCCGGGGGCGTCCGCCCGCAGCTGCTCGATGGCGCTGTCGACGAACTCGCGGTTGAGCTTCTCGCGCTTGCGCTGTTTCGGGCTGGCCGGCATCAGCAGCGGCCCCAGCCGGGGGACGTTCATCGATGGCGGCGGCGACACCACCGTCCGGCCGACGGGCCGCTCGCCGACGAACGCCGGCAGCAGCGCCGCCGGGCGGTCACCCTTGAACGCGGCCAGCCGCACCAGCTCCCCGGGGGCGTGCTCCTCGAGCACGGCCAGCGCCTCCGGGGTGTGGAACACCTCGGCGCCGCTGTCCGGGAGCGCCCGCGCCCACTCGTCGCCGTCGACCCGCTCGACCCTCATCCGTCGGCCACCCCCGGCTGTCGCTCGCGGTCGTCGGGCGTGGCCCCCGCCTCCAGCTCCGACCGGTCGGGCGTCCCCGGCATGGAGAGGTAGAACTCCCCCGGCGGCCCGACCCAGGCGCCCATCTCCAGCGCGCGCTCGATGAGCCGCCGGTACAGCCGCGCGTAGTTTGGGAAGCGGCTCTCGCTGAACCGCTTGGGGTGCCACAGCACTGTCATCACGGCGTCGTTGGCCGCGGCCTCCCTGAGCAGCGCCTCGCACTCCTCCCAGGCGCGCTCGGGGTCGGTCCCGACGTCGGGCAGCGCCCGCTCCATCAGCGTCAGCGGGAACACGACGAACTCGCCGTCGAACGGCCGGAGCGGCCGGTAGCCGTGCCGGAAGCCGTACTCCGTCGGCGAGCCAAGGGTGCTGTCGTAGCGCAGCCCCACGTCCGCCTGGTAGCGCCAGGTGCAGGAGGCGTCGAGGTTGAGGTAGTGCTGGCGCCCCCCGAGCACCGGCTTGCCGAGCACGGCCTCCAGGGTCCGCTTCTCCTCGGCCAGCAGCGACCGGTCCCGGTAGGAGTGGTACGACCCGTGGAGACCGATCTCCCAGCCGCCGTCGTCAAGCTCGCGTATCACCTCCGCGATCGACGGCTCGTCCACTGCGTACCGGCCGATGAACAGTTTCCACCCCTCCGGCCGCAGCCAGTCCCACACCGGCCGGTCGCGGAACAGCCGCTGCTCGTCGAGGAAGTAGAACGCCGACCGGACGCCGAGCTCCGACTCGATCTCCATCACCGTGTCGAACTGCCAGTACGGGTTGCGGCCGAACACGAAGTCCAGCAGGTGGCCCGGGCTCCGCTTCAGCACCCCGTAGTACACCGACTGGTATGTCTGGTACGGCCGGTCCACGTCGTGGGTGAGACAGAGCGCGAACGAGTGGTCCTCCGGCCCGAGGTCGCCGTCGCCGCTCGCCCGGGCGGAGGGGCCGCGCTCGGGGGGCCCCGCGGTCATCGCCCCGACCCACCTCGCTGTCGGTAATTGTTATACCGCTCCTACCGCTCCCGGCCCGCGGGGGCGGCGCTTCCGACCCCTCCGCAGGGACGACAGGGGTCGTCCGGACGGGTCGGCGCGGTGCGGGCGAGTTGCGTCGGGCGGCTCACCGCCGTCCGGCGTGCCCGAAAGGAGCGGCCTACACCGGACAGGCGGGGAATAACAATATCCCGGTCAGGAGGTGTGAGAGCCGTGATGCCACGACGACGGGAGCAACGGTGCCGGGCGGACGGGCGCGAGAGCGGGGTCGCGAGACGGCGCCGGTCGTGAGTCGAGCCACCGACGACCGGCCGGGGCTGTACGGCAGCCGGGAGACGGCAGCCACCCAGCGGGCCCGCCTCCGGGGTGGTGACGTCCCGGTGGCCGTGTACGGCCTCGGGAAGATGGGCCTGCCGCTGGCGGCGGTGTACGCCGACATCACCGGCAACACGGTCGGGGTCGACACCGACGAGGCGGTGGCAGACAGCGTCGCCGCCGGCGACTGTCACGTCCGCCGCGAGCCGGGGCTGGCGGAACTCGTGGACGAGGTCGTCGAGCGCGGCGCGCTGCGGGCGACGAGCGACCCCGTCGAGGGCGCCAGCGAGGCCGCGGTCCACGTGCTCATCGTTCCGACACTGCTCGACGAGGCGGGCGCGCCGGACCTGTCGGCAGTCGAGTCCGCCGTCGAAGCGGTCGGCGCCGGGCTCGAACCGGGGGATACGGTCGTCATCGAGTCGACGGTACCACCCGGGACCGCGCGGGACGTCGTGGTGCCCGCGCTGGCGGCGACGAGCGGGCTGGAGCCGGGGACCTTCGGCGTTGCGGCGTGCCCGGAGCGCACCGTCAGCGGCCAGGCGCTGGCGGACATCCGCGGCACCCACCCGAAGGTCGTCGGCGGCGTCGACGACGAGAGCACCCGTGTCGCCCGGCTTGTGTACGGCGAGGTGACGGACAACGACGTCGTGGCGACCAGCAGCGCCGCGGTCGCGGAGGCGGTGAAGGTGTTCGAAGGGGTGTACCGGGACGTCAACATCGCGCTGGCGAACGAACTCGCCCCCTGCGCGGAGGCGTTCGACATCGACGTCCGCGAGGCGATCGCGGTCGCCAACACTCAGCCGTTCTGTGACATCCACGACCCCGGCCCCGGCGTGGGCGGCCACTGCATCCCGGTGTACCCGCGGTTCCTCGCGAGCCGGCCGGACGTGGACGCGGGCCTGCTGGAGGCCGCTCGCGCGAGAAACGAGGCGATGCCGGAGTACACGGTCGACCTGCTGGAGCGGCTGCTCGACCGGGCGGGGCGCCCCCTCCGGGAGGCGACGGTCGCGCTGCTGGGCGCCACCTACAAGGCCGACATCGCGGAGCTGCGCAACGCGCCCTCGGTTCCGATTGCACGCGGGCTCCGGGCCGCCGGCGCGCGGGTGCTGGTCGTGGACCCGCTGGTCGAGGACTGGTCGGCGTTCGGCGACAGCGAGCCGACCGAGCTGGAGGCTCTCGCGGCCGAGGAGCCGGACGCGGTGGCCGTGCTCACTCCCCACGAGGAGTTCCGGGCGTTCGACTGGAGCAGCCTCCCCCCGACGCTCGTGCTCGACGCACGCGACGCGCTGGAGCTGTCGGGCGCCGACCACGCCGTCCACACCATCGGGGGGAAGCCGTGAGAGTCCTCGTCAGCATCCACCACCCGGCCCAGGCCCACTTCTTCCGGTACATCGTCCCCGAGCTGGAGGAGCGCGGCCACGAGGTCCGGGTGTGCGTGCGGGACAAGGAGGTCGCGGTCGACCTGCTGGAGGCGTTCGACATCGACCACCAGGTGCTCGCCCGGACGGGCGAGGGGCTGACGGGGATGATCGCGTCACAGCTCGGCTACGAGGCCCGGCTGCTCCGGGTGGCCCGCCGGTTCGACCCGGACGTGATGGCCTCGATCGGCGGGGTGGAGATCGCCCACGTCGCCCCGCTCGTGGGGGCGCGGTCGGTGGCGTTCACCGACAGCGAGGGGACGCCCGCACACCTCATCAGCCACCCGCTGGTGGACGTGATCTGCACGCCGCGGGCCCACGACCGCGACTACGGGTCGCGCCAGCGCCGCTACGACGGCTACCACGAGCTGGCGTACCTCCACCCGAGCCGGTTCCAGCCCAGCGCCGACCGGCTCCGGGCGGCGGGGGTCGACCCCGAGGAGCCGTACTTCGTCCTGCGGTTCGTCGCCTGGAAGGCCCACCACGACATCGGGAAGCACGGCCTCTCGCCGGCGGTCAAGCGCGAACTCGTCGAGGGGCTCTCCGAGCACGGCGCGGTGCACATCACCAGCGAGGCGGAGCTCCCCCCGGAGTTCGAGCAGTACCACACCCCCGTTGCGCCGGAGCTGGCCCACGACCTGCTGGCGTTCGCACAGCTGTACGTCGGCGACTCCCAGACGATGACCACGGAGGCCGCCATCCTCGGGACGCCCGCGGTGCGGTCGAACTCCTTCGTCGGCGAGAACGACCTGTCGAACTTCCGTGAGCTGGAGGAGCGCTACGAGCTGCTGTACAACCGTGCCGACGACCGCGAGGCCCTGGAGCTGGTCGAGCGGCTGCGCGCGGACCCGACGACCGAGGAGACGTGGGCGAGACGCCGCGAGCGGCTGCTGGCGGACAAGATCGACGTGACGGAGTTCGCCGTCGACACCATCGAGACCGAGGGACAGAAGTCGCCCACCGACCTCCCGACCGGGGCCGCCGGCCGGCTCCGGCGCCGGCTCTCCCGGGCGCTCACCGGCTGAGGCCCCCCGCGGCGGACGTTACTCGGCCGGCCCCTGCAGTTTGCGGAACGCCTCGCGCTCGACATCCTGGGCGACCTCCAGCACGCGGATAGCGTCCTCGGCGCCAACCAGCGGCTCCTCGCCGGTGCGCACCGCCGTCAGGAACGACGCCAGTTCGTTCTTCAGCGGCTCGCCGTTCTCGACCATCGGCCGCTCGACGACGCTCTCCTGGCGGTAGCGCACCTCGCCGTTCTGTTCGACGTACTCCGGGAGCGAGCGGCGGTGTATCTCCACCGACTGCGAGAGGAAGTCCACGTTCACCCGGCACTCTATCGCCGTCACGGAGAGCCGGCGCACCCGCTCCTGGGCCAGCCGGCTGGCGGTGAGCACGGCGACGGTGTCGTCTTTGAACTGGAACTGGGCGGTGACGTGGCGGTCGTCGCGGGCGGCCGCCGACAGCCGCTCGATGTCGGCCTCGACCAGCGACAGCAGGATGCCGATGTCGTGGACCATCAGGTCCAGCACGACGTTGTCCCGTATCGCCCGGTCGACCGGCGGG
>Ga0207797_1000164_pt1 | contig 47520 bp, 48 predicted proteins | sample PRCRCaboRojoPR_6_FD_187275 | JGI IMG/M metagenome (GOLD analysis project Ga0207797, IMG submission 187275) | Marine sediment microbial community from Cabo Rojo, Puerto Rico - PR CR 10% Liquid 1 (SPAdes) | ecosystem: Environmental > Aquatic > Marine > Coastal > Sediment | place: Cabo Rojo, Puerto... | reverse complement strand
TTGCTTCGGCGGTTCAGTACGGACTCCTAGTCGGTGTCCTGCTGTGGAGCGAACGTCGACGTCCGAGCCTGCCGAGAATCCAGCGACCTGACGGTGGTGGCAAACCGACTCCCGGGTCGGCTCCATTTTGGGGCTATCTTACCCGCTTCACGCTCGTCTACGTCGCGGCGTACCTCGCGGCCGGTGTCGCGTTTTTCATCCTGCACGATTATGGAACCGTGATCCCCGAGTCGGCAGCATTCGCACTCTGGCGGCCACTGGACCATCCGTTCATTCAACTGGCCATCCTATTCCAGTTCGCTCGCGGAGCATTCCTCGGTCTCCTTCTCTTTCCGGTATACGGCTGGGTGTTCTCCAGCTCGAGAGGGTGGCTCTTGGTTTTCTTCGTCATGTGGGGAGGGACGTATCTGGGGACGCCTGCGACGGTGCGGAACCTCGTCGGGGACGTTCTTTCCCCCGGCCCACTCACCGACATCTTGTTCGGAACGGCGGAACTCACGGTCCAGATGCTCGCGTTCGCCCTCGTCTTCTGGTTCTGGCAACAGCGTGCGACTCGTCGAGCGGGCCTGGTAGCCCGCCTGATCGGAACGGTCTCAGGGTAGTACACATGTGGAGTCTTGGAATCGTCCGGTCCAATGTAGCGATGAATAGATACGAAGGGAGCTGCGGGCTCACACCTACCGGAAATGGGTGGAAGCGATAGGCGATTATCTGGGATAGCCGAGACGCGTGTAAACGACGAAGACCGCGGCCAAGATCAGGATCGGGAGCACTGCCAAGCCCATGTTGAACCGATAGCCAAGGTTCCATACGAGCACCAGGCCTTGCGCCCAGGCGAAGACGCCGCCGATGAAGAGAATGGTCGTGTTCGGATCTGCGTTCCGTAGTGACGGAGGGGCCAGACGCACGAAGACGACAGTTCCGATGCCTAACGCCAGGAGTCCGAACACGGCCAGTGGTTTCGAGACAACGTTGTCAGGTGCCCCGCCACTCCAATGGATCGCCATGTCTGCGGGGAGCTCCGTCCAGAACGCGAGGGAAACCAGTGTAACGAGACCCATCAACCCGATAGCGAAGGAATCATACCGTCTGTTTGACTGCATTTGTTCCTCTTACACTTCGGACGGTTGAGATATCATTCTACCCATTCGAGAGCTGTACTCCACGGGCGAGGACATACAGCAGGGCGATTCCCGATCCAACGAGCAGGATACACTGCATCAGGACCACCAACACCGTCTCGATGAGGTACCCTGGGGGCCCGAAGGATACCGGCGGAAACGGGATGAGAGCAAGTGCACCGAAGAGCAGCATGAGCCCGATCAATTCGAATGCCTCGGTCCACATCTGCCGTGTCTGGAGGGCTCCCGACTCTTGATCGACAAATGGCGGGGTCTGGGACAGCAAGCGAATATATCGAGTCTGTCTGAAGTAGCTTCTCTTCCGTTCACACATAACTCGCTGCTGATGAGTGAAACCGTTGATTGAGCTTTCAGCGGGACTAACCATGTCCCCCGAAATGATCTACCCATGAATCGACGCGGATTGGCGGCCGGGGTCGCTGTAGTGCTGATACTGAGTGTTGTGGCTGTCGGGGGCGGTCTCGCTCTCGTCGGGTCTGGGCCAGGTGGATTCGGGGGGATCCTCGGGGATACAGAGGACCCACCGGCGTTGCTGCACTTCGAATCGGCCGGGGCACAGTGTGCGGACGAATTCAGGGCGAACAGTTCAGCGTCCGTGGCGGTGGGGAGTGGGAATACGGAGATCACGTATTCCCGCAACGTTTCCCTGCCCGGACCCTCGTATGCGATCGGCGGTCCAACATTCGAGCGAGTGAACGGATCGACGTACGTGCTCGATGTGCCGATCGAGGAGACAGACAAAGCACCACGAACGTGTCCAGGGGTCGCTCGCTACAATGGAACGGTTCGAATTCCTGCGGACGAGGAGCCATGGAATCTAATCGTCAAGCATGACGGCGAAACGGTGACGAGGATTCACGGCGAGTCGAATAGTTCCCTGCTCGGGGGCTCGGCGAGTGTCAGCCAAAGCGTCTCGGCGCCGGAACCCACGGCGAATTCGACGGAAACCGCGGATTGAGCACGTTTCAGAGTTGCATCAGGATACCCACACATCTGGTGACAGAAGCGGATTCTAGTAGGGGGGTCAGTTTCTGCCACAATGGGTCCGTGTCCAATAACCTGTGTCTATCTCGTTCCATCTGCTGAGAAGGGCGGTAACGGAAGTATCAACCCAGTCCAATTATCCCCGAGTATTGCTGAGGGGGACAACAGATCTCCGCCCGCCTACACGGGATTCGTGTCCTTTGACCTGACTTCTCAGTAGGTATTGGTATTGGACACGGACACATCCTCAATCCCGTTCGGTATACATTCGAGACCGGTATTATGCGAGTGGTTCGCAACCATCACTATAATTATATATACAAAATTGAATGTATGTGTAGTTATGATGCCGATTCGAACCAGACTCAACTCCGACCGCCTATTGGCCGTCTTCGCGTTGCTGTTCGTCGGAAGTTGGCTCCTGATGGCGCAGGTGGCCGGAACGTGGACTGCGGAGGCCTACTCGGCGTTGATCTGGGTCGCGAATGTGCTGGTGTTCGGGACGGTGGCGATCGCACTGATACGGCTCTACAGCAGTACCACCACGATCCTCGGCGGAACACTCGCGATTCTTGCGATCCTTCATGCGCCGTTGTTCCTTGGAATGAGTATGGGCCTCGTCGACCTCCCGACGATGCAGACCTTCGACGCCGTCTCACGGGCCATCGTCTATCCGCTTCTCGGCCTCCTTGGTCTTCTCGTCCTCCTTCGGCCACTCTTCCCAAACAAGCAACTGTCGCTACGGGATGAACGCCCCGCCTCGTAACCGCGAACAAGCCAGCCCCGGAAACTGGTTTTCCCTTTTCCCGGACTGTAACGGGAAGGACGAATCTGAAGACGGAATCACTCCTGAGCATCCAACGTGCTTCTCGTCTTCCAGTAATCTTTGGATGGCCAAGAGGCTATGACGGCGAATAGGGCCATGCTCCAGACGACTAGGACCATTGCGAGCATTGCAGTGGTCGTCATTCCGGGCTCCACTATTCCCGACCAACCCTGTGCGGCGTTGAATCCTCCATGGAGCAGTATCAATACAGGGACACTCAGCTTCGCCCAGTTGAAGAACCACGCGAACAGGATACTCAGACCGATGCCCAACACTGCGAAGGAAATGAACGGTAGGCGAGCCTGAGCGGTGCCGGGAATCAGGAATAGCGGGACGTGCCAAACGGCCCAGATTGTCCCGATGATCAGACTAGCGGTCAGCCAGGAGAACCGCTCCTGAAGGTGGGCTTGGGCGAAGCCGCGCCAGCCTGGTTCCTCCAGTCCACCGAAGAGGATACCTCCGACGAGCATTCCAGGATAGGCTCCAATCGGGGCCAGCGACCGGAAAGAGAGCTGCTCGCTCTGGAGTCCGGAAAGAACCACGAGAAAACCGAGAGCCAGTGCGATCGGCATCACGACTGCCACGAGATACCGCGAAGATGGAACGCGGAGTCGAACAAGGCGAGAACGAAAGTCACGAAATGCAGTCTGGCCTGTCACTACGAGGGCACCGATGAACGGACCGAGCCCCCCAAGGAAGAAGAGCGCGATACTCGGTCCGTCCATCGGATTCGGCCTCACGGACTGGAGGAGCCAGGCGGTCCACGAGACGCCGAACGTCACGAGGAGGAACCACGCGAATGGCCGCCGTCGTATCGACCCCGCCCACAGAGACATCAGGTGGCGACCTCGGTCCGGGCCCGCACCCTTTCATAGCCGCCTTCGAAGAATGGCCAGCCGAGCACGATGGCGATCATGAGGAGGAACACCGTTTCCATACCGGCGTTCGCCGAGCCGACGACCATCATGGGAGCGTTGAGAAGGGTGTGGAGGACGATCGGGACGAACAGGTTCCCTGTTCGGTAGTAGACCAACGAGAGCAAGACCCCGAAGAGGAACGGGAGGACGAGGACGGGGAGCAGACTCTCGACGGGGACCCCTGCCATCAGTCGACTCGGAATATGATACAGAGCGAAGATCATCTGGGTCACGATGAGAACGAACGCGAAGGCGAGTCGGTCGGGGATGGCGGGAAGACGAGCCCGCAGGAGTTTGAACCCCTGGACCAGGAGGACAGCGCGGAATACGATCTCCTCGAACGGCGCGTTCCCGAACAACTGGCCCAGGAAGTCACCCATGACGTGACTGACGCCCACGGTGTTCCAAACAGCGGGTACTTCGAGGGCCAGGCCGTTCGAGTACGCCATATACGCCCCCACGGCTTGCATCAGAAGCCAGGTGACCACGAGCGTGACTACACCCATTCGGAGGTCGCTCCTGACGATACCGATGTCCGCCCACGAGAGTGACCCGACACCCATGAGGATTGCGCCGATCACGACACCGATAAGCGGGATGTATATGAGAAGCGTGGGGTGGAGCAACCACCCAGTTCCTTCGACGAGTGGGCTCACGAACGCAAAGAACGTGGACTGATAGCGGTTCCCGGCGGTCGCCAGTGCAGTCGTTATCACGAGGGCCAGTAATAGCGTCAATCCCGACGTTCGTCGGATCGTCGAATGATCGATGTTTGTCTGCAGGTACCACCGTGTGTATCGTCGGATGATCCTGTACCGTGACCGAGTTCCGTCGTCGGTCCCTTCCTCGTCACCATCCGGGTTGAACTGCATGTCCATACGTGGGGAATCGAGAGGCACGGACTAATATGTAATCAGAATTATATTTCTGTCACATCGGGAACCGAAACGTGCTTCGGTCCCAAACAATCGCCGGTCCGAAACGGTCGGCTCGGGCCTCGGCACGATCGGCATCTGTACAGCTAAATAATTAGACATTCTGTGTTCGGTATGGAAGACCCAACGGATGAGTCGAGTTCGACGCCGGGGGAGGTATTCTCCAGGGTCGCCAACGAGACCAGATTCGAAATCCTCGAGGCACTGTGGAACGCCGAGGAGGATGGATTATCCTTCTCTGAGCTACATGAACTCGTGGATATGCGGGATAGCGGTCAGTTCAACTACCACCTCGGGAAACTGGTGGATGTCTTCCTTCGCAAGGAGGACGAACAGTATCACCTTCGGTACGCTGGTATGCAACTCATCGGTGCAGTCCTCGCGGGGATCTACACGCGAGAGTTGACCATCGAAGAGATCGATATTGGTGAGGTCTGCAATTTCTGCGGCGGCGATCTGACAGGATCATACGACGCGGAGGAACTGCGTGTACGATGTACCGCGTGTGATGCAGTCATCACAGAGATCCACGTACCGCCCGGTGTGCTCGATCCATATGAGGGGGAGAGCCTCGCTTCCATCCTCGACCAGTGGCTCAAGCTCTCCCTCGATAGGATGACCACCGGATTCTGTCCCCTGTGTTTTGGCCCTTTCGAGATGTCGATCTCGGAGATGGATTCGGAATACGTCGAGCACCTGGGTGTCGAGTTCGAATGTTCTCGGTGTGGCTATTCGATCGGGAGCCTGATTGGAAGTGCGGTTCTCAGACATCCAGCTGTCGTCGCGTTTCACTACGTCCATGGAATTGACCTCGAAACCACACCGCTCTGGGGGCTGGAGTGGCTCTTCGAAGACCATGCCCACTACGTTGATGACACAGAAGAACTGGCAGAAATCGTGATCGAAATAGACGGGGACACATTACGACTCGTGGTCGATCGCGACCTCGATGTCGTGTCGGTCGAAGGGTCCGGTATCGTTGCTGAGGCCGCCTGAACGTCCATTCACCCGTCTCTCGTTGTCTACTCCGCAAACCAACTGGTAGATGCGTCGTGGCAGAAATATTATTCTGCTAACATATATTTCCTGCTCGGTTCTGTTTCCGAACATGGAACAAGCCATAGAAAAACCGGGCGGCTATGCAGAACATGCCGGGGGATGGGATAGATGACATTCGAGGAACCCGAACGGAGTGAAGGACACATCAAGTCGGCAATCCGCGCCCACCCAGTTGTGACCTTCTTCGTTCTCGCATGTGCAATCACGTGGACGACGTGGATTCCAGTGCCACTCGGATTACGGGAGGGTTGGTTCGAGATTGGACCACTCGTGTTCTTCGCGTTTGTCGCCGGTTCGTTCGGACCACTACTCGCAGGGGCCATTGTTACGTACCTTACCGGGGGAAGCGTTCGTGGTTGGGCCTCGCAAATACTCAGATGGCGGTTCCACCCTCTGTGGTGGGTGCTGATATTCCTCGTACCTGTAGGGCTGTATCTCGGCTTGATGGCCCCTATACACGTTGGTCTCGGTGGAACGTTCGGTGCCGGGCAAATCGGGCCGCTCGCCGCACTACCGATGACGTACCTCTCGATCTTCCTGTGGGGTGGAGGGAATGAAGAACTCGGCTGGCGGGGCTTCGCCCTCCCATACCTACAGGAGACCTACAGTCCCTTCGTGTCGAGTCTCATCATCGGCGTCGTTTGGGCGATCTGGCATCTGCCGGTCGGACTCATCGAATCCACTGGCAGTAACCACCTGATAGCCATTATCACCGTCATTGGCATCTCTATCGTGACAACGTGGGTGTACAACAATACGGGTGGGAGCGTCCTGGCGACAATGGTGCTCCACGCCGGGGTAAACGGTGCACAGCATTTGTATCCAGTCGAGGGATTACTGTCTCCGGAAGCCGAAGTTGCTCGGGTACTCGCCTGGCTCATTCTCGTCGCTGCAATCCTCGGGATATTCGGATGGCGACAGATGACCACGAAGCCAATTCCTGGTGCCATAAAGGCCGGGGCAGTACCCCACAGCCGTTCGAATCCGAAGTCATCCCCCACAGTCACAGCAAACTGAAGGGTTGACAGTAAAGACACCCTCGGCGTGGGCGCCTGTCAACTCTCATCGAACCAATAGGTATCACCAGCGTTTCTTCGGGAGTTCCAGCACCGGATTGGGCGTAGTTTTCGACGTGAGTGAGAGACGGAAAATCCAAACAGTTTCCGAGTTACGGCCATTGCCGTTGCCTTTCCACCGGGTAGCTCTAAGGATCCGGGCTTTGAACCGAGGCTCAATTACAGAAATATTATTCTGCTAACATATATTGTCCGACCGACCGATTCTCCTCCTGTGATGTCGCCGCAGAGACTCATACCGAAACGGATCGACCGACTCCAGGAAGCGTGGAAACCCTCTAGGAGGTCAGCAGACAGCAAACGGGGGAGGCACCGATAGGCCATGGTTGCGATAGAGACACACTCCCTCTCGAAGGAGTTCGACGGGGTGACTGCACTTTCGGAGCTCGATCTGACAATCGAAGAGGGTGAGATATTCGGCTATCTTGGGCCGAACGGCGCCGGGAAATCCACGACGATCGATCTCCTTCTCGACTTCATTCGTCCCACCTCCGGGTCTGCAAGCATCTTCGGCTCCGATGTCAACGACGATTCAGTCGGTATCAGACAACGAGTCGGCGTCATCCCGGATGGATACACGCTCTTTTCACGTCTCACTGGGCGCCAGCACGTCCAGTTCGCGATGGAGACGAAAAGTGTAGACGATGACCCGACGGCGCTGCTCGAGCGAGTCGGCATCGGAGATGCCGCCAATCGGAGAGCGGGTGGCTACTCCAAAGGCATGGGCCAGCGATTGGTCCTCGCGATGGCGCTCGTTGGCGACCCCGACCTCTTGATCCTCGACGAACCAACGACAGGTCTCGATCCGAACGGGGCCAGAGAGATGCGCCAGATCATCCGAGAGGAACAAGCTCGTGGGGCAACAGTGTTCTTCTCGAGTCATATCCTCGAACAGGTCGAAGCGGTCTGTGACCGGGTCGGTATCCTCGACGACGGACGCCTCGTGACGATCGATTCCATCGACTCGCTCAGGAAGTCGGTCACTGTGGACAGCACGCTCTCCATCGAACTGGCCCACCCGGTATCGAACGGACTCGAGCGGGTCCGAACGATCGATGGGGTGTCGGGACTCGTAGTCGACGGGACCTCACTCCTCGTCGACGTAGAAGGACCCGCAATGACCGAGGTGCTGTGGGCACTCGAATCACAGGGCATCGAGATACTGGGCTTCTCCACGCACGAGGCGTCTCTCGAAGACGTCTTTGCGACGGTAACAGGGAGCAACAACAGGCCGGAAGAAAGTCAGACCCCGGTTACGGGTCCGGACAACTGGGTGATTCGATGAACGCCGTCATTGTGGCCAAAAAGGAGTTCCAGGATGCCCGTCGCTCGAAAACACTTCTGGCGTTGATCGTCCTCTTCGGTATCCTTGGGGTGAGTGGACCGTTTCTCTACACCAAACTACTGGCAATGCAAGCGCCGACGGAACCGATCACCTCCCGAGGATTCGTCATGTTCATGGCGGAGTTCATTGCACTCTTCGTTTCTCTGAGTGCGATCCTTCTCGGGTACAAAGCCATCGCAGGCGAGACCGAAAGCGGCTCTGGAACGCTCCTCCTGAGCTTACCAAATCACCGCCGTGATATCGTCCTGGGTAAACTCATCGGCCGAGCAACCACGTTCGCGGTGCCCCTGGCCCTTGCCGGCCTCGGGATGTTTGCTGTCGGGTGGGTCCTGATTCCTGGTCTTGAGCCGGTCGAGCTCGTCGTCTTCACCCTCGTGACAGTCCTCTTTGGCGTTTCCTTCCTCTGGCTCATCATCGGCCTTTCGGCGATGACGAAACACAGCGGTCGGGCAGCCACCTACGCGCTCGGCGCGTTCGTCCTATTGGAGATGCTCTGGAACATCGTCGTCATCGGGTCGGTCTATGTCGAGAACGGATTCTCGTTCCCGGGCGAGGCCGGGACAACAGTCATCGCTCCGTACCTCCAGAATCTCCCACCGGGCACAGCGTATCACAACTTGCTCGAACAGAGTCTGGCTATGATTTCCGGGACGGCACCTGTGGCACCGTTCCCATCGTCGCTGTGGTTCGCGGCGTTGGTGCTCGTCGGTTGGGCGGTCGTGTCACCGCTCGGCGGGTATCTTCGCTTCGATAGTATCGACCTCTGATCACCAAAATCAATCACACCGATATGTCCAATCAAACGTCCGTCAAAGCCGCAGATCAACCAACTACCGTGGCCATTCAGCGTGGTCTTCGGGCTCCATTTCGAGTGCAAACCTACAAGACTATTCTCTATCTCGGCCTTGCGTTCCCACTCGGCCTCATCTACTTCGTCGGGCTATCAGTTGGGGTGGCTCTCGGCGTAGCGCTGCTCGTGTTCTGGATTGGGCTCCCGATACTTCACGGGACGCTATTGGCCGCGACGGTCGCCTCGAAAGGCGAAGCGAGACTGGCCAGGTATTTGGGTGGCGTGAATACCTCGGTCCCGACCGTCCACCCCGAGTTCGACATGTCCGATGGACTCGTACTCCCCGGTGAGGGTTTTCTCGATGCGGTCAACCGTCTGGTGACGTCCCGGTCCTCGTGGAGGTGCCTCCGGTTTGTACTCACAAAATTTGGGTTCGGATTGCTCTCGTTGATCGCCCTTACGGTTAGTTTTGCAGTCTCAGGTGCATTCCTGACGGCTCCGCTTATCTATGACGACCCGGATGTTAGTATTGGAGTGGCTGGAATACTCATCGACGGCGGGTATGCTGTTGGTCCCTGGACCGTTGATACGTTCCCCGAGGCACTCCTGGCAGCAGGTATCGGCATCGTGTTCCTCTCCGGTGCGCTCAGTCTGTTGCACAGTCTGGCACGATTTCAGGCCCAATACACCACGAGGCTGCTGTATGGGGACGGAGATAGTACGTGACCGAGAGATCCAACCGTCCTACCGGATTTGGGGTACCGAGGAACCCACAGAAGTACTGCCTCGATCAAGACTCGAACGATTCGGGGACGATGTTTCAGCCCTTGCCGGGAGGGCTGCGTGCGCTCGGAAGGAAGGGCCGATTTTCCATCGTCTCGGTCGGAACGGACCGCCATACTCACGGTAGAGCCGTGTTGAACTCACTGCGTCAATCTGTCCCATTTTCAGTCCGATCCCTCGAACGAGTCAACGCGTAGCTGCCAGAATGCTCAAATCGTGGCGTGGAGCCTCTCGGAGGTGTTCGTCGCTCTGGTCGGAGACAGAGAGGCCCCACCGAAGGTGACGAGGAAGATTGGTTTGTCCGCTTCCCGTTGGACCTCTCTGTACGGGTCGGACACGGCGGCAAGGATGAGGAAGGTCGGCTGAACTATCCAGAATTCAGGAGCACGCCCGTACTCTCGAAGACGGCCAATTTGGCAGCGAACCCGACCGATAACAGGTCGTCTCCGCTGTTCGGGAACGGGGCCAGCGGTTGAATGTTTCTACTGCGCGGTTGCCTCAGAGGAACGTGGGTAATACAAAGATCATGATAGCATTGATGACGCCGTGGGTAACCATGCACGTGACCACATTTCGTCCCCACACGTACACACCAACGAGTATCAGGGCGAACACCGTTTGCGGGATAGCACCCACGAGCCCCCACGCTGGATAGTGAACACCGACGAAGACGATGACGCTCACTGCTGCACCGATCCAAAGGTGGCCGGTGAGTTCGCCGATTCGCTCAATGGGATACCCACGCCACAGGATTTCCTCCGTAATGACGGCAGTTCCGACGAGGGCAAGCTTCACTGAGAACGGCAGACTGGCGATAACCGAGAGCGTTTCCGGTTGTTCGATTCCGAGCGTCACGACGGCGATACCAGTAGCGATGAGACCGAGAACGACCGCTCCGAGTCCGGCCGCCAGTCCGACTCCGGTCTCTCGCACCGTGGGTGCGCGCAAACCCATCGAGGCGAGGGGGCGACCTTCCCAATATATAACTAATGCAATAAGAGCGATCACCAATACCCAGTTCTCGAGGGTGCCCAGGAGCATCTGGGTGGAGCGGGACTCCGCGATGCTGGCCGGCAAGCCCAGGAGACCGAGGATCTGAAGGCCGAATAGACCGAGGACCAATCCCACGAGGACTGGGGGGAGGTGTGCGGGCCGGGTCGCCGTTTGAGAATCTTCAATACCCATACAGGTCTCACCACACCGCAATAATCGGGTGAACGGGCGATAAATGTTGTTCTATTGATATTTGGTAGCAGCTCACATGGCGATTGACACACCGTCACGTCGAGACCAACGGCCCGCTACCGACGTGGATATTTCGAGCAGTTGTCGTACCCTGGCATCGGTTGTAATTGCCTGTACATGAACCACGAGCGCATCCCGATACGGAGCACAGACCAGCAGGCCGAACGAGCCAATAGCAGATCCGGCGGTCCACGTGCCTGCCGACACACCTTATGCCCGAGCAACCCTACGACTGGCTATGCGCGAGCTGGTCTTCGCCCTCGAGTACGAGCCCGGGGAAAACCGGGTAGCGGACGCGCTGGCCGAGCACCCCGACTCGCACATCCGCTCGCTCTCCCTCCACGCCACCCGCGACCGGCTCTGGCGGGTGGATCACGCCACGGGGACGCCGGCCGCCCTCGAGGCCATCGAGGCGGCGTTTCGGTCGGCGGATTACTACGCCGACTGCCTGGTGACCGAGGATTGCGGGGCCACGCAGACCACTCGTGTGCTCGACCGCACCGACGGCACGCTCGTGCTCTACTCCCACTGGGAGCGGACCCCCGACTGCACGTCGGTCCCCCATATCGCCCTTGATCATCTCGGGGACGGGGTGCTCTTCGAAACCCGGAACGAAGGCCGGCATTACACCTGGCGACTCGTGCATTCTGGGGCCGGGAACGTGGCCGCGTTCTTCGACGAGCTCGAAAAAGCCGTCGGGGCGGCTGCCACCATGGAGATGCTCCGGACGGGGGACCGCGGTGCCGATTCGCCCGGCCCTGAAGGGGCCGAACAGCAAGGGCTCCCGCCCGAGCAGGCGGCAGCCCTCAGCGCCGCCGTGGACCATGGGTACTACGAATCACCGCGCGAGGTGGACGTGAGCGAACTGGCCGCCCATCTCGACGTCCCGCGCTCGACGCTCACCTATCGGCTCCGGCGGGCCGAGGCGTATCTGGCCACGCGACACGTCTCCGGCCGCGTCCCAGAGGGGCGGACCAGCCCCCGGTGACCGCAGTTGGAATATTCCAAAGAAGGCTCATCCACAGTGGCCGCCTCCGACTAGCTAATGACTGCGGATTCGGACGAGGTGGGGCGCCAACCCGAGCCCGAGGCTCCGGGCCGGGCCACGCGGCTGACCGTGCCGGAGATGGATTGCCCGTCCTGCGCCCGGAAGGTCGACAACAGTCTCGCGCGGGTCGAGGGCGTCCTGGAGGCTACCGTCCAGCCCACCACTGGAACGGTTACCGTTACCTACGATCCCGATCTCGCGACCGACGGGGACGTCGTTCGGGCCATCAGGCGGGCGGGGTACGACGTGGCCGAGCAGGTAGATCCCGGCGCCTCAGAGAGCGCCAGCCCACAAATCGCCCCCTCCTCGACGGTCTGGGGCGGATCGCGGGCCCGAAAGACCGCCTTTGGCGCCGTATTCCTCACACTCGGTCTGGTCTTCGAGTTCGCGCTCGCGGCCCAGAACCCTGGCCTCACGACCATTCTAGAATATCCCCTTTCTCTCGCGGACCTCTTCTTCCTCGTGGCGATCGCCGCAAGCGGGACGCCGATTCTGCGGGCTGGCTTCTATTCGGCGACCCAGCGGAGTCTGGACATCGATCTGCTGATGGGGACCGCGATCGTGGCCGCGACGGCTATCGGGTACTTCGTCGAGGCCGCGACGCTCGCGGTCCTGTTCAGCGTCGCCCAGCTGCTGGAGACGTATGCGATGGACCGGGCCCGGGACTCGTTGCGGGAACTGATGGAACTCTCCCCCGACGAGGCCACGGTTCGACGCGAGGGCTCGGCGGTCGTGGTCCCTGCGGCCGACGTCGCGGTGGGCGAGACCGTCATCGTCCGGCCCGGGGAGAAGGTGCCCCTCGACGGCACCGTCATGGATGGGAAGAGTGCTGTCGACGAGTCCCCGATCACCGGCGAAAGCGTCCCGGTCGACAAGCAGCCGGGCGACCAGGTCTACGCGGGGTCGATCACCGAGGCTGGCTACCTCGAATTCGCGGTCGACGCGCCGGCCGCCGAATCCACCCTGGCTCGTATCATCGACCTGGTACAGGATGCCCAGGAGACCAAGACCGACCACGAACAATTCGTCGACCGGTTCGCCGGGTACTACACGCCTGCCGTTGTCCTGCTGGCGATCCTGACCGCCACACTGCCGCCGCTCCTTCTCGGGGGCCCGACCACCGTCACGGTTGCTGGCTTCGCCCACACCGTCGACGCCCAGTGGCAGGTCTGGTTCGTCCGGGGGCTCACGCTCCTGGTTATCGCCTGCCCGTGTGCGTTCGTCATCTCGACGCCAGTGTCGGTGGTCTCGGGCCTCACGAGCGCCGCGAAGCACGGCGTGCTCATCAAGGGCGGCACGCATCTCGAGGCGATGGGCGAGGTGTCAGTCGTCGCCTTCGACAAGACGGGGACGCTCACCACCGGCGAACTCGCGGTCACCGATGTGCTCGCGCTCGGCACCGCCTCCGAAGACGAGGTGCTCGGCTACGCGGCAGCGATCGAACGGCGAAGCGAACATCCCATCGGCGAGGCGATCGTCGCGGCGGCCGAGGAGGCGACCGTGGACGGGCTCCCGCCGCTCCGGGATTTCGAGAGCATCACCGGGGAGGGGGTTCGTGCGGTCATCGGCGAGGAAACGTACTACGTCGGGAAGCCCGGGCTCTTCGAGGGGCTAGGCGTCGACCTCTCCGCGGTTCAGGCTCGCTCTGACGGGGGCACGGCCATCGAAGGGTCCACCGCGGACCGGCAGGGGGCGAAATCGAGCGACCGGGACGTCGGCGCGATCAGTCGGCTCACCGGCGAGGGAAAGACGGTGGTCCTGGTCGGGACCGGCACGCAACTCCTCGGTCTGATCGCCGTCGCCGACGAGGTCCGACCCGGCGCGGCCGAATCCGTCGCCCGCTTGCGCGACCTCGGCGTCGATCGCGTGGTGATGCTGACCGGCGACAACGAGGGAACGGCCCGGGCGATCGCGGCTGCTGTGGGCGTCGACGAATACCGCGCCGGGCTCTTGCCCGAGGAGAAGGTCGACGCCGTGACGGACCTGCAGACAGCGGCCGGGGCGGTCGCGATGGTCGGCGACGGGATCAACGACGCGCCGGCGCTGGCGACTGCGGACGTCGGGATCGCGATGGGCGCGGCCGGCACGGATACCGCCCTCGAGACCGCCGACATCGCGCTGATGGGGGACGAAATCGGGCGGCTCCCGTACCTCCACGGCCTCTCGAACGCGGCCGACGGCGTCATCCGCCAGAATATCTGGTCGAGTCTCGGCGTGAAGGTGCTGCTGGCACTCGGGGTGCCGCTCGGGCTGGTGAGCGTGGCGCTCGCGGTCGTCGTCGGGGACATGGGGATGAGTCTGGGGGTCACGGGGAACGCGATGCGGCTGGCGCGGCTCTCGCCCGACCAGTTCGTCGAGGGGTGAGGTCGGGGTGGGCCAGCGGGAGGTTTGGTGATGCGGGGGAGGAGACGGAGACCGAAGCGTGTGGGTACGGAGCAGATCCAAGGCAGGGGAGGGTTGGGTCAGCGGACGCCGCGGCCGAGTATCCGGTCGGCCAGACTCCCGAGCGATTTCAAGGCCACGTTGACGTACAGGCCAACGATGAACGCCGTGCCTGCAGCGAGTTGGACGGTAATCCTCGGAGTCCCGTCGGTGCTGACCGGCAGCAGGAGATGAATGCCGGCCGCGAGCACCCAGGCGGCGGGGACCCGGAGGCCCATCTCCGCGAGGTTCTGCAAGTCGCCCCATTCGTCGAACTGGTCGAGGTCAGCCATCAGCTTCGTGAAAACATATCCCAGGGCGCCCAGCGAGGAGTACAGGTAGACGTAGGGCGGGACCTGGACGCCGGACTGGGCGGCCGACCCGGCGGTCAGCCATCCCGTTCCCAGCACGCCTGCCGAGATGGCCACCCCGACGACGGTGAGCAGCGTAAAGAGCCCGATGAAGGCCCAGTTCACGCGCGACCAGCTCGGCCCGCCGACCCCCGTGGACCCTTCCTGGGCGGGTGTGGTACTTGACATCGATTCACATTATTAGTCACGTATCATTAAAGTGGTGGCCCGAACCGCGCACAGCCCAGGGTCGGATCCGGTCGTGACGGCTCGGAATCCGATTCGCGCAGTCCCGCTCACCAGCATCGAGTCGCCAGTTCCGGGCCCCGGGTAAAGCGAGGGACGAGGCACGGTCAGACCCATGGGAGCGTCACCACTTGTGTCAGCATAGAAAGCGCGGCCGCGATCCCGGAGCCGACCATATGGGCCACCCCGCGCAGGTCTATCAGCCAGGTCCGGGTGGTCCGTACCCGCTCGCGCCGGCGGTCGTAGAGCGCGAGGGCGGTCGAGACGCCATCCGAGCCCCGCTCGTCCGTCTCGAACTCGCGGACGACGGATTCGAGTTCCGCGTCGAGTTCGAGCAGTCGCTCCCGCTTGGCACGGACGAGCGCCGAGTGGATCAACAGGAGCGGCACGAGAAAGATGCCCGCGCCGACGAGCACGAAGGCCACGACCGACCCACCGACCCAGATCCCGAGGTCCAGGGCACCCCCGAGGTCGAGCAGGTACTCGACGATCGGCTGGTATACCAGAACGATGAGCACGACGAGGAGGAACCACATCGTCGCGGCGATGGCGCTGAAATCCGCCACGGGTTCGAGTTCCATTGCGGCGATCCGGGGGCCTTCGAGTGGTAGCTGGGTCACCCGGTAGAGGAGCCACAGGGCGGTCGTCGCCATGTGGATGCCCGTCACGACGTACAGCAGGACCACAACGCCGACCAGGTGCTGGATCACGTCCGCGTAGCGAACCGTCACGCCGAGTAGTTCGCCGATGGGCTCGAATCCCACGGGGATGGCGGCCGGGATCGGGGCCACCTGCTGGAGGCTCATGATGAGTACCAGACCGGCGAGGAACTCCAGGAAGATCGCGCGGTCGTCGTAGACCCGGTCGAGACCCCCGGTGACGAGGGCGTGGAACTCCGACTCGTCGATCGCGAACGCGTCGTCGATCCGGTGCCAGAGCGAGAGGAACTGCCGCGATCCCCAGCCGTAGGTCAGCGTTGTGACGAGGATCCCGGCACCGACGAGGTACGTGGACGGCGACTGGAGATACGCCGCTGGTTCGCCGGCGGCGACGGCAACGACGAACCCGGCCAGGACCGGGATCAGACTGACGATCGTCGCCCGCCCGACCATCTCGGCGCTGACCTCGTCGCCGATGAGCTGGTCGACCCACGTCCGGTACTGGAAATACGTGATTGGGCCCTCCCCCGGCCCCGATTCGACGTCCTCGCTTGCGGGTGCCGGAGCGATTACGTCCATGGGTTCTCACTGGGGTATCGACCACCTGCTCGGATCGTGTCCCTGGGCCACGCTATCGAACGCTGATTGGAACTCATCGACCGGCGACAGACGACGCTCTGCCGCACGCAGTTGGCTCTGCATGGAGCGATCCATGGAAGGGCCCAGAATGAGGTAGGCGGCGCCGGTCGACACGCTGGTGATCCGCCAGTTCACGTACGTCCGGACGAACGGCCAGCGGCGGTCGACCAGGTGTTCGGCGTTGTCCCAGGCGAAGTCACGCCCCTCGGCGAGCCCGTACCCGGCCAGCCATTCGTCGACGGACCCGAAGAGTGCATCGAGGTCGCCGACGAGGTCGGCGTTATAGACCGAGCCCAGGGCCACCTGGACCCCGTCGACGAGTCTGGCCAGGATCTCGTTGATGCGGACGTAATCCGCGAACCGCGTCGGGCGGTCGGGATCGATGCCCACCGCTTCGAGCGTGTACGCGAGGTCGTAATTGATGTGGGCGTTGATGCCGAGCAGTGCGTCCTGGATGACGATGGTCCGCCCGCCAGTGATCGCGTCGAAGCCGACCTCCCAGGGAGGCGGCACTTGCCAGGGCGGCGGCACACCCTTACGGCGCCCGCGCTCGTAGCCCACTACCGCCCGGCGGTAGTGGTTCGCGAAGGTCACGAGCAGCGTGCCAACCCACTCGGGGTCCTCGAAGAAGTCCCCGTCGAGTTCCGCCTCGACGGTCTCCGTCATCTTCGTGTAGACCGTCAAGAACACCGACCGCCGGTCGCCCGCGGCGCGGAAGCGGGATTCGAGGTCGTTCAAGCGCGTGCTGACGTCCGCGACCGTCTCGAAGGGCTGTTCGACCGCGTCCATCCACTGGTCGGGATCCGCGGTCTGTCGCTTCCGCTCGTCGCTCGGCCCACCGCGGCTCGACGCGAGGTATCGTCGACCGATGGCCCGGATTTCCGCAAGGCTGGGGACCGATTGCGTGATCCTCGTGGCTCGGTCGACGGCATCAGTACTCCTCCTGCGTGCTCCGGTTTCGGGTCGCCCCTCGTTTCGCCCGCGCCTGCTGGACCAGGGTACCGAGCACATTACGAGTGTTCCCCCTTAGGATCGCCACCCGGCGGCAGGTCCGACCGCCGCTCGTAGTCGATCCCTTCTGCATCGAGGGCCGCGGCGACCTGATCCATCCCGAGCCCGATGTCGACCCCGATCCCGTCGATGTGGTCCTGGTCGTTCTCCGTGGGTTCGAGCTCGTAATGCGGTCGCAGCCGGACCGACCCGTCGGGCTGGCTCCAGCCCCGTACGTGTGTTTGCCACCAGGTGTATTCGTGATCCGCAACGGTCTGTGGCGCGAACTCGATCCGAGCGAGGTTCAGGTCTTCGCCCCGCTCGTGGTAGGAAAACTCCCAGTTCGGCGCGAAGTAGCGACGTCCGAGTGCGGCTTCGACCGTCGAGACGCCGGCTGGAACCACGAGGGCCCTCCCGCCGTGCTCGCTGCTCGTCGCCACTACCCGCCTGACTTTTCGGTAGAGGGTCCGGAGTCCGTCCCAGAGTGCGTGGGTGAGCGTGGTGGGGTGGCTCATCGACGTCGCTCCCGGGCGCGTTCGACGAGCCGGGCGACGGTCTCCGGATCGGGCTCGTACCCATCCGGAACCGGCGTCTCCTGGTTCGCGATTGCGTCCTCGATCTGTTCGCGCAAACTGTCGGGGTCCATTTCGGGGAGCTGCTCGACCGCCACATCCTGGCCCACTAGGGCCTCGGCGGTCTGTGCGTCCGCCCCCAGGTCCATGAACCGAGCCCGTGAGACGAGCCGGCGAGCCTGGGCGTCGGTCGTCGCGAGTTCCGCGGCGACCTCGCTCGGGCCGGCTGCTGCGAGCCCGGCCACAGTCCTCACGCCCATGCCCTCGAGGGCCTCGGCGCGTTTCGGGCCGATGCCTTCGACAGCTTCGACGGGCAGGTCCTGGCCGGTCCGCAAGTCGCCGGGCACCGACGGGTCAAAGCGGACGCTGGGCCGCTCGGCTGTGGGTTCCGGGATGATCGGTCCGTCAGTCGTGTCGGTAGCCTCCGCCGTTTCGAGGAAGTCCCCGAGATCGAAACCGCCGGCGAACTCCTGGGCCTCCGGGCCCTGAAGGGTATCCTGTCGGTCCCGGACGCCCGGGACGAAGCTGAAGGTGAGTCGACCGTCTCCCTCTCCGGGCCGGATATCCAGGCTCCCGGCAGCCTCGGCTTCCGCGCCCTCGTCACCGTTCTCTCGTTCGGCGACGCCCACGGGGAGGTCGACCTCTACGCGTCGAACCGCGAAGCGAGTCTCCGAACGCTCCGCCGCGAGGTCGCTCGCTGCCAGGTCCACGCCCTTCTGGAGTTCGCCCTGCAAGTCGGCGACGAGGTCCCTGAGCCGCACGCTCAGCGCACCTCCTCGGACTCGAAGTGGATCCGGGCAGAGACACCGCCGATGGCTGCCGGACGGACATCCCCTGGGCCGGTTGCGTCGACTGCACGGGCTCTGAGCCCCTCGTCGAAGGCGAGTCGCACGTCGACGTCCATGTGCTCGACGACCGGCCGTGGCAAGCCGTACTTCCCCAGGGCCGCAAGCGTCTCCTTGCGCCGCTCGCCGATCCTCGTCGCCACGACCTCGCGGATCGAGTCGATGGCGTCCCGAGTCAGGAACGGAACGCCGCCGCGGAAGGCCAGGTCCGCCGCACCGACTTCGACCTCGAAGGCGTCCTCGAGCGCTTCGAATCGGGACGCGTAGTCGTCCCCGACGAACCGGGGATGGAGATAGACCTCTCCCGGGCGCACCGCGGTGGGGCCTCGGTCCCAGGATTCGAGATACCGGCGTACCGTCTCTTCCGGGAGCCGCTCCCGGAGGAGCGTCTCCGGCGGTCCCTCGAGGCCCGGGGCAGTCTCCTGGATCGCGCGGTCGACGTCCGCCTCCTCGACCAGCGCTTCCCCGGGCCGTTCGAGCGCCGCCCGAACCTCCAGTCGGGCGTCGGTCGCCCGGCGCTCGGCGTCGGTGACGCCCCTGGTCGTGTCAGTCAGGACCGACGCGACGAGTGTCGAGAGTGGCTGCATCTGCGGCTCGGGCTCAGCCGCCGCCTCCACCACCGCCGCCACCGCCCCCTTCGCCGGGCACCCGGAGCGGCTGGTAGTCGCCCTTGACGTTGATGGTCACGCCGCCTTTGATCCGGACGTCGCTCGAACTGTACGCACGGTCTTCCTTGCTCGAGGTCGAGACGCTGATGCTGTTGTATCCCCCGCGGGCGGAGATCCCGAACATCGAGCTGACGAAGCCGGCCCGGCCGCCGACCCCCCAACGGTCACGGTCGTATGAGGTCTGCTGGCGCTGGGTCGACTCCATCCCGTACGTGTGGAATTTGAGGTCGGTCTCGATGGTCCCGTCGTCGACGACGAGCCTGACCACGCCCTGCTCGACGAGCGATTCGAGGGCGTCCATCCGCGGTTCGGCCAGGTCTCGACGCACGATGGCCCGGATGTCGGAGACGGCGTCGTCGTCGAGCGAGGTGCCGGAGCCGGAACTCGGCAGGTCGGCGCCGCTCACGTCGCCGGCGGTGTCCCCGAGTTGGGTGTGGAGTCGGTCGACCTGCGAGGCGTCGAGACTCGTCCCCGACTGGATCGCCGTCGGTTCGTCCTCCCCGCCGGGGAACTGTTCGGCGAGCCAGCGGTCGACGTCCTGGGTGCTGACCGCCTCGGTCTCGAAGTCCTCGATCGTCATCGCGACCTTCTCGACCAGGTCGGCGTAGGCCTCCTGCTGGTCGATCATTGAGGCGACGATGGCGCTGAACGTATCGCTTATCAGTTTCGACGTGAACTCCGGGAACCCGATCTCGTCGAGCCGGGTCGCCTCGTCCACGGCCGCTTCCTGTCCATTGTTTGCCATAATGCTGCCCTACGCTACTGTCAATATACATTATTATAAAATTTAGGAAATGGGAAGAAGTGGCGCCTATTTCCCAGGATAGCTTTGCAATTCATGCATACATTAGGTATCACCGATACTACTGAACTAATTATCTGCTTATATATCATATTATTGTCTTCCCAAAGGAGCGGTAGGTACTGATACGATGTACGATGACACGAGTACCGCTACGAGTGCGGCGTCGTGGGGTTGTACACCTGTGGCGCTCCCGCTCCGCCGCCGTCCTGAGGCAGGGTCGCCCCCGACATGTGTGTGAGACAAAGTAACAAGGTGGGGCGTCACTCTCACAATCGAGCCGTCACGGTCGGGCCCGGCTCACTCGGGGGTGGCGTCCCGGGCTATCTGGACGTCGCGTTCGACCTGGTCTGCGTACTTGCGCCAGTGGAAGGTGGGTTCCTCGCGATAGTCGGGCGGATACGGGAACTCGCCGGGCGGGGCGCCGGTCCGCTTCTCCGACTCCTTGAGTTCGTTTTCCTCCCGGTCGTGGTTCACGGACTCTGCGATGTCGTCCTTCCAGTCCCCTGCGTAGGGGTGCTCGCGATAGTGGGAGTCCGTGATCGCGACCACCCGGTTCCAGTGGTCGGCAGCGGTCTCGAGATGGCGGATTGCCGCCGCCTTTCTGTCGGGCTCGCCCCGCACCCGGTGGGCGTGGAGTGCGACCGCTCCGCGGAGCTTCGAGGCGAAATACCGGCTGAGCGCCGCCCAGGCCTCGAGATCGAGGATCTCGCACTCGAGCGTGCGCGGGAACTCGTAGAGGTCCGCCCGGACCGACTCGACGACGGCCGCCGTGGTCTCGGCCGATTCCTCGAGGCTGTCGGCCAGCTCGAGCGGGCTAACCGCATCCGGCTCGAGGTCGCTGTTCCCACTTTCGACGTAGTCCGGAATCGAGACGTACGAGCTCGCGAGGGGCGTATGTTCGATGAGTTCGTCCACGGACACGAACGGCGAGTGCCCGTCGTCCATACCCAGAGTCTCCTCGATGGCGAGGAACCCCTCCGAATAGAGCGAATAGTCCCAGGTGCCGGCGTGGAACGACGCGAATTCGAGGGGCATCCGGCTCCCGGCCGCGAACCCCTCGAGCATGCGCGGCCCGACCCCGGGCTGGTACCGGCTCTCGAACGCCCGCTCGAAGACCGCATCGGGGGTCCCCGGATCGTACAGCAACCGGCCCCAGAGCATGTAGAACAGCCATTGCTTCTCGAAGATGTACTGCCAGGTCTGGTGGCGGTGGACCGAATGGGAGATGTCCTTGGCCGGGACGAAGCCCTCCGAGCCGATGACGTAGCCGCTGACGTACTCCGCGCCCCGTGCGTTCGCCTCGATGTGGGCCCGGACGAAGTCGGGATTGCCCCACCTGAGGACGAAGAAATCCTCGTTCCGGACCGTCCAGGCGATGTCGTACGTTTCGGGTTCCGGGTTCCAGAGCCGGTCGTCGAGCGAGCCGTCGGGATAGTCGTGGGTCAGTCGCAGATCGGTACTCGAGTGGCCGTGGGACCAGTTGAACTTCACCGGCACGTGGATGTCCCCGACGGTGTCGATAGCCGCGGCGGCGTCGATCCCGCGCCGGACCTCCTCGAGGGACTCCGAGAGCGTCGACCGGTAGACGAAATCCACCTCGCGGTCGCTGGCCGCGATCCCCGCGAGGAAGGTCTCCTCGAGCCACTCGCGCCGCTCGCGAGGCGAGTACTCGCGGAACCACATGCACACCTCGGGCGTGTACAGGTAATCGTTCGATAGCGTGACGCCCAAGCCGGTGAGACCGTCGTATTCGTCGATGACGGCCTCGACGCTCGCTTTCGTGTAGTCCCGGACGAGCGTTTCGTACTCGGACTCGGGCAAGTCGCGATGGGCCCGCTCGAACTCCGGGGAGACGATGGCGTTCCAGTTGACGACGTAGACGTCGATGTCCCGTCGCGCGGCCATCGCGAAGAACTCGTTCCAGAAGGCCTGCCACTCCGCGAACTCGGTCTCGTCGAGCGAACAGGCCTCGGGATACGCGTCCAGGCGCACCATGTAGGAGAACGGATGGAGGTTCCACAGGGTGAGCGCGTTGAACCGGTTCCTGACCATCATGTCGAGGAACCGCTCCCAGAAGGCAGTGTCCCGGCAGGTCTCCAGATGGACGTCGGTCTGGGGCCCTTCGCGGTAGGCGTGCCAGGGGAGGTTGAACTTGATCGCCCGGAGGGAGACGGTCGGGGCGGCCGTCTCGGCTGGCAGTTCCCGGAACGGGACGCCGGCCTCGAGCCGTTCGACGACGGCGAGGAGCCCGTACAGCAATCCCCGGTCGTCGCCGCCAACCACGAGTAGGCCCTCGCCGCTGTCACCGATCCCCGGCTGGATCACGTATCCCTCCGGTTCCACGGCGGGAACGTCCGTCGCGCCGAGGACGCCGTCGACGTCGAGGACGTGGTCGCTGTCGCCCGGGTCGACGAGACAGACCGTGCGCGACTCCCCGGGCACCTCGGCCGACCGAATCGGGACGGTCTCGAGGCGTCCGCCTCGGGCGGTGAGGGCCTCCCTGAACTGGTCGACCCCGTAGCGGGCGACAGTCGACTCGACGTCGTAGGCGAGCCGGACGGTCCCGTCGCCCGCGATCATTCCGCCTCCGCGTCGGCGCCGGCCGAGGCCTCGGCTCCGAGCAGTCGGTCGGTCCGCCCGTTCGCTTCCGCCGTCCATCGCCACCGTCCAGACCCGACTCCGCCGTGCATGGCCGAAGACTCGCGTTCCGGTACAAAGCCGTTGTGGGGAATTATTGGATATTATATAGGTCGTCGATATCGGGCGGCTCGTCGTATCATTGAAATGCTGATACGTTTGTCGCACTTCGAACGAGTTGGTATATACGAAGGGTTATGAGAACTCCCCGGCGCGCGTCGGTGGACATCGAAAATCCGGCCATCACCGCCTAGTATTATTAGACTGCCCGATAATCCCCTTCCAATGGTCTCCCTCGAAGTGACGGCTCTCAGGAAGGAATTTCCCGTTCTCGGCGGTATCGAAGTTGCTGTCGATGATATATCCTTTTCTGTCGAAGATAACGAATTTCTAACATTAGTGGGGCCATCGGGGTGTGGAAAGACCACGACCCTGCGGTGTATCGCGGGGCTCGAGGACCCCACGAGCGGGCGTATCAGCTACCGGGGAGAGGATCTCACCGACGTGCCCTGCAACGAGCGGAATCTCGCGATGATGTTCCAGAATATCGCGCTCTATCCGCACATGACCGTGATGCAGAACATCGCGTATCCCCTCAAGGTGCGGGGCGTACCGGTCGAGGAACGCGAGGAGGAGGCCAGGGCGGCCGCCGAGATCATGCAGGTTGCGGAACTGCTCGACAAGTACCCGGGGGACGTAAGCGGCGGGCAGCGACAGCGGGTCGCACTCGCACGCACGATCACCCAGGATCCGATCGCCTTCCTCATGGACGAACCCCTGAGCGACCTCGACGCGAAGCTGAAGATCCAGATCCGCAAGGAAGTCCAGCGGCTCCAGAAACGGGTGGGGAAACCCACGATCTACGTGACCCACGACCAGGAGGAGGCCATGACGATGAGCGATCGCATCGCCGTGATGAACGAGGGACGGATCGAACAGATCGACACGCCGGATGCCCTCTACGAGGCGCCGGCGAACCTGTTCGTCGCCAGTTTCATCGGTACGCCGACGATCAATCGCGTGCCCGGCCGCCTCCTCGATGCAACCGACCCGACCGTCACGGTCGCTCTCGCCGAGACGTCGATCGAGCTCCAGGGTGGCTATCGAGCGCCGGAGGTGGTGGAGACCAACGGCGAACGCGACGTCGTCATCGGCTGTCGGCCGGAGAACCTCGCGCTCGACGCCGACCCCGAGGCAGGGGACCTTCGGGCGGAGATCCAGTTGCTGGAACGGACCGGAGACAAGCGACTGGCGACGCTCCAGTACCACGACGACGAACTCCAGGCGACCCTGCCGGCCCGGACCGATTTCACGGAGGGCGATCGGGTCGCCGTCAGCCTGAGCCGGGACGACGTCTTCGTCTTCGACGCCGAGTCCGGGACGTTGCTCGCGAGCGGCTGACCGCCATCGCCGGGCGACCCGGTCAGCTTCCGGGGACAATCTCGCGTACCTATAATAGTATTAACATATATATAAAGGCTTGCTATATGCCGTTCGTACTCACATCGTGTCTACATAGCATCATTATAACTATATATAGGAGACCCGCGAAGGCGCTCGTATGGTATCCACTGGCAATGGTACCGGACGGCGGCCCATCCGGCGACGGCGAGCGCTCCAGCTTTTCGGCACGGCGATGGGCGCAGGGATGACGGGATTGGCCGGTTGTACCGGTGGTGAATCGACCGAGGAGACGACACAGACGACGGCGGGCAGTGGCGGCGGCGAGTGGCCGGACCTCTCGGGCGAGTCGCTTCACTTCCTCACGAACGAGAACGAACAGCGGATGCAGGAATTCTTCAACGGCGTCGCCCAGGACTTCCAGGCCGATACCGGCGCCGAGGTGCGCATGGAGTTCGTGGCGCTGGGCAGTTCGGGCTCGCAGCGCGTCAGCCAGTTGATCCAGGCGGGCAGCCCGCCGGACATCTATTCGGAGTCCATCAGTCAGGCGACGGAGTTCATCGGCGGCGAGACCCGCATCATCCGGCCGCTGAACGAGGCCATGGAGCGGGTCAGCGAGCAACTCGGCCCCGCCTCCGAGAACGCGCGGATGGTCTTCGACGGCGACGACTACATGATCCCGTGGACGTTCTCCGGGGACACCCTCTGGTACCGGGAGGACATCTTCGACGCCGAACCCACGACCTGGGACATCATGCTCGAACAGGCCGAGGCCAACGACGGCTCGGAGACGCGGGCCTACTTCGGCCCCGCCGGCGACAACTTCTGTTCGATGCTCATCCTGCAGGCCTGGGCCTACTCGAACGACTGTCGCATCATGCAACGGGACGACGCCGGGGCAGTCACCTTCGTGATGAACGAGAGCCCGTACCGGGAACGGTGGATCGAGACCATCGAATTCATGCAGCAGTTACACGAGTTCAGCCCCATCGCCGCCGACGCGGGCTGTTCCCAGCAGATCACGGCCATCCAGACCGAGCAGGCGGCCTCGACCCCGTATCCGGCCCGGGTCAAATCGGCCGCCATCGAACAGAGCCCCGAGGTGGCCGAGAACCTCACCTCGACGCTCATGCCGGCAAAGCGCTCTCACACCTCGGTCGGGCTGGTGGAAGGGTTGATCTCCTTCGAGGGCGCCAACGACGCGGCGGTAAACGCGTTCATCGAGTACCTCTTCCAGCCGAGCGTGATCCAGGGCTTCTACAGCACGACGCCGGTCATGCTGCTGCCGCCCTACGAGGAGTACCTCGAAAACGAGTTCCAGTCGGTCATCGACGGGTTCGACCCGCTCTGGACCGACAGGGACGTCGAGATGCAGTTCGAGCAGAACCGCCAGATGCTCTCGCTGGGCTTCGAGACGAGTCCGCCCAACGTCTACGCCGGCTCGCTGCTCGGGACCGGTGCGCTCCAGTCCCTGGTCCACACGACGCTGGTCAATGACGCGGATGCGACCGAGGCGGTCACGACCGCGGCCGAGCAACTGGAAGCCAAACTCACCGAACTCACGGAGTGAGCCCGGTGTCGACTCCAGTGGGTGGTCTCGCCGAGGGGCGGCGCCGCCTGGATACGCTCTACGATCACCTGTCGAACCCGTACGTGCTTCTGGTCCTGACCGTGGGGCCCGCCCTCACCCTGTTCGTCTTCATCAACATCCTGCCCATCGCCTGGGCGATCTACGCGGGGTTCTTCGAGATCCCGCTGTTCTCCCCCGAGTGGACCTGGACCGGACTGGGCAACTACGTCGAGGTGTTCGAGGAGTCGACGTTCTGGGTGGCGCTGTACCGCTCGATCGTGTTCGCGGGCGGCTCAGTCGTGCTCCAGTTGGTGGCCGGGACGGCGGTCGCACTGCTCATCAACGAACATTTCACGTTCAAGAGCGCGGTACGGGCTATCGTCCTGGTCCCGTACACCATCCCCACGGCCGTCCTCGCCTTCCTCACCCTCTGGATGCTCAACTCCCAGTACGGGATCGTCAACCAGCTCCTGGTCCAGACCGGCCTCATCGAGGCCTACACGCCGTGGTTCGCGTCCGAGGGGCTCGCGATGCTGGTGTTGATCCTCGTCAACTCCTGGAAGTTCAGCATCTTCGTCACGCTGATGGTCCTCGCGAAGCTCCAGAGCATCCCGGATGACCTCTACGAGGCGGCGGACGTTATCGGCGCGACGGCCTACCAGAAGTTCCGGGACATCACGTTGCCCAATCTCAAGGGCGTGATCTTCATCGTCCTCCTGCTGCGGGGGGTCTGGATGTTCAACAAGTTCGACATCATCTGGATCCTGACCAAGGGCGGGCCGGGCAACTCCACCGAGACGGCCGCGATATTCGCCTACAAGACCGCGATGATCGACAACCAGCTCGGGCAGGGTGCCGCCATCTCCGTGGTCCTGTTCGTCATCCTGGCGGTGGTGGCGATCATCTATTTCATCGTCCTCAAACCCTCCGAGGAGGTGCGCGTGGAATGACCTCGCCACTCGCCGCCGCGAGTGCTCCCTATCGGGCCCTCTGGGACCGTCTTTCCTATCCCTGGCAGCGACGTCTCACCCGCACCGCGTTCGCGCTCTCCCTGCTCGTGACCCTGCTCATCATCCTGTTTCCCCTCTACTGGATGGCCTCCTCCGCCGTCAGGCCGCTCACCGAGATTTACACCCGGCCGGTGAGTTACCTGCCCGTCCAGCTGACGACGATCCACTACGAGAAGGTCCTCTTCGACACGAACCTGCCGCGGTACTACCTGAACTCGATCGTCGTGGCAGCCGGGGTCGTGGTGCTGACCACCACGGCCGCCACCCTCGGGGGGTACGGATTGACCCGACTCGATATCCCGTTCAAGAAGACCTTCGCGAGGTCTGTCTTGTTCGGCTACATGTTCCCGCCGATCCTCCTCGCGATCCCGATGTTCATCTTCTGGAAGGAACTCGGGATCATCGACAGCTACCTGGGGCTGATGCTGGCCGAGACGGCGATCGCGTTGCCGTTCTCGCTGTGGCTGATGTGGAAGTTCTTCCAGTCGGTACCCGAGTCCCTGGAGGAATCGGCCCAGATGGCGGGTGCGAGCCGGTTCCGGGCCTTTTACGAGATCGCACTCCCGCAGGCCAAACCCGGTGCCATCGCCGTGGCCGTCTACGCGTATTCGGCCTCCTGGAACGCCTACACCTTCCCGAAGATCATCATGATCAGCGAGGGCAAGTGGCCGCTGACCGTCGGCGTCCACACGTTCGTCCAGCAGTTCCAGGTCAACTGGGGGATGATCATGGCCGCGGGGTTCCTGATGATCATCCCGTCCTTTATCTTCATCTACTCCCTCCAGAAGTACCTGCTCCGGGGGTTCCGGATCTGAGGGACTCGTTCGGTTGCCCCCGGGCGGCGGCCGGCTTGTGGCTCGGTTGCTCTGGGCGTCCGTGTTCCGAGGAACAGACAGGACTGTCACGGAATCCGTCGAATCGCCGCCATAACTGCTATTGTGGCCACTGGAGAAGACCCCCATATGTCACCACCTGACGTGGGCGAGCTGTCAGTACCGGACCGCACCCTCATGGGGCCGGGCCCGAGCGACGTGCATCCGCGTGTCCTTCGGGCCATGAGCACGCCGCTGGTCGGCCACCTCGACCCCTCCTTCGTCGAGATTATGGACGAGGTCCAGGAGCTGCTCCGATATACGTTCCGCACGGACAACCAGTGGACCATCCCCGTGAGCGGGACCGGGAGCGCGGCCATGGAGGCGGCCATCGGCAACGTGGTCGAGCCGGGCGACACCGTACTCGTCCCGACGAACGGCTACTTCGGGGGCCGGATGGCCGAGATGGCGCGACGTGCTGGCGGCTCCATCAGGGAGGTCGACGCACCGTGGGGCGAACCGCTAGATCCGGCCGACGTCGAGGCCGCGGTCCAGGAACACGAACCGGACGTCGTGGGCTTCATCCATGCAGAGACCAGCACGGGCACGCTCCAGCCGGAAGTGCCGGCCCTGACAGACATCGCCCACGAGCACGGTGCACTAGTTATTGCGGACACGGTCACCTCGCTGGGTGGCGTGGAACTCCGGGTCGACGAGTGGAACATCGACGTGGCATATTCGGGCTCGCAGAAGGCCCTCTCGGCGCCGCCGGGGGCGAGTCCCTTGACGCTTAACGACCGCGCCATGGAGAAGGTCCTCGGCAGGGACGAGCCGGTGGCGTCCTGGTATCTCGACCTCTCCCTGCTCGAGGGCTACTGGGGCGAGGACCGGTCCTACCACCACACCGCGCCGATCACGAGCGTGTACGCGATCCGGGAAGCCCTCCGGCTCGTGGCCGAGGAGGGCATCGAGGAGCGCTGGGCCCGCCATCGTGACGTTGCCGGCGGGCTGAAGGCGGGACTCGAGGCGATGGGCCTTACGCTCAATCCCGCCGACGAGTACTGGTTGCCCACCCTCAACGCCGTGCGGGTCCCCGAGGGGGTCGACGCCGGAGCCGCGATCGATGCGCTGATCGAGGAGTACGACATCGAGATCGCTGGTGGGCTCGGCGATCTTGCAGGGGAGATCTTCCGCATCGGCTGTATGGGATACAGTGCCCGACCGAAGAACGTGTTCTTCCTGCTCTCGGCGCTGGGTGCGGTCCTGGAGGAGGCGGGCGCGGACGTCGACGTGCCCGCTGGCCTCGAAGTCGCAACAGCCCAACTCGGCCCCTGATACCGCCGCTCAGGGGTACCCCGTCTCCAGCTGCTCTGTCCGTCTGGACTGCGGGCGCGACGGAAGTCAGCTAGTCTCGGACTGCTCCGGGCCGATCGGCCGGTCGGCGAGGGGGTGATCCATTTCCCGTCGGATATCGGCGCCACCGAGCCCGGCCTGCTCCACCTGCCGAAGCTGTGCTCGGAGTGACTCGTCCCGCGATGGCTGGAGGATGCCGACGGCGAGCCCGGTGGCCGTCGTCCGCAGGAGCCACTTTGCAGCCCGCTGCACGGGCGACCAGCCGAGCGGGGCGAGCCCACCTCGAATGAATCGGTGAGGAGTGTGGGGAGCGATACGCTGACGGTCGAACCGGCCGATTTGGGCCTATGGATCCACGCCGCTGGACGCCCTGGACGATGCTCGTTCCGTCGCGGTACGTGGATCGGGAGCGGGACTGGTCGGACTTCGAGTTCGAGCGCTGGGCCGAGGAGAGCTACGACTGGGTCTCGGACCCCTGGAACGGCTACCTCGATTTCGCCCGGCGGCCACGGGAGACGGTAGCGGAGGAACGCGGCGATTGCGAGGATTTCGCGCTGGTGGCAGCCAGTTGGGCGATCGCGACCGGCCGGGAGGGAACCGGCCTCGCCTTCTGCTGGGAAGTCCCGTATCCCTGGCCCAGGCACGTCATCGCCTACGACGAGGAGTTCGTGTATTCCTCGGGGGACATCGAGCGGACCAGCGTGTCGGAGTGGGTCGAGGAGTCGAAATACGCGTTCGCGCTGCGGCGTCGCGTGCGGTAGGGGGGGGAAGCTGGGGAAGCGAGTCGGACGCCTGAACGGGCCATCGGCCCCCAGGGGTCTCGACCGGGATAGTATGTAGCGATTATCGAAGGGCCAATACCGGGTGAGGGGACACAGCCGGTAGCTGAGACGACACACAGCTCGAAGGGGGAGCCACCGCGGACTCGCCTGACACGGCGCGGAGGAACTCCCGGATAGCCTTGCGAGCGCCCAGGGACCCCCGTTCGCGGCGATAGCCTCTCTATAAGTTATGAAAAACCCTCGGAAAACCCTGGCTGAACCCTCACCAAAGAACTATATACCCACCGTGCATAGTATCGAACAGGTGATTATGATGGCTACCTACTACGACTTCATCCTCGGTTTCATTCCGCTCGCACTGCTCGGTCTCGGCGGGGGCCTCCACATCGCTGGGCTCACGCTGACGACTGCGATTACGGTCGGCGGCCTCGTCGCCGTGGCCCTCGTGGGTCACGCGCTCTTCGTCAACGGACCCGTCGACGCCCGCCCCGCCGAGCCGACTCCGACCCACGAGACCGTGGACGCGACCCAGGGCCCCGTCTCGATGTCCGACTGAATTCGGCTCGCTTCGGCTCTCCACTCTCCACTCTCCACTCTCCACTCTCCACTCTCCGTCCTCCGCTCCTCCCCCAGTTGTCGGCGATCCTCTCTTCAGCTGTCCCCTTCATCGGACCTCCTCTCAGTGCGTCACCGTCCCCGCCCTTCCTGATTCAGCGGTCCTGTATTTGGGTCCGTTGCAACTCCTCCCGCTGTCTCTCCACGCGCGATTGCCCCAGCCTCGTCGCCCGACCCATGTACGTTTCCTTCCGTGACGCCCCGGTCCGTTCCAGTCGTTGCCGTGTGGCTGTCACCGATCCGGCCAGGCACCCATTATAACAATACGGCTTTACCCGCTGGCGACCTGGACATGTCCATGGCGCGATATCTCGGCGTGGACTGGGCCGGCACCGGCTGGGTCACCGCCGTCCTCCGCGACGACGCCGCCCCCACGGTCACGTTCTATCCCACGATTCTCAACCTCTGGCTCGACCACGACGACGCGGCCGCGATCCTGATCGACATCCCCATCGGGTTGCGGGAGGCGGGCAAACGGACCTGCGACGTCGCAGCAAAGGCCCGACTCGGCGGGGACCGGCAACGCAGCGTCTTCCTGACCCCCACCCGGGAGGCGGTGTACGCTCCGGACATCGAGACCGCGAAGCGACTCCAGCAACCGGAGGACTTCGGCATCCAGAACCAGGCGTGGGCGATCGTCCCGCGCATCCGGGAAGTCGACGGCTTCCTCCAGAAGTTCGCGGGCTCGGTCTCGGAGGACCAGATCCTCGAGGCCCACCCGGAACTCTGTTTCTGGGCGCTGAACGGCGGCCAGCCCATGACCCATCCGAAGGAAACCGAGGAGGGCACGGCCGAACGGCGTGACCTGCTCGCGGACCTGGATCCCGCCCTCGGGACCGCCTTCGAGGAGGGCGTTCGCTCGCTCACCAAACCGGCCTACGCGCCGATGATCGGGTCCACCCAGACCGACGACGTGCTCGACGCGCTCGCGACGGCGTATACCGCGAAGCTCGGCCACGACCAGTTCGAGCGATTGCCGCCGGTCACCGAGTCCGAGCGCGACAGCGTTCTTATGCGGGACATCGAGATGGTCTACTACCCGGTCGAGTGACCACGCTCCGGCGGCCAGCATAGACGAGGGGCGTACCGCCCGCCCTCGATCGAATGCCCGCGCCGGGTTGGTCACCCGCCCCCGATCGAATGCCCGCGCCGGGTTGGCCGCCCGCCCCCGATCGAATGCCCGCGCCGGGTTGGCCGCCGGCCTCGGGTTGATCGCTCATTTCAGTCGAGTGTCCGCCCGCGTTGGCCACCCGCTCATCGAGTTCTGCAGGACTTGTCGGCTGCAATCTGCGCGCTCGCGCGTATTATATAATATATTGGAGGTGTAGCGGGCCCGGTCGTCCGCGTGCTCGACGCGTCCGTACCTGTCCGGAACTCGCGGCCGCTATCATCTGTCACAGGAACCGGGGTTGGCGACTGACAGCGGCCGCCCAGCGACTACTCGTCGAGGGCGGGTCTGGGTCGTGGCGGCTCCTCACGGATCCGATCCGCCCGCGGCATAAATCTTGGGAGACAATATCACACAAATGTCAGTTGGATACATTTAATATGCCACCCGTCATACGTACGGTGCGGATCGAGCGGGAGTACGCCGGACGACCCGACCCGGATCGTTCACACGAACGAAATGGGTCGCGTTGGGGGCCAGAACGAAAGCGATCCTCACCGGTCGCTAACGTCGCGGTCCCGAAGGAGAACCGAACCGACCCAGGGCCTGACCGCCCGGGCGGCCAGGTAGGAAGACCAAGTACCGGACGACCGGTAACGGCCGTTCGCGAACATGCACGACCCGCGCCAGCGGCGCTGGTTTCAGCAACGAGACCGGATTCGGGATCGTTGGTGGAGCCCGCGATCGCCGCGTCGGGCGGCATACTGGTCGCACGGGTCGCGGAAAACGTCTCCCGTCCGGGCTCAATCCGGTCGATCCGAACTCTTCTCTTCGAGTGCCGACGCTACGGGCCGATTTTCAGGCAACGACGTCCAGTAGTCAACGACCACCATCGACGTCGTCCGTCCCGCCGGTCTCCGCCCCCGCCTCGTCGGCGAGAAACGTCTTGATCACCTTCCCCTCTGCGCGGTGGAGGGTCTCGCTGCAGGTCGATTTCGCCAGTCCCTCCAGCTCCGCAAGCTCCGTGAGCGTACAGTCCCGGGGGGTGTCGTAATACCCCTCCGCGACCGCTCGCTGGAGCAGGGTCCGCTGGCGCTCCGTGAGCAGTTGCTCCGGTTCCAGGTGGTACCTGATCTCGCGGACGGTGTAGGCGATGCCGAAGGCGTCGAGCTGCTCGCCGAGGGCCGCGAGGCGGTCCTGGGTCGTCGTGATCGCCCAGCTGGCGCTGCCGTCCCGCATCTCGAAGGGCATCTCGAGTGGTACCCCCGAGCCCACGATCGGAAAGAGCAGCGTCGGATCGGTCGTCTCGAACTGTACGAGGGCGGTGTCCTCGTGGCGGCGGAGGAGGTTCAGCTGCTCGGTCTCCGGCACCTCGTCGAGGGCACCGACGACGGCCGCCAGGTCCGGGGCCGTGATCTCCACCAGCCCCACCGCGGATTCCTCGCCCGGGAACGCCGAGAGGACGTCGAACCGGGCCTCGGGGTACTCGCGGGTGATCGATCCGATCCAGAGATCCGACGGCAGGTCGATCGTGAGCGTCGCGCGGGGCATGGGCGAAGATATTCGGGTCGGCTTTAGGACCACTGTCACGAATATGTTCGGGTTACGAGCCGGCGACTCCCAGCTCCGTCACTCCGGATCGGACAGCGATTCGACCGTGAAGTACCGGTCCCCGTGGAGGACCGCGCGGACGCGCTCGTGCCAGGCCTCCCGGAACCGCCCCACCGTCTCCGCGTCGGCTGACCCATCGAGTACGCCCGGGAGCAGGCCGAGGTCCTCGGGGCGGGGGACCTCGTCCAGATGGTAGGTCACCCTCACGGTCGCCCCCGTCTGGCGGTCCGCGAACTCGAATCCGATCCCGTCGGCGTCGAACCCCTCGTAGTGCAGGCGGTCTCGACGGTCGCCCATGCCGTCCCCGAGGCCCGGGAACCCCCGGTCGTCCGCCGCGCCGGTGACGTGGGAGATCGCCCCGGAGATCACACCGTACGGGTGCTGGTCGGCCGGCCCAGCCGCCGTGACGTCGACTTCACCCCGGACGGGGACCGAATCCCCGGACAGGGCCTCGAGCCCGAGGAGCGAAATCCGGTAGGCCCCGGCTGCGGCGGGGCAGGAATGGCCGGTGTGGGTGAGGAGCGACCGGTAGTCGATGACGATGGGGTCGCCCGCGTCGAGGAGCCCCAGCGCTTCTGCGACCGGGTCCCGGATACGGATGGGTCCAGAGTCGTCGTAGTCGATCCGCCACTGCGTCGAGGACTGCGCTGCTTTCATACTAGTTAGTGCGGCCTCGAGCACCGACTGTCGCCTGCCGACCATGTTCGGTTCGGTGGCCACCTTGGGTTGCCGACGCTTTGCGCTGCCTGCCGGTTGCCGAGGCTTTGGGCTGCATGGCCGGGTGGCCGTGCCCGCGGCCGGGCCGCACCCTGGCCTGGACCAGACGCGTGCTCGACCCGGCACGTGGTCGACCCGACCTGTGCTCGGTCGAACGCCCGGTCGACCCGACCCCAGCTCGAAAACACCCAGTCGACCCGAACCAGTTCGACCAAAGGTATCTCGGCGTGTCCGCCGAAGGTGGGCGCATGGAGACGGTGACGTACGAGACGACTCTCGAGGCGCCCCCCGAGGCGGTCCGGGCCGTCATCGAGCGGGACCCGGCGCGGTTCACCGAGGCCGCGGGCTACGATTCGGTGTCGAAAGACGGGGATACGATCCGCGTCGCCCGCCGGATGGGATTGGCGACGATCGAGTTGACACTCCGGATCGATGCGGTCCCCGACGCGGTACTGGCGCTCGATCAGACCGAGGGCATCTTCGACCGGATGTGGACCGAGTACCGGGTCGAGGCGGCGCCCGGCGGGAGTCGGGTCGTCGCCGAGACCGAGTTCACGCTCGGAAACGTGCTCGGCCCGGTCCTGGACGCGGCCCTGATCGCGGACCGTCGGCGCTCGGAGTTCGTCTCCCAGTTCGAGTACCTCGCCGACGCGCTTCCCGCCGAGGCCTGAGACTGCTCTTCTGGCCGAGTGTGCCTCTCAGTCGGGCCGCCTGTTCAAGACGTGGTCGTCGGCGCGGCGCCGGCCGGACCCGCCCGACAACTCGACGCTCGTGGTCCCGTCGAGCGCCCTGCCGATGGCCTCCCGAACCACGTGACTGGGTTCCGACTCGAGATGCGCCTGGAATCGACTCGCGAGGTCCGGCGGATCGAGATCGCCGAGGAGCCGAACCGCCCACTCCCGGACTCGCTCGCTCTCGTCGGAAAGCCCGGCCTCGAGCGCATCGATCGCGTCCTCGCCCGCGGCGTGATACAGCGAGATCAGCGCGTTCCGCCTGACCGCTGGGTGCGGGTCTTCGAGTCCCGCTTCGAAGTCACCGATGGCGCGCCGGGGCGCGGTCTGCTTCAATGAGACGATGGTCTCGGCCCGAACCCACGGGTTCGCGTCTTCGAGCCCCACGCGAAGCGTTTCGGGCTCTACCCCCGCAGCCGCGAGGGCTTCGACCGCGAACTGGCGGACCTCGGCGTCGGAGTCCGTCCGGAGGAGTGCCTCTATCGCGGCGCGGTTCTCGCCGGCCGCGCCGCGCTCCGCCAGCGCCAGCACGCCTCGTCTGCGAGTGGGTGCCTCGTCGGCACCGAGCATCGTTCTGAGCGTCCCGACATCGGCGTCCGCGACCGGGGCCGTGTCCGGGGCGGTGAAGTCGTCGTGGGTCGCCGTCCCGAGGTCGACAGGCCGCGAAACGTCCGGGTCCTGCACGTCTGGGTTCGGGAGCCTGTCCGGATCGATCCCGCCCGCATCGGTCATCGAGAATCACCGCCCAGGAGGAGTACGGCGGTGAGGAATGCCAGGCCTCGGGGGAGCGTCGCCGGAATCCCGGCCACGAGCAGGATGCCCGCAGCCAGCGCCATCTCCGTCCGGCCAGCGCGGAGCGCTGTCCAGCCCAGCGTCGCGACGCCCACCGCGGCAAGGACCAGCAACGGGAGCGAGACGCCGACCACGCCACCGACCACGAGCGAGATCGCCCCGGTGAGGAAGGGTGCGGAAAGCCCCGCTGCCAGCATGGCGATTCCCGCGCCGATCCCGACGACCGCGGCCTCGCGATCCCATCCGAGCAGGAGCGGCGAGCCGGCGATCCCCAGCAGGACGACCCGAGACCCCATCGGTCTGAGCGTGGCGGTATCGAGGCCGAGCCCCGCGGCGAGGGAAAGGAGCGCCCCGATCGAGAGGGTAGCGACGACCAGGGAGCGGCCGACGCGCTGGGCCACCCACCCCGCCTTCATCTCGACGCCAGCGATCCCGATGACGCCGGCCATGATCGCGATGGTGGCGGGCACGACCGCTGGCTCGGCGACGACTGCCAGGAGTCCGAAGACCCCGGCGAAGAGGGCCACGACCTGCTGGAGCCCTCCCGTGGAGGTGGTTCCCAGGACCACGAGGGCCAGCGCCGGCGCGATCGTAGCGAGTCCGAGTGCCCCAGGATAGAGGAAAGCGATCGGCATGGCGGTCGGGAGGTTCAGGCCGATCCTGACGCCTGCCAGCACCCCGACGCCCGCGAGCGCGAGGAAGCCGGCGACGGTCCTGGGCGAACGCCCTTCGGAGACGCGTTCCGTTGCTGCGGCCGGGTCGACGAGCCAGCGACGAACACCCCCCGCGCTCACGGGCTGGTCACCTCCGACGCGTCCGACTCGGCGGCCAGCGAGCGGTGATCGGCCCTGACGAACGCGGCGAGAAACGCGACGAGTTCGTCGTAGATACCGGTCTCTACCTCCGCCCTGATGGCCGACTCGAGCTCCTCCGCGAATCCGACCAAGTGGCGGTCGAGGAAGTCCCGCCGGGCTCGTTCGAGATCGGGGCGGTCCTCGACCGCCGCGAGGCGGGCCAGATAGCCCGCGAACTCGAGCTGGAGGACAAGGTGGTCGTGGTGGTCTCGTCGGTCCTCGTCGATGGCTGCCCCGAAGTAGTCGTAGGCCCGGGCGAGGTCGAGGTTGATCGACTCCCACTCGCCCTCGGGCGCGTAGGAGGATTCGTACAGGGGCACCGGCGGGTCGGGATAGCCGACCGCGAAGATGTCGTTGAACCGGGCACAGAGCAAGTCGTGGTCGTCGTCGGTCTCGAGGGTGGGGACGGAGACCTCCTCGAGACCTGCCGTCTGGACCCACGCCGCCAGTCGGTCGCCGACGTCGCCCGTCGCCAGCGCCTCGTGGAGCTCGTGACCGGGCTCCTCGAACAGGCGAGCGAGGAGGCCGTAGAGGGCCCCTCTGGCACCGGTCACGGAGTCGACGGACGGGTCGGCCGAGTGCGCTTGGCGCATGGGTATCAGGTCCGTCTGACCGCGTAGGTGGTGATCAAGACGATGGCGACGATGACGATCCCGGCGACGGTCCAGAGGACCGTCGCGAAGGGAGGTCCGGACGGTTCGGGCCCCAGCGGGTAGTGATACCAGCTGCTCACGGCGTGGTGGCCGGAGCGCTCGTCGTTCCCGCCGTTCCACACGGCGAAGGCCGCGTCGACGTCGTGCTGCATCTCGAACTGGGTTCGCGTCTCGCCGTCGACGGTCAGGTCCCGGGCGAGGACGACGGTCCAGCCAGCATCGTCATAGGTCGCCTCGCTCGTGACGGTGCTGTCAACCGAGGTGATGGTGCCCGGGCCGCCGGCGACGATCTCCTCGGTGCCGCTTCTGGCGTTCCAGTACCACACGTTCACCGGCGTCGACTGGCTGCCGAGGGCGATCGCGGGATGGGTCCCGCTCTCGGCGGGAAGCTGCATGGCGACGCCGTCGGTGAACTGGCGTGGCCCGGCAGCACTCGCGTTGCGTGAGGGGTCCTCCCAGTGCAGTCTCACGTACAGGGTCGAGTCGGTCCGAGCGGCCTGGACCGTCACCGAATCGGTCGAGACGTCGGCGGCGTTCGGCAGCCCGCTCGGTGCACTGGACAGTGGCACCTCGACGGACTCGACGTCGGTCCAGGCCCCGCTGTCGGGCCCTGCGAGTGCGTCACCCTCGCCGGGCAGGTGCGTGACCGGTATCTGGTTCGCCGGTCGGCCGCTTGCCACCGTCGGAAGGCCGACGGCACCCACGACGAGCGCGATCGAGAGCAACCCGACTGCGATGATGACCCGGCGCTCGCTCATCGCTCGAATACCTCCCCCGCGAGGGGCTGGCGAGCGAGACGGATCGCGGCCGTCATCCCTCGAACACCTCCAGGCGGTACTGCTGGGCCGGATTCTTGCTGGTGAGGATGTCCATGATCTCGCTGTCGCCACCGCGTTTGACCTTCTCGCGTTCGCGTTCGAGCGTGTCCAGCGCGTCGTGGACCTGCTCGCCGAAGAGGTCCTCGAGATAGGGGCGCGGGATGCGCTCGAAGTCCGTGGTCTCCCCCTCCGGATCGATCTGCGGCGGCGCGAACGGGGGGACGTAGTAGACGTTCGGCGCGGTCTCGTACTCCGGATGGAGCGGTAGCGCGACTTCGTACTGCTCGACGAGTTTGTAGATGGGGCCGTCGCGGTCGTCGAGGTAGCCCACGAGGCGCAGCTGGGTCGTACACTCCTCCGCACAGACCGGCGCGCGGACCGCCTCGTCGGGGCCCTCGCCCTCGATCCGCGGGTAACAGAAGATGCACTTCTCCGAGGTGCCCGAGACCGCATTATAATAGACCTTCTTGTAGGGACAGCCCTCCACACAGTACCGGTATCCGCGACACCGGTCCTGGTCGACGAGCACGACGCCGTCCTCCTCGCGCTTGTACAGGGCCTTCCGCGGACAGGCCTCGACGCAGGTCGGGTGCGTGCAGTGGTTGCAGATCCGCGGCAGGTAGAAGTAATACGAGTTGGGGTGCTTGCCCGCACCCTGGTCTTCGTCCCAGTTCGGGCCCCACTCGGCGGTGCGATCTTCGGGGCGCAGGGGCCCGTCGTCGTTCTTCAACGCCTCCTCGTAGTTGAACTTCCAGGGCTCCCCGTACTCGGCCATCGAAGGGATCTGGCCGTGCTGTCGCTTGGAGCGCTCCTCCGAGGTCCAGCCACCGCCAGCGCTCTCCCAGTCCCTGGGGTACCCGTCGCCGGGTCGGGTTTCGACGTTGTTCCAGTACATGTAGTCCCGCCCGTCCCCCTCCGTCCAGGTCGTCTTGCAGCCGACCGTACAGGTCTGACAGCCGATGCACTTGTTGAGGTCCATCACCATCGCGACCTGGTGGTCGACGCCCTCGGCCAGGCCCAGATCGGGCTGGCTCATCTGCTTTCACCTCCCTCGATGGGCTCGATCTCGACGCGTTCGTCGCTGTTCACCCCGGTCGGTCCCCAGAAGTTCGGGAAGAAGTGGAGGTGTTCGCCCGAATCCTCGGGGTACTGGACGAGCTGGGTGGGTTTCATCTGCATGCCGGTGAGGCTGTTGAAGTTGTTCTCGCCCGGGAACTGGTAATTCTCCCAGGCGAAGTTGAGCCGTACCGTCCCGCGCTGGGAGGAGGGGTAGAGCTTCGCCATGACCTGAACCTCCGCGAGGTCGTTCTTCACGAGGACCTGGTCGCCGTCCTCGATGCCCCGGGCGGCCGCGTCGTCGGGATGGAGGTAAACCACCGGTTCGCCGCGGTTCAAGCGCAGCATGTACTTGTCGTCCCGCCAGGTCGAGTGGATGGACCACCGACCGTGGGGGGTCAGATACCGGAGCGGGTACTCCTCGGACTGGTCCTCGAGGATCGGCTCCTTGAACGTGGGTAGCGCCTCGTCGAGTTCCAGGAACCAGTCGTGATCGATGTAGTACTGCTGGCGCCCGGTCACGGTCGGCCAGGGCTGTTTGTCCTGGACGAAGTACTTCCACGGCGCGAAGGCTTCGCCCTCCTCGATGTCGGAGGTCCAGTGGCCGCCGTTGGCTTTGAATCGCTGCGGTTGCTCGACGATATCCTCGAAGGTGATCTGCTCGCCGTCCGGGGGGTTGGTTTCGCCCGAATGCTCGAGGATGAACTCCGCGGCCGCGCGCCCACTAGTTAATGCGTCCTCTCGGTTCGCCAGCCAGTCCCGGACGTACTCGTCGTGGACCGACTGCAGGTCGATCTCGCGGGCAAAGGAGCGGTCCGGGATGGGATCGATACCGCGCTCGGTTGCCTTCTCCTGGACGCGTTCGGCGATCAGCCGGAAGATCTCCCAGTCCGGCTTGGACTCGCCCAGGGGTTCGACCGCCGGGGTGAACGGATGCACGAAGGTGTGCATGTCCGTCATCGAGAGGTCGTACTTCTCGTAGTGGGAGGCCGCCGGCAGGACGATGTCCGCGTGCTTGGCGGTGGTGTCCATCCGGAAGTTCACGTCGACCACGAGGTCGAGTTTGGGCCACAGCGTGTCCCGGACGAAGGTGTTGCCCTTTGCCTGGTTGAAGTAGTTCCCGCGCCAGACGAAGAAGACGCTCGGGTCGGGTCGGGTGCCGTCGGCCCGTTTCTCCGGGTAAAGCGGCATCCAATCCTTCCCCACGGACTCCTCGATCCACTCCCGCATCTCCGGCTGGTCCTCCAGGATTCCGGCGTGGTAGTAGGTCCATAGCGTCGTGGGCATCCCCCGGACGCTACCGGTCGGGAAGGAGAGCTTCTTCCAGCCGTTGACCGTCCAGATCTTCTCCTGGCCGACGTAGTGGTCCACGCCGGTCCCGTTCCGACCGATGTGACCGGTGAGCGAGACCAAAAGCTGGATCGCGCGGTTGCCCAGGTCGTTGTGGTACCAGTCGTTGACCCCCTTGCCGTGGATGATCTTGCCGCGGTCCGCCGTCGCGAACTCGCGGGCGATGCGTTGGTGGGTCTCCGCGCCGACGCCGGTCTCTTCGTAGACCACGTCCGGCGTGTACTCCGCGAGGCGCTCGCGGAGCCGGTCCCACACGGAACGGACCTGGATCTCCCCCTCCGTCGTGCTGACCGACCGCTCCACCGACAACTGCGGGTCGAAGTCGAGTTCGATGCTCGCGGCGGCGTCGAACTTCCCGCTCCGGTCGCCGAGCGATCCGGGTGCCGCCCGGAGGTTCCCCGCCGGGTCTTCCATCACCATCACCTTCTCGCCGCCGTCCAGGCCGGGGACGTCGGCGGCCCGGAGGAACTTCCCGGTGTCCTCGCGGACCAGCAGTGGCATGTCGGTCTGCTCTTTCACGTGGGCCTCGTCGTACCGCTCCTCCTCGACGATGGTCCGGGCCATCCCGAGTGCGAGGGCGGCGTCGGAGCCCGGTTCGGCCGGCAGCCACTCGTCGCAGTGGATGGCCGTCTGGGAGTAATCCGAGAAGACGCCCACCGTCTTCGCGCCCTCGTAGCGGGCCTCGAGGAACATCTTCGCGTCGGGGATGCGGGTGACGTCGATGTTCGAGCCCCACGCGATGAGGTAATCGCTGTTGTACCAGTCCGCGCTCTCTGCGTTGTCCGTCTGGAAGCCCCAGGTGATGGGCTGGCCGGGCGGCAGGTCCGAGTACCAGTCATAAAAGGAGTGGCTCACACCACCCAGCAGGTTGACCAGCCGCGACCCCGACGCGAACGAGACCGGGCTCATCGCCGGGATCGGGGTGAAGCCGCTGATGCCGTCGTACTCGCCCGCGGTAACGGTCTCGATTAGTTCCTCGGCGATCTCGTCGAGCGCCTCGTCCCACGAGATGCGCTTCCACTTGCCCTCGCCGCGCTCGCCCGTCCGCCGGAGGGGGTACTTGACCCGCTGTTCGCCGTGGACGTAATCCTTGAAACAGGCGCCCTTGTTGCACCCCCGGGGGTTGAGGTCCGGGATGTCCTGGTTGATGCGCGGGTAATCGCCGGCCTGTTCCTCGCGCCATACCTGTCCGTCGCGGACGAAGACCTCCCAGGAACAGCTCCCGGTGCAGTTGACGCTGTGGGTCGACCGCGCGGTGGAATCCCAGTCCCACTCCTCGCGGTAGAGGTCCTCCCAGTCGCGGTACGGATACGCCCCGATCGGGTTCTCGACGACCTGGAGTCGTTGCATCTCGGTACTCTCCGCGGCCACGGCGCCCGAGGCACCGATGGCCGCCGCGACGCCGATCCCCTTGAGGAAATCGCGGCGTCCTTCGTTCACGCGTTCGCCGTCGGTCGAGTCCTGACTCATGTGGAATCCTCCGAAACGAAGACGGTGCAGACGCCGAGGGCCGCGCCCGCGAGTGCGAGCCCCAGCCCGGGCGTCGATGCGATACCCACCTCCAGCGCGCCGGCGAGAAGTGCCAGCCCAGCGAGTTTCGTCGCCCTGTCGAGCAACCGGTACCTCGAGCCGAGCCGGATCGCCTCAGCCATCCGACTCACCTCCCGCGGCGCCACGCACGAGCCCGTAGGTGATCCCGAAGGCGAGGACGGGCCCACCGATGGTGAGCACGGCCAGGAACGGGGTGACGACCTCCGTTGACGTCCCGAGGATCCTGGCGACGAGGTTGTTCATGCCGGCCAGGGATGCGGCCATCACCATCACGATCGCAGCCACCCCGACCGCTGTCGGGACGGGGCGAGCCATCGGATCGCTCGTGAAGTGGACCGGGTCCCCGGAGCGGTCGAGAAACGGCCACGCGAAGATCCCGAGGAACACCAGCCCGGGGAGCATGACGCCCCCGATGAACTCGGTGCTGACGTGGACGCCGGCCACGGTGAATCCCAGCCCGGCCGGGACGAGTTTGAGGAACCCGTACAGCCACATCAAGAACCAGTCGGGCATGACCAGGGCCGGAGTGCTCGCGGGGTTGCTGGGTCCGTACTCGGCCACGTTGTGGGCCGGGAGGAAGCCCGCGAGGACGGCCAGCGTGGCTGCGGTGAGGAAGAAGACCATGGCGCTCACCGCCAGCTGGTTCGGCACGGCCGGCAAGCCGACGATGACCGAGTCGTCGTCCCGATCGATCCCCGCGAGTGTCGAGGTGTCCGCCGACCGCTCGGCCTCGGTGTGTTTCTGGCGGACCAGGATGGCCATGTGGACCGCCAGCAGGCCGGCGATCAGCGCCGGCACCACCAGCACGTGGAGGAAGTAGAGCCGCGGGATGGTCGCGCTGGTCGGGAACTCGCCGGCGAAGACCAGCTTCGAGAGGAAGTCGCCGACGAGCGGGACGGACTTGGCCACATTGTACCCGATGCCGGTGGCGGTCGTGGCGAACTCGTCGAAGGGCAGCGAGTAGCCCGTGTAGCTCGCCAGCATGGCGAGGATGGCTAGCAGCGTGCCGATCAGCCAGTTCGGCTCCCGCGGGTTCCGGTAGCCCCCGGTGAAAAAGACCCGGAGCATGTGCAGGCCGAGCGAGGCCACGAAGAGGTGGGCGGCCCAGTGATGCATCCGCCGCAGGAACATCCCGTAGGGCACGTCGTAAGTGAGATGCAGGACGGAGACGAAGGCCGCGGGCATCTCGTCGCCCTGGAACTGGGCGACGCTGCCCTCGTAGACCACCTTCGAGGTGCTGGGCTCGTAGAACGCCCCGAGGAAGAGCCCCGTCGCACCCAAGATGGCGAAACAGAAGAGGGCGATCTCTCCCAGGAGAAAGGAATCCTCGGCCGGGAAGGCCTTGCCGAACAGGCTCTCGTCCCGACTCAGCTGGAGCCGGTCGGCCAGCCAGGCGATGGCGCCCACGGTCACTCACCCCCGGGGCCGATCGGCCCCTCGAAGTTCTCGGTGGCCATCAGGTACCCGTCGCTCGAGAGCGTGATGGGCAACTGTGGGAGCGCTCGCGGCGCCGGTCCACCCACAACGTCGGCCCCCTCGGTCGGGTCGTATTTCGCGTAGTGACACGGGCAGACCAGGGTGCCGTCCTCCGATTCGGAGACCATACACCCAGCGTGGGTGCACACTTTGGAGTACGCTGCATAGCCGCTCACGGTAAACGCGAGCTCGGTTGGCGGCGCGTACTCGGTCTCCGGATACCGGACCAGCAGGGTCGGGGCGTCAGCGGCGCCGGGATGGGTCTCCGGGAAGACGGTCATGCGGTCGCCCTCCTCCAGGACCGTCTCCGTCACCCGACTACCGTCTTCGTCGACGAGATACGTCCCCTCACTGTATAGTGGTCCGGAGAACTCGCGCTCGAAGACCCGCGTGAGCCCGGCGACCGGCGCGACGAGGCTCCCGACTGCGGTCAGCCCCCCGATCGCGCCGATCGCCTTGGCCAGGTCACGGCGCGCGTAGCCCTCGAGCGGGCCCGCTTTCGAGTCCCGGTTCGCCTGTTCGTCCTCACTCATGATATCGCTCCTCCGCGACCTCGACGTGCGGGACGAACCAGGCGTAGTACGCGACCGTGAGTGCGGCCAGCGAGACGAACATGGCCGCCGCATACAGCCCGAAGTACTGAGTCCGCGCGAGGGTGAGATACTCCCCGATGAAGAGGGCCGCGAAGACGGCGCTCAGGACGGTGAAACCGGCCATGACGAGGAGCCCTTCGGTGCCCTCCGTCGGGGCAACGTACTCCGAGATCCACCGGTCCTCGGTCTCCAGCCAGGGAGCCGTGCCGCCGTCTGTGACCGCTCGGTCCCTCGGCCCCGGTCTCACCGCCCGGACCATGAAGCGATGGGCGACGGCGATCACCCCGAAGAGCGCGAACAGCGCGACCCACACGAACACCCCGACCTGGCTCGGCGAGAGTTTGTTCGGCGTGTCGATCACCTCCTGCAGCGGCCGCATGTCGGTGACGGTCTGGTCGATGGCGATCTCCTCGCTCGGCGGTTCGCCGTGGAGGGCGACGAACCACATCGGGACGAGCACCGACGCGATGACGAGGAGGACGCCGACGGTTCGGAGACGCATCGCGTATCGAATCACCGATTCCCCCGGTTCCGCGTGGTCTGCGATCGATACGCCCGCGGCCGGTCGCCGTGGGCCGGCCATCGTCGCGGTGTCGGCGATCCATCACCGACGGCTGGATAGTCTCGTGACACACGAGTCCAGTGGCGAGCCAGGCCGGTACGCCTCCGGCTGTATATTACAGGGGTTTAAGTGACGGTCGGGGAACGAGCGAGTCCCGGTCGATCAGTCAACGCTGGCGTGCGATCGAAACCGTCGAACGGGCCACACGGGCATGCGATCGGAGACGTCGATACGTCTGCGCCGTCGTGGCATCGAAAACGTCGGACGGGCCGCCCGGACCCGCGATCAAATACGTCGATCAGTCCGCGCCGGCCGCCGGACCCATCCCCGCCTCGCGCATGTACGAGTCGAGCGTGCTGGCCAGCAGTTCGGCGAAGGCTTCGTCGTTGATGTGGGTGTCCCGCTCGAGGAGTCCGACACCGTCATCGAGATGCTCGCGCAGGGCCTCGAAGAGCGCCTCGTCGGCAGCGGGATCGTGGAAGTCCTCGCCCTCGACGTCGATCATGGAGACGCCGCCGAGCGGGAGCGCGAGCGTCGTCGGGCCGGTGGCTGCGTTCAATTTCTCGGCGATGATGCGGCCCAGTTCCGCGTTCTCCTCGGGGGTCGTCCGCATGAGCGTGACCTGGGGGTTGTGGACGTGGAACTGCCGGCCCTCGAACTCCTCGGGCACCGAGTCTCTGGGACCGAAGTTCACCATGTCGAGGGCACCCGTCGAGACGACCTGGGGGATGCCCGCCGCCCCGGCCGCATCGAGCCGGTCCGGGCCCGCGCTGAGGACGCCGCCGACGAGTTCGTCGGCCCACTCGGTCGTGGTCACGTCGAGGACGCCGTCGATGATCCCCTCCTCGATAAGCGATTCCATCGCTCGCCCGCCGGTCCCCGTCGCGTGGAAGACGATGGTCTCGTAGCCGGCGTCTTCGAGGTACGCTCGGGCCGTCTGCACACAGGGCGTGGTGACGCCAAACATCGTGATGCCGACGGTCGGGCGGTCTTCGACCTCGACGTCCGGCTCGTTCGCCACCATCCCGACCATCGCGAGTGCGGCATTGGAGATGACCTGCCGCGAGAGCTGGTTCAGGCCCTCGATGTCCGCGACCGAGTACAGCATGGCGATGTCCCGGGCGCCGACGTACGGCTCGGTGTCACCCGACGCCATCGTCGAGACCATCAGTTTCGGGACACCGACCGGCAGCGGGCGCATCGCGGCGGTCGCGATCGACGTATTTCCGGAGCCACCCAACCCGAGGATACCGTCGAGGACCCCTGCTTCGTGGAGCTCGGCGGCGATCTGTGCCGCGCCCTCGCCCATCGCCTCCATCGCCTCGCCCCGCGCTGCGTTCTCGCGGAGGTGCTCCAGGGAGGTTCCGGCTGCCTCGGCGACGGCAACGGCGCTCGTGTCCGGCTCGAAGTCTGGCTCGCCCATCACGCCCACGTCGACGACGTGGACCTCGAGCCCCTGGGCCTCGATCACGTCCCTCGCGAAGCCGACTTCCTCGCCTTTGGTGTCGAGCGTACCGACGATGACGACGGCCATCTAGACGTCGATCTCCTTGAACTCGCGGGCCTGGTTCTCGATGGCCTCCTCGGTGGGCAGGCGCTCGAGGCTCGAGGCGCCGAAGAAGCCGACGACGCCCTCGGTGTTGGCAAGGACGTACTCGGCGTCGTCCGGCCACGCGATCGGGCCACCGTGACAGATGACGTGGACGTCCTCGTTCACCGACTTGGCGGCATCGTGGTGGGCTTGGACGCGCTCGGCGGCGGTTTCGAGGTCGAGGGCGGTCTCCGCGCCGATGTCCCCCGATGTCGTCAGTCCCATGTGCGAGACGATGATGTCGGCCCCGGCCTCGGCCATCTGTCGGGCCTGCTCCTCGCTGAACACGTACGGGGCGGTGAGCATGTCCTGGGCGGCCGCCTCGCGTATCATGTCGACCTCCTTGTCGTAGCCCATCCCCGTCTCCTCGATGTTCTGGCGGAACTGGCTGTCCTCGTCGATGAGTCCCACGGTCGGGAAGTTCTGGACCCCGGAGAAGCCCCGGCGCTTGAGGTCCTCGATGAAGACGTCCATCTGCCGGAACGGATCGGTGCCGTTGACACCGGCGAGGACCGGCGTGTCCTCGACGACTGGGATGACCTCGTGGCCCATATCGAGGACGATCTCGTTGGCGTCGCCGTAGGGCAACAGGCCGGCCAGCGACCCGCGGCCGTTCATCCGGTAGCGCCCGGAGTTGTAGATGATGAGCAGGTCGACGCCCCCGCGCTCCGCGAACTTCGCCGAGATCCCGGTGCCCGCCCCCGCGCCGATGATGGGTTCGCCGCTCGATACCGTCTCCTGGAGTCGCGATAGCGACTCGTCGCGAGTAAACGCCATACGCAATTTGGTATCAATTGACGGTGCGGTATTGAATATTGTGGTGAGGGGACAAGTAGATGCCCGCCAGCTCGGGACGACGGGTCCGGAGCTGTCCCGTCTCAACAATAATGATACATTGTATTCACGGCTATGCCAGTGAATTTTGGGAGTTTCGGCGACCCCGCCGGTACAATTATAGTATGGCATGCAATCACAATCGTGTGTAGTAATGGCAGACTCGAACTTCATCGGTAGCGAGGACGTCGAGACACAGCTCTTCGACTGGGGGACGCTGAAGTGGATGGCCACCCCGGCGGTCAACGATTCCGAGCGGTTCAGCGCGGGCGTCGTCAACCTCGAACCCGGGAAGGGCCACGACATCCACACCCACCCGGACAGCGACGAGATCCTCTACGTCATCGCGGGCGAGGGCGAGCAGACCGTCGCCGAGGATACCCGGGCGGTCGGCGCGGGCGAGATGATCTACATTCCAGCGGGTGTCGAGCACGGGACCATCAACACGGGCTGGGAGACTCTCCAGCTGCTCGCGGTCTACGCGCCACCAGGACCCGAAGACGTGCTGGCCGACCTCCCCGATTGCGAGATAGTGCCGGCCGGCGAGATCCCGTCGCGGGACGACTGACGCTGGGGGGAAAGGACCGGGTTACCGCGGCTATCTAGATAGTTGCATTGCGTGTCCACTGGGAAGCCGTTGGATGTACACTGGACGTCCACTGGGAAGCCGTTGGATGTACACTGGACGTCCACTGGGA